>WNGH01000424.1_pt1 | contig 36035 bp, 31 predicted proteins | sample 5400631 | NCBI WGS metagenome assembly WNGH01 (sample SAMN13153373, study PRJNA577476) | soil metagenome | isolation source: 115 cm soil or saprolite under Garry oak tree replicate 1 | place: USA:California | collected 2016-06-15 | reverse complement strand
AGATTCCTTCCCCACGTCATAGAGCCCAGCTTTGGGGTAGAGAGACTAGTCTACTCGACCCTGGAACATAATCTCAGGATGAAGGAAGAAAGACTGATTCTGAGCCTACCCTTCGGCATCGCCCCGACACAAGCAGCGGTGTACCCTCTAGTCAACAAGGATGGACTCGTGGAAAAGGCCCAGAGTGTCCATCGAACCCTCCGCGAGAGCGGTCTACGGGTCGAGTATGATGATGCTGGGTCCATAGGGCGGAGGTACGCCCGAGCTGATGAAGCCGGCATACCCCTCGGAATCACCGTGGACTACGACACACTGAAAGACGAGACCGTCACTCTTCGAGACCGAGACTCATGGAACCAGATAAGAGTCCAAATCAAGGGACTGAAACCGACGATCGACTCGATTGTCAATAACGGATTCCCCACGAAAACTGGTTAGGCTCACTGCAACTAGTTTTTATGGGAATGTCGCCTCTTCCTTGCATTAGAACCACCCGGTGTCGATGTTGACCTTTCCAGTTGAAACCGAAGCTAGCATCAGACGTAGAATCCTCGACATATGTCGAGATCAGACTCGAAACGTAGTCGAGATAACACGTGAGCTTGCCCTCATGACCGACAGCGTTGGCGAAGGAAAGGGCAAGGACGCAAAGGACCACTATCAGAACATGGTAAAGATCCTGGATGATTTCGAAGGCACCAAGAAGAAGCTTCTAGAAGAGGTCGCGTCTTTCGGCGCGTTACTAAGCAACCGTGAAGATTTCATCCGACTCATCTTCAGAGTAGGTGAGGTCGCTGACTACGCTCAGGGGATAGGTTACCGACTTACCGCGGTAATCGACCGCAGCTGGAAGGTAGATAAGAGGTATACAAAACGCCTCTCTGAACTCATCGGACTAGTTCTGGAAGAAATGTCGAAGATTCGGGAGACCATGATGTCTCTCGGTTTCAATCCAACCAAGGCTATGGAGCTCTCCAAGGGCGTCGAAGAGACCGAGAGGAAGGTGGACACCGCCTATCGGTCGTTGGACCTAGAGGTGCTTGACGAGAAGATTCCCCTGCGCACACTCCTGTTGATCAGAGATCTCAGTGCACACATGGAGAATATGGCTGACCTCGGGGTGGACGTTGTCGACCTTATCAGAGTCATCGCTCTAACCGCCTAGTGAGGCCATGAAGACTCCTTCGGCTCAGGATCAAGCCGAACTCATCGGGACGAGGCTCATAATCTGGGACTACAAATCAGGACTCGGCATATACAGATCAGGATTCTTCGGGAAACCAGTAGGTATTCCCAAGCCAAAACCTGACCAGGACTTTGAAGTCCCACTTCTACTAGATCTGATGGAGGGACTTTACCTATTAGAACACAAAAGAATTGGCGTCATCGATGGGCGCAGCAAGAAACCCGTCGGAAAGAGTGTCCTGCTGAAGGCAGCTCGCGAAACCTATCGAGGCTTCAGCGCCGCTTACCAAGTCTACAAGGACTTGAGGGAGAAAGGATACGTCGTCACTCCAGGAATAAAGTTCGGGGCCGATTTTGCAGTATACGAACATGGCCCAGGAATAGACCACGCGCCATTCATCGTATCTGTTGAGACTCCGGAATCAGTGATGGGTCCGTTCGAGGTTGTCCGGGCTGGAAGGCTCGCTACCACTGTTAGGAAACATTTCATTATCGCGATTCCTGACACGAAGTCCGGAAAGATCCGGTATCTCGTGTTTCAATGGTTCAAAGCGTGAAGCGTGGCGTTTCAGTTCTAAACCGTGAGATCTTTCAGCCCGCGCGGGTAGTGGGTTATGAAGTCCATTCCCTTCTTCGTGATAACAACTGTATCCGAGTGTCGGAATCCTGCGTAGCCGGGAAAGTACAGACCGGGCTCACATGAGAAGACCATTCCTTCGCGGATGAGAGTCCGGTCTCCGGGATCAAGCCATGGTGGTTCGTGACCTTCTAAACCTATTCCGTGTCCTGTATGATGTCTAAGACCCTCCTTGAGCCCAGAGTCTTCAACCGATCTACTAGCCGCCTCGTCTACTCTGCCACATGCTATTCCTGGGCGAAATTCTTTGAGAGCTGCGTTCTGTGCTTTCAGCATGGTTTCGAAGCAACGGGTAGCTCTGGAGTTGGGTTTTCCAACAATCACGGTTCTCTCAAGCTCGCTCGTATAGCCCCCCACTTCCACTCCGGCCTCTGTAACAAGAACATCTCCGGTCCGAATCTTCTTCTTGCTGTAGACTGCGTGTGGAATCGCAGAGTTTCCACCCACTTGTCCCCGGAAGCCCACGACTATTGGAGACAAGGCGATTTTCAGTTGGACATAGGATTGTCCTATTTTCCTCAGCATTTTGACGAGCGAATCGTAGCTTGATTTCACAGCGACCAGAGTATCATGAAGACCAACGTGAGTATTCTCAAGCAGGATATCGTGCGCTATCTCCGACCATTTTGCGCTCTCTCGGAGAAGTTGTATTTCTTGCCTCGATTTCACGAGCCGCATCTTATCCACAATGTCTCGTCCCGCAATGAACTTGGCCCGGCGCATTAGGTCTGGCAATGCGGGTCCTCGATAGCCATAGCCTCCACCTGCTCCCTCCATTGAATCTGTGGCAATCTTGGAGGAAGCGAGTCCTTTCTGAGCCATGAACTTCGCAAATAACCGCATAGGGTGCACTTTTCCCGGATAGTCGGGATATGTCAGGACCTCGCTCGCTATCGGACATTCCCGTCGAATATGGTCATACTCTAGATACGGAGCCATGAAGAAAGGCCGCTCATCTCTGGGGATAACGGCTGCAAGAGGACGCTCTGTGGGAATATGCGCGAAGCCTGTTGTGTATAGGATTCTCGTTGAGTTCGTCAGGCAAAGAGCATCTATTTTTTCTCTTTGAAGCTGCTTCTGAATCTTCTCGATTCGACTCTTGTGTTCCGCGGTGGTAATTTTCAGCTCATCGGTGGCCATATGCTTAGCGTGTGAAGTTTCGACCGGTTAATAACTGGTAAGCGGGTCGAATCCGCCAAGAAAAAGAAACGGGAGGCTGGGGAGAAAAACCAGCCTAGTCGATCTTTATCTGTTTGGGTTTGTTCCCAGGGGTCTTGCGTGTGAGGACCAGTTCTAGAACTCCGTTCTTGTAGCTCGCCTTCGACGTATCGGGATCCACTTCAACGGGGAGTTCCAGGGACTTGTAGTAGCGCCTCTTGTCGGTGTCTACTTTCAGGACTAGGTTCCGTCCGTCACATTCAAGCGCAATATCTGACTTCTCTACGCCTGGAAGTTCTGCGACAACCTTGACCGTGTCTGACTGAACCATGGCGTCAACTAGAGGTTCGCGTTCTTCTTTGACGTCGAGGCTTGGCTTAGCGGTCCCAAAGGGCCCTCCTTTGAGGGATGGTTTCACATTGCCGAATTCTCTGACTATGGGTTTGCCGTCTGGTCCCACGCTAAACGAATAGCCGTAGACGAAGGGTCCCATCTCTCTGACTGTACCTCCGTCGGGCAGTTTTCTCTCCCGCACCAGGTCCTTCGGTAGTTCGAGGCCTCGGAACATTTCTTCGAAGTTCTTGTCGAAATCGTCGAACCAGCTGGTCAACGGGGATCTGAAGCGTCGCTTGAACCATTCTGGGAAGAATTCATTGTCTTCCAATCGATTTCACCTCCTTGTTTCGATACTCGTAGAGGGTCTTGCGCGTCTTCTCCAAGAACGCGATGAATTCCGGCAGCACAGTCTTGCCGAGCTGGCTAAGCTCATAGGTTCCTTCCACTGGCTCATCGACAATTCCGGCCTCTGATAGCGCTGTGAGATTATGGTAGACGAGTTTTGGGTTGATTCTCGCTCGAAACTCCCGTTTGAGAGCGGATTTTTGAAGCAAGGGCGCCAGCATTCGCATACGGGTCTCATTCACTAGCAGTTCGATTGTGCGGAGAGTTTGCTGCAAGGTCTGCTCGAGTGTATCCTCGAACCATCCCAGAGTCTCGACCTGCACCTTCCCCCTGCTTAGTGCTCCTGGAGCTTCTTCTTCGATGAAATCTGGAGCGATCTCTTCGGGGGAGAGAATCAAGGATCGAGCATTCTCCGATTGGCTGATGAGTCGTATGCAATTCCAGACTGTTTGTTCTGGGAGACGCGCGGAGCAGAATGCGAGGATGATCTCTTCTTTCTTGATTCCACAGAGGTCGGCTTGGATGGTCGAATTGTCATCGTCTCTCCTTATGATGGGGTCGAGATAGGTGTCGAATCCGTTGCTTAGCAGTATTCTGGATGCTATGTATTTCTGGAAGACTTCGAGTTCCTTATCGCTGGATGGGTCGCCGAATTGATCACTGAACGTTCCGTAATCTAGGGCGGTGCTTGGCTCTACTTTTCGCGCTGCATGTTCGTTGGATAGTCTTAGGTTCGTTGCGCTAACCCTCCTCTGTTACCTATGGTAACGGGTGGGACAGATAAATGTTACCTGAAGTAACGAATAGACTGTTGGTAACGTTAGTAAACAGATACTCTTGTCACTCCCTCGATCTTGAGAAGTCTGGGAACTATTTCACCAGGTACGGCCTTATCACCGATCAAGACGAGCTTAGGCTCCGGCGCCAATTCTGGATCATCAACCAGCGCCTGTCGAATACTAATTCCCAGCTCTGAGAATAGCTGAGAAGCCCCTGCCAAGATTCCCGGTCTATGAGGATCTTGAACCACGATTTCTACCACGCCGAGGCCAAGCTGCTTTGCGACCCCTCTCAGCGACATTCCCGCGGACCGCAGATTGGAAAATAGGGTTTTGAGTTCTGGGCTGTTCTCGACCATTCGTATCGTCTCATCTACAGTTCGTCTGTCGACCCCTGCTGACTTTGCTATTCTTACAATCGGGACCTCGATATCGTTCAGATAGATTCCTTCGTCTCTAACACTAAACCCATTCTCAAGAAGTGTGCGGACGACTCTCAACCGCTCAGGATGTCCCTCCATCAGAGCCTCTATCTTGTGCCACACTCGTGCCCAAGTCCTACGTACAGAACTGTACTGGCAAGCTTAAAATGTTACTTACACGCACAGACATCGACGTTTCGCTTGCAGACTCTCGCAACACGAGACCCTATGAGAATCCACCTTTCTCAAGACGAGATACCAACCAGCTGGTACAATATTCAGGCCGATCTTACTGAGCCTTTGCCCCCACCGTTAGATCCAGGAACAAAACAACCAGTCAACCCAGTCTCACTAGAGAGAATCTTCGCAAAAGAACTGATTCGCCAGGAAATCAGCTCCGAACAGAGTATCACCATCCCAGAAACGATTCGAGAAGCCTATATCCAGATAGGTAGACCGACTCCACTAGTACGGGCAAGGAGACTTGAGAGGTTTCTAAGGACTCCCGCCAAGATCTTCTACAAGGCAGAATACCTCAGCCCCACCGGAAGCCACAAGCCCAACACGGCGCTGGCTCAGGCGTATTACAACAGCCAGCAGGGAACCCGGAGACTAGTGACCGAGTCCGGGGCTGGCCAGTGGGGATCGGCTCTAGCCCTTGCTTCCTCGATCTTCAACCTGAAGTGCAGGGTCTACATGGTCCGAGTTAGCTACGACCAGAAGCCCGGCCGAAGAACGATGATGGAAACGTACGGGGCCCAAGTCTTGCCCTCGCCCAGCAGGGATACCAAATTTGGAAAATCTTTGCTGGACCAGAATCAGGACCATCCTGGGACCCTGGGAATAGCCATTAGCGAAGCGCTGGAGGATACCCTGACTCACGAGGATTCACGGTATTGCCTGGGCTCAGTATTGAACCATGTCCTACTGCACCAGTCAATCATAGGACTTGAAGCGAAGAAACAATTTGAGAGCATCGACGTCGAACCTGACGTTCTTGCCGGATGTATCGGAGGAGGATCGAACTTTGCCGGGTTCGCCTATCCCTTCATGTCAGACAAGTTGAAAGGCAAATCCGAGACAGAGTTTGTCGCGTGCGAACCAAAGGCCGTGCCCTCAACGACTCGAGGCACATACACGTACGACTTTGGGGACACCGCGGAAATGACTCCACTCTTGAAGATGTACACTGTTGGACACAAGTACGTTTCACCACCCATCCACTCGGGAGGCCTCCGATATCATGGAAAAGCCCCCTCACTCTGCTATCTGATCGACAAAGGACTAGTGAAGCCCATAGCCTATCATCAGACAGAGGTTTTCCAGGCTGCGAGAACCTTCGCTCAGACTGAGGGAATGATCCCGGCACCAGAAACAGCGCATTGCATCAAATACGTAATTGACGAAGCAATAAGATGTAAGGAGTCGAACGAAGAGAGAGTCATAGCCTTCAACAATTGCGGGCACGGCCTCTTGGACCTCAAGGCGTACGAAGACTTTCAAGCAGGAAGACTCGTAGACTATGAGCCTGCCAGCATTCAAGTCGAATCCTACGTTAGATGAAAGGCAGTTTCAGGATAGAATAGTCCAACTAATCTCTATCGAGAAGCGTCCAGAGGACGCTCTTGAACTCCTCTCCAAGCATTATCGCGTTGAAATGCCTGCTCTTAGAATCGGACTCCCGCGGGGAGAGAAGAGGGCGCTTGGATGCTACGTCCATCGTGAAAAAACGATCTACATATCCAACCAAGAGTATCTCTACGACCCTTACGTGCTGATACACGAGTTTTACCATCATCTGAGAAATGTTGGCGGCAAGCACCGCGGCACGGAAAGACACGCAAAGGAGTTCGCTCTATCTTTTCTCAGGACCCCCTAAGCCTTGATACGCCGGAAGACTAGAACAAGAACAGACTTGAGTCTAGGCCCTCAAGTCCACAAGGTGTTAGGGAGCGCTTTTTCCGGGATGTGAGCTATGTGCCTGGCCGCGTAGACTTCGCCGCAGTGCGGGCAGCGTAGGCTGCGTCGCCACATCCTGTAGACCAGCCTTAATGCGATGTAGCTCATGAGAAAGACGATAACTCCGAAAACCGCTGCATCAGCGTTGATGATGAAAATGAAGTAGTGAAAGTCGACCATTCGTCAGGCGTCCCCCGGGCCGGCGTGAGATTGCTGTGGATAGCCGTGTGGATCGTATCCGGAATCCATAGGCTATATTGGCCGCCATATGGTATAAACCTACCTCGAAAAGAAAAATGCGCGATTCTTCTATCGTCGCGCAGAACCTTTCTCAAAAGTCGAAAGAACTAGGGCTGGCTGCTCGGAGCAGTCGCCTGCTGGGGCTGAAGAATCTCGTCCGCGTGAGTAATTTTCACGAGACCCTTCAGCAATAATCTATTCGTCATCTTTGCGCAAATATCACAGTCTTTACCGGGGCAGTAGCCCTTCAGGAAATTCTCGCACTTCCATCGATAGTTTTCGATCTCCACGGTGGACATAGAATAGAGCCTTTCTTCGCATTCTCCCTTTCTCCAAATCGACTAAAGTCTCGCGTAACTAGTCGGCAAAATTCCGAGTAACAGTCACGACGACCGTCGGCTCCTCTCCCTGTAGATCTCTCGCTGAATCAAGAATCGCATGATCTCGCTTGTTCCCCCGCCGATCATCATGAATCTAGCGTCACGGAAATAGCGCTCGATCGGGAGATCCCTGGTATACCCAATTCCTCCGTGAACCTGCAATGCTTGGTGCGCTATTTCGAAAGCGGACTCAGTGGCAAAGAGCTTGGCGGTGGCGCCTTCGAGTCTTGCTAGTTTTCCCTCATCGAGAAGTCGGGCCGCCTTGACGATGAGCAAGCGGGACGCTTCAAGCCTAACGAGCATGTCTGACAGTTTGAAACTGACCCCTTCGAACTCCTTGATTGGCCGGCCGAACTGCTGTCTCCTTGACGAGTAGTCTACGGCTGACTCAAAGGCTGACCGAGCGATCCCCAGCATTCCCGCCGCGACTGCTGGGCGTTCCCGGTCAAGCTCATCAAGCAGTATCGGGAATCCTCTGTGAAGCCCCCCAACCACATTCTCGTCAGGAACCCTTACGTTGCGAAACCTAAGATGGACGACGTTTGCGCCGCGCATCCCAAGGAGGCTATACGTCTTCACCACTTGCACTCCTCTGGATTCCCTCGGGACAACAAGGGCGCTAACTCCAGACTTGGGAGCCTTTCTAGGCTCTGTGACGGCGAATACGAAGAGAAAATCAGCAACCCCACCATTTGTGATGAAACGCTTCTCACCGTTGAGAACGAAATCCCGCCCTCGACGTTCTGCATGTGTCTTGATGGAGGCCGCGTCTGATCCCGCTCCCGGCTCGGTCAGTGCGAGCGCCCCAACCTTCTCCCCCCTGAGCACAGGATTGAGAAACCTCTGTTTCTGCGGCCTGCTTGCAAAGTTGGCGAGTGGCGCAGCGTACAATGCCCCTGAAGCCAAGCGGGCCATTTCCGTAGCGGCGCTTATGGCTGAGATCTCCTCGGCAACAATGATTTCAAAGCTCCACCCTAGTCCATGGCCTCCGTCACTCTTCGAAAAGGCAACACCGAGAAGCTGTTGCTCTCCCAGTTTCCGAAGTATATCCCGGGGAAACCATCCCTCTTCGACTTTCTCAGCTACAGGAGCAACATGCTCCTTTGCGAAGCGCTGAACTTTCTTTCTGAATTTCGCTTCAGGATTTGATTCGAAAAGGTCCATGCTACGCGACCGGAGGTCTGGCCGAGACTAATACGGGCGACCCTGTTGCCTCAGAATCTGCTAGGCGTATTGCGTGGGCGCGATTACCAGAGGCTTTGGCTTTGCGATCAGCGCCAGAGTCTCTTGAAAGACAGGCCGATATGCGATCCCGTACATGATTAGGCCATCCTTTCCCTCGTAGTCGAGTCTGCGAAGGACGCCCTCGAGCTTGACACCGGGTTTCAAGTCCTGAAGGTTTGCGTCGACAAACAACACTTTGTTCTGGTCGAGTAGCTCAAAGTTTGATGTGAATCTCTTCTTGAGAGGTAGCTTGGATACGCTCTTCAATCGAGCGATGAGCGGGTATCGCTTGACCTCCATCTTCCCTGTGCATTCTGAATCAAGACATTTCTCTCTGGCAGGGAAGTAGATCCGTTCGCATCCATAGCATAGACTGAGAATGAAGGATTTGCCGTTTACCGGCTCTACATCCCCGACGAGTCTAGGAATCTCAAGCCTCTGCTTTATTCTATGCAGACGAGCCCTGATCAGGTCCTGGTAGGTTTCTATCTTTATCGTCGTCTTCCTCTTGATGTACTCCTCCACAGTGGGTGTCCGCCCCCTCTTTTCTTCTATACCATCTTGGACCTCGAACCAAGTTGCGTTGGAATATGCTCCAGAGCCGTAGGATACTGCTAGAACCTGATCTCCGGGTTTGGAATTGTCGAAAACAGATGCGAGAGATATGAGTGTCGAAGCCGCATAAGTGTTGCCTGTGTCCAAGACCTTAAGCCAAGGCTTGACTTTCTTTTCGATATCCTGCTCGGTAAGCCTCATTCTTTCGGAGATGGATTCATCCTCCACGTAAGGAATCTTGTCTTCGGTCAGAGCCGTGCATGTCTTCATGGGTAGGTATCCTGAGGGTTGATGGAAGGTTATTGCATCGAACTCTGATAGGGAGAGATCAGGATGCTTACGGAAGAGATTGGCGATGGCACCGATGACATGCGACTTGTAGGCTTCTACGGTGGTGCGGCCGAAATGCGACGGTACGGCCGCCTGGTCGCGTCTCCAAAAGTCCATAAACAGACTTGAAAACGGCGCTATATCTTCGATGGTTGCGATGAGATCCGTCCGGCCAAGAACGTAGGCTCCGGCACCGGCCCCGCAGGAATATTCTAGAGGGTCGCCTCGCTCGGCTTGGGCGACGTCCGCACCTATCGCTAGGCCGTACTTGATGCGACCGCTACGAATCTCTGAATCTATGAAGCCGACTCCCTGCATGCCTGAATTGCATGCTCCCTCCAGATCAGCGACGAAGACGTTCTGTCCCATTCCGATGAATGAGGCGACGTGACGTGCGATCGTTCCAACAGCATATGGTTTCGATTCGGAGCCTGCCGTGACGCTTCCAATCTCATCCGGGGATATGCCCGCCATTCTAACCGCGTTCTCGGCCGCCTCCGTGGCGATTGTAATCGTATCCTCAGTGTGACCCGCGAGAGCTTTCTCTCTAAGAAGTAGTCCGTGTCTAACCTTCTCAAGGACCCTTTCTAGTTCTTTGCCTCGCTTTCTCTCCCGTTCTCTTACAATCTTCTCTGTCTCGATTCGTTCCCATGGGATGTACACGCCATAGCCGACAATTCCTACACCTCTATGACTCATCTGAAATCCCAGAGAACGATCTTCTATGAACGGCGATTCTCGCGAATCACGATATTTAAGGCTAGCCGGACCATGGTTTTGACACGAGACTGTCAAGGGATTCTGCTCTGGACCGACGTCACTGGAAGGTGTCGAAAGAACGAATCTGCAATTTTCTATGGAACTTTGTTCCAATTGAACCAGTTACAGACGGCTTTTGCGCTCCGAGAGGGAGCGAGAACCGGAAATCGCTCCAGGATGGTAGATGCCTTTCCGGGTCACCCTTCTAATCGTTCCCACCGTGATAGCTGCCTTGCTCATTGCACAAGTGGGCACTATCCAACTCCATAATCCGGCTCCGTTGGTTGGAAAGCATTCCAATCTACTTCTGGCACCGATAAGCGGTGCCCAGCCCACTCTCGTAGTGCTTGTAGGGTTCTCCGACAAGGCCAACAGCACTTCTCCAACTCGGATAGCTGGAACGCTTTCCACTATGAACGACTATTACGCCGAAGACTCGTACGGGATCGTCTCGTTTACGACGACGCTCAGTCCCTCCGCAACCTCCCAATGGTACTCGTTACAGCAGACGATGGAATACTATAGTTCCAACACCGCATCCATCGACAATCAACTAGTTACAGACTCACTTCAGGCTGCGTACAAGGCGGGAGTGAACTTTCATGATTACAAGTACGCGATAATAGTCCATGCCGGAAACGATGAGGCGATGCCCCCGCACGCGTCTACGGACATTCACTCATTTACCATTCCCGGGTACGTTTTCAACCCCTCTCCTCTGGACTCCTTTCAGATCTCAACATCGGTAGTCTCAGAGTCCGACCCGATTGGAGTCTACGCCCACGAAGCTGGCCATCTTCAGGGCCTGCCAGATCTCTACGACCTGACGCAGCAAATAGACCCGGTCAACAACTTCGTCGGCTACTGGGAAATTATGGCGCTTGGAGAATGGAACCCGAATAATGGGAATCCGTTGCAGCCATCACCCGGAACATACCCTTCACAGCACTCGTCGTGGTCAAAGATCAAGCTAGGATGGATTTCCAACTCAAGCATGCGAACAGTGTACCCAGGCAATTTGACGTCAATAGCTGTCCAAAATCTCGAACTTCCCACGTCGGGAATACACGCAGTTAAGATCCCAATCAGCGTGAACTCCGACGGATCTCTGTCATACTACCTCATAGAGATGAGAGCAAAGCTCGGAACGTACGATCAATATCTCCCATTCCCGTCCGACTACCCAGGCGCGGGCTTGCTAATCTACAAGGTAAATGAGAGCATCGCAGGAGGGCATGGCAATCTGAGACTCATCGACGCGCACCCCAGCGGGGACCTCAGCGACGCTGCGTTTGGGCCCTGTTCCTCGCCATGCGTAAGCAACAACACCTTTTCAGACCCCGTTAACTTTGTCAAGATAATCGTGACCAACACGACCTCCACAGCTTACACGATAATCATCGACAGGACCAGCTCACCGCTTCTACTTCTGCAAGTAAACACCCCGGCCCCCGGAATGCTCATCTCAGTCGATGGGTCAAACTTGACCTCAGACCGGTCCAACGAATTGAGATTGCCAGTGCATTACGGACCCCACGAGGTCTACATTCAATCCCAAGTACCCCTCTCTCTGGGTTCCACAACAATCCAAGTGGGACTGACGAATTCCTTCGCGGCATGGAACGACGGGAGTACGGCGAATCCACGATGGCTTTCCGTTATTACGGACACGGTTATCACTGCCACTTACCGAGTGACCGTAGAACCATCATTCGCGACGGCCGCAACAGCAGCGATCCTCCTCGCAATAGTTGCCACAGGACTAACATTGAACCGCAGACGGAGCAGGAACAAGACTCAACCTGCGACCGCGCCACCGCCTTTTGGACCCCCAAGCTCGCCGACAGTCACCGCGGCTTCCCAATCACTCCCAAGGGATAACGGTCTTGGCAAAGACGCCGTAAAGAGTGACCAAGAGCCCAATCAAGCTCACACCTAGTCCAGCAAAATTCAATCCCCCATCCCTCGCCACCAGTGTACTGACGGATCTCGCAACTAGGATTGCCGACAAAAGCACCTGTTTTGAACTGCTGGACCCCCTATTGTCAAAACCGAAATAGTAAGTCGTCGAGGCGTTCAAGGGGATTCGGATGCTAGAGTTTGAAACAGTCTGATTGACGAGGCACCCTCTCTGTTCCGTATTAAGCATACAGCTTTGGAAGCTGCCTTCGGGAAAGAGCTTGAACTGGATCGAGGATGGTACTCCTGATTGGGTGGACACTGTCAGATTAACCAGCAATTCGTTTTCTCTCCCTGGAATAAGGGTGACGTTTTCCGGAGTCTCCGATAGAGAAGCTGAGCTCACGGGGATTGGCTTGGGATTGACAACCATCTGGGCGGATTGAAGTGGAACTACGTGAAAATTGGGAATCATGGAGTACGCCAGAAGTCCAGCCACCAAGAGAAATGCTCCTCCGACAACCAGACTGAATTTCATTCGATCTCATCCATCCTCCATATCTCGGAGTCGCTTGAACTCCTTTACTCCGCTGAGCCTATGGCGCATGATGCTGTTTTCTAGTTCCGACTGGAGCAACGCGAAAATGTCACGATGAATACTTACGAACTCTGAGTCTGTCTGAATCCTCGGGCGTTCCATCTCTATGCCCACAATGCTCTTGACTTTGGCCGGACGTGCTGAAAGGACCAAGATGCGATCGGCTAGCTCAATCGCCTCAGGAAGGTTGTGAGTTACCAAAAGGAAGGTCTTCCGAGTCTCACTATGAATCTCGGCAACCTCAGCCCTAAGAGATTCCGCAGTGAACTCGTCGATAGCGCTAAACGCCTCATCCAATAGCACCACCTCTGGATCTATGGCGAGTGCACGAGCGATACCAACTCGTTGTTTCATTCCCCCTGAAAGTTGTTTTGGAAAGAGATTCTCTGACCCCTTGAGCCCAACCACTTCCAGAAGATCCATCGCGACCTCTGCCCTCTCTTTTTTCGGCCGTCCTTGGACCTCAAGTCCGAATTCTACGTTCTGAATTACAGTTCTCCAAGGAAGTAGGGCAAAGGTCTGGAAGACCATGCTGATCTTCGAGTGAGGTGCGGTTAGGAGATCACCTCTAAAACGAATCTGGCCAGAGGAGGGATGATCGAGCCCGGCTATCATCCTCAAGAGTGTCGATTTGCCGCATCCGCTCGGTCCTACGATGCAGAGAAACTCTCCTTCATTCACGTGAAACGAAATGTCTTTCAGCGCGGTTACGAGTTGAGGTGGGTCTTCGTAGACTTTCGTCACGTTCGAGAGTTCTACGTGCAAGTCCTATCGCCACCTCTTGATGCGATTCTCAAACCTCTCAAAAACGACTCTGTCCATTGATATCGTGATCAGACCAACGGTCATAATGGCTGCCAATCCGTAGGTCAGCGAGTGAGCCGAGCCCGCTATGCTGGTAGAAATGAAAGTTCCAATCCCGGCAACGCTCGCAATGACCTCGACAGCGAGCAGCACGTTCCAGCTGAACTCGAAAGATAACCGAAGGCCTGTGAGAAGATTCGGAAAGATCGAAGGCAAGATCATCTTGGTGAAGGTCTGTACTCTTCCTGCTTTGAATACTGAAGCGACATGGAAGTAGTCGGTTGGAATTTCTTTAACGCCTTGCCGGATCGTGAAATAGACCGGGAAGAAAGCGCTGAACGCGGAGATAGTGACTGCCGCGACATTTCCTCGGCCGATTACACCTACTAAGATTGTCAGAATCGCAAGATCAGGAAGGGCGCCCACTAGCATAATGATTGGCGTGATTGCCTGGTCAAGCTGACTCCTCATTCCAACAAGTAGAGCCAAGGGAAACACTAAGACCAGTGCCAACGAAACCCCTGTGGTGACATTCGCAAAGCTCTGGCCGACGTGAGCAAGAAAGAAGGGCGTTCCAGCAAGTTGAATCAGAGCTAGGAACACGTCGTGCAGCGCAGGGAGTTCGCTACTTGACACAAGGCCAGTCAGCGAAATTGACTCCCAGATGACGAAGATTGCGACCAGTAAGGTTGCCCATGCCGGAGGACGGAATTTTCTCGCGCTCTTCTCTCGTACTCGATGAAAAGACTTAGACCCAAACAGGCGAGACCGCACCCCATAACCACCGGGGCGTCGAAGGTTGGGCGTCAGAACTAATTAGCTTTGGACGAAAATTAGGTAAAACGCTGCGCTGGGGGCAGGCTCGACTATTCGGAGGTGGGTGAAACTGTTACCGGTTACGAGGAAAGATCTGGGATTGAAGCCTCTGCGATTGACTCGGTTGAGTCCAAACTTCGGTATCGTCAGCTCGGGACCGGGCTGTGCGGAGCTGTGCAGGTGGGCGTGCGGTACGCTCAGAGCCGCCATGATCTAGCGTAATTCTTTTGGACCCTAGTCAAGGAATCGATCCTCTTCCCGAATTCCTCCAGACGCCAGCGGGCAATCTGCAGGTCCAACTCCTCTGGAACTCGGATCAACTTCGACTCGAGCTTAGAACCATGTCGGAGAAGGTATTCAGCTGACAAAGCTTGACCAGCGAAGCTCATGTCCATGACTTCCGCCGGGTGCCCATCCGCCGCGGCGAGATTGACAAGTCTCCCGTCCGACAAGAGGTAGAGCCGCTTCCCAGACTTCAATCTATACTCAGTGACCTCTGGTCTTACCTTCTTACGCCCAACGGCTATCTTCTCGAGGTCCTTGACTTTCACTTCAACGTCGTAGTGGCCCACGTTGCAGAGAATTGCCTTATCCTTCATGTGACTCAGGTGAGCTGCGGTGACTACATCGGTGTTACCAGTTGCCGTGATGAAGAGATCCCCTATCTCGGCGGCTTCCGCCATCGGCATTACGTCAAAACCTTCCATTAACGCCTCCAAGGCTCGCACTGGGTCCACTTCCGTCACGATCACCCTTGACCCCATTCCTTTTGCTCTCAATGCGACACCGCGTCCCACCCAGCCAAATCCTGCCACAACTACGCACCTACCTGCTAAGAGAAGGTTTGTCGCGCGCATGATTCCCTCAAGCGCCGACTGTCCAGTCCCGTATCTGCTGTCAAAGAGATGCTTCGTTAGAGCGTCATTAACGGCGATGACTGGAAACTTCAGTCGACCTTCCTTCTCCATAGCGCGTAACCTGGTGATTCCAGTGGTGGTTTCCTCGCAAGCCCCGAAGATGTTCTCGACAAACCGTTTACCTTTCAGATGCGTCGCAACTACCAGTTCGGCGCCGTCATCGATCAGAATGTCAGGCTTCAACCCAAGAACCCGATCTAGGTTCGCCTTGTGTTCTCTATCCGTCACACCCCTCCAGGCATAAACATGAACCCCAGTTTCAGACAGTGCTGCCGCCACATCGTCCTGGGTCGTGAGAGGATTACTTCCGGTAATGGCAACCTCCGCGCCTGCCTTCAGGAAGACCTCGCTGAGGACTGCGGTCTTTGCTTCCAGATGGAGACACATTCCCACTCGGTGTCCTTTGAAGAGCTTGGCAGCGGCGAATCTTCGAGAAATCCTGGCGAGCACTGGCATATTTTCCCGTGCCCACGCCAGTTTGACGCGGCCGGTAGGCGCGAGGGCGGAATCCTTGACCAGACTCAAGACTCGCTCAAGATGGAGAGTCCGATATTCCAATTATATATTGTCTAGCGTACAGATATTCCGATTGGAATTCCGACCTGAGCCCTTAGGTTCTCGTCTGCAACACACCAATGGAAAAAGAGCCATTTCAAGACAACAGTCGGAGAAAATCTGTAAACTGGAAGGGACCGCCGCCATGTATAATAAGGAAAGAGAACATGCTACGGTGAAACTCACCGGGAGTATTCGAGAATAGGTGTCTGAAAAGGGATTCAGGGCGAAGTTCAAAAACTCTGATGTCGCTGTCACGTTCCGCGACCTGATTCTCCTTCCCGGATGGACTGAAGTTGAACCAAGCCAAGTCCAATTATCCACTCAAGTATCTCTGAAACATTCGATCAACGTCCCATTGGTTTCTAGTCCGATGGACACTGTTACAGAGAGCGAGATGGCCATAGGCTTGGCACGGTTGGGCGGATTGGGGGTCATTCACCGGAATTGCACCGCTGAAGAGGAACTGGAGATGGCAAAGAAGGTGAAGAGGGCAGAGTCCCTAGTCATCAAAGAAGTAATCACGATTAGTCCCGAGTCAACCGTGAAGTATGCGACTGAATTGATGCAGAAGCATAACATTTCAGGACTGCCGGTTGTTCAAGGGGAACATCTCGTCGGCATTTTGACAGGACGAGACGTCCGTTTTGCAGATTCAAATCTTCTCACTAGCGATGTGATGACGAAGAAGGTCATCACTGCTCCCGCAGACACCAACATTGAAGGAGCGAAAGAGATTCTTCACAAGCATCGAGTGGAAAAGCTTCCCCTCATCGACAAAGAAGGCCGATTAAAGGGACTCATGACAATAAAGGACATCCTCCAGCGTGGACGGTTTCCCAACGCGGCCCGCGACGAGAACGGCCAACTCCTCTGCGGCGCCGCGGTGTCACCATTCGATCTTAGAAGAGCCAAGAAACTCAGCGAGGTCGCAGACATTCTAGTCATAGATGTCGCCCACTTCCACAACGCAAACGTGTTTAGTTCGATGAAGAAAATGCTTGAGGAGGTCAATACTGACGTGATTGTCGGGAGTATTGGGACCTATCAGGCTGCAGAAGACATTTTGACCAAACTCGAGGGGGTGGCAGGATTCAGGGTTGGAATCGGATCAGGCTCCATCTGTACCACAATGGAGGCGACGAAGGCTGGGTCCCCAACCGTATTCGCCACGGCGCAAGTCGCGGATGCTCTCCGCACATATGGCTCAAGGCTACCCATAATCGCCGACGGAGGCATCAGAGGCCCAGGCGACGCTGCGATCGCCCTGTCCCTAGGAGCCTCTGCTGTCATGATGGGCAATATTTTCGCTCGCTCAAAGGAAGCTCCAGGCACGCTGATAACTATCGGGGGAAGGTACTACAAGCAGTATCGAGGAATGGGAAGCCCATCTGCAATGGCTAAGAGATTCTCCTCTGACCGATACGCTCAACCGTCGAAAGGCTTGCCTGAGGGAGTTGAAGGATGGGTCCCGTACAAAGGTGAGGTAAGCGTAGTGGTGCAAGAGATGATCGCAGGGCTACAGGCATCAATGGGCTATGCAGGCGCTAAGACAATATCGGAACTCTGGGAAAAATCTACTCTGGCAGGCATTACCAACTCTGGAGCTGAGGAAGCAAGACCCCACGACATATTGCTCCCATCTGATTCTCCGGAAAGAGTCTAGGAGATCACTCTTCCGGCAATTATCGTCCTTACTACCCTTATTTGTCGCAGGGACTCAGGACTGGACTCGTACGGGTCTCTGTCCAACACAATCATGTCGGCCGTGTTGCCCGGAGCGAGAGTGCCCGTGAAGTCCTCGGAGAAAGAAGCGTAAGCAGCGCTCTTTGTATAGGCCGTCAGAGCTTCGCTCACCGTCAGCCTTTCCTCTTTATCGAGACCGGGCCTCGCAACTGCTGACCAGATCCCTTCAAACGGATCTGGGTCCTCGACTGGGCAATCAGACCCCGCAGTTAACCTGATTCCTGCCCTAGCCATTGATGCAAAAGGGTAGAGCCAAGACAGCCTTCTATGACCTAGCCTATCTTCTGCCCACCGGTCTGAATAGATGAATCTCGGTTGGATGGAGGCAATAAGACCCAATCTGCCCATTTCCTTCATCGCCTTTTCATCGACTATTGACGCGTGTTCTATTCGATGCCGGAGCTGTAGGCAACCCTTTGTCCCAAAGATCTCGCCAAGGACCTCGACTGCGAGATCTACCGCTTTGTCTCCAATGGCATGGATGCACAGCTGGAATTTCGAGTCTCTTGCCTTCGAAGCTATCCTCCTCAGTTCTCTGCTGCTCAGTGTGATCATGCCACTTGAGCTTGGGTCGTCATCGTAGGGCTGATTAAGAGCGGCGGTACGTGCTCCTAGGGAACCATCTAGGTATAGCTTTAGCCCTCCAATCCGAAAACGGCCGCTGCTTCGTACGCTTGATGGATCCCGGGATCCAAGCTTGTCGACAAGGTTCGCCGGTACAATTGCGTAGATTGACTGCGGAAGCTGCTGTTCACGTTTCAACTCTCGGAGAGCGTTCAGTTCCGTCAAGTTGCTAATGATGCAGTCCAAAGATGTCAAGCCGACCTTTGCGAGCTTCTTGGAGGCTTGGACCAAAGCGGATCTTGTCTTCTCCATCGACTCGGGGATCACCTTCTCAACCAGTTCTATTGCAGTCTCCTTTAGGACCCCGTTCGGCCTTCCACTTGAATCTCTGACAATTCGGCCCCCGGGAGGGTCGACGGTCCGACTGTCGATTCCGGCCACGGACAGAGCGGCTGAGTTAGCAACTGCTACGTGGCCACAGATTCGCTTTAGGAAAACAGGGTTTGAATTTGCAAGGTCCAAATCGTCTCTTGTCGGATATCGGTGTTCTCGAAGCCTCTCATCATCCCATCCCCTACCAAGTACCCAAGTATCCTGGGTTGCGGTGGTGTTCCACCCTTTGGCTCGCTTCTTGATCTCCTCAATCGATCGAGCGCGTGAAAGGTCGAGAGTCCGAAGAAGCATTCCGTAGTTAAGGAGATGAATGTGCGAGTCGTGTAAGCCGGGTAATACGGTCCGCCCGTGAAGATTGATTATCTTCGCGGTTTTCGATTTTAGTGCGAGAATCCGTTTGTTAGTTCCGACATCTGTGACTTTGCCTTTGCGAACTGCGAGTGCTTCAAAACGCCTCCGCGATCCAGCGTCTGGATAGATCTTGCCGGCGTGAAGGATCAGATCCGGATTAGTCAAGGATTTGCTCCGGACAAAGATTTTGAAATTGAGTTCTGGTAAGGGATTGATGCTCTTGGTGAGTCGCCAACTCTGGGGAAAGAGTTGCCGCGAGCGGAAGACTACTGGGCAAGTAGGGAAGAAAGAGTAGGCTCTATGACCGAGGGATCATTGATGGGAGGGCCGCAGGTTTTCCCTGCGCAGAGATACGCCACTGGAGCCTTAGTCCCGTCGAATCCGAGACGCCCTATTTGGTCCAAGTCTTTGGCCGGATCAAGATACCTGACGTATCTTCTGCCCGGATACAGTTTCAAAGATCGCGCCTTGAACGCGCCGGATTCTCTTGACTTCGGAGATGCGATAATTGTGATCCCGATTGGACCGTCAATGTAAGAGTCCAGTGCTAACGCGTAGCTCGCTCCAGCGACTCCGTATCTCTCGTAGTCACCGTTGAACAGACTCAATGCCCTGCCCGCGACCGTTGTGTAGTCAGCTCTCTCCAAGAGCCATGAAAGCCTCAGAAGCCCATTTGCCATCGAGCTGTTTTCATCGATTGGCTTGTCCCTCATCTTGAGCTCACCAAGGGTTGAAGCGTCCAGTGGAATGTCGTAGAAGCCTCCTGTGGTCTTGTCGCTTAGCTTCTCAATCGAATCGTCAGCCAATGCAGTGGCCTTTTCTAGATAGCCCAGTTTGCCTGAATACTCGTAGGCGTCAAGAAGTGAGTGGAGCAGCGCCGCATAATCAACTAGGAGCCCCTTCAGCTTCACACCCTCATCTTCTTTCCAGTAGTGAAAGGGCAGTGCTCCATCAGGCGGTAGAGTGAGTATGCGATCTAGACTCTTGATTGCAAACTTGCCGACCTCTGGCCTGTCAAGTACGATACTAGAGAGCAGGAATGACGAGATGAATAGCGCGTTGTAATTTGTATAGAGTGTCTTGTCAACAGCTGGACTCTTTCGAGTCTTTCGCTTAGCGAGATCAAGCTTGTAGTACTCTTCATCTGCATCCTGACTGCCAAAGAACCCTCCATGCTCCGAGTCGGACAGATTCGTGTTCACGTACTCCACGATTCCTTCAGCCACATCTCTGTACAGCGCTTTACCTGTTATCTGGAATGCGTGCAAGTATACTGCGAGCAGTTTTGCATTGTCCTCAGCCATCTTCTCGAAATGGGGAATCGACCAGTCTCGAGTAGTGCTGTACCGGAAGAATCCCTGTTCTACCTGGTCATAGACTCCTCCATTTCCCATCTTGTCAAGGGTCTTGGTGACAACGGTCAGCATTTCCTTTTCCCCATGATAGCGGTAACGTAAGAGGGCGTACTCTAACGCCTCGGTATGAGGGAACTTGGGCTCGAAGCCGAATCCTCCATAATCTATGTCAAAGTTGACCGCGACTGTGGTTGCAATGTCCTTCGTGATCTTGTCAGACAACGGTTCGTTGTTGGCTGGATGAATTCGCGTCGATTGGAGTTTGCTTCCAACCTTGCCCTTGTTTGTTCCGTAGAAGTCGAGAACCGAGCGGAGAACTTCTCTCAGTTGCTGAGGAGGGATGTAAGTTCCGCCGGTGATAATCCTCCCTTCATTGTCCAAGAAAGCGGTTGTAGGCCAACCCCCCATGTTGTAACGTCGATTGACATCGGGTCTCTTGTCAGTGTCGACTCTGACTGGAATGAAATTCTTGTTCACCAAGTCAATCACTGCCGGATCGGAGTAGGACGTGTTGTCCATAACGTGGCACCAGTGGCACCAAGAACCTGTTATGTCCAGTAGAATCGGTCTACCTAGAGATTTTGCTCTTTCGAAGCTCTCTTTTCCCCATTCGAGCCATTGAATCTTGTTCAAGAGGAAGCCGTCGCGCGTATGATTGTCGAGAATCATATAAGAACCCTAGAATGATCTGATGGGTGAGAATGTCCAAGTCTGAGGCACAACCAGTCAAGCCCAAGATTATTCTAGAGTTCTCGTTGGACTAAGCAGTGCGCTTTCAAGCGAACCCTTCGCCAAGGCATTGACGATCAGTGCGGCTACTGCGGGAGAGGTCCGATCATTTCGACTGGGTAGGCATCTATCTCGTACAAGAAAACGCTCTAGTGCTGCATGCTTATTCAGGCGATGAAGAGACAGAGCATGTTAGGATACCTATGGGACAGGGAATATGCAGCTCAGCGGCTAAAGAAGGGGCGACAATAGTGGTTCCGGATGTTAGAAAGGACCCACGGGTATCTCATGTGCTTCGCCGCAACCCGATCAGAGATCGTTGTCCCGATAAAGGGATCGAAAGAGGTGCTCGGTGAGATAGATATCGATAGCAGTCGGCTTTCCGCATTCGACGAAAACGATCGAGAGACCCTCGAAGGAGCGGCTTCGCTTCTAGCGCAATGTCTTGAGGATAAGCGCTTCGTGTCTCGCTAACCCTCTACTCTGCGAGTTGAGGCTACCGATACAATTTCGCGAACTGAACTGTATCCCTTTCGTTCTAGAAACTTCTCTATCCCAGTGTTCACTTCTCGAAATACTTCGAGACCTTTGCTTGTAACTGCGCTTCCGATCTGAACTGCTGACGCACCCGCCATCATCATTTGCACAGCGCCCTTCCAGTCCTCAATCCCCCCGACCCCGATGACGGGAATTCGAACTGCCTGACTTAACAGATAGACCGCCCTAAGAGCGATCGGATGTATGGCTCGACCGGAGAGCCCCCCAAGGACGCCTCCAAGAATTGGAAAACTGGAATCCACATCCACTGCGGTTCCTAACACCGTGTTGATCGCCGTGACAGCATCGGCGCCCGCGCTTTCAGCCGCCCTAGCCACCTCGGTGATGTCAGTAACGTTCGGGCTTAGCTTTACGAATACTGGGATGTGCACTCGATTCTTCACGGCTTGAGTAACTTCGGCAACGACCTTCGGTCGCTGGCCGATCTCAACCCCAACCTCCTTGACGTGCGGACACGAAACATTCAGCTCCACGGCGATTGCACCGCCCTTCTCCCCCAGCACTGCAGCCTCGGCAAATTCTTCCGCGTCAAACCCGAAAACGCTCGCTATGACTGGCACTCCTTGCCTAGAGGCAAGTTCCACCTCTTCCCGCATCTCTTCCATTCCTGGGTTTGGGATACCCAGAGCGTTAAGAAAGCCGCCATGGACTTCGATGAAAGACGGGTTTCTGTACCCTTCCCTCCCCTTCCTATTGAACGACTTGGAGACGACGGCGCCCGCACCGGCCCTGGAAACTCGGATCAGTATCTCACCAGAGACTCCTAGAATCCCCGAGGCCAAAATCGTCGGATTGGGGAGTTTAATACCCGCAAACTCTACCGATAAATCCGGTTCCAAGAGGGTCTGAGCATGAACGCCATCGCCGCGCTAATTATCTTCGCACGACTACCGAACTACAGCGACACACTCGTGTCCAAATTGGGAGTAGCGTCTTGAAAGCGTACCTAATCGACTCCCCGGCCGGACTCTTTTTACTCGAAAAAACGGGTAAGCTTTCAGAGAGAGCACTCTTTGCCCACAACCCGAGCGATGCCGCTTCCCAGCTGAAGCAAGTCCAGAACGGCGAACTCCCCGCGGAGTCCTCCGATTTTGTACAAAAGCTCTCACGTCTTGAGCTGGAAAGGGTCACGGTAGACAGCGAGCATCTCGCGAGACTCGCTCGTTCAATCGTCAAATCAGAAGTAGTCCAAGATGATGGTGATCCCACCATTTCGAAGCTTAGGAACAGGCTACCATCGATTCTCGTCCGTCTAAGAATCATAGAATCGAAAGAAGACTATGAACAATTCGTAAGAGACGTTTCCCTTGAACTCGCCAAGACGGCAATTACAGAGGCCACAACCAAACGAGACCTGTACGCCATTCAGACCGTTCGCAGTATCGAAGACCTAGACAAGATTCTGAACCTCCTCGCAGGCAGGGTCAGGGAATGGTATGGACTCCACTTCCCAGAACTAGACCGATTAGTGGAGAAACACGACTCGTACGTTCGACTGATCTACAGTCTCGGGACCCGAGACTCTTTCTCATATGACGCTCTAGCAAAACTTGGCATACCCCAAGACAGAGCGACCCAGATCTCCGCGTCTGCCGAGAAGTCCTCCGGGGCTGAAATGTCAGGCTCAGATTTAGAATGGCTCCGTGAAGTCTGCGGATCGGTTCTTGAACTCTATAGCTTGAGAGAGCACGCAGAGAAATACACTGACAAGATCATGGGAGAGGTAGCCCCGAACATGACCTCCGTCCTTGGCGCGGTTCTTTCCGCAAAACTCATCTCGATGGCGGGGGGACTTGAGAATATCGCAAAAATGCCATCAAGCACGCTCCAAGTGCTCGGGGCAGAGAAGGCGCTATTCAGAACACTGAAGACCGGAGCAAGACCCCCCAAGCACGGAATCATCTTCCAATACGCACCAATTCATCAATCGCCCAAATGGCTCCGTGGAAAGATCGCGAGAGCAGTTGCAGGCAAACTCGCCATTGCAGCCCGAATGGACGCGTATGGGGGAGGGGACACAGGGCAACGGCTTAAGGACGCACTCGATAAGAAGATCGTAGACCTGAAAGGTCGATATCAAACCCCACCGCATAAGAGGGAACATGGAACGACCTGGCGCCCATCCACACAAGACGTTCGACGGAATGTACTTGGTGGTCCTAGACGGAAGGGAGAGACTGGCTACACTCAGCCAGGACCCCGGGAACGCCGTCTACGGGGAAGACACCGTCAAGATCGCAGGTAGAGAATACCGGGTCTGGGACCCGTACAGGAGCAAGTTGGCCGCCGCCGTACTGAAAGGGCTGTCCGAAGTTCCTATCAAACAAGGCAACAGCATTCTGTACCTTGGAGCGGCAAGTGGCACGACCGCAAGTCACGTAAGCGATATTGTGGGGGAGACGGGAAGAGTCTACTGCGTAGAGTTCGCTCAGCGATCATTCAGAGACCTGGTCAACAATGCAAGCAAGAACCGGAGAAACATGACTCCTATTTTCGGAGACGCCAGGTTTCCTCAGAAATACAGGAGCATAGTCCAAGGTGTCGATACTGTCTACGCTGATATCGCCCAACCCGACCAAGCAAGAATCCTATCTGATAATATTGAGCAGTATCTTACCGACAAAGGAGCCTTCTTGTTTGCGGTGAAGGCAAGAAGCATTGATGTTTCGAAGGAACCATCCACGATTTTTCGGAGAGAAAGAACCCTAATTGAGGAAAAGGGCTATAAGGTGAAAGAAATGATTCGACTCGACCCCTTCGAAAAAGACCACTCTATGATCCTCGGAAGTAAACGGTGAGCACTCGTAATGGAGCAACGTGATCGGATCATTGACGCATTACTCCGCGATGATATGAGAACACTCAACTCTCATCTTCCGAAGAAGAGGAGAACTTTGAAAGAACTCCTGAGCGACCCAGCCTCGCGTGTTCTAGCCACATCTGGAGACTCGATCAGGATGAAGAAGCCTGAACTTGAAGAGCTGTCCCGTTCCCTACCAGCCGAATCAGATACTCGGGTAAGGTTACCAATTGTGCTACTGAGCAGGAGAGACCTCGGGCCCGGCGCTTTCACAGTAATGGGAGATCGGTACGAGGAGTATGCAATGATGCTTCTCGCAGGGTCCTTCCAGGGAAGTTTCGAGAAATTCACGGAGCAAGAATCTGAGCCGACGGTAATATTCAAACCACAAATCAGTTTGTTGATGAGGAGATTTCACTCGTTACTGGTTCTGGGATTCGGAACCTCGAACGTCGGCCCGCAGAGAAAAGAATAGGAAAGAACCTCTGGTACGAATCCCAGAGAGGTCAGTGACTCTTCTGATTGGGTCGAGAAGATCTACGAATAGATGCTAAGGGTCCACTTTCCAGCAGGAACGCGCGGGATTGCTCGAATCGGCACAACGATTACGTTGAGCTTCTTACGCTTCATCCTCTTGTTCAAAGGGTATTTTCTCGGTCATTAATGGCACAGCACGAAATATAACGCTTTCCGACGCCCGGAGGGAATTGATGAGGGGTTAGATGGCTTCTAACGGTAGAAAAATCAATAATGAACTCTCAGGATTGAAAATGAGACGATCACCCAACGTTGTGATGTATTTCCACCGAGGGCGCCTTGTTGTCGAGAATTACATAACTGGGCTGGCTTCCCAAGTCGACTTGAACGCCCTTACTCTCCTCAGTTACTTTTCCGCGTGGAGAACTGCGTCGGAGGTCTCAAGGAGCTTGATCGGTTACACCAAAGAGTCCGTTTTTCGTTCGGTTCAGAATCTAAGAGAACGCGGCTTGCTAATCACTAAAGATTCGAACGAGGCCAAGTTAGAGAACAAGTTCGGAGAGGAATGGCTTTGGCCGATCGCGTCACGATTCTATCATTTCTCCACAAAGATCGACGATCCTCACAATACGCCCAGAGAGGTTGTCGAGTACTACTCAAGGTTTCTGAAGGGAAGAAAACAACCGTCGATTTACAAATCCTATCCCGGGCGACCGAAGATCGATCTGCCAAAAATGTCCAGTCGAGAGGCGACGCTTTTCCGGGCACTTCGGGGGAGACACTCGACGAGAGAGTTCTCTGGGAAACCAATAAGCTTCAACGAATTTTCCAGACTCGCTTACTATACATGGGGAAGGATTTCTTACTATGAGACTCGCGAGTTCGGCAAGTTGCTTCACAAGACCAGTCCCTCTGCTGGAGCCCGACATCCGATAGAGACATACGCTGTCGTCAATAGGGTCAACGGCGTCGAACCCGGGATATACCACTACTCGGTGAAAAACCACTCACTTGAGCTTCTGAAAGGGGGAGATTACAGAGAAAGATGCGTAGAGTTGACAGCCGGTCACTCATGGACGAAAAATGCCAGCGCTCTGTTCATCATGACAGCCGTGGTTGCGCGAACCGCCTGGAAATACAGATCACCCAGGGTCTACAGGGCATTCTTGCTTGACGCCGGACATCTCTCTCAGTCATTTCTCCTTATAGCTACAGCTCTCGGGTTAGGGGCGTTCTGCCTTGGAATAGTCTGTGACAAGCTAATTGAGAAAGAGCTGGATCTCGATGGCATCTCAGAAACGGTGCTATTCGTTGTAGGAGTTGGAAAGCCCGTCAGAAGCAGTCCCAGACCTGAGCCGAGAGGCCTATTCCGTGATCATTCTCAGCCTAAAGACAGCCCTTGGCACGAGAGAGACTAGGAACAAATCCAGATTGACGAGGAGAGACGCACCAAGCGTTGAGTGATCGGATGAAAGACCGGAAGAATGACTTGAAAAAACTGACCTTAACCTCGGACATTCGTAGCGTCTAGTGCACCACATTCCACTCTATGCTTTCAACGCTTATTTACGCGGCAAATCCTCATAACAGTTGGTCTTTGCTTGCCGGATGACTCTGTAGCAAAACGAGTCGTGCAGACCTCTCTCAGAATTCATGAAGATGACATGGTCGTAATCGACACCTGGCAACATACTATCGACCTCGCAAGCGACATTGCACTAGAATGCCTTAGGACAGGGGCAAAGCCTCTGATCACCCTGATGACCGACCGATTGTGGTGGAAGGCCTTGGAAGAAATCCCGGAACAATATTTCCGTAAAACTCCGAGGCACATACTGGGCGCAATGGAGAGCGCTACAGTCTGGATTGGGATCGGAGGTCCCGAAGATCCGACGAAGTTCAGGGAAGTTCCATCCTCCCGACTCGAGCCGTTTTTCGAGGGCGACAAACCGCTTGTCGACAAAACCATTGAGCGAAAAATCCGCGTGCTCCAAGTTCTGCTCGGCGACGTCACCCTGCAGCGCGCAAAGGCCTATGGTTTCGACTATGCCAGATGGCTGAAAAATACCGAAGACGCGATCAAAGTAGACTACCCGAAAATGACGGAGCTGGGGAAAAGGATAGCAGGCCGTCTGGAAAGGGCATCGAAGGTCCACATCACATCGAAGATCGGAACAGACCTCAGGTTTGACATCACAAGGCGGCCAGTACACATAGAGGACGGGATAGTAGATCAAGAGGACATGGAACGCGGCCTCGTCTCAACTCAATTACCCTCCGGGAAGGTCGAGGTGCCCCCGATCGAAACTAGCGCTCGAGGAACTGTTATGCTTGACACCCCTAGAGCATTGAAGGGGCGTCTCATAACCGACTTGGAGTTTGTGTTCGAGAAAGGAAGGGTCAAGGAATTTCACGCCAAGAAATACGAGGATGTGTTTAGAGAAGTCTTCGAAGCTACGCAAGGAGACAAAGACAAGATTGGCCAATTCGCGCTTGGGCTAAATCCGAAAATAGAACTTATCGGCTATCGCACCGATGAACTTGCCCTGGGAACAGCGACTATCGGAATTGGAGCCAATAAGGGAATCGGAGGACAGAACGATAGCAGCCTCGCATTCTCGGGAACCCTCACAAAACCAACGATTGACATTGACGGCTTGGCCATCATTGTAGACGGAAGGCTCGTAATCTAATTCACTCGAAGTTATCGGAAGTCCGTGTCGAGCACGTGAGAGGAAAGCGCAGACGAAGCGTCGAATAGACCTTCTCATCCTCGACTCAAAAGAGACGATCACACTAGCTAGCTCTACCGAAGACCACCTCGAAATCATAGATGCCGGAGGGGTTGCAATCGACAAAGGGAGGATCGTCGACGCGGCATCTTCCCAACTATTAGAACGAAAGTATTCTGCTTCCAGGCACGTACTCGCCACGGACGAGATAATCCTTCCAAGCTTTGTCGACCCTCACACGCACCTAGTCTTCCAAGGGTCTAGAGAAGAAGAGTTTCAGAATAGGCTGGGAGGAGCCTCCTATCTCGACATTCTCCGAAAGGGAGGAGGAATAATGCAGACCGTCAACAGAACACGCCAGACCACCCAGCCTGAACTGTTTTCAATCGCTCAACGGCGGCTCGACAGTATGCTAGAAGCCGGAACGACCACACTGGAAATCAAGAGCGGGTATGGGCTTGGTCTAGACCAGGAGCTGAAAATCCTCCGAGTTATCAGCCAGCTGAAGAGGCACCATCCGTGCAAAATAGTTGCAACATTCCTCGGTGCGCACGCAGTCCCGGCTGGAATGATTCCCGAGGAATACGCAAGCATAGTAGTCGAGGAAATGATTCCCGCTGTTCACCAGCAAGGCCTTGCAGAATTCTGCGACGTCTTCTGCGAAAACGGCATCTTCACTCCTGAATTGTCCATGAAAATACTCAGAGCAGGAACAGCTAACGGTCTTAGACCAAAAATACACGCTGACCAATTCACCAACAGCGAAGGAGCTAGAGTAGCAAATGCCGTTAGAGCAACCTCGGCGGACCACCTGGTCCATTCGCAGGCAGGGGAACTTGAGAGAATGACCGAGAGCTCTGTCATCCCCGTCCTCCTACCAGCTTCCTCGCATAGCCTACTAAGCGCCGACCATGCTCCAGCGCGGGAGATGCTATCGGAAAGGCTGCCGGTGTCGTTGGGAACGGACTTTAGTCCATCCAACTGGGTCGTCGGACAACTAACGGTTGCCGCCGAGGCATCAAGAGGACTCCGTATGAAGGCGGAAGAAATAATTCGCGCAATAACGATCAATGCGGCCAAAGCATTGGGCCTTCAACATACCATCGGAAGCATCGAAAATGGCAAGCGTGCAGATATCGTCACTCTAAAAGTCCCAAATCACAAATGGATAGGCTACACGTACGGGGAGGGAATAGTGGACAAGGTCCTTATCGAGGGAAGGGAAGTCGTGAGAGAGGGCAAGAGGGTCCAGTGACTCGACAGGGTCAACCGCTGCCCGTTACCACGCTCCAACACAAAAAGGGGGTTCCTCTCATTACCGGCCCGGTTCTTCAGTGTAGAAATTGGCAGATTGAGGGAGCGTTGAGAATGCTCCACAATGTTCTGCAGCCTGACGTGGCGAAGAACCCGGATGAGCTCATCGTGTATGGTGGTACAGGAAGAGCAGCTCGATCATGGGAAGCTCTTGAGACGATCGAGAGTTCCCTCAAGAACCTAAGGGAGGAAGACACTCTTCTTATCCAGAGCGGGAAGCCTGTGGCGATCTTCAAGACTCATAGGATGGCGCCGAGGGTCTTGATAGTCAACACCATGTTGGTGCCCAAGTGGGCTACATGGGATTACTTCTACGAGCTCGAACAGAAGGGCCTGACGATGTTCGGACAAATGACTGCCGGGTCGTGGGCTTACATCGGAACACAGGGAATTCTACAGGGCACGTACGAGACACTCGCCGCTGCCGCTAGGGAACACTTCGGGAGCAGCCTGAGGGGACGCGTCGTCCTGACCGCTGGCCTAGGAGAGATGGGTGGGGCGCAGCCTTTGGCGGTAACGATGAACGATGGAATTGCGCTAGCTGTGGAGATCGATAAACGTGCGATAGAGAGGAGGCTGAGGCATGGCTACGTTCAAAGATCGACTGATGATCTTGACGAAGCGATCGATATTGTGAATCAAGCCAAGCAAGAAGGAGCCTCGACGAGTCTGGCCCTGCTCGGAAACGCCGCTGAGATTCATCCAGAACTTGTGAGAAGGTCAATCATTCCAGATATCGCTACAGATCAGACCTCGGCCCACGATCCGCTGAACGGATACTATCCAGTGGGATTATCGAAGGAAGAAGCTGACCAGCTAAGAGAGTCCGACCCGACCAAGTATCTCGACAGGGCTGGCAAAAGCATCGCGACACATGTCAAAGCCATGATCGATATGGGTCGCAAGGGAGCCGTTGTCTTCGAATATGGCAACAACATTCGACAAAAGGCCTTTGACGCCGGTCTGAAAGAAGCATTCGAATTTCCGGGATTCGTTCAGAAGTACATCAGACCAATGTTCTGCGAAGGTAGAGGTCCGTTCAGATGGACCTCGCTCGTCGGGGACCCAGAAGACATCCGGAAAATAGATCAGCTCGTCATTGACACTTTCCCAGACAACATGGACCTTCGACGATGGATAGAGAAGGCTCAGCAATACGTCAAGTTCCAGGGACTGCCTGCGCGAGTCTGCTGGCTAGGCTATGGTGAGAGGGCAAAGTTCGGAGAACGCATCAACGATATGGTGAAGACAGGAAAATTGTCCGGTCCCATATGGATCGGAAGAGACCACCTCGACTGCGGGAGTGTCGCCTCGCCGAGACGAGAGACGGAGGGAATGATGGATGGAAGCGACGCGATAGCTGACTGGCCAATCCTCAACGCGCTACTGAACACTGCCGCAGGGGCAACATGGGTTAGCGTTCATCAGGGTGGCGGGGTAGGTATGGGCTACAGCATACATGCGGGCATGTGCCTAGTGGCAGATGGAACGCCTGAAGCTGCAGAGCGGCTCGAACGAGTGCTAACGGTTGACCCTGGGATAGGAATTGTCAGGCATGCTGACGCGGGCTATCCGAGAGCAAAGGAGATTGCTCGAAAGAAGGGATTGCGGATGCCGATGCTCAAGTAAGCCCGCCAATACTTATCTCTCAAACATCTCGCTGCAACGACTCGTGGGTACATTGGCCCAGGTTACGATAGACGGATCACATCTTACGCTTGACCAGGTCCTACAGGTTTCAAGAGACAAGGCCCATACGGTCATTACCGAGAAAGCGATCGCTCGCACAAGAAATGGACGCAAAGCCCTCGAAAGACTGTTACGGGAAAAAGAGGTGATCTATGGGGTCAATACAGGATTCGGAGCACTATCAAACTTCACAATCCCTACGGACGATCTCAAACACCTGCAGACGAACCTGATCCGGAGCCACTCCGCTAGCGTGGGACAACCGCACTCGTCGGATGTTGTGCGGGCGATGATGCTTCTACGCGCTAACACGCTTCTGAAAGGGAACTCTGGAATTAGACCGGAAGTAGTCAGCACTATCGTAAGGCTCCTCAACAAAGAGATCCATCCATACATACCCGAGAAAGGCTCGGTCGGCGCGAGCGGAGACCTATCGCCACTGTCTCACATGGCCCTTGTGCTGCTAGGGGAAGGAAGCGCCGAATCGCGCGGACGCTGGATTCCAGGTAAGAAAGCCCTAGAGATCTCGGGCATCGTTCCTCTCAGACTCGAGGCGAAGGAGGGACTGGCGTTGAACAATGGTACCCAGCAGATGGTCGCTATGGGCTGCTTGTGCCTCTTCGACGCCTACCAACTCCTAGCGACTATGGAAGCTTCACTCGCTCTATCGCTCGAAGCTCTGAAGGGCTGGGCGGATGCTTTCGATGAAAGAATACAGAGGCTTAGGCCTCATCCGGGACAACAAATCGTAGCCGAGCATGTTCGAGGACTAGTGAGAGGAAGCAGATCGGTTAGAACGATAGAGAGTGACGATCCTTCGAATGGTCGCCCTCAAGACCCATACTCATTCAGATGCGCCCCACAAGTGATGGGCGCGTCAAAAGATGCGTTCGATTTCACAAAACAGATTCTAGAAGTAGAGATGAATTCGGCTACTGACAATCCTCTCGTGTTTCCAGAGGATGGCGTCTGTATTTCCGGTGGCAATTTTCACGGACAACCAGTTGCCATGGGCCTTGACATCATGGCCCTGGCGATCTCCTATCTTGCCAACATGTCGGAGAGGAGAATATCCGCCTTGCTAGACACGTCGCTCAACAACGGGCTTCCCCCGTTTCTGGTCGGGAGACGGTCGAAGCCGGGACTCTCAAGCGGGTTGATGGCGGTCCAGTACACGGCAACATCGCTTGTTTCTGAGAGTAAGCTGCTGACGCATCCTGCTAGCAGTGACTCAATCCCGACGTCGAGCAATTTTGAGGATTTTGTCAGCATGGGACCCGGAGCAGCCCACAAAGCAAGAATGATACTCGAAAACTCCCAGTACGTGGCCAGCATAGAGCTACTCGTTGCAGCTCAAGGAGTAGACCTGAGAGGGGCCAAAGGATTAGGAGTCGGGACCAGACGAGTCTTCCAAGCCGTCAGACGAAAAGTCCCGTCGCTCTCGGAGGACCGTTCGTCCCACGAGGATATCGAGAAGATTCGCAAGATGGTTCGCGATGGCGAGATAGCGAAGATCGTCGCCCAAGCTACCGGGTCATGAACTGAACGTGATAGTCTACCCGATTAAGTCGAATCTGGCGAAACCCGGAGACCCCATTCCAGAATTGTTCTTTAAGGCTCTAGCAAAGAACCGTTCACGTCTCAAAACAGCAGACATAGTCGCAATCTCAAGCAAGATTGTTGGAATTGCCGAAAACAGGATTCGCTACCTCGACAGCGTAAAAGCCGGGTCACGGGCTAGAAGCCTCGCACGGAAGCACTCACTCACTCCCTCGTTTGCTCAAGCCGTAATTGACGAAGCAGACCGCGTGATCGGCGGCGTGAAAGAAGCGCTACTAACGGTGAAGAACGGTGACGCTGTTGCAAACGCTGGGATCGACCGAAAGAACGCACCGGACGGAGCGGTCGTGCTCTGGCCTCGAAATGCAGACTTGTCTGCGGTGAAAATCCGACAGTCTATCCGACGAAGGTCGGGAAAAAATGTGGGAGTCGTAATTGTCGATAGTAGAGTGAGCCCCCTGAGATTAGGAACGACCGGTTTCGCTATCGGTTGCGCAGGTTTCGAACCAGTCGAAGACCTCAGAGGAGGCGTCGACCTCTTTGGGAGACGTATCGAAATCACGTTCCGAGCGATGGCCGATGGAATAGCAGGATCGGCCCAGCTCGTGATGGGCGAGGCGTCGGACCAGATTCCCTTCGCGATAGTCCGCGATGCCCCTGTTAGCCTCAGTAACGGGCACGGTATTCGTTCAGCGAAACTGGCGTGGAATCGATGCCTCTACATGAGCCAGATCCCAAACGCCAACGATTGAGTTTGAACCATGGCCTAGTTTTGCATTCGATAACTGCCGAAGCCCAAGAGGGCGGCTTCGCGGAAATCCCTTAAACGCCGAAAGAGCACTCTCGCGTCGCGAGAATAAAATTCCTACCCCCTTTTTTTTCTGAGGCCTCTCCCCGGTTGAAGCTGATCTAGGCGAGTCTTCCGTTTCAAGGCTTGGAATAGGCTGGTCGACTGTTTTTCCAGAGTGGAAATCGAGCCTATGGCTCTTCGTGAAAGTCTCGTGATCTAGAAACGCCTGCCCAGATTTCCAATGTAAGCTTATTCTGCGATTGTTCAGTTTCAAACGGTACAGTATGCGGATTTCTTTCTCTGAAGAGCCCTGGAAGAAGAAAGAGATTACTGTTTGTTAATTCCGTCCCAGAGTCGAGTTTTGTGCTGCGAGGAGCAACTGCTTTTGACATTTTCTGACGAGGGGTCTCGCCAGTTGAAACTGATCTGGGCGAGTCTCACACTTCAGGGCCCAGAATGGATAGATCTGACGTTTTCGAGATCGCGGATTAAGCGTAGAGGTCGGCGTGAAAAAGTCGCAAGCTCAAATCGAATGCCCCGATTCCGGATCAGGGTTCATTTTGCGCCTATTCCGTTTTCGACTTTCAAAAACCCTAGAGACGGACTAATTCTTCTACTCTGCAGTTGAAACACTTAGATCAGACTGGTTTTTGGCATCCGTCGCAGTACCAGCGCATTTGCGCCGGGTCCCACCTCAAGGGCTGCTGACAAGTGGGACATCGATTGTACTGGACTCCTGCTGGCTTCCTCCTCCGGAATATCAGATAGCCGAGCATGATGCCGATTGCTGCGCCGATTGCGACTCCAATAAGGCTGAAGACGACGGCTGGTGAGATGGCGCTGTTGGCGAGCTGCTGGGCCGTGCTAGCATCTTCGGCTGCCGCCAACGAGAACTGTACTGCGCCCGCATAGTCCATCGTGTTGTACAGGTTTTCCGCCTGCGCAATATTCTGGTTGGCCATGGATATGTCCCCTCCATTGAAGAGAGTGTTCTGGGTTGCTGACAGAGCTTGCAGAGCGAAAGAGAGAAGCTCATCATTCACTCCTCGCAGGATTGTATCTCTGTCGAACTGGCTGTAGTTCAAACTGTAAGCGTAATATCCCATCACGGTGTTCGTGAAATCCTCAGTCAGATCGTAGATGAAGGGATGGTTCAAACCCATCATGTGGCCCAGCTCATGAATGGCGACATGCGAGAATCCGTCTCCCTTCCCCGTCTGTTTGGGAATCGTTCTGTTGCCGAGCATAAAGTCTGACTGAGATAGCCCTATCAAGACCATATCGCCCAACGCTTCTCCCGCAAAGGTGTGTTGTTGACCGGTCAACGCGATGTCTTCTTTCACCGGCACCCCGAAAGTATAGTTTCCCTTCAAAGCGAAAAGAAAGCCCGGGATGTCGATCTCCGATGTCGTCCGAGTAACATTGATGAAATTCGTAATGTGCCCCAAACCACTGGTCGTGAACCAGCGATAAACGAGGCTCCCGTCCACTAGAGGTCTTTGGCTCAAGGGATCTATGAGATTTGTAGTTGCGTTAGCCACTATCCCGGCTAAAGCAGGATAATCGGTTACATTTGCAAAGTTGATGTTGACCGTTGCCTTCGCGAACGGTACGAGGCTGGCTACAGTCTCCTGAATCAACGTCTGGTTGATCGTTCTCTTCAATGGAACCTTCGACATTTCAGGAAGGGTCCGGTTGTCAAAGACGAACAGTTGTATCTTGTAGGTCTGTGCATAGTTCACTGGGTAAAGCTGGTCAGCAGCAAACAGATTGTAGACGGCTCCAAAGACGTAAGACCCCACGAACTCGCTCATCCAAAGCTTGCCGTAATAACTACCGGTGTCTACTCCTCGAAGCTGGGATGCGACCTGGACGGGAAGCTCGTTCGTTCGATAACTCGGTCCGGCCGAGAGGTCCATGTAATAGAACCTGCTACTTCCACCCCAGCCCGTCATGTAGTGACGGTAATTCACCAAGCTCAAGTCTGGATCTGTGACGGTTCTGTTGTAATAATGTGGGGTTACGATTGCTGATGGAGGTGGACAGCTTGTACAGCGCAGGTTGTAGGCTTGATATTGAGCGTAGGAAAAAGACGGGATTAGAAAGTTGTGGAGATCGGCCACGAAGAGAGTGTATCCTGGAACAGGACTCGCGCCGAAAAGGGTCATATTGGATTCTAGCCATGATTCGACCTTATCTGCATCGTACACGTAATTCCGGGCTTGGGACAGTGTGGTGTAATTGTCAAAGTATGGGTTAACGAAAGCAGACGTGGCGGTGGTGATCTCTTCCTTCTGGATTGACATCAAGTAGTTGGCGAATTTGGTCGTCGTGGAGGCGTTTGCGAAGACTAACTGATAATGGAAGTTGTAGATGACGCCAGTATTCAAGGGACCCGCAATAATGTTCTGATACTTCAACGCGGGAAGGGTGACATTGCTCGTTAGATAGGTCGAATTCAAGTCTGCCGGCGTAATTCCGAGAAACACGATCTTGACAGAGAGCGACGCAGATCTGTTCAGTCCAAAGCCTTGTTGAGCGATTAACTGAGGTGACTGAGAATTGACTGCCGGAAACTGGACGACTGCGAGTATCAGGATCGTTGCGACTAGGAGTAAGCTGAGGCGCATCTTACATTCATATCGAGGTCAGGCGGGATTTCTATTAAGCGTCGTCTAGGATTCCATAATCGGGACTGTGAAGTCTCCCTTTGGAACGATTAGAATCTTCGACTCCTTGCCTTCAACGCGTATCGCTTTCTGAACCGCTTCAGATGCCGTCTGGGAAGGTTTCAACCCAAAGGAGTCCCTGACAAATAATTCAGGAAGAATGGACACTATCTGTATGCGGCACTTCTCCAACGCGTCTTGGAGGAAGAGGTTGACGTGGCCGCCAAGCTTGAATCTGTATCTCAGCTCGGTCGACAATTCTTTCCTTTCCGGAAATCTCCGAGCGTATTCTAGGAAGCCGGAATCGCCGACTCCGCTCGAACATTCGGCCACTAGGATTATGGTGCCCTCTTTTCTAACAGCGCCGAGAACGTTGGAGACTACTCTGATCGCATGGTAGAGGTCTGCTC
>WNGH01000556.1_pt1 | contig 36065 bp, 35 predicted proteins | sample 5400631 | NCBI WGS metagenome assembly WNGH01 (sample SAMN13153373, study PRJNA577476) | soil metagenome | isolation source: 115 cm soil or saprolite under Garry oak tree replicate 1 | place: USA:California | collected 2016-06-15 | reverse complement strand
AGACACAGCGGGGTGAGTTGCCCGCAGCTCGTACGTATTATCAGCAGAGTCTGGCGCTCAACCAGCAAGTAGGAGAGAAGTGGATGACCCCCTTCAATCTGGAGGGACTGGCCGGAGTTGTTGCCAGCCAGGGAGCGCTTCGGTGGGCAGCACAGTGGTGGGGAGCGGCAGAAGCCCTGCGCGAAGCAATAGAGGTTCCCCGGCTGCCTGTCGATCGTGTCGGCTATGAGCAAGCAGTAGGCGCTGCACGGGCGCAACTAGGAGAAGAGGCTTTTGTTTCTGCGTGGCAAGAGGGGTGGATGATGAAACTGGAGCAGGTTATTGACGAGGCAACTCACCGGTGAACGGTGGAGTTCTGTTCAGGTGCCACAGAAGGAGTCAGCGTCTTCTTAGCCGCCTTAGTGACTCCGTCTGAGGTCATGGAAAACCAACCCGTCTTAGATCTCCTCTGGCGTGTACGCTTTCGCTGGAAACTGTGGCCCCGTCAGATTACAGAAAGCCGAGCGCGAAAGCCCCCTAGATTCATCCGGGGGATGAAGCGCCGTTCCTTTCAAGAATGAGGAGCCTTTGATAGAGCTTCCCGTGAGGTGCTAGGAAGTGGACCAGCACTGGTGAGAGCGAGGCCGATGCCCGTCGGTTCCGGTCGGTTCCGCGATCATTCCCAAGACCCGATAGGGGTCTTGGGAATGTCTTTTTCCTCTTCCCTTGCTTTTAGCGAAGAGGGCTGTGTTGCACAAACTCACGGGGGAACATGATGGGTAGGCAGTCGCGCTTCTTGCTCAGCTGAGGCTGCCACTGGAAACAAGCTCGAAAAGCATCCTTGCCTACAAAAGAATTCTCTTCCCTGCTACTCATTCACTCCCATTTTCTTCCGTTCGAGGAACGGATGTCCTAAGTTGAGTAGGTGACTGGCGAGGTACCATCTTGCGATGGCCCTTCTCCAGCCACCCCTCTCCGAACGAAGCGTGACCGTTTCCGTGTCACTTCGCTCTCCAGCGGTTCTTCTTGTCACCTTTCGGCTTCAAGTGACGCTCGGCGCTCCCCTGGCTCTCCGCATTACGCGTACCTCCTGGCTGCACAGGGCAATTTTCCCTCGCCAACTACCTGGAGATCACCCAGGATGGCGTGGATAAAGCCACGGCACTCGTAGCTCTGGGATAACAGCTTGGCATCACGCCAGCCAACATGGTGGCCATTGGCGATGGGGAGAATGACCTGGCGTTGCTCTGCCTGGTGGGACTCTGTATTGCGATGGGCAATGCCTCCTCTGCAGTGCAGACTGCTGCCGACTGGGTCACCGATACGAATAATCGTGACGGAGTCGCTCTTGCCATTGCGCGGTCGCAAGCAACGGGTTGGCTCTAACAAGCACCTCGATAGGAGCAACGAGAGGGAACATGTGATATACAAAAGCACCTGGAGCGCATCCTCCCCCAGGCGATGGAACAGACAGAAGACCATGTAGCGTCTCTGCTCTCCTCTATAGAAAGAATAGTTGAGGCGCCTGTGTCAGTGACGGGAGAACGAGACAGACGGTCTGCTGTTGCTTCAGCTTGCATATCAGATGCGCTTTTGCTCATAATCAGCAGAGGATTGCTTTTCGAGAAAGGAGCGATGGATAGACCTTCGTGGGCGTCTTGCCCTCATTACCGGAGCTAGCAGTGGCATTGGCTACGTGACAGCCTTGCGGCTGGCTGAGGCAGAAGCTGATGTTGTGCTTGGATATGCACACAAAGAACAGGCCGCCCAGTCCCTGGCTGAGCATATCCGCCAGACCGGCAATCAGCACGGCGATGCATCGTGGATGAGGATGCATTGACATCACGACGAACCCACAGATCGGAGAAAAGAGGGATGACTGCTATCTATGTCGAACTGGGTGGAAAGAAGACCATTGCCTGGTCGCTGGAGTGGCCCGGTTGGTGCCGGATTCGCACGAGCGAGGAAGAAGCGGTGCAGGCCTTGATCGAGACCGAGGCGCGCTACCGGCTGATCGCGCAGCGGGCAGGGCTGGCGTTTGCCCCTGGCGATCTGGTGGTGGTTGAACGTCTCCCTGGGGATGCCAAAACTGCCTGGGGAGTGCCTTCGGTTCTGGCTTCTGCTGAAACCAGGCCAATCGATGCGGTGACTGTCCAGCGCAACGTGGCGCTCCTACGCGCATCGTGGGACATCCTGCAAGAGGTCGTCGCGGCCTCGCCGGTGGAACTGCGCAAAGGGCCGCGTGGTGGAGGTCGCGACCGAGACGAGATATGGCGCCACGTCATCGAAGCCGAACGGGCCTATGCGCGCAAGATCGGGGTGCGACACAAACCCTTTGAGGTGAACGACAAGAGCGCTCTTAAAGCCATGCGAGACGAGATCGTAGCCGTGCTCTCGAAGCCCTCCACCGGCGAGCCCCTGGTTTCTGGGGGATGGAACGCCAGCTACGCAGTACGGCGCATGATGTGGCATGTGATCGATCACATCTGGGAGGTCGAAGATCGTCGAAGCTGATCGTCGGGACGTCAGCCCTTGTCCGATTTTTGGTAGGACCACAGAGCGACCGAATGTGCACGTCTCAATGGAAGGAGATAGTATTTTTGCTCTCTCCTCTCAGAGTGGAGAGCAAAACGTTGTCCCATAAAGCGTCCACCAGTCACTGATCTCATTGGCCTAGTATACCTTCACGGGTATGAAGAAACAAGTCGGAAGTTCGTCGTTTTTTGACCGCTTTTTGGTCGCTTTTTCGTCAACGCAGACCCCCTCAAGGCTCATTCTTCATACTATACTTTCACTATGTTCCACATACCTACCAATTGGTCCAACCCTGGTTTGAGGAAGAAGCCCTGTATGACATCGATAATAAGGAGCATGTAGTTGCAAGTCTAGTAAACAGAAAGCAAGGAGGTTATCATGGCATCCCGAACAGGAAGCAGTTCATTCCCTTCCTCTGAAATGAGTCTTGAAGGAGCTCACATCATCGCACGCCAGGACCGCATTCCAGCCTGGTCCTTTCCCTATCTCTTCATCGCCATCATTGGAATAGGTTTCCTTTTTACGTTCTATGACATCTTTGACATCAACGTCTCGTTCATCCAGACCTGTACGCAGATTGTACCAGGCTGCACGCCGGTGAACGCGGCCAGCTATCTTGGTCTTCCTGTTCTGCTGAACCTGGTCGGCTATGTCATCGGTGCCCTTTTCATCAGTCCGTTTGCCGACCGCTTTGGCAGAAGAGACATCCTGGTAGTCACCCTGGTGATCACCGGTCTCGGTTCGCTCTACAATGCGCTTGCTGGTGACTATACTAACTTCATCCTCGCCAGGACCATCACTGGGATTGGCATCGGCGCAGACCTGGCCATTGTCAACACCTACATTAGCGAGGTGGCACCCGTCAGCGGCCGCAGCAAGTACAACGCGCTGATCTTCATTATGTCTGGCATCGGGGCCCTCATCGCTGTCTGGTTAGGACTCACGTTGACGACCCCTGCGGCACCGTTTCCTTTCGGCCTGCCGTTTGCCGTGGCGGGACCTCATTTCGAGGGAGCGGGCTGGCGCATCATGTATGGCATTGGAGCCCTGCTTGCTGTGGTGGGCGTGCTGCTGCGTTTCGAGTTGCCGGAGTCCCCGCGCTGGCTCGTCACGGAGGGACGCTTTGCCGATGCCAATCGTATCGTCTCGAAAATGGAGGCATCGGCAACCTCGCGTGGAGGAGCACTTCCCCCCGTTCCCACCGATCTGCCTCTCCCCACGACCCCCGAACGCGTCGGCTACATGGAAATCCTGCGCAACCCGCTCTACCTGAGACGGTCGATCCTGCTGCTCTTCATCTGGTTATTGTGCCACGCCACCCTTTATTCGAATGCTGCAGGCTTCACAGTCATCCTGGCGGCTTTGGGGTATGCACCACCGGTCGCCGGACTGATCGTGGCGATAGGGGTATTCGGCTTTCTCATCGGGGCCTACATTGCCTACGCCTTTGGCGAGAAGATGGAGCGCAAGTACTGGCTCCCTGTCGCAGCTGTCTTGACCTTGATTGGGGGACTCATCATCGTGCTTGGAGGGCGCAACAATCTCCCCGTTGCGGCTCTTGGGGCCATCATTATCTTCATTGGCACCGACATCTTCGTACCAATTGCCTATGCCTGGTCCACGGAGAATTACCCGACCAGAGCACGAGCAGCCGGTTTCGCGCTCGTTGAAGGTGGAGGACATATTGGAGGTGGGTTGGCAGTCATCTTGATCGGCTCGATCATCAGCAGTATCGGACCGTTAGGCTCTTTCCTCCTCCTCGGCGGCTATCTTGTGGTGGCGTCTGTGCTTGCCATGTTCGGAACGTCCACCAGAAATAAGCGGCTTGATGAGGTGGCACCATAGCGCAATTCAGGCTATACCAGTTGTAGACAACAGAAAGTTTATTCTCAGCGCAGCATAGTAAAGAAAGAGAGGTCTAGAACATGCAGTCCGTATTCCGACTCACAGAGCGAATCTCTTCACCCTTCTTGCGTTTTAGTCTTGCCATCGTTTTTGCGTGGTATGGCGTATTGAAACTGATCAATCCAGCGTCGGCCATCCATCTCCTCCACGTGTCGTTGTTCTCCTTCCTGGCGTCGCCTGTATGCGTCTATATTCTTGGGTCAGCTGAAGTCATTGTAGGTCTGCTGCTCGCGTTTGGTCTGTGGGAACGCTACGCAAGCTTGCTGGCCCTACTGATCTTACTCGGACCGCTCACCATTTTCTTGACGAGTCCGGCACTAACTGGTTTTCCGCAGCTCACTCTGCTAGGAGAGTTTCTTCTGAAAGACCTGGTGCTAGGTGCAGCCGCGCTCTCATTAGTAGCGGCGTCCGCCGCTAAGCAGAGGCAGGTTGCCCAGATGAAAAAGGCGCACTTGGCCTGAAACTACAGAGAAGAGAGCATCTCGAAGAAGACGAATGGCAAGGCGAAACGTTTGCCTTGCCATTCGGAGTGCTGGGGTCCTACAACCGCATCATTGCGACGATATCTCTTGGCGTGACAACATCTCCTGGCTGGCCTGTAAGGCCAGCATGATTCCCTGTTCCTGCGAGAGCGCTCTGCCTTCTACCCACCAATCAGCCCATTTCGCCTCTCCCGCCTGGATCTTGAGCTCCTCCAGCCTGGATTTATACCGGCGATAGTAGATGTCTGGAAATACCGAGTCTCTTCGGTCCAACAACGCTTCCGCCGCTCCGCCTATCTGAGCTGCACGCTCTGGTGCTCCCAGCCTTCCCAGATAACTAGCGCACTCTATCAAGGCTAAAGCGATAGTAGGCCCGATAGCTGGCCGATATCCTATCTCTCGCACAATAAGCAGGGCTTCTCTCATGTGCTCCAGCCCCTGGATCAGCTTTCCCTGGGACCCCTCCAGGTTACTCAGCTCAGCCAGCGCGATGAAAAGTTTCGTGCGTTGCCCCTTAGCACGCATCAAGGTCACACTCTCGCTTAGCATGCTTTCTGCCCGGCTTTCGTCTCTCTGCAGCTGTAATATTACTCCCAACCGCGTCAGTACATGTGCGTATTGCTCTTGATCTTCACTAGTTCGATACACGTCCAGGTACGCTTCAAAGGAACTGGCCGCTTGGGCATACTCCCCTTGAAGATACCAGCTCTCCCCAATTGTGCGCAGAATGAATGCCTTCGTTGGTGGGTCAGTGCCATCCTGGGAAAGATTGAAGCTCTCCTCCAAGAGTGTTCGTGCCCGTCCGTATGCTCCTTGTCGCATGAGTAACCACCCCTTGGCCAGCACCAGTTTTCTCCGTCTGGGCAGCAACATCTCTCCTCCCAACCTCATCGTGGCTTCTAGCCAGTTCAGCCCCTCCTCTGCTTGATCGCGTCTGCCCCAGAACAGAAAGAGCGCACAGCAGAACCGCTGAGCGATCTCCGCTTTTCCCTGCTCAATTGCGAAGGCTAGCGCCGCTGCAATGTTGTCTTGCTCCCGTTCGAGGGATCGCATAGCTGCTCGCTGCCTGTCACCACCGTACAGGTCTGGCTCGATACCCTCGACGAGGGCAAGATAATACCCGGCATGACGCCGCTGCACATGCTCCATGTTCCCGCTCTCACTCAAGCGGGCCAGCGCATACCCACGCACCAACTCTAGCATTGAGAAACGCCCAGGCTGCTCTTGAACACCTTCGTGGTCGCTAGTTGAGTGATGAACAATCAGACTCTGGTTCACTAAGGCCTCCAGGTGGTCGAGCATCTCCTCGTAGAGCTGTGGCTCACCCAAGGAAACATCCCTGGCCGCTTCGACCGTCCAACCTCCCTGGAACACTCCAAGGTGTGTTAGCAGCTGCTGCGCCGGGTGATCTAATAACTGGTAGCTCCAGTCCATCGTCATCCGGAGAGTCTGCTGACGTTCTGGCACATCGCGTGTTTTTTGGCGCAAGAAAGTCAGGGCCCCTTTGGATGTCTTTCCTTGGTGAGGCTGGTCATTGTCCCTCCCTCTCAGCTGCTCAAGGAGCATCTTAGGAGAAAAGAGCTTGATGTTGGCGGCGGCCAGTTCAATGGCCAGAGGCAGACCATCCAGGCGGGTACACAACTCCGTTACTGCTGCAGCATTGTGCTCGGTCAGCCTGAAGGCGGGCTTGATCATCTGGGCCCGTTCAACAAAGAGGCGAATGGCGGGGATGCGGACCAGTGAAGCGAGGTCCGGCAGGTGACGGGGGTCAACAAGCTCGAGTGGGGGAACTTCCCAGATATGCTCACCGTACAGGTGCAACACCCCCCGGCTGGTCACCAGCACCTTGAGTCGGGGAGCAGCCGCCAACAGCTCGGCGACCACTGTTGATGCCTCAAGCAAATGCTCGAAATTGTCGAGGACCAGCAAGCGCTCGTCCTGGGTCAGCGAGGCTATTAGCAAATCAAGCCCTGTGCGTGGCATCCCCACCAGAAAGCGCTCGTTGGCGTCTTCCAACAGCCCACAAGCCTCCAATATCCTGGAAAGCAGCAAAGCGGGATCATGAAGTGAGGCCAGCGGTACAAAGGAGACGCCGTCGGCAAAAGACGCATTCAGCGAGCGAGCAACTTCGAAGGCCAGCCGTGTTTTGCCCACACCACCTGGGCCTAGCAGGGTGAGTAAACGTACTTCCGGATGCCTCAGCCTCTCAATGACTACCTGTACAGCCTGCTCACGACCAATCAATGGGGTCGTGGCAGCTGGAAGCAAGGAAGATGTTCGGGTGACGGCGCGGACGGGATGCACGCCTGCTGCAGTAGTGAGAACGACCGAAGGACGGACTGCTTGCTCAAGTCGGGAGAGGGGCAAGCTGTTCCACTCTTCCTGTGAAAAGGTCTCGGCTGAAAAGCGCAGCAGCACAAGCAGTTCGAGGGCTTCTGCTCGCGTCGTAATGGCCTGCCAGGCAGCCAGCGTCTTGATGATCTGCTTGACGTCTTGCAGGGTCAGGATGGCCTGGTGCCGCCCATGCAGTTTGCGGCTCAAGGTCTCAGCGTCTAGCGCCAGTGCGGCCGCCAGGTCTTTCTGCAGATAACCCGCCTGGCGGCGGGCCGCGATCACCTGCTCTCGAAAGCGCGTGAGCGCTTCCATGCTCTGCTGAAGATGCCTGTTCATCGCAGAATCCCTTCTCTCTGCACAGAGTGAGATCATCTTACACATGATTCATTGCCTGTAGTATACCCCACACGTGTGAAGAAAAAAAGCAAGAAGAAGTCGTTTTTTGACCGCTTTTTCGTCAACGCAGCCCTTTCTCAAGGCACATCCCTCACATTATACTTTCACTACGTTCTACATGTTAGCCAAGGAGTTGGGTATCAGACATGATATTCTCCAGGAGAGAAAAGGCATGACTACTTCGTCTACTTCTCTATCAACCAATCAAGCGTCTATGCAAACGGAGCTTTTCCGTCCGCCTCTCACGTACCCTGTGCATCCCTATGACGAGATGCTGACGCGCACGGCTGAACGGTACCCGGAACATGTCGCCGTGATCTCAAAAGGGGTGAATCTGACCTACCGGGAACTGGAAGCACTGGTCAATGCCTTCGCCAACGCGTTGCAGGAGCTGGGAGTAAGCAAGGGCCAGAAGGTGTGCCTGTTCATGACCAATCGCGCGGAATATGTCATCAGCTGGTTCGCCGTGACCTGCCTCGGCGCAACGGTCAGCCCGATTAATCCCTCCTACAAGGAGCGCGAAGTCGCCTACCAGATCGACAATAGTGAGTCGGTGGCGGTCGTCGTGCAACATGACCTGCTGCCGCTGGTGGAGGCCAGACGCACTGAAACGCCGACTTTGCAGTCTGTGATCGTTGTTGGATCCAACCTGCACCAGCCCTCTGCCCATGTGTATGCTTTCAGCCAGTTGGTGCGCACCCATCCGCCAACGCCGCCTTCACGCTCGGAGAGAGGGTGGGAGGATATGGTTGCCCTTCCCTATAGCAGCGGCACGACAGGCTTGCCGAAAGGGGTCATGCTCAGTCACAAGAACCTGGTGTGTAGCGCCTATCAGTCTATCGCAACGGCCCGCATCACCTTCGAGGACCGCATGCTGGTTTTCCTGCCGCTCTATCACATCTATGGTATTATGCTCATGGGCTGTGCAGTCGCGTCAGGCGCTCGTCTGGTATTGATGGAGCGCTTCGAGCCTGAACGGTCTTTGCAGCTCATTCAAGAGCAGGGCATCACACTCCTATACTCCGTCCCGCAGGTCTTGTCCACCTTGAGTGAGTGGCCGCAGCTGGACGCGTATGATGTGCATACGGTCCGTTTTACCCAATGTGGAGCGGCTCCGGTTCCTCCCGCGCTGGCCCATCGCTTCCAGGAGCGTACGCACATCCCGGTAATGACCTCCTATGGCCTGACCGAGGCATCACCAGGGACACACTCCAATCCGGTCTACGATCCGCAGCTCATCAAGGTCGAGACCATTGGTCTGCCCATTCACGATACACAGCAGAAAATCGTCGATATTGAGACAGGCGAGAGGGAGCTGGGTGTCGGTGAAGAGGGCGAGCTGATCGTCCGGGGGCCGCAGGTGATGCAGGGCTATTGGAAAGCACCCGAAGCGACTGCTGAAGCTGTGCGCAATGGCTGGCTCTATACAGGAGATATTGGTTGGCGTGACGAAGAGGGCTATGTGACCATCACCGACCGTAAGAAGGAGATGATCAAGGTCAAAGGCTTCAGCGTGGCTCCTGCTCAAATTGAAGCGCTGTTCCTCGAACACCCCGCTGTGGTCGATGTCGCCGTCATTGCCAGGTCGGATGAGCAAGCCGGAGAAGTGCCCAAAGCCTTTGTGGTGCTCAGAGCAGGCCATGAACATGTGAGCGCGGCTGAGCTGATGGCGTGGGCCAATGGCAAGCTCGCTACCTTCAAAAATGTGCGCGAGGTCGAATTCGTCGAGGCTATTCCCAGGAACCCTTCCGGCAAAATCTTGCGGCGCGTCCTCAAAGAGCAGGAGCGCCAGCGCATGGGTTTATCTTAAAAAGAAGAGTGTAGAAGCATAGTCACAAACAGGAAAGGATGAAGTATGCAGATCGAGAATAAGGTTGTCTTAGTCACTGGGGGTGCTTCGGGTCTGGGAGAAGCCTGTGTCAGGCTCTTGAGCCAGGCAGGTGCAAAGGCAGTCATTGCCGACCTGAACAAGGAGGCAGGGGATGCATTGGCGCATGAACTGGGCACATCGACTGTGTTCGTCACGACCAACGTTGTCGAAGAGGCATCGGTGCAGGCAGCCGTCCAGGCGGCTCTGGAGACCTTTGGCAGCCTACACCTGGCAATCAACTGCGCGGGGATTGGCGTAGCCGAGCGGGTGCTTGGGAGAAACGGACCAATGAACCTGGCTTCCTTCACAAGAGTTATCCAGATCAACCTGATCGGCACATTCAATACGATTCGCCTGGCAGCAGGAGCCATGGCAAACAACACCCCTACCACCGAAGACGGGGAGCGTGGCGTCATCATCAACACCGCCTCGGTGGCGGCCTTCGACGGGCAAATCGGGCAGGCGGCCTATTCCGCCTCGAAAGGGGGCATTGTGGCCATGACACTGCCCATCGCACGCGAGTTGGCCCGCTTTGGTATTCGCGTCATGACCATCGCTCCCGGCACGTTCGGGACCCCGATGATGGGTAATCTGTCCGAAGAGGCTCGTCGCTCGCTCGGTCAGCAGGTTCCCTTTCCATCTCGTCTGGGTCGTCCCAGCGAGTACGCGGCCCTTGCCAGGCACATCATCGAGAATGAAATGCTCAATGGGGAAGTCATTCGCCTTGACGGAGCTATTCGCATGGCCCCCAAATAAGCGCAGTGGGACAACATATTGCCTCGATATTGAAAAGAACACGAACGAGGAAGTGTTCCTTGGTTGGCAGGAAGGAGTTTAAATATAATTATGGCAGATGAAGTTCTCTATGAGGTAGAAGAACGGATTGCATTCATCACCCTGAATCGACCCCAAGCCCGCAACGCGGTCAATGGCGCGGTAGCGACGGCGATGAATGACATCATGCACCGCTTCGAAAGTGACCCTGAGGTGTGGGTAGCTATTCTCACCGGTGCTGGAAACCGGGCCTTCTCGGCTGGCGCCGATTTGAAGGCGATGGCTTCGGGCGAGGGGCGACTCATTGAAACGCAGGAGGGAGGCTTTGGCGGCTTCGTACGCTTCCCACGGACCAAGCCGGTGATCGCTGCGGTTAATGGTTTGGCGCTGGCTGGCGGGACCGAATTAGTCCTTGCCTGTGATATGGTGATTGCAGTTGAGGGAGCAGAATTTGGCTTGCCAGAGGTATCACGGGGGATTATTGCCGCCGGAGGCGGACTCTTCCGTCTGCCGCTCGCTCTGCCCCGCGCACGTGCCATTGAGCTCATTCTGACCGGAGAACGCATCGGGGCACACGCGGCCCATCAGCTTGGTCTCGTGAACCATGTGCTACCAGCTGCCGAGCTGATGCCAACGGCAAAGCGTCTTGCTGCGCGTATCTGTGCCAATGCCCCGCTTGCCGTTCGCGAGAGCCTGGCCATTGCCAGAAGTGCGCACGAGCTTTCTGAAGCAGAAGCCTGGACACGTAGTGCGGAGGCGAGAACGCGCGTGATGCAGACGGCAGACGCGCAGGAGGGGCCTCGGGCTTTTGCCGAAAAGCGTGAGCCCACATGGATAGGCCGATGACAGATGGCGTGAAAGGAGCTATGCAGACATGGACATACAAAACCTGGTGGCAATCGACGTGCATACCCACGCGGAGGTATCGCAACGCCTTCCTGCTGATCCGATGTGGAAGGCGATGCAGGAGGCCTCGGCAGATTACTTCAAGGATGAGGGACCCCGGCCGACCATCCCTGAGATAGCGGCTTACTACCGGGAGCGGAAGATAGCATGCGTCATCTTCCCGGTCGACATGGAGTCGACGACCGGCTTGGTACGAGTCCCCAACGAGGAGGTGGCCGAAGTCGCGGCCCAGAATGCGGATGTGCTCATTCCCTTCGCCAGTATCGACCCGGCCAAGGGGAAGATGGGAGCACGCGAGGCGCGTCGCCTCATCGAGCACTTTGGGGTGCGCGGCTTCAAATTTCATCCTTCCTTACAGGCCTTCTACCCCAATGATCGCAGTGCCTATGCTCTCTACGAAGTGATTGCAGAGGCCGGTCTGCCGGCGATATTTCATACGGGGCATAGTGGCATTGGGTCGGGCATGCGTGGTGGAGGTGGGGTGCATCTCAAGTACTCGAATCCCATGTACCTGGATGATGTGGCGGTGGACTTTCCCGACATGCCGATCATTATGGCCCATCCCTCCTTCCCCTGGCAGGATGAGGCCCTCTCGGTCTGCCTCCACAAGCCCCAGGTCTACATTGACCTCTCCGGCTGGTCACCCAAGTACTTTCCGCAACAGCTCATTCAGTACGCCAACACCCAACTCAAGCACAAGATGCTCTTTGGCTCGGATTACCCCCTGATTACGCCTGATCGCTGGTTAGCCGATTTTGAGAAGATCAACATCAGACCAGAGGTTCGCCCATTGATCCTGAAGGAGAACGCTGTAAGGCTCCTGGGTCTCGATACATCACGTTCATCACCGGAGGCGAGTGTATGAAGCAGGGAAAAAGAGTACATCAAGCGCATCTACTCACAGAGAGAAACCACTTGCAAGGAGATTCGTGATGAACATGCGAACACCTGTTGGCATCATTGAGGCTGGCCCAGCCGGGTTATTGCTCTCGCTGCTCCTGGCCAGGGAGGGGATTGATTCGACTGTGCTCGAAAGCGACGAGCCTCGCCGAAAATTACGTCGGCTTGCCTTTTGATTGGTAGTCATTACCTGGAGGACGTATGAACCATACGACCATCGGCGACATCGTTCGGGGGGACCGGGAGGTCTTCCCACCCTACCTCTATGAGGCCTATCAATCTACGCGGCGACGCGCTCCGATGCTGCCGCTCATCGAGGTACCACTGACCCTCTCAGAGTTGACCGGACCCGGACCCGCCATCAGTGCCATCACCCCGCAAGACGCCGACCTCACACGTAACGCCGGAACTGGAGGCGAGGCCATCGGGCAGCGCATCATTGTGACGGGCCGTGTGCTCGACGAGCGTGGAACTCCGGTGCCTCATACGTTGCTCGAGATCTGGCAGGCCAACGCTGCTGGCCGCTACCTGCACAAACGCGATCAGTGGCCGGGGCCGATCGATCCAGACTTCCTGGGCATGGGTCGTTGTGTGACCAATCACGAGGGGGTGTATCGCTTTCTGACCATTCGCCCGGGAGCCTATCCCTGGCTCAATCACCCGAATGCCTGGCGACCAGCCCATATCCATTTCTCGGTGTCCGGTCCCACTCTGCTCTCGCGCCTGGTGACGCAGATGTACTTTCCCGACGACCCACTGCACGCGCTCGATCCCATCTTCAATGGCGTGCCAACTGAGCAAGCACGCCAGCGCCTGATCGCCTCCTATGATCATAGTCTGACCGAGCCAGAGTGGGCCCTGGGCTATCGCTGGGACATCGTGGTACGTGGGCCATATGCTGCCCCGTTTGAGTCGAGGGAGGAGGATCAGCCATGAATAAACTCCTTCTGACTAGTTCGCAAACGGTCGGGCCTTTCTTTGCGCCTGCCCTGCTACGTGAGGATGCGGTTCGCAACGTGTTGGTCCAGCCGAAGACGGTTGGTGAGCGCGTTCGCATCGAAGGACGCATCCTCGATGGCGACCGGCTGCCTGTTCCCGATGCGCTGATCGAGATCTGGCAGGCCAATGCCCATGGCCGCTACCACCATCCGGCAGATTCGGGACCAGCATCGTTGGATCCGTCCTTTGTGGGCTTTGGTCGCTCGGGCACCGAGAACGAGGGCCTCTACTGGTTTGAGACGATCAAGCCCGGCCCCGTTCCCTTCGATCACGAGCGATGGCAGGCACCACACATCTGCGTCACCGTGTTCGCACGCGGACTGCTCAACCACCTGTTGACACGCCTGTACTTTGCCGACGAGCCAGCCAATGCCAGAGATCCCATCTTGTTGTCTGTTCCTGAGCATCGACGCGCCACGCTGCTCGCAGCACTCCAACAGGAAGGGACCAGCGTTGTCTACCGCTTTGACATCATTTTGCAAGGCGAGGGCGAGACCGCGTTTTTCAACGTCTGAAGGAGCCAGCCATGCCGATCTCAGCCCACACCGGAAAGGGAATGCCACATGAAGGAGGAGGCATTGTACACAGAAAGAGGTTTCGATGGTAGATAAACGTCTCTCCTTGAAAGAAGCGATTGCCGAGTATGTCCAGGATGACCTGTCGGTGGCGATTGAAGGCTTTACCGCCTTCATCTGCTTTGCCGCCGGACACGAGATCATCCGCCAGCGACGCCGCAACCTGACGCTCATTCGCATGACCCCCGACGTGCTCTATGACCAGATGGTGGCGGCGGGCGTGGCACGCAGACTGGTGTTCAGTTATCTGGGCAACCCGGGCGTTGGCCCGCTGCACTGCCTGCGCCGCGCCATTGAAAAGGGGATCCCGAGGCCGCTTGAGATCGAAGAGTACTCCCATTACGGGATGGTCGGGCGTTACCTTGCTGGCGCATCACACCTCCCGTTCTTTCCCTTGCGCAGCTACCTCGGCTCGGATATGCTGCGTGTGAATGAGCAAATCAAAATGGTGCAGAGTCCGTATGGAGATGACGTCGTGGCCGTCGTCCCACCGCTCAATCCTGATGTGGCGATCATTCATGCGCAGCGTGCAGATCAACAGGGCAACACCCACCTCTGGGGACTGCTAGGCGCACAGAAAGAGGTGGCCTTTGCTTCCCGCAAGGTAATCGTCGTCGTCGAAGAGATCGTGGACGAGTCCATCATCCGTTCCGATCCCAACCGCACACTCATCCCTGGTCTCATTGTCGACGCAGTGGTGCAGGTCCCGTATGGGGCCCATCCCTCTTACGTCCAGGGCTACTACGATCGAGACAATGCGTTTTATCTGCAGTGGGACGAGCTCTCGCGTGATCCAGAGCGTGTCGGGGCCTGGCTCGATGAATGGGTCTACGGCTTGGCGGATCATGCAGCGTATATGCGCAAACTCGGGACAGAGACGGTAGGTCGCATCAGGCCCGGCGCTGCGCCCGCCACCAGCGTAGATTATGGAGCTTATCGATGACCAATCTCACTACATCCAACGCACACGCGTATACACCTGCTGAGATCATGGTGGTTTTGGCCGCACGGGCGCTCGCCGGTGTCCGCACAGTCTTTGTCGGTGTCGGCCTGCCCAATATCGCCTGCAATCTAGCTCGCTCGACGGTCGCACCCGAGCTCGAACTGCTTTATGAATCGGGCGTCTATGGAGCCCAGCCCGCTCGCCAGCCGCTCTCCATTGGCGATCCGACGCTGGTGACCGGGGCCACCTCGGTCGTCTCGATGGCCGACCTGTTCGGCCTGTACCTGCAAGGTGGCCTGGTGGACGTGGCCCTCTTAGGTGGGGCGCAAATCGATCGCTACGGGAACCTGAACACCACCGTGATCGGCACCTATACCGATCCAAAAGTGCGTTTACCGGGCAGCGGTGGCGCCTGCGAGATTGCCATCAACGCAAGCCGCATCTACATCATCATGCACCTCAAAAAGCGGGCCTTTGTAGAAAAGCTCGACTTCCTGACCAGTCCAGGCCACCTGCATGGAGGCACAACCGCCCAGCAGCTCGGGATACCAGGCAAGGGGCCGCAGCTGGTCATCACCGACAAAGCGCTCTTTGATTTTGCGAATGCGGAGCGTGAAATGCAACTCGTCTCGCTGTATCCCGGGTTGACGATCGAGGCAATCTCGGCGGAAATGGGATGGAAGGTGCGCGTGGCCCAGAGCCTGACCGAGACACCAGCCCCCACCGTTGATGAATTGGCCATGGTGCGAAGGCTGAGTTCAGGCGGCACATCTCAGAGAGCAGGTGAGGCGTGATCCGCGGTGCAACACAGCAGTGAGCAAGGTGCTGATAATTTCTCGCGAAAGGGGAGAACGATCATGGAAAAAGCCGTCATGATGTACGCGGACAGCCATGCTGGACTCGTATCGGAAAGGAGCGTGTAGATATGGCGTACGGAGGAGTGAATGAGGCCTGGATCGTGGGTGCGGTACGCACCCCCGTCGGCAGGCACAGCGGGTCCCTGAGCGCCGTCAGGCCCGATGACCTTGGTGCCCTTGTCTTGCAGGCGCTTATGGAGAGGACGGGCGTCCCGCCAACCGAGGTCGAGGACGTCTACTTCGGCTGCGCCAATCAGGCTGGCGAGGACAACCGTGATGTGGCACGCATGTCGCTGTTGCTCGCCGGCTTTCCGGTCGAGGTGGGAGGGGCAACGGTCAACCGCCTGTGCGGCTCAGGGCTCGAGGCAGTCGCCAACGCCGCGCGCACTGTAATGCTCGGCGAGGCCGACGTGTACATCGGCGGGGGGGTCGAGTCGATGAGCCGAGCACCCTACGCCCTGCCTAAGCCGGAAAAGGGCTTTGCCACCGGGCACCAGACCGTCTACGATACCACCCTGGGCTGGCGCTTCGTCAACCCGAGAATGGAGGAGATGGGCTACACCGACTCGCTCGGGATGACCGCCGAGAACCTGGCCCAGGAGCGCTTCCAGCTCACTCCCGAGGAGCAGAGGCCCGAAGAGGTCGCGGGTGTGTACGATATCTCCCGCGAGAGCCAGGACCGCTTCGCTTTGAGGAGCCACGAGAAGGCCGTCGTCGCGCAGGATACAAAGCGCTTCTGCGATGAAATCGTGCCGGTCACCGTCAGGACCCTCAAGTCCGAAACCCTGGTCGAGGCAGACGAGGGCCCGCGGCGTGACACCTCGCTGGAGCAGCTCGCCAAACTCAAGCCCGTCTTCAAGCAAGGTGGGACCGTCACGGCGGGCAACTCCAGCTCCCTCAATGACGGGGCGGCGGCGGTGCTGATCGTTTCCGCCCCTTACGCTCGGGCGCACGGCCTCAAGCCGATGGCGAGGATAAGGAGCATCGGGGTGGCCGGGGTGCCACCACGGGTGATGGGCATCGGGCCGGTGCCGGCGACGAGGAAGGCGCTCTTGCGGGCGGGGGTTTCGTTGGCCGACGTGGGCCTCGTCGAGCTCAATGAAGCCTTCGCCGCCCAGTCGCTGGCGGTCCTCCATGAGTGGGGCATGGACCCGGAGGACGAGCGGTTGAACCCCAACGGCGGGGCGATCGCCATCGGGCACCCTCTCGGGTGCTCTGGTGTGCGCATCCTGACGACGCTCCTGTACGAGATGGGGCGGCGCCCAGACGTAGAGCTGGGGCTGGCAACGATGTGCATCGGCGTCGGGCAGGGCATCGCCATGCTTGTCGAGAAGCTCTGACCATCAAGGACTGATCTCTACGTTGCATGGTGCAGGGGTAACTACTACGTTCCAGGATTGGAATGAGACGCAGCCCGGCTTTCTGGAGGCAGATCTGGTCGCCCATTGCGGCATACAAGCGGAGGGAAACGCGTACGAAGAAAAAAGCAAGAAGAAGTCGTTTTTTGACCGCTTTTTCGTCGACTTTACACTTTCTCAAGGCACATTCTTCGGGTTATACTTTACCATATTCCACATGCTATCAAGATGTGATGGCGAAATCGGAGACACAGGAGGATGACCATGGAATTACGAGAGCAGTTCCCAACCATGACGGACCACGCTGCCCGGGAGGCAGATAATAGGCAGCTCGAGCATGTGGGTTTTTCGAGCGAGCAGATTGCTGATCTCTTCAGAGTCAAAGCACTCTATCAGCGTGGGGCCTATCACGAGGCCACTACTGAGTACAAGCGACAAGCGTTTGTCCGCTGGCTCTACCTGCAGGGTCGCCTGGAAAGCTAAGCCGTTTTTCTACAAAAAAACTTACTTCTGTGATGAGGTGACAAGCGTTGAGTCTTTGCCAACCCACGATCGATCCAGCTTGCCGCCTTTTCCCGCGCCCTGTCCAGGTGCTAGCCGTATTCATTCCGCCCTCCCCTGCTATACTTTTCCTGTACCGACGGCCCAGCATCGTTATCATATCCCTGCACAGGCGGACAGTGCACGAGGAAGAGGCAAGCCTGAAACGTATGGACTTGGCTGAAGAACGTGTCGGGCTCCATGAACGGGCACGACACGTGAACAGGTGGTGAGCAGAGTGACACCATCATCGCTCTCATCTCGCTCAAGCGTCTCCAAAGACAGGCAGGGGGAATGAGAGGGTTATCCTGCTCTGTTCATGCTAGAAGTCCGCAGAAGACGCCTGACTGTCTCGCGGGACACGCCATAATCAGTGGCAACCTGGCGAAGGGATTCGTGGTTCTCACGGACACGGCGCACCACGTTCGGCCATTCTTCCGGTGGGATGCCATGGTAAAACTCACGTGGACCTGGATGCTGCTGTGCGGAGACGATCGGGGGAATACTGCCGGGCACTTGTTCGAGTGCGAGCAGTCGTTGATAGAGCTTGCCATGCGAGGCGAGAAAGTGAATTAACACTGGTGAGAGCGAGTTCGATGCCCGTCGGTTCCGTTCAATTATTAGTAGAACACGATGTAAGGAATTACATCGTGTTCTACTTCTTTATGAGCAAAAGCATACTCCTTGTGCTTCGATGTACTTGCCTAACATTTCCCATTGTCGCACCACCACTCGGCGATGTTATAGGTATCGGTATAGGGTCCGGGCAGGTAGTTGTGCGTTCCCTTGTGCGCCAGCGCGTACCATGTCGGTCCGTAGAGCACAATGAAGGGGAACTGCGTCAGGTAGACCTGATGGATCTGCTCGAAGATCTGCTGCCGCACGCCAGGATCTGCCGTAGCCTGTTCCTGAGCAAAAAGCTTGTCCAGGGCAGGGTTGCAGTAGAAGTCAAGATTGAGTCCATTAAAGTTATTGGCTGCCGATGGAAACTGGTTGCAGGCAAACAAGCTGGAATCATCCGGGTCGTAGGTAAGAAAGTCCGTAAACTCGGCGATGTCATACCTGCCCGCTACAGCTCCCGTGGGTGGCGATGCCTTTCCTTGGGGCAACAAGGAACCAAAGAACGTATCGAAGGTATAATTCTGGATATCAAGCTTGATGCCGATCTGCTGGAAGTCGCGCTGGATGATGGTTTCAACCTCGGTGCGCTCGTCGCGGGTGGTGACTGACGTCGAGTACTCGAACTCCAGGCGCTGCCCACCCCTGGTACGTACCCCATCAGGACCTCGTACCCAACCGTTGTCATCCAGCAGTTTACTGGCTGCCGCCAGGTTAAACACCGGACAGGGGGGTATCGGATCGAAGCCCGGATGATAGGCCGAAGGATGGTCGGTGCACAACGGTGTGCCAAGGCCCTTGAGCGCTCCAGCGATGATGGTCTGTTGATCTATTGCCATCGCCATTGCCTGGCGCACTTCCAGGTGGCTGGCCAGCACCGTGTTGTGAAAGTTGAAGTACAGTGCCTCGAAGGTGTTCTGGGTGGGAGGATAGATGAGCGTATAGTCCTTGAGACGTTGCATCGTTTGAAAATTCTGGATATCCGTGATCAAGCCGGTGGCATCGAGGGAGCCCGCCGCAACTCCTTGAGTCCGAGCTCAGCACTATTAATGCCGCTGAAGACGACCTTGTCCAGGAAGGGCAGTCCTTCCCTGGCCAGGTAGTATCTGGGGTTGCGCACCACAGTGTAGTGATCACCCGGCACGCTCTCAGACATCATGAATGGACCACTCGTTACCTTCGGATTCAGATGGGCGTTTCCGGCAAGCCGTTAACGCTGGACAGTTGCAAGCCCGCACTTCGCCGCCCACCGTTCTCAGATACTTGCAGGCCTGCCTGAATGGATTGCTTCTCGATTCGCTGCGCGCTAAAGGAGGACCAACGGGGATGACTTTACAGGAGCCTGCTCACGCAGAAGAGCAAGCAGGAGGAGACCAGCCGGGTGATCGCCAATTGTGGGAAGGTATACAACAGCTGCTCCCTGATCTTCGTGAGCGTCGGGTAGCCTACCTCCTCTTTCAATGTAATTTGAGTCCCAGAGATATTTTCTGCGTCGCTCCACAAGAGTTCAGCGATGTGCAGGAAATATGTCGCTTACGGGCTCGTATTCTTGAGCAAATTCTCCTGCATTCGGATCTCATCTGCTAATCGTTACCTGTAGCTTTTTCACTGTCCAAAGCTGTTAAACACGATTGTGTTCCGCCAGCATGTGGTGTTCTCTCATCACCACCCGGATCATACCCTCAATGCTGCCTTGTTTCCAAACGCCCGTTTTCATGATTTCTGGGCTATCTACAAGGGCGACTCCTGGGAGGATCGTCCCGCTGAGGGGTATGATCTTTCTCCTTCTATCCGACTGATAGAAACGCCAGGTCATACTCCTCAGGATATTACGACGCTTGTTGGCACGAACAATGGTATTGTCGCGTTTACCCACCTGTGGTGGTTTGCTGAAGGGCCGGCTGATGATCCTTTGGCGGCAGATATGAAGGCGATTCACGCCAATCGCGAACGAGTGTTAAGGGTCGCAGCGCTGATCGTTCCCGGTCATGGCGCTCCCTTTACTCCAGGTGAAACAACGCCTCGCTAAAAGTGAATCACCTTACCTCACATAGATGAAACGCTCTCCTGGTGCCATCATGTGGAACTTCTGTGCACGATACATGTGAAATAGATAGTCTACAAAATGCGCAGGATTATCCCGGTTATTCGGGAACGTATCATAATGAGCAGGGATGATCAGGTCTGCACCAACAGCTACACCAAAATCAGCAGCTTCACGACCAGTCATATTTCCAACAATACCCCGCGCTGTTCGCTCGTAATCACCCCCGTTTATTGGCAGTATCGCAATATGCGGCTTAAACTCGCGTATCCGTTCCACCAGCCCTTTGGTAACCGACGTATCTCCACTATGATACACACGCACACCATTGAGAGTAATGCAGTAGCCGAGGTAATAGTGATTCCCTTGCTCATCTGTTTGATATTTCGTATGGGCTGACGCAACCGGAGTAAAGGAAAAGTTGCCAACCGAAAAGGATACTTCATCTCTAGCCGCAATCAATCTCCCTGCCTCAATGGGTAGGTTTTGAAGCAGGTAGAGATGAGACGCTGGCACTGCGTACATTGTCTGCGGTGATGCGCTTGTAAGAGGCCGCACGCACGACCTCTAAAGACGGCCTTCATCAAGCAGTTTTCCTTTCTAGCAGAGGTCGACGTCACTGGCGGTAGAGGGCCAGCGCCGACTCGGAGAAGCGCAGCCCTGTACCAGGCGCCTCGGTCGGTCGTACGTTCCCATTGAAGACCTGCTGGGGCTCCTCTAGATAGGGATCGAGTGCGAAGGCATGTTTCTCCAGGTACACCGGGTGCTGGCTCGCGCACAGCAGATGGGCACTCAACTCGTCGGTGTAATGGCTACTCGTCCGCAGGCCAGCGGAGTCGGCCAGTGCAAGCGCCTGCCGGGACGCGGTAATCCCCCCGTTCGTGACCGGGTCGATCTGCAACACCTCCACAGCCCGTTCCTCGACGTAGCGGGCAAACTCGTACGGCGAGTGGAGACTCTCTCCAACGGCAATCGGCATGACGAGTGCCTCGACCAGCCGGGCATGCCCGGCTACGTCTTCAGGAATAGTTGGCTCCTCGAACCAGTAAAGGTTGTACTGCGCCAGTTGTTGACCCCGTAGCTGCGCCTCTTCTGCCGTCCAGGTCATATTGGCGTCCACCATCAGATCCACCTTGTCACCTATCAACCGCCGGACGGCTGCCACACGCGCCTCGTCCTCCTCCGGCGTCCGCCCGATCTTGACCTTGACCCCAGGTAGGTTCCGCACCAGAAAGCCCTCCACCTGGCGAAGCAAGCCATCGAGCGGCTTGGGCAGGTCGACGCCACTGCCATAGGCGGGGATGTCTCGGGCCGCGCCGCCCAGCAGTGCATAGAGCGGCCGCCCATTCCGCAGCCCCCTCAAATCCCAGAGGGCGATGTCAACCGCCGCGATAGCGAAGCTCACCAGACCCCCGCGGCCAACATAGAGGAGGCGTCGCCACATTAATTCCCAGAGTTCCTCAATCTGAGCCGCATCCCGGCCAACCAACAGTGGTTCAAGGTCGTATTCAATCAGCGCCTGAATAGCCCGCCCACCGCGGCCGATGGTATATGTATAGCCATGCCCAACCAGCCCATCAGCGAAAAGCTTGAGAGTGATCAGTTCTTCGCTGTCAATGGCGCCATGTCCAGCATCGCCCATCGGTTCCAGCGGCAGGCGGTAATACGCCGTCTCAATCCGTTCAATCATACGACACTACTCCTTCTCGCAAACTGGATAACCAGGCTCCTCGGATCAATGCCGAGGCTATTCCAGGTCACCTTTGAACATTTTCAATCTTCCGAACTTCCAATCTTACCCCTCGTTATTCTTCCCCATTGCGCAAACGCTGCGCCAGATGCTCGGCTGCCCTCGAACAGAGCGCCCACATCGTCAGCGTTGGGTTGACACCCGGACAGGTGGGAAACACCGCCCCACTAAAGACGTACAGACCGGGCGTGTCATGGACACGCAAATCAGGGTCAACCACCGAAGAAGTGGGGTCTTCGCCCATCCGGCAGCCACCGAGGTCATGACTGCTGCACACACCGCTCAAATGCGGACCCCGCCAGGTCTTGGTCGCGCCCATGACGCGCAGGACCTCCTCGGCCTTGGCTCCCATCCATTCGAGCTGGCATCTCTCGTTCTGACGCAAATCACAGGTGATGCGGATGAGGGGCAGACCAAGCCCGCTGCGGTCGTGATAGCGAGGGTCCAGGTCAAGGAAGTCGGTGCGGTAAGACAGCGATTCGGGCTGAAGGCGAACTGGGCAGATGTGCTGCCACTTGCGGAGATGATCTTTGTACTCCTTCCCCCAGCGCCGGACATCGGAGGGCAAGCCATCGCGGCTGATCTGGATTGGTAAGTGCTGGTTCTCGATGTTAGGAGTGGCCCCACCGACGAACCCATGCGCGAACGAATCAAAGTTCTCTGCCACAAAGTCATCCAGGCCCCACATTTGCGCCGCCGGCCCGGTATGCGCATTGAAGACGATATCCGGGAAGAAGCCGTAAACATCAGCCCACATCTTGGTCATGAAGTACTTGCCGACCTGTCCCGTGTTGTTCCCAAGCCCGTTGGGGTGCTTCGTATCACCGGAAAGCACCATCAACCGCACATTTTCAAACGTGTAGCTGCACAGGATAACCGTGCCAGCCTTCTGTACATGCATGTTCCCATTGCGGTCGATGTACTCGACGCCGCAGGCGTTTCCATCACCATCGGTGAGGACGCGGACGACCCGGCAGTAGGTCTTGAGATCGAAGTTGCCGCTCGCAAGAGCCTCGGGTACTGAGGTCAGGCCGGGGTGCCACCGTTCGTCATTGAAAGGACCGAACCCACCGCTCCAGGCACAGTAAGTGGTAGCAGGGTACCCGTTATAGGGTTCGCTGTTGACAGCGACTGGTGTGGGATAGGGATGCAGCCCCATCGCCAAAGTGGCCTTGCGGAATATTTCGCTCTTGACGAAAGGCCGGAGCGGCGGCAAGGGATAGGGCTTGCTGCGCGAAATGAACGGATTGTCTTCATTGCCCGCGACGCCGATCAGGTATTCCAGCTGCGTGTAATATGGCTCCAGGTCGTCGTAGCCTATCGGCCAGTCAACCAGCATGTGCCCATCCGGCAGGGCCTTCTCGCCATACTTCTCGTGCACATGCGTGAGATACTTGAAATGATGCGGATGGCAGCGCCGAAGCGCACCACCCCAGTGGATTACCGAACCACCTACGCCATTCATCATGCGCCCCAGCGAGAAGGTCGCTTCTCGCGTGGGTTCGCCCTCCTTGCGCCGCCACCGCGGCGTCTCGCTCAGGAACTTGCGCCCCATTTCTCCCCGGCAGTAGTAAGCAGATCCTAGCTCATCGGGCACGAAGTCGTGTTTGGTTCGCCACGGCCCGACCTCGAGTCCGACCACCCGCAATCCTGCAGAGGCCAGAATAGGGGCAACCACGCTCCCCATGGCCCCTACTCCTACCAGCACGACATCTGCGGGCCCGGTTGGGGGCTCGACGCTCTTCTGCGGGTCGTAGCCTGGTATCTCTATAGGTTCGCGCGGAGCGCCCTCCAGACTGTAGCCCACGTCCTCCAGCGACTGAACGACGCCACCCTTGGTAACCGGCTCGGTCGCGAGGTTCTCTTCGGCCGAGTTCTCGAACCAGACTCCTGGATGACCCAGGAATTTCCAACCTCGCTTGTCGCGGTTGCCTCCGTAGGCGGGGTCAGCAAAGAGTCCCTCCTGCAGGTGGGCACGCAGCATCTCGAAGAAGTCGCGCTGGGGCGGGACCCGAAAGTCCGGTAGCATGCTGCGCTCCAGGTCCGCAAGCAGGTTGTCCTGCTGTTCAGGAGAGCAGTCGACGAAGGATATTTCGTAACGCTCGCGTGCCACGCGATCCAATGCAGCCAGGCCCAGGCGGTAGAGTTCGGCCTTGTCTTGATATGCACCGGCTAATACCCGGTCTAAGTAGGTAACAATACCCATTTCGATTGCACCGGGGCCATTCTCGTCGGCGGGGAAAAGGCGTTCGAAAACCGCGGCAGCAATCTGTGCCTCGTGAGAATTCAGAGCGAGCAGAGCCGGTGTTTGTTTCTCCGTACGACTCTGCACTTCGTCTTTCGGTGTTGTCATTGCAGGGCTGCTTTTCTCCTTTGGTATTGCTTTCAGGTCGGATCGCCCATACGCAGCTTGCTCGCCAAATCAGTGTAGCGCTCGAGAAACTGGTCGAAAACGCGTCGGTGACTGTTTGTTTTCTTAAGGGCCAGACGGCTCTTGCCCTAACCGCACTTTCTTAGCGCGGGTCAGGCGACTTTGCACGAGTACGACAATAAGCAGGAAGACTCCACGAATAACCGATTGCCAGGATACACCCAGACTAATGAAGCCAAATCCATTCTCAAAGTCTAAGATATTGAAGACCAGGCCCAGCAACAATACTCCTACCAGCGATCCCCAGACCGAGCCCATGCCGCCAGTCAGGAGTGTGCCACCGACAACCACCGCGGCGATGGCCGTCAGTTCCCAGCCTACTGCCTCGTTTGGTGATCCAGTGAAGGTCTGTCCAGCTAACAATGCGCCAGCCAGACCTGCAAGTACACCACTGATCGCATACACCGCCAGCTTGATACGCTCAACGGGTAGACCCATCAGACGAGCCGCTTCCTCGTTGCCCCCAATCGCCAGGACGTGGCGACCAAAACGGGTTAAGTTGAGCACAATCGAACCAATAGCATATGCCAGGAGCAAAAAGACCGGAAGTGGAATACCAAACAAAATACCCTGGCTGAGTCCAGCCCAATCGGACGTAGCATTCACACTGACCGTCGCATCCTTCGCAAGAACCAGTGCCATGCCGCGAGCAGCGAGTAGCATCGCAAGCGTCGCAAGGAACGGCGGTATTCGGAGCCAGGCAATAACCCAACCGTTAAAGAGCCCCACAATGAGACCTGCCAGCGCAGCAGCGCCAATCGCCGCTAACAGGCCAAAGGGACTTGCCAGAGCTGCTACGACACTGCACAGGGCCGCTAGCGAACCAACCGAGAGGTCGATGCCGCCGGTCATCATCACAAATGTCATGCCCAACGCGATCAGGCCAAACGTTGTGTTATATGAAACCACCGTAAGAAAGTTATAGGTCGAAAAGAAGTTATCGTAACGAAACGCCCCAAACAGGACCAGTATCACCAGCGCAATCAATGGACCCTGGCGCTGCAAGGTGCTCTTACTGCGGGTCCATCCAGTTGCCAGCCTATTGCTGCCACTCACCTTCGTTGTAGAAATATCTGCCATACTTACTCCAACTACCCTTTGCGCTGCCGCTGAAAATAGACCGCCAACAGAATAATGGCGGCTTTAATTATCTGCGCTACTCCGAACGAAACATTCTGTGATACAAGCGTTGCGCCAATGAGATAAACAATTAATGCGCCAATAAGTGTTCCCGGGACGGATGCCTGCCCGCCTGTGAGGGGAGTACCGCCAACGGCAACAGCAGCAATAGCGTCCAATTCTCCGTTAAGGCCTACTCGAGTGGCATCCGATGACGAATTGATCGCGATGATAATAAACCCGGCCAGCGCCGCTAGCAGTGCGCTGATAGTGTATACGGCGAGTTTCACCCGGTTAACGGGAATACCAGCCAGGCGTGCCGCAGCCTCATTACCACCTGTTGCCAGAACATAGCGACCAAAGGTGGTGATGCGCATGATTACCGCGAAAACGGCCACGATAATGATCATCAAGATCACCTGGAAAGGAACTCCCAGTACGCTGCCCTGACCAATAAATTGGAAGCCTGGATTATTGAAGTCCTGGAGTTTGTCATTGGACAGGACTAATGCCATACCGCGACCGGCAATAAATAAGACCAGCGTAGCAATAATTGGCTGAATACGAAATCTCGTGATCAGAAAACCATTGAACAAGCCAAGAAGGCCCGTTACTATCAGCGGGATAATCAGGGCGAGCATGTTTCCAAGCAACGGTATGTTTGATAAGGCTGGACTCAGGAAGATGACTGCAGCCATCGCACCAGCAAACGCCATTAATGAGCCAACGGAAAGATCAATTCCGCCGGTAGCAATAACCAGCGTCATGCCTGTCGCAATAATCGCAATTGGCGCTACCTCTTGCAGGTCGTTGTAAAGCGACTGTACCTGGAGAAAGTGGGGCCTGAATAAAATATCATAAAGAATGATCAGCAGCAGCGCTGTCAGACCACCATAAGTCTGACCAAAATTACGCAAACGTTCCGGTAGCACAAAGCGATGCGCGACAGTAGTTGTGGCTGGATCAAGCTTCGCCATGCTGCACATCCTCTTCTTTATTGGCTGTCTCCAAGGAATTGTCATCATCCCCATGTGCCATCACCGCCAGCACAGCATTCAGGCTAATGTCTTGACGGTCCAGCGAAGCCACAGTTTGTCCATCATGCAGTACCACTACGCGGTCACTACCCTCGAGCAATTCTTCTAGCTCGGATGAGATCATCAGGACTCCCAGCCCCTTCTCCGCTAATTCTTCAATCAATGCCTGTATTTCGGCTTTGGCACCGACATCAATACCGCGTGTCGGTTCATCCAGAATCAATAACTTAGGATTAAGACAGAGCCAGCGTGCCAGCAGGACCTTCTGTTGATTACCACCAGAGAGTTCGCGTATCTTTTGTTCCGGCCCCGTCGTCTTGATGCCAAGCCGTCTGATGAAGTGATCAACGATCTCCTGCTGCTTCTCACGGGAGACAATGCCATTGCGTGCAAGCGTAGGTAAGGCGGCAAGGGTAAGATTTTCGCGCACCGAGAGATATGGGATAATACCATCCATCTTGCGATCTTCTGGACAGAAGCCGATGCCCGCGTGGATCGCATCAGCAGGCGAGTGAAAGTGCACCTGTTTTCCTTCTACACGAACCTCGCCCTGCTCCAAAGGATCAGCGCCGAAAACTGCGCGCGCGACTTCACTCCTGCCTGAGCCAAGCAGACCAGCAAGTCCGACGATTTCGCCCGCATGCACATTAACGCTCGCACCTTGCAATACACGCCCCCGACGCAGCCCACGGGCCTCCAAGAGCACTTCCTGTTCAACATGGTGCTGCCCAACCTCAAAGCTTGTCTGACCATGTCGGCGTACTTCACCCAAATCCTTGCCCAGCATCTTAGCGACCAGTTCTACTTTCGGCAGACCCTTCATCTCGCGTACGTCTACTGTCCGGCCATCGCGCATAATCGTCACACGATCACAAATCGCGTAGAGTTCGTCCAACCGGTGACCGACGAAAATCACAGAGACGCCATCAGCCTTCAATTGACGAATGATAGTGAAGAGAGTTTCAACTTCTCGCTCATTGAGTGAAGAGGTAGGCTCATCCATGACAACGAGCTTGCTTTCGAAGGAAATAGCACGAGCGATGGCAACCATCTGCTGGATAGCAATATTGTAGTTCATCAATGGTTGTGTAACGTCGATGGAGACGGAGAGTCGCTTCAGCAATGTAGCAGTTTCCGCACGCATCCTGCGCCAATCGATGAAGCCCCAGCGTCGCGGTTCTCTAGTCATGAAAACGTTCTCTGCAACAGAGCGGAATGGGACGAGGTTGATTTCCTGATAGATGGTACTGATCCCATTATTCTGTGCCTGCTGTGGAGATTGGAAATCAATAGCACGGCCATCGAAAATAATGCTGCCACTATCGCGACGATACGCACCTGTGAAGATTTTGATAAGCGTCGATTTACCTGCACCGTTTTGACCCACGAGTGCATGTACCTCGCCGCGATTGACACTTAAATGAGCATCTACCAGGGCCACGACGCCGGGAAAGGCTTTGGAGATATGCTCCATCTGTAATAATGGGTCGCTCTGATTCATTTCAGCACTCCCTTCCCTGTGACACTACAGTGATTTCTCTCATATTACAAACTACTACAAACGTTGTCAATGAGGTCTGAACTATCAGCCAGGGCTGCTCAAAAGCCACTTTCTCCCCTTGCGAACACCGAAGGTGCGAGAAGTGACAACAAGAAGCGACTTTTGAGAGGTCTGAGTTATCACGGCTCTAAAAAATTTCTCACACGCTAGCGAACGAGACAAGGGGGGCAAGAAAAGCAAAAGGAACAGGTGAAAGAGATGGCGTGGCTGATTGATAACAATCAGCCACGCCATCTAGCGAGTACCCATAATGGATACTCTTACATCACTAGAACGAATTGGCCAGGTTCTGCTGCGCGTTGTCTTTGGTGAACTGCAGATCCTTCACGACGATCCAGTCTTGGAGTTTGGTGCCACTCGCATACTGGTCAATTGTTTGGAAGGAAATTGGACCAAAGAAGGGACTGGACTGCACCGTAGTGCCCTCTTCCCCGTTGATAATCGCGTTGAGAGCATCCCTCTCACCATCAATCGAAACGACGATCACATCTTTACCTGGATGCCTGCCTGCTGCCTTGAGGGCAGCAATCGCACCAATCGCCATCTCGTCATTATGAGCATAGACAGCGGTCACGTCAGGATGAGCCTGCAAGAGGGTCGCCATCACTTTGCGGCCGGTGTCGCGATTGAAGTCACCATCCTGTGAAGCAAGGAGGACCATGCCTTGGGCAGTCTTGATCTCATCGTCAAAGCCTTTCTTCCGGTTGATAGCAGGAGAGGCACCGGTGGTTCCCTCTAGCTCGATGATCTTGGCTTTGCCGCCGGTAGCCTTGATTAGCCAGTCAGCTACGCGCTTCCCCTGCTGAATGAAGTCGGAACCAATGAAGGTCACATAGTCCTTGTTGGGCTGAGCAAGGGTGTGATCTACGTCGCGGTCAATCAGAATAACGGGGATACAAGCAGCTTTGGCCTGGAGCACTGCTGGTACAAGGGCTTTCTCAGTGATGGGAGCAAGCAGGATAACATCAACCTTCTGGGCGATCATTGACTGGACGTCAGATACCTGCTTATCGCCCGAATTCGCGGCATCGGCATAAACCAGAGTATCACCATGCTTTTGGGCTTCTGCCTTGATGCTGGCGGTCTCAGCCAGACGCCAGGGATTATTACTTGCATTCTGCGAGAAACCGACTTTGTAGTGGTCTTTCTTCACCAGTTTGGGAGGTGACCCACAATTACTACCCGCGGTAGTGCCACTAGTGCCACCGCCGCCACAAGCGGCAAGCATGATACAAACGAGCATACTGATGAGCATTGACTGACCAAGGCGCAGAGACTTATTGCGCTTCATAGCAAAATACCCTCCTTTGAGCGTGAGCGAGATGTAATGAGCACAAAATAGTTCGACTTTGACGAAAAGGCACAATGGCGCATCTGTACAGGGACGATAGAGAGAGAAATGCTTTTGTATCGTTGAATGGAGATCCTCCTTTCCGCTAAATAGATGGGGTTTTCTCTATGCTCCTAATTACTACGAGAACTTCTTCTCTGTCTATCACAAATGAGAATGCCCACTCAACAGAGTGAGGATGGTTATAGTTTGTCTTCTGCTAAACTAAATCAACGAAATGCTCAATCAGGCTTTATCGCGTTCTCAAAAAAGGCGAAGTTTTAGCTAAATACCGTTTCATTTCGTATTTTCCCTAATTGAATAAGTACATTGTAAATCAGAACCTGTACATTTGTCAAGTATTTGAGTGCCGAAAACTCGTTTCTTTCAAAGAAACAAGTTTTCAGGGGAGAAAATAGAGTGTTTCGTTCCATTCAATTTCATTTCTACCTAACTGAATAGATGAAACCTGTATGTATAGGGCAGGGTGCATAGACGTGTATTCATGCTTTATCATTGACTTTCCAAGTTGTTATACGTTATACTGCTTTGTATCAGTTAGTCTAAGTATGAAGTAAAGGCGAGAACGTTTGCCTATTCGCAATGCTAGCCATGAATTAAATTGAGTTTAGCAAGCAGCTAGTGAAATTATGACGGGTAAAGTGTTATTTTTAGACCTCACCAACAACAGCGAGACGACGCTTACACTATTGAAAGCCCTCAGTTCAGAAACGCGTCTGGCAATATTGGCATACCTGGGGGACCACACGGTCAATGTGAATGATATTGCCGTTGCCCTCCGGATTGCTCCGTCGTCTGCCACAACGCATATACAGATCCTCGAAAAAGCGGATCTTATACGCACTGAAGTGATACCGGCCACCCATGGATTACAGAAACTCTGCGCGCGAACCTACGATGATGTGCATATTCGCCTGGAACGCATCAATTCAAATTCGCACAATTCCTTTGCCATCATGATGCCCATCGGCCAATATTATGACTTCGATGTTCACCCGACCTGCGGCTTAGCCAATGAATCCAGTCTCATTGGTTTGCTCGACACACCTGCCACCTTCTATGAACCAGCACATGTAACCGCCCAGTTGCTCTGGTTTGGTTCTGGTTATGTTACATATCGCTTCCCCAACCATCTGCCAACAGGGGCCAGCGCTGTGCGTCTCGATCTCAGCGCTGAAATCTGCTCGGAAGCTCCATTACACCATTTGAACTGGCCCTCTGATATCACAGTTTGGATAAACGGCGTAGAGATTGGCTGCTGGACTAGCCCGGCAGACTTTGGCGGCGAGCGTGGTCTATTGACACCTGATTGGTGGGAGACGAAGGATAGCCAGTACGGCCAGCTCAAGATATGGTCAGTGACGCAGGATTGCAGCTATGTTGACGGCAAAAATATCAGCTCCGTTCAAATACAGGATTTACGTCTCGCGGAGAAACCATACATTGAGGTTCGTCTGGGCATCAAACCTGATGCTTTGAATGTAGGCGGCCTCAATATCTTTGGCGAAAAATTTGGAAACTACCCACAGCCTATCGTGCTCAAGATCAATTTTGAGCACCCGAAGGGCAGTGAGAGGAAAGCAGACTAAGGACCAGGTGCTATACTGGCTGCTTGTACATCCGTTTCGAAACATAGCACGAAGCAAGAGAGGATATACTGCTGTGACACAATCTACAACTCGTCATCCAATACGTATTGGCGTGCAACTACGCCAACAACATACCACCTACCAGTCCTATGCGGATGCTGTTCGTCGCGCCGAGGATCTGGGCGTTGATACAATTTGGGATTGGGATCATTTCTTTCCACTAACTGGCGACCCTCAAGGAAGCAACTTCGAGGGTTGGACGCTGCTCACGGCAATGGCCTCGCTAACACAGCGAGCAGAGATAGGTTGTCTCGTCACTTGCAATAGTTATCGCAATCCAACCTTGCTTGCGGATATGGCTAAGACTGTCGATCATATCAGCAACGGTCGGCTCATTCTGGGTATTGGTGCCGGTTGGTTTGAGCGCGATTACCAGGAGTATGGGTACGAGTTTGGGACTGCCGGCAGCCGCCTGGCCTCACTGGAGAAGGGACTGGAAATTATCAAACACCACTGGGAGGTGTGTTCTCCCAGGCCAGTTCGCAATCCTATCCCGATTTTGCTTGGCGGTGGCGGTGAGAAGGTAACATTACGTCTCGTCGCACAATATGCGAATATCTCAAATACCTTTGGTGACCCACCCACAGTTGCCCATAAAATGCAGGTTCTAGACAATTGGTGTGCCAAAGTTGGTCGGAATCCAAATGAGATTGAACGTTCTATTTCTTTACCAAGAAGTGTGAGTATCTCCCAGCTTGAGGCTTATTTGCAAGTAGGGGTAACACATATCCTTGTAGAAGTCGATACACCCTGGAACTTTGATTTTTTGCGAACGTTGTTGAGATGGCGGAATGAAAGAAGCTCGTAAGAAGTGGGTTCTGTCGGTAGTGACTCATTTGAGTAGGATAGCCCGGTCGAGATTGTAGCGATGGAGAAAGAGCAGGCGTTGTGGAAAATCTTCTCAGTCGCATACCCGAAGAGGAGAAAATCAAGCGCGAACTAGCCCTGCAGGCAGCGCTTTTCACGAAGCCCTTTAACCAGGATGACCTGGTAGCTTTACCACTTCTTACACAGCAGGATGTACCGGTCCTCTATGACTGGCTGATTGACCAGCCTTTTGTGAGGCAACAGGGTGACCTTCACTATGATGAACACGTACAGGCACTCTTCTGTCTCTATTTAAAAGATCGTTCTCCCAATGACTACGATAGCGTACGAAAGGCACTGGTGGAACATTACCAACAACAACTTCAGGAGAGAGTAGGGCAAGAAGCCTATTCCTCTATGGTTGGGTGAACATCTGGATTGATAAGTGCCTGCAAAGAGACGATGCTGAGGTAATAAAACAACTAGAGACTTTGGTCGCTGCTGATCAGCCGCAGTATATAGCGCTTATTTGTCAGGGAGTAGTTTCCTGGTTCTCCGGTAGTTTTGACCAAGCCCTGTCAAAGCTAGAGCAGGCTATTACACTAGAGCCAGAACGATGGGATGTACATTTCTGGAAGGGAATGGCGAGCATCATATTCACGCCAGATTTGTTCATCAAGGAACAAGGATGAGCTTGCGACGAGCACACGCGGCCTGGCGCTCCCAGGCCTCGGCGGCTCGTGCAAGCGGCACCATTTCTCTCTCGACCGTGCAGCGGCCAGCAGCGGCGTGCGTGAGGATTTCAGTGAGGGCTCCCGCCTTTTGCTCGTGGGTTAGTGCATTGTTGGTATAGCCAAGGATGGCATGCAGCCGGCTGCGGAGGATAGCTGACTCAAAGCGCGCGGTGGGACCGGCAGCAGAGCCGATGTTGATCAGCCTTCCCTCAGCGGCCAGCACGCGAACGGCTGCTTCCGCCGGCAGGCCCCACACGGGATCGATGACGAGATGCAGCGGACCCTCACAGGCTGCTGCCATGCGCCTTCTCATCCCCTCTACGTCGTCGCCAGTGAGGTCGACGACAGCGTCTGCACCTCGCGAGAGCGCACGGGCGCGCCCCTCCTCGTCCCGCGAGGCCGCGATCACGCGTCCTGCGCCGAGCAGCTTAGCAGCTTGCACTGCCACCTGTCCGACCGCGCCGCTGGCGCCAAGGACAAGCACCTGCTCCCCAGACTGGAGGTGACCACGCCAGGTGAGCGCCATCCAGGCGGCAATCGCGGACAGCCCGAGTGCGGCGGCCAGGTCATCGTCGACCTGGTCAGGGAGCACGAGCGCCGACGACTCATCGATCACGCAGTACAGCGCCATGCTGCCGTCCCCAGGCTTCATGCCAGCATCGCAAGAGAACCATACTCGTTGTCCGGGCGCCAGTACATCTGCCTCTATCACGATGCCGATGCCCTGCACGCCCGGAATGTAGGGGAGCCGTGGCGCGCCGAAGTAGGACGTGCCAGATGCGCACAGCAGATCCAGCGGGCTGATGGGCGCCGCCGTGACCCGTATTAGCGCTTGCCCCGGTCCGCGGGAAGGTATGGACCACAGGACATGCTCCGGCGGAGCAGCGTGTTGGCGGATCATTGCCGCAGGCATCTCGGCACTCATCATTGCGTCCTTTCCTCGGTTGTCGGTATTGCTCGCAGTTGTGAGCTGGTGAGAGTCATGCGGAAGCGCTGCTCACGATCCCGGGCTCACTTGTTTCTGCCCGGCCTTCGCGCGCTCCCGGTCGGTGTATGTGTATGGGTTGGCAATCAACTCCACCACCGCCTTCTCAGGGTTCATGCCCTCGTTCCAGGCCTGCTCACCCATCCTGGATTTCGCGTACTCAACCGTTTTCGCGACGGCCTGCTTGGCTCTGTCAAGGTCAATGCCGAGGAGGCGGTGGTCGTACTTAACAACCCTGCCATCCACCATCACCGTATGTACATCACCGCGCCCGGCTTGAAACACGACGTGGCCGTAAGGGTGGAGCAGCGGGAACATCGCCGGCGACTGGTCATTCTTAATCAGGACGAGGTCGGCCTTTTTGCCAGGGGTGATGCTGCCGATGAAGCTGTCCATCCCCAGCGCTTCAGCGCCTCCGAGCGTTGCCCAGCTGACAACCTGCTCGGCGCGCAGATGGCTAAGCATGACGGTTTCGTTGCGTTTATGCCCTTCCATGTGCTCGCGGGCCCGGTCCGCATTGAGCGTGGCACGCATCGCAGAAAAAAGGTCGGCGCTCCACCACACGCTGGTGTCCATCGACAGGGAAACAGGGATGTTATGCCGCCGGAGCTTCCACGTTGGCGGGTAGCCCTGGCCGGCGTTATCCTCGCTCTCGGCAGATACCGATGCGTGGCCGCCCGTGGCCGCGATGCGGTGATAGGAGTCATCGGAAAGCGATGACGCATGTACATAGATGGTGGAAGGGGTCATGAAGCCATGCTCGTGCATCATGCGGATACTGTCGTCTTTGGTGACGCCCCACACGCCGGCGTGGGTAGTCACCGGCAGGTTGAAGTCACGAGCAACCTCGAAGGCGGCCTTTTCGGGGAAGGCCGGGTCGCCGGTCACGTCGAAGGCAATCTGCATGCGCAGCATATCTCCGCGCCCATCAATACGACGCCGGATGAAGTCGGCGAACTCCGGGGCCTTAGTCCACTCCCAGGGAGCGCCAAGCAGATTGCCGTAAGCGAGGACAAACCGGCCTGGAACCGCTTCGAGCGCATCCACCGCCGCATCGGCGTAATCAACCGTTTGCAAGCCATGAGACCAGTCAACCGTTGTGGTGACTCCGGCATCTACAGCCTCAATCGCCGACAGGAGGTTGCCAGCATAAATATCTTCAGGACGGAAAATCTTGCCCCAGTTCAGGTAGTAGAACTGGAAGTAGTTCGTGAGCGTCCAGTCGGCGCCGAACCCACGGAGCGCCGTTTGCCACATATGACGGTGCGTGTCAACCATGCCCGGCATGAGAATGCCGCCAGTTGCGTCGATCTCCGCCGCGTTATCAGGCACAGTGAGCTGCCGCCCGACTTCAGCAATGCGGTTGTCAACGACGAGGACATCGCCTCGCTCGATCATCCCAAGCGAGGGGTCAATGGTCAGCACGGTGGCGTTACGAAATACCACCGGGCGTCCTGAGGGGAAGGAATTGCTGTGTACTGGTGCGTTCTGACTCATGTTGCTCACCTCGTTGTGTCGTGGCCGCAGGACGCGAAGCAGGTCGCACATTGCCTGCTGGATGCCGGTGGTATCGGCAGTGCTGGTCGTTTCGTACCTTCTCCCGCATACTGGTAGCCGAGTTGTGATACTACTTTCAAAAGGCTGACGGTGGTCATGAGAAGTGTCCGTATAACGGACAAGTGTCCACTCAACAATATTACACAATGGACAAGGCTGTGTCAAGGATAACGCTGAGATTGGGACAAGAGCCGCTATACGAACAGACTTGCTGAAAATCGGCGTGATTACTCCCTCACAGATTTGCAAGGAGGAACGATAAACTGGACATCAGGTAGTGTTTCTGCTACCATGAGGGCAGAGAAAACAGTACCGTGTCTACCAGCACAATGTGCCCAGAAGGAAGGGTGCTGATGTGCATAGGGGGAAATGATGCGTGGCGAAACAGGACCCGACTTCATCGAGGCGCTGGCACGCGGCCTGGATGTCATCCGGGCGTTCGAACCTAACCGGCCAACCATGACGCTCAGCGAGGTGGCTGCGGCAAGCGGGCTTGCTCGCCCCACGGCACGCCGGATGCTGCTTACGCTGGAGGAACTTGGGTATGTCCGCGTGACGCAAGGGGGATTTGCGCTCACCCCGCGCGTGCTGGAGCTTGGCATGGCCTATATCGGGTCGACCAGCATCTGGGAAATTGCGCGCCCGCACATGGAGCGACTGGTAAGCTTTACAGACGAATCTTCCTCGCTGGCACAGCTCGACGGCTCAGATATCGTGTACGTTGCGCGCGTAGCTGTGCCCAAGATCATCACCCTGGCAGTAACCATCGGCACGCGCTTTCCGGCCCTTCAGACCTCGCTTGGAAAAGTACTCCTCGCAGAGCTGCCGCAAGATGAACTGCAACGAGTGCTCGCAGAGCCGAGTCGCTCCGGCGTTACACCGCTCTGGCAGCCGGATGCGGAGGAGCGCGACCGCGTTTTGAACGAGGTGCGAACGAGAGGATGGTCGCTCACCGATGAACACCTGGCGCGCGGCATTCGCTCGATTGCCGCGCCCGTGCGCGATGGCACCCATCAGGTTGTGGCCGCGCTCAACGTCACCGTTCACGCGGCGGAAACCAGCATTGAGA
>WNGH01000848.1_pt1 | contig 36067 bp, 26 predicted proteins | sample 5400631 | NCBI WGS metagenome assembly WNGH01 (sample SAMN13153373, study PRJNA577476) | soil metagenome | isolation source: 115 cm soil or saprolite under Garry oak tree replicate 1 | place: USA:California | collected 2016-06-15 | reverse complement strand
CCGGCGACAAGCGCGGGGCGCACCTGGCGCTGTCGCTCGAGCGGCTCGAGGCGCTGATTGGAGCTGCGCCAGCCGAGGGGTCGCGATCGGACGGATCGCGGTCGGACGGATCGCGGTCGGGCGCGCTGCCGCACGGGGCGCCGCTCCAGCGGATCGGCCTGTCGGCGACGCAGAGGCCGATCGAGGAGGTCGCGCGTCTCCTGGTCGGCGTCGGGCGCGACTGCGCGCTGGTCGACGTCGGCCACCGGCGCCGGCTCGACGTCGCGGTCGAGGTCCCGGAGTCCCCTCTCGCCACCGTCTGCTCGCACGAGACCTGGGAGGAGATCTACGGGCGGATGGCGGCGCTCATCCGCGAGCACCGGACGACCCTGGTCTTCGTCAACACGCGCAAGCTCGCGGAGCGGGTCGCGGCGCGCCTCACCGATGTCCTCGGCAAGGACCAGGTCACGAGCCACCACGGCAGCCTGTCGCGCGACCGCAGGCTCGACGCCGAGCGACGCCTCAAGGCCGGGACCCTGCGGGCCCTGGTGGCGACCGCGTCGCTCGAGCTCGGCATCGACATCGGCGACGTCGATCTCGTGATCCAGGTCGGCGTCACGCCGTCGATCGCGACCCTCCTGCAGCGCGTCGGGCGGGCGGGACACGCCCTGTCGCGCACACCCGAGGGGCGCCTGTTCCCGCTGACGCAGGACGAGCTGGTCTGCGCGGCGGCGCTCCTCGTGGCCGTTCGCCGTGGCGAGCTCGACCGGACCCCGCGACCCGGCCGTTCCCTCGACATCCTGGCGCAGCAGATCGTCGCCGCCTGCGTGCCCGAGACCTGGGAGGAGGAGGCGCTCTTCGCGGCGCTGCGACGCGCCTGGCCGTACCACGATCTGCCGCGGGAGGACTTCGACGCCGTCGTCCGGATGCACGCCTCGGGACGCGCGGCGCTCCTGCACCGCGACGGCGTCGGCCGGCGCCTGCGCGCCACCCGCCGGGCCCGGATCACGGCGCTCACCTCCGGTGGCGCCATCCCCGACACCGCCGACTACCGGGTCCTCCTCGAGCCGGAGGCGACGCCGATCGGATCGGTGCACGAGGACTTCGCGGTCGAGGCGAACGTCGGCGATATCTTCCAGCTCGGCAACGCCTCGTGGCGCATCCTCAAGGTGGAGCCGGGCGTGGTGCGCGTCGCCGACGCGCAGGGAGCGCCGCCCACGCTTCCCTTCTGGCTCGGCGAGGCGCCGGCCCGCACGCGCGAGCTCTCCGCCGCCGTGGCGCGGGTGCGCGAGAGCGGGCGGGACGCCTCCTGGCTGACGCGCGAGGTCGGCCTCCCCGAGAGCGCGGCGCGGCAGCTCGCCGACTATCTCGAGGCCGGGGCGCGGGCCCTGGGCGCCGTGCCGACGCAGGAGTGCGTCGTGCTCGAGCGCTTCTTCGACGAATCGGGAGGGATGCAGCTCGTGCTGCACGCGCCGTTCGGCGGTCGCATCAACCGCGCCTGGGGGCTGGCGCTGCGCAAGCGCTTCTGCCGCGGCTTCGGGTTCGAGCTGCAGGCAGCCGCCAACGAGGAGGCGATCCTCCTGTCGCTCGCGCCGCAGCACAGCTTCCCGCTCGACGAGGTGTTCGATTACCTGCACCCCGACACGGCGCGCGACGTGCTGATCCAGGCGCTCCTCCCCGCCCCGCTCTTCACCACGCGCTGGCGGTGGAACCTGACCCGGTCGCTCCTGCTGTCACGGACGCGGCAGGGGGGGGCGCGCGTCCCGGCTCCCCTCTTGAGGATGCGCGCCGACGACCTGCTGGCGCAGGCCTTTCCCCAGGTCCTCGCCTGCGGCGAGACGCTGCCGGCCGGCGACGTCCCGGTGCCGTGGGAACATCCGATCGTCCGCCAGACGGTCGAGGACTGCCTGAACGAGGCGATGGACGTGGATGGCCTCCTCGAGGTCCTGCGGGGCCTGCGCGACGGACGGGTGCGACGCGTGGCGATCGACACCCCGCAGCCGTCGGCGTTCGCGCTCGGCATCCTGAACGCCATGCCGTACGCCTTCCTCGACGACGCGCCGCTGGAGGAGCGCCGCACGCAGGCGGTCATGTCCCGCCGCGGCCTCGACCCGAAACTGGCCGACACGCTCGGAGCGCTCGATCCCGCGGCGGTGGCGCGCGTGCGCGAGGAGGCCTGGCCGCAGCCCGAGAGCGCCGAGGAGGTGCACGAGGCGCTCCTCTGGATGGGATACGTCACCGAGGGCGAGGCGCGGCTCTCCGGCTGGGACGACTGGCTCGGCGATCTCTGGTCGGCCGGCCGCGTCGTCGAGGACGGTAACCGCTGGTTCGCCGTCGAGGCCTCGCGCGACCCGAAGGCGACCCTGCGCGGCCGCCTCGAGGCGCTCGGCCCGCTGAGCGCGGGGCCCGACGACGCGCCCCACCTTCTGGCCCTCGAGAGCGAGGGGGTCGTGCTGCGCTGCCGGCTCGAGGGGAAGGAGGCCTGGTGCGACCGGCGGCTGCTGGCCCGCATCCACCGCTACACCCTCGACAGGCTGAGGAGCGAGATCGAGCCGGTGAGCGCCGCCGCCTTCTGGCGCTTCCTCTCCTCCTGGCAGCACGTCGACGACGCGCACCGGCTCGAGGGGCCGCGCGGCGTGGCGGAGGTGATCCGGCAGCTCGCGGGTTTCGAGATCCCGGCAGCGGCGTGGGAGGCCACCGTTCTCCCCGGGCGCGTGCGGGGGTACCGCCCGGAGATGCTCGACCACCTGACGCTCACGGGCGAGGTGGTCTGGGGTCGCCTCTGGGGCGCCGGCGCCGCACCGGTGCGGAGCACCCCGATCTGTCTCGTGCCGCGCGAGGACCTCGACGCCTGGATCGGCCTCTCGGAGATCGGCGCAGGCTCGAGTAGCGCGGCAGAGGGAGTCGCGTCGCCCGCTCCCGCGTCGTCCGATCGCGCGTCGCCCGGTCCCGCGTCGCTCTCGAGCCATGGCCGCGCCGTCCTGCAGGCGCTGATGGAGCGGGGCGCCCTCTTCACGCAGGAGCTCGAGCGGATCTGCGCGCCTCTCACCTCGCACCTGGAGATGGGTCTGGCCGAGCTCATCGGCCTGGGCCTCATCACCTGCGACTCGTGGAGCGGCCTGCGCCGGCTCCTGCGGCCCGCCCCGGGGCGGCGTCGCTTCGGGCGCCAGGCGCCCCTCGTTCCCGCCGGACGCTGGTCGCTCCTGCGGCCCGGGATGTCGGCCATCGCGCGGCCGCCGTCGGACACCGCGGGGCCGCGGAGCGAGGCCGCGGAGTTCGTCGTCCGGCGAATGCTGGCGCGCTACGGCGTGATCTTCAGAAAGGTGATCACGCGCGAGAAGGCGCCGGTCCCGTGGCGCGACCTAGCGCGCGTCTGTCGCCTGCTCGAGCTGCGGGGCGAGGTGCGGGGCGGCCGCTTCGTCGGCCGTTTCGCGGGGGAGCAGTACGCCCTGCCGGAGGCGGTCGAGATGCTGCGAAGCGTCCGGCGCCGCCAGCCCGATGCAGCTGGGCCGGTGATCGTCTCCGCCGGCGATCCTCTCAATCTCCAGGGCATCCTGACGCCCGAGGAGCGCGTCCCCTCCCAGGCCCGACGCCGCGTCCAGGTCGGCTAGCCCGCCAGCAGGGGCGCCAGCAGGAGGAGGCGCCATCGGTTCGCGCGCCTCACTGGAGATACCCCCAGGTCTGCAGCAGGTCGCCGTCGCGGAACCAGCGCTCGCCGATGTCCGTGCGGTAGAACATGTTCGGGATGATGATGTTCTTCACGCGGTTGTAGGCCTCGCGGCGGGCGTCGTCCATCGTCGATCCCGACCCGCTGACGACCAGGGCGTAGCCGGAGTCGCCGGCCAGGCGCCAGTCCTCCTCCACCAGCTTGATGTCGCATGGGTGGACCCCCTCGGACACCGGCTTCTTGAAGATGACCGCGGCGTCCTCGGAGAACTTCCTGAAGGTGTCGGGGTCGACGAACGGGAACGGGGGCACGGCGATGACGACGCAGATCTGGAAGCCGCGCTTCGTGCGCAGGTTGAACGGCTCGCCGCGGGCCAGCGCCGCCAGGAACTCACCCCACTTCGAGAGCACCCCCTCGATCTGGAGATTGATCGTCGGGTAGCCGAAACGGCAGGTGAACTCCAGCGGATAGATGCCGCGCGAGTTGGCGATGCAGTTGATGTCGATGTAGCCGGCGTAGCGGCAGGCGGCCAGCTTCTCCTTCATCTTGAGCAGCGTCTCCCGGAAGATGGCGCTCGACGGGAACCAGAAGCCGGCGGTCCCCATCTCCCCCGTCTGCGGGCCGATCTCGTCGTTGAACATCCGCTTGTGCTCGAAGTTGATGAAGACCGGCGCCGCGAAGTCACTGCCGTTGAAGAACGCGCCGATCGCCACCTCGACCCCCGCGGCGTACTTCTGGAGCTGGAACGACTTGATCTTGGAGGCCCACCCCTTCTTGTAGTGCTCGAGCATCGTCAGGACGTCGAGGCCGTCGTCCTCCTGGCCGACGAAGGAGAGGACCTTCTCGTTCTGCGCCCGGCCGGAGGGCTTGATGACGTAGCGCCCCGGGTTCTCCTTGATGAAGGCGATCGCGCCGTCGAACGTGTCGAACTCCCAGCGCGGAAGCGTCGTCATCCCGGCGCCGTTCATCTCCTCCTGGCCGAAGTCGCGGTCCATCTCCAGCCTGTCGGTGTAAGGGGTGCCGCCGATGACCGCCTTGCCTTCCTTGCGGAGCCTGTCCGGCAGGTTCCCGAACTCGCAGTCGTCGAAGACGATGACGTCGGCCCAGTCCTTGTGCTCCTCCCAGCGCTCCGCCTTGTCGACGAAGCCATCGCCGACCTCGCGGTCGGCCTTCGACATGATGTGGTAGCGCACCTCGTGCCCTTCCTTGCGCACCTCCCACGCCAGGTCCTGGATCAGGCCGTACTTGGAGATGAACAGGAAGCGTGGCGGGCCGGGCTCGCGCGGCGGCTCCTTCGCCGGCTCTTTCGGGATCTCCTTCGCCGGCTCCTTCGGCGATTCTTTCGCCGCCTCCCTGGCCGGCTCCTTCGGGGCGTCCTTGATCGGTTCCTTGGGAGCGTCCTTGGGCGGCTCGCCTGCGCTCGCGGGGCCGCCGCCGCTCGAGGCATCGTTCTTGTGGGGACCGTTCTTGCGGCCGTTGTCTTTCTCTTCGGCGCTCATCGCTCGCGACAAAGATTAATGCTTGAGCGCCGCGCCCGCAAGACGAGAGATCGTCAGACGGCGCGCCCGCGCGCCGCGGCCGCGACGACGACGCCCGCCAGCATGACCACCGTGAGCATGGCGAACATCAGCGCGTAGCCGCCCAGCGGCACGAGGAGGCCGCCCAGGAGCGGCCCGAGGAAGAAGCCGGCCGAGAAGGCGTAGGAGTGCGAGCCGGTCGCGAAGATCCTCTCGTCGCGCTCCATGCCGCGGTGCAGGAGGGCCACGGCCGGCACGTAGACCATCACCTCGACGACACCGACGAGCACGAAGAGGACCCAGAGCGGGAGGCGCTCGATGAGCAGGAGGAAGGAGGCGTTGAGGACGGCGGCGTACAGGAGGCCGTACCGGATCATCCGCCGATCGCCGAGGCGGTCCGCGAGCCGGCCGGTGAGCTGCGGCAGGACGACGCTCGGCAGGCCGGCGATCATGAAGAGGAGGCCGATCCCGCCGCGGCCGACGCCGCGCGCGTTGACCATGAGGGGCAGGAACGCCTCGACCGTACCGTAGAAGAACGACATCGAGAAGGTCGCCGCCGCCGACGCCAGGACCGACGGCAGCCGCAGCACGCCGAGAATGCCGGCCAGCGTCGTGCGCACGCCGGGGCGGCCGGTCTCCGGGAGAAGGGCCAGGCCGGCGACGAGCGCGGCCGCCGAGAGCGCCGCGTAGAGGACGAACGGGAAGCGGACGCTGCCGAGACCGCCCAGCGCCGGCCCCACGACGAACCCGAGCGCCCACGATCCGGTCAGGATCGACAGCGACCTCCCCATCGACGCGCTCGGGCTCAGATCGGCCGCCACCGTCAGGCTGCCGACCCAGATGGCCGTGGCGCCCAGGCCCTGCGCGGAGCGCGCGACCACGAGCCACGCGTAGCTGGGGGCGAAGATGAAGCCGATCGACGCCGCCGTCAGGCAGGCGAGGCCGACGAGGATCAGCGTCCGCCGGCCATAGCGGTTGGCGAGGGCGCCGAGCGGGATCGAGACGAGGAGGCCCACCGCGGCGTACAAACCGACCAGAAAGCCGATGCGCGACTCCCCCGCTCCCGCCTGTCGCGCGAGGAACGGCAGCGTCGGCGCCACCATGCCGTACCCGACCGCCTCGACGAACATCGCCAGCGCCAGGGCGACCGCGGACGCGATCCCGCCGAGGAGCGGCGCCTCCACCGCGCCGGCCAATGCGACGTCCGCATCCGCGCCGGGTGGTGCGGCCGCCGCAGCGGCGACCGGCGGTATCTCCGTCGCGCCCCACGCGGCGGGCCGCGACGGACGGACGTCGTCTGTGCTCGGGGAGGCCATCGGAAGGCTCGTGAGCTAGTGCTGGCGCGCGCCGGCCGCGTCGGCGAAGGCGCCGTCGAGGGCCGCGACCAGCTCGTCGATCTGGGAGCGCGTGATCGTCAGAGGCGGGGCGACGCGCAGCACGTTCCCCCACAGGCCGCCCTTGCCGATCAGGACACCGCGCCGGCGCGTCCCCTCGAGCACCAGCCCGACCGTCTTCGCGTCGGGGACCTTGTTCTCCCCGACCAGCTCCAGGCCTTGCATCAGCCCCAGCCCGCGGACGTCGCCGATCGCCGGATACTTGCGCTGCAGCTCGCGCAGGCCCGCCTGCAGGTGCTCTCCCTGCACGCGCGCGTTCTCGGCCAGCTTCTGCTTCTGGATGACGCGGATCGTCGCCAGTGCCGCGGCCGAGCTGACCGGGTTGCCGCCGAAGGTGGCGAAGGAGAGCGGCCTGAGGGACGCCGCGATCGCGTCGGTCGTGGCGGTGCAGCCCATCGGGCTGCCGTTGGCGATCCCCTTGGCGAACGTCATGACGTCGGGGGTGACGCCGTAGTGATCGATGCCGAACATCCTGCCCGTCCGGCCCCATCCGGTCTGCACCTCGTCGGCGATGAACAGGCCGCCCGCCTTGCGGACGATGTCGGCGACGATCTGGAAATACTCCTTCGGGGGGACGATGAAGCCGCCCGAGCCGATGATCACCTCGGCCAGGATCCCGGCGACGCGCCCGGTGGTCGCCGTCTCGATCACCTCCTTGACGTCGCGGGCGCAGGCGACGTCGCAGGAGGGGTAGGTCAGCTTGAGCGGGCAGCGGTAGCAGTACGGCGCCACGGCGTGCACGAACCCCGCGACCGGTGCGGCGACCTGCTTCCAGGGCGCCTGCCCGGCGGCGGCGATCGCCATCATCGACCGTCCCGAGTAGCCGTAGCGCAGGACGACGACCTCCTGCTGCCCGGTGAAGACGCGCGCCATGAGCACCGCCGTCTCGTCGGCCTCGGTCCCCGAGTTGGAGAAGAACGTGCGGTTGAGATCGCCCGGAAGGATCTGCGCCATCGTCTCGGCCAGCTCGGAGAGGACCGGGTTCGGGTAGAGGGTCGAGGTGTGCACGAGCGTCTTCGCCTGGTGCACGATCGCCTCGGTCACCTCCGGGTGGCAGTGGCCGAGGCTGACCGTCAGCACGCCTCCGAAGCAGTCGAGATACGACTTCCCGGCGTCGTCCCAGACGTGCATCCCCTCGCCGCGTACGAGCGTAAGCGGCGTCTCGTAGTAGGTCGTGACGCACGGAAAGAGGTAGCGACGGTGCTTCTCGGCCGCCGTGCCGGCCCGCTGGCCGGTCGCGGCACCGCTGCTTGTTTCACTATTTGGCATGGCTCACCTTCCTCGCTCCGGATTCTACGTCAGGCGTGGCGCCGGCGCGCCGCCGCGTCCAGGGAGGCGAGCGCCGCCTCGGCCGCCGTCCGGCCGGTGGTCAGCGCCCCTCCCAGGTCGCTCACCTCGCCCAGGCCGTCCGTGCCCGCGAAGTGGATCGCCCCGAACGATCGCCGCGCCAGCGGCGCCCACTTCGTGATCATCCCGCACGTCGCGAGGTGCATCGGGTGCCCCCGCAGGCGCACCTGGATCTCGCGGCACCTCACGGCCGCCCCGGGAAACCAGCGATCGATCCGGCCGAGGGCCTCGAGCGCCCGATCGCGCACCTTCGCCTCGTCCAGGAGGAGGTCGCGGTTCTCCTCGAGCTGCGGCATGTAGCTGGTCAGGACGGTCGGCCGCTTCGCGTCGCCCTGGCCACGCGCCTTCACCCAGTCGGCGCAGACGACGTCCGACATCAGGTCGGGGGCCGGGACGTTGACGTCGAAGCAGGAATCGTGCACCACCCCGTCGAAGCAGAGGTTGGCGACCATGTACGGGATGTAGCGGAAGTTGAACAGGGCGTCCTCCTGATCCTTGGGGAGCCCCGCGACGACGTACTTGACGATCAGCTTCGGCGCCGCCATCACGACGCTGTCGGCCGACACGCACTCGACCCGCGGGATCGCAGCCGGGCTCGCGGTCCCCTCGCCGGGGGAGGGCGCGGCGGCCGGCGCCGGCGAGGCCGCGCCGCCGGCCGCAATCGGGGCCGTGGCCTCGCCCGGCGGCACGTACGCCACCAGGATCCGATCGCCGTCGCGCGCGACGCGCACCACCGTCGCCCCGGTGATCAGCCGATCCGTGCCGCGCGCCACGACCCGCTCGCCGAGCGCCCGCGTGAGCAGCCCGAACCCCTGCTCCCCCGTGAAGCGCCCCGGCTCGAGCCCGCCCATCCAGTGGGCCGCCTGGAGGCCGATGTAGGCCGAGGTGTCCTGCACGCGCGCCCCCCAGTTGTTCGGGCCGTAGGAGTCGAAGAAGTCGCGCACCTCCCGCGGGTAGTCCTTCAGGATCTCGGCGAACGGCAGGTTGTCGAGGCGCTCGACCTCCCTGTCGACATCGTAGTCGCGGTAGGTGTCGAGGAAGCGGCGGAAGGCGTCGCGCACCGTCTGCGGGTAGGGAGCGCGCCGGACTCCGTCCCTGAAGAACTCCGGCACGAAGATGTCCTTGACGATCATCCCGTCGGCGCTGTCGATCGGCAGGAGCGTCACGCCCAGCCCGGCCGCCAGCTCCTTGATGATCGGCTCGGAGTTGTAGGACGTCCCGCTGCTGAAGCCGACGCCGCGCCACGTTCCGCCCGTGGCGTTCCCCCCGACCGCCGGCTCCTTCTCGATCAGCAGGTAGGGCCGATCCCCCAGGGCGTGGGCCGCGGCAAGGCCGGCGGCCCCGCCGCCGACGATGACGATCGGATGATGCCGCGACGGGCGCGGCAGGCGGACCTCCGCGCCGTCCCGCACGGCATGGCAGTAGGTGTTGATCTCGGCGCGGACGATCTGGTCCGGCGCGCCCGCCGCCCCGCGCGGCTTCGCGGAGGCCGGGGCGCGATCGCGGAGCGCCGCGTCCGGGCAGCCGATCGAGGCCAGGCTTCCGGTGATGACGATCTTGACGAACTCACGCCGGTCCACGGCCGCCGATGCTAACATCCCTGCGCCCGCGTCCGCAGCCTGCCGTGAGCCGCGCGGCGCGGCGTTCCATCATCCGAGACCAGGAGGAGACCGCATGCCGAGACTTCGCGTCGCCCCGTCCACCGCCCTCTCCGTCGCCGGCGTCCTCGCCGCCGTGCTGGCGCTCGCCGCGATCGCGTCCACCGTCGCCGCGCCGGCCTCCGGCGCCGCCCGGCCGGCCGCCGCGACGCGGACCGCCGCTTCGGGCGCAGCCGAGAAGACGATCGCGGAGCTGCGCGAGCTCGAGGATCGCTTCAACAAGACGTACGAGGCGAACGACCTCAAGGCCTACTTCGACTTCTACTCGGACGACATGACGCAGCTCTATCAGCAGGGACGCCTCGACCTCCCCGACTATCGCGCGCTTTGGGAGAAGGAGATCGCCGGCGGGGGCGGCATGGTCGAGGTGAAGACGGCCGACATGGTCTTTCACGTCGGCCCGTCGAACGACTCGGCGGTGGCGGCCTACCGCATCTTCACGAAGCAGCGCCACCCCGACGGCACGACGACCGAGAGCTGGAACCAGGAAACCGACGTCCTGTTCAAGAAGAACGGCCGCTGGAAGGTCGTGCACGTCCACTACTCCGACGCGCCGAAAGCGAACTGACGCCGCGCCCTCTCCCGGCCGCGCCGCCCTCTCCGGCGCGCGCGGCCCCTCCCGGGACCCTGACGCGCGCCGGGCCCGGGTGAACAACCGGGTCTATCTGTGAACAACCTCTTGGGAAACCACAGCTAGCGCGGCAGCGTCGGTCTCTCTCGGCCGCGCACCTCGCCGGTCAACCCCTCGAGGAAGGCGACCAGGTCGGCCCGGTCCTGATCGGTCAGGTGCAGCGGCTTGATCTCCTTCGAGAGCCACTTGTTCGGCTTGCCGCCCTGGTCGTAGAGCTTGACGACGTCGAGGAGCGTCGCCTCGCTCCCGTCGTGCATGTAGGGCGAGCTCTGGGTCACGTTCCTGAGCGTCGGCGTCTTGAACGCGCCGCGGTCGGTCTCGAGCTTGGTGATCCCGAAGCGCCCCCAGTCGGGCGTCGGCTTCTCCATCCCGACGCCGAGGTTGTGGTACGACTCGTCGGTGAAGTTGAATCCGGCGTGGCAGGTGACGCAGTTCCCGCGCGCCTTGTCGTTGAAGATCTCCATGCCGCGGATCGCCGACTGGCCCAGGGCGCTCTTGTCGCCGGCCTGGTAGCGATCGTACGGCGCGTTGCCGGCCAGGACGGTCCGCTCGAAGGAGGCGATCGCCTGCGCCACGCGCTCGCCGGTGATGCCGGCGCCGCCGAAGGCCGCCGCGAACTCCGCCGCATAGCCCTGCACCGCGTTCAGGTTGCTCACCATCCCGTCGACCGTGTGCCCCATCTCGATCGGGTTCTGCACCGGCCCGAGCGCCTGCTCCTCGAGATCGGCGGCGCGCCCGTCCCAGAACTGCTCCTTGCTGAACAGGCGGTTGATCACGGTCGGGGCGTTGCGCGAGCCGGGCTGGCGGCCGACACCGAGCGAGGTCGGCCGCCCGTCGGAGAACCCCTTCTCGGGGGTGTGGCAGGTGGCGCAGGAGGTCGTGCCGTCCTTGCTCAGCCGCGGATCGAAATAAAGCTTGTGGCCGAGCTCGATCTTCAGCTTCGTGATCGGGTTCTTGTCAGGGACGTAGGCCGCGCCGGCCTGCAGACCGAGCGGCAGGACCATGCTGAAGTCCTCCGAGGTCAGGGTCTCGCCGGGGGGGGACTGGACCGGAGATTTCGGCGGCTCCTTCGGCGCGCCCGAGCAGCCGATCACCAGGAATGTCGCGAACAAGCCCGCCGGAACAGGCTGCCTCATGTATCGCTCCCCTTCCCGCGCGGAGCATAGCACGAGCGCGCGCCGGGCCGGACGATGCGATCAGGCGGGACCGACCTCCACGCGGGCGTCGTTGAAGCACGCGCCGCCGGAGACGGCGGAGACGGTGTCGGGCACGAGAGCCGTTCCGACACGTCCGTTCTTCGTGTGCCGGTTCCAGATCCCCTTGGGCAGATAGACCACTCCGGGGCGCACGTCGGGATTGAGACGCAGGGGGACCACGACCTCGCCGAGGTCGTTGTGGACGCGCACCGGCTGGCCCTCGCGCAGGCGTCGCGGCGCCGCGTCCTCCGGGTGCATCTCGAGGCGGACGTCGTCGTGGTTGAACTCGCCCAGGGTCGAGGAGATCGTCTTGTCGGTCGCGGGCGAGATCAGGGCCAGCGGATGGCGTCCGTCGGCCGGGTCGTCGAGGAAGACGTAGGGGTCCGTTCCGAGGGCCGCCGGCCACAGGTCGGCCTTGCGCCCGGGGGTCTGCGGGAACACGGTCGCGAACTGGACCGGCCGCGGCCCCGGGAAGTCGAAGGTCAGGAGACCGTCGCGCCGCAGGCGCTCGAGGCGCCCCCTCCCGTCGGCCCGCTCCGCGCCGGCGCCTCCCGGCGCCACGGGGCCGCCGATCGAGGCCAGCGCCTCGCGAACCAGCGCTTCTCCGCGCGGCGCCCGGTCCTCGATCCCCATCGCCTGCATGATCAGGCCGAAGACCTCTTCGTTCGGCTTCGCTTCCCCCTGCGGCTCGATGACGGGCTCCGCGAGCATCACGGCATAGGTGCCGTACGAGGTGGAGAGCTCGGTGTGCTCGAGGAAGGTCGTGGCCGGCAGGACGATGTCGGCGTACAGCGCCGTGTCGGTCATCACCTGGTCGAAGACGACGGTGAACAGGTCCTCGCGCTCGAGCCCCTTCACGATGCGGTTCTGGTCCGGGACGGTGACGACCGGATTGGCGTTGTAGACGAACAGCGCCTCGATCGGCGGGTGGCTCTCTTCGAGAAGGACGCGTCCGAGGCGGTTCATGTTGATGAGGCGCGTCCGGGCCTCGGGCACTCCGATGAGCCGCGACTCGTCCACGTCGTACGTCGGGGACGAGGACAGGGCGTAGCCGCCGCCTGGTTTGCCGAACTTGCCGGCCACCGCCGGCAGGGCCAGGACGGCCGCCACGGACGACTCGGAATTGCGGTTGCGCTCCAGCCCCCAGCCGCAGCGGACCAGCGCCGGGTCGGCGGACGCGAACCCCTCGGCGATCTCCGCGATCCCCTTCGCCTCGACGCGCGCGAGCCGGGCGGCGCGCTCCAGCGTCCACGAGCGCGCCCGCTCCAGGAGGTTCTCCCAGCCGACCGTGTGCGCCTCGAGGAAGGCGCGGTCGACGCGGCCGATCCGATCCAGGTGGCCGATCATCGCCAGGGCGACCGCCCCGTCGGTGCCCGGGAAGATCGGCAGGTGCAGGTCGACGTACTGCCCCGACATCGTCCGCCGCGGATCGATCAGCGCCACGCGCCCCCCCGCCTGACGGGCCGCCTTCAGGTACGGCATCAGATGGATGTTGCTGTGCTTCGGGTTGGCGCCCCAGACGATGATGAACTTCGCCTGCGCGAACTCGGGGAAATCGACGCTCGCCATGCGGCCATACAGCGCCTCGGCGGCCGCCGTGGTCGGCGCCGCGCACACGGTCCGCGCCAGGCGCGAGGCGCCGAGCGATCGGAACAGACGCTCGTCGGTGGTGCCCTGGGTCAGAAGACCGTTCGACCCGCCGTAGGAGAACGGCAGGATCGCCTCGCCTCCACGGCGCGCGCGGATCTCCGCGAACCGGCGCGCGATCGTCGCGATCGCTTCGTCCCAGGACAGGCGCTCGAAGCTCCTCGTCCCCTTCGGACCGCTGCGGCGCAGCGGGTGCAGGAGGCGATCCGGCCCGTACAGCCGGCGCGGATAATCACGCACCTTGGCGCAGATGAACCCGTCGGTGAGCGCGTGGACGCGGCTGCCGGTGATCGACACGACGCGCCCGTCCTCGACCTTCACCTCGAGGCTGCAGCGGTCGGGGCAGTCGAGCGGGCAGACCGAATCCAGGGCGGGCATGCCGCGTATCTTACCGCGTCTCGAGACCCAGCTGCCAGAGAAGGAACGTCCAGGTGTCGGCCGCCTCGTCGACGACCTTGGTGAGCGGCTTGCCGATGCCGTGGCCGGCCTTGGTCTCGATGCGCAGGAGGACCGGCTGCTTCGAGGAGGTCGCCTTCTGAAGTCGCGCCGCCATCTTGCGCGCGTGCATCGGGTCGACCCGGCTGTCGCTCTCCGCCGCCTCGAGCAGGACCGCCGGGTAGGCCGTGCCGTCCTTCACGTTGTGGTAGGGGGAGTAGGCGCGCAGCACGCGGAACTGCGTCTCGTTCGCGGCCGAGCCGTACTCCGGCACCCACAACCGGGCGATCTGGAAGTTTTCGTAGCGCAGCATGTCGAGGAGCGGCACGGCGCACACGACGGCGCGGAACAGGTCGGGTCTCTGGGTCAAGGCCGCGCCGACCAGGAGCCCGCCGTTGCTGCCGCCGTAGATCGCCAGGCGATCCGGGCGCGTGTACTTCTGCTCGACGAGCCAGGACGCGGCCGCGATGAAATCGTCGAAGACGTTCTGCTTGCGATCGAGCATGCCGGCGCGGTGCCAGTCCTCGCCGTACTCCCCGCCGCCCCGCAGGTTCGCCACGGCATAAATCCCGCCGCGCTCGAGCCACAGCACGACGGCGCGCGAGAAGGCCGGCGTCAGGCTGATGTTGAAGCCGCCGTAGCCGTAAAGAACCGTGGGGTTCCCGCCGTCCAGGCGCAGCCCCTTGCGGTGCACCACGAACATCGGCACGCGCGTGCCGTCCTTCGAGCGGTAGAACACCTGGTCGACGTCGAGACCCGAGAGATCGAGGCCGGTCCTGACCTGCTCCCAGAGCGTGACGGCCCCGGTCTTGAGGTCGTAGCGGTACACGGACGGCGGCACGGTGTACGACGAGAACCCGAAGAACGCCTCCTGTCCGTCGTGACGGCCGTCCACCTTCTCGATCGTCCCGAGCGACGGCAGCGCGATGTCGCGCACTTTCTTTCCGTCGCCGCCGAACACCGTGAGACGCGACGCGGCGTCCTTGAGGTAGAGCGCAAGGATCCGGCCGCCCACGACGTGGACCTCGCTCAGGACCGCGTCGGTCTGCGGGATCAGCGGCTTCCAGGCGGCGCGCCCGGGCTTCTTCGGATCGACGGCGAACAGCCGGTAGCGCGGCGCCTCCCAGTTGGTCAGGAGGTACAGGGTGCCGTCGACCACTTCCCCCTGGAACAGCGCGTCGATCTTCTCCGCCACGGGAACGAACGGCGACCCCTCGGTCTTGAGATCCTTGACGTACAGATCGGACCGGGACCAGCCCTCGAGCACCCACACCACCATGTAGCGGCCGTCCGGCGAGACGCTGAACTCGATGATCTCCTCCGGCTTGCGCGCCGCGCCGAAGATCGCCGGGTCTTTCGCCCAGTCACCGCCGAGGCGATGGAAGAAGACGTGGCGGTTGTAGTTCTCCTGGCCGGCCGGGACCTCTCCCGGGGCTGGGTAGCGGGTGTAGTAGAAGCCGCTGTTGTCCGCCAGCCATCCGAGGCTGCAGTAGCGCGTGTGGGGAATGACGTCCTCGAGCGCCTTGCCCGTCTTCACGTCGAGGACATGCAGGGTGCTCTTCTCGTCGCCGCTGAGCGACACGCCGTAGGCGAGAAGGGAGCCGTCCACCGACGGGTACCACCAGTCGATGGCGGCCGTGCCGTCCGCGCTGAGCGCGTTCGGGTCGACCAGAACCCGGTCCTTCCCCACCAGCGAGTCGCGGACGTACAGGATCGGCTGGTTCTGCTCCCCCTCGCGGCGCGTGTAGAAGTAGCGGCTTCCCCTGGGAGTCGGCGCCGTGAGCGTGCCGATCGACAGGAGCCGCGCCAGGCGGTCGCGCGTCGCGCCCCGGCCGGGGCGTGCGTCGAGGATCTTACGGGTGTAGGCGTTCTGCGATTCGACCCAGATGCGCGCTTCGGCGCTGGAGCCGTCCTCGAGCCAGCGATAGGGGTCGGGGATCGAGACACCGAACAGGTCGTCCACGACCTCGTCGGTCCGGGTCACGGGCGGCTCAGCGACGTCGCCCGCGGCGCAAGACGGCGCCGGCGGAAGAAGCAGCGGAGCGGCGAGCAGGACGAGGGCCAGCCGCTGCGTGACACGCCGCGGTCCTCTCATGAATGTCGTCATCGCAACACCTCTCCTGGCGATCGTGCAACCGCGCCACGCGGGAGCCTCGTCTGTGAGCGGGCAGGCCAGTCAGGGAAGCGTCACGCCCGCGAGAATGCCGTCGTCGAGCCAGCCCTGGATCATCCGGCCCGCGCGCTCGGTGGCCTTCGCCACGCTGCGGCCCGCCGCCAGCCCCTGGCAGATTCGCGCGATGCTCTCCCCCGCCCGGGCCAGCTCCAGGCAGCGGACCTCGTCCTCGTCGAGGCTGCGGTGGTAGACGACGAAGTCCTTGCGCCAGACGCGCGCCGCCGTGCTCCTGCGCTTCGGAGGGTCGGGGCGATCGTGCCCCTCGTGCTCCCCGTCCGAGGCGGCGTCCGCCTCCGTCCTCTCCCGCGCCGCATTCCCTGTGGCGCCGCCGTGCGCCGGCCTGTCGTCCCCCCCCGCGGCCTCGATCTCCTCCAGACGGCGCCAGTATCCCACCACCTCGTGCTCGAAGCGCAGCAGGGCGAACGCCGGCACGATCGAGAAGCGCGCCTCGCCGGCGCGATCCTGCGGGAGCCGCGCCAGCGCGTCGCGGGACAGGGGCACGGCGTCCCGCGCGTCGAACAGGTCGGCCCGCGCCCAGTCCAGCCGCGCCAGGTCGGACACCCACGGGAACTCGACAGACAGCGGATGCGAGGCGAGGAACACGGGCAGGCGGCTCCCGAGGTGGCGCAGCGACGGGTGCTCCGACGGATGACGCAGGAGGTAGTCGGTGATCAGATTGTGGAACCGCGCCGGCCCGAGGGCGGCCAGGACCTTCGGGAAGTCCTCCGCCAGGCAGTCGAGCAGCCGGTAGAAATACATGTTGGCGTAGATGTCCAGCCGCTCCAGCGCCGGCAGACGCGGGTCGCCCGTGAACAGGTCCTCGAGGCCGCGCTCGTCCACCACGCCGCGACGCCCGAGATCCTCGATCGCCGGGCGCACTCCCTCCGGCGCCGTGATCAGGGTCCAGAACAGCTCCTGCGTCCGCCGCAGGTCGGGGAGGCCGCCGGCCTTCACGGAGAGGTCTCCTTCCGTCCGGTCGCCGCGGCGGCCGGGAGCTTCATCGTGGCCGGGTCGAGCGCTTCCTCCTGGATCGTCCGGGCGCGCCGGGACTCCTCCTCGAGCCTCTCGAAGGACGGGATCCTGTCGTCCCATTCGATGAGCGAGGAGACCGCGCCGAACCTCCGGACCGCGGCGCGGTACAGAGCCCAGACCTCGTCGATGATTGCGTGATCGTGCGTGTCGAGGAGATACGTCCCCTTGTCCGAGTGTCCGGCCAGGTGGAACTGCCAGACGGCGCCCGGCGGAACTCCATCGAGATAGTGTTGCGGGTCGAAGCCGTGGTTCCTGGCGCTGACGTAGATGTTGTTGATGTCCAGCAGGATGCCGCAGCCGGAGCGGCGGGCCACCTCGGCCAGGAACTCCCACTCCGGCATGGCCGAGTGCCGGTACGCCACGTAGCTGGAGACGTTCTCCAGGGCGATGGGGCGCCCCAGGCGCTCCTGCACCCGCAGCACGCGGCCCACGACGTGGTCGAGCGCCTGCTCGGTGTACGGCAGCGGCAGGAGGTCGTGCGCCTGCCGTCCGTTCACCCCGGTCCAGCAGAGGTGATCGGAGATCCAGGCGGGCTGGAAGCGCCTCGCCAGGGCGTCGAGCCGGTCGAGGTAGGACTCGTCCAGCGGGTCGGTCGAGCCGATCGACAGCGCCACGCCGTGCAGGACGATCGGGTAGCGCTCGCGGACGCGCGTCAGGACATCGAGCGGTCGTCCGCCGTCCACCATGAAATTCTCGGAGATCGCCTCGAACCAGTCGACGCCGGCGGGCCCCGACAGGACGCGCTCGAAATGGTCGCGTCTCAGGCCGACGCCGTGGCCGAGGAAGGCGGGGCGGGAATGAACTTGGGCAGGACTCATGTTCGGGGTGGGGGAACCGGAGGCCCCGGGCCGGGTCGCGGCCCGGGGCCGTCCGCGGACAATCAGTCAGGCGGCCCGCCGGGCGGGCCGGGGCGGATTATCCCTTGCTCTCTTCCTTCACCACGGTGCCGCCCTTATCCGTGCACTCCTTCTCGCTCTTCACCTTCACCCAGCCCTTGCCCTTGCACTCGTTCTTGCCGGCGCAGGCATGGCTGCCGTCGGCGGAGGCGCACTCGCCCTTGCCCTTGCACGAGTTGACGCCCGAGCACTTCACGGTCTTGCCCGAGTCCTTCTTCCCCTCAGCCGCGAACTGGTGACCGCCCGCGAGCATGCCGACGACCGCTGCCGCAACGACGAAGCCCAGAGCCTTCTTGCCGATCATCCTTCTGTCCTCCTTGCTGCTGCGTGGACACCCGTGGGACCACCATGGCCCCACGGAAGGTGCCGGAGTATACACAACGACCGGGACCCTGACAAACCGGGGGCGGCCCCGCCCCCCCGGTTGACAAACGGCCGGGCGCCGGTCAATAACAACGGCTTCTGCCACCCCGGGCCTCTGGCGGGTTCGAGCCGTCTCACAGGAGAAGCCTTGTCTCCGGGAAACAGACTCGCGATCCTCCTCCTCGTTCCGGCGCTGCCTCTTCTGGCCGGCTGCCAGCGTCCGCCCGCCGTGGCGATCACGGTCGCCCCGGCGCGGGCGGAAGGGCAGCCGGACCGCCTGGCGGTGACGATGCGGATCCAGGGGGTGCCGTCGAAGGGCCTCGAACTGCGCGGGTTCGCGACGACCGGCGTGCTCAAGATCGAGGACATCTCGGCCGCCGGGGCGGATGGAGCCCCGATCGCGGCCGCCACGACGATCGAGAACGCCTCGTTCAACAACCGCACCCTGGACATCCCCCGGATCATGCTGCGCGGACCGCTCCCCCCGACGCTCGTGGTGCGCTACACCGTGAGGACCGGGACGCGCGAGGGGGACAGCCACATGGGGTTCACCGGCCGGTGCCACGGGTACTTCGGGAAAGAGTTCGGTTTCACGGTCGGGCGTGATCTGTTCCTCCTGCCGGACCCCGCGGAGAGGCTGCGGGACCTGTCGGTGACGTTCGACCTGCCGCGGGGCTGGGAGGCGCGGGCGCCGTGGGCGAAAGCCGGCGACGCCTTCCGTCCGGGTGTCGGCGGGACGCTCGCCGCGGAGCACCTGGTCTCGGCCGCCGTCGGCCTCGGCCGCTTCCACGAGAGGTCCTTCGATCTCGGCGGCACGCGCTGCCGCCTGGCGTTCGAGGCGGACATCCCCGCGGAGCAGGAGGAGCGCGCGGCCAAAGGTCTCGAGGCGGCGGCGCGGTACGTCCACAGCCTGTTCGGACGCGATCTGGGGCCCGAGTACCTCGTGGTGGTGGCCCCCAAGGCGCCCACCGGCGACGAGATCGCCGGGGAGGGCTGGGGGACCGGGCAGGGGGAGACGCTGGCGCCCCTGACCGCCGACCGGCTGCACACGTTCGCGATGTCGCTCATCGAGGCGTACGTGCGTCACGCCCCGTACAGGACCGAGGTCGCCCGCCCCGAGGAGTACTGGCTCGTGGACGGCGTCAAGCAGCTGTACTCCTGGCGCGCGGTGGCCGCCGCGGGCCTGATCCCGGAAGAGGAGGTGACGCGCAGCCTGGCGGTCGGCTACCTGCTGTCGATCGGCGTGCTGGGCGTCGAGCCCGACCTCGAGAAGCTCTACTCGACCGCCGGAGCGCACCGGATCGAGACCGAGGCGCGCGCCCCCTTCGTCCTGGCCCACCTCGACCACGAGCTGCGCGGCGGGAGCGGCGGCAAGGAGACGCTGGACGCGCTCCTGCCCGCCGTCTTCGGCCGCAGCCGCGCCCCCTCGTTCTGGTCGATCGTCCCCCAGGTCCGCCCGGACTTCCGCGCAGAGTTCCGTACGCGCTACGTGCAGGGCCGGGAGATCATCCCGCTCGGGCTGGCCTACACGCTCGCGCCGACACAACCGCAGCCGGACCCGCCCGCCGGCCCCGTGACCAGGCGGCTGACGCTTCTGTTCACCGGCGACACGCAGGGATACCTCGAGAACTGCGGCTGCAAGGTGAACCAGTCCGGCGGCGTGGCGCGCCGCTCGACCGCCCTGGCGGCGCTCCGGAAGGGGGACCCGCAGGCCCTCCTGCTCGACGTCGGCAGCGCCTTCGTCCGGCCCGAGAAACAGCTCGAGCTCGACTTCCTGACCCGGCAGGAGCAGGCGCTCTACCTCGGCACGCTCGACATGATGCGGTACCAGGCGGCGGCCGTCGGCACGACCGAGCTCACATTTGGACTCGATTACTTCAGGGAGCAGACGCGCGGATTGAGTGTTCCGTTCCTGGCGGCCAACATCCGGAACGACGGGAAGCCGGTCGCACCCGCGACGCTCGTGCTGCGCTCGAACGGGGTGCGCGTGGGGCTGATCGGCGTGTTCGAGCCTCCGTACGGCAAGACCGCCACCGCCCTGTTCGAGGAGAACACCCAGTCGCTGGCGTTCGACGATCCGATCGACACGCTGAAACGCGTGGTCCCGTCCCTCAGGACGAAGGCCGATCTCGTGGTCGCCATCGGCCGCCTGACTCCCTACACGATCCGGACGGTGGCCGCCTCCGTGCCCGGCCTCGACGCGGTCATCTCGAGCGAGTACCGCGCTCCCGCGAAGATCGACGGCAAGGAGGAGCACATCCACCCCGAGGATCAGCCGGGGTTCGTCGGTCGGATGCTGGTGGCCTACTCGAGCCTGACCAATTACGGCCTGAGCAGCGTCCGTCTGGGGCTCGACGCGCAGGGCCGGATCGCCTCGGCCGAATTCGGCGACCACTGGCTCTACGAGGACACGCCGGACGACCCGCGGGTGCGCGAGACCCTGAACCGCTTCTACGATCGGGTCGGCAGGCTGGCCGCGGCACAGGAGGCCGTGCCCCCCCTCTTCGCGGACGATCCGGCGCGCCGCAGCGGAGACTACGTCGGCGCCGCGAAATGCGCCGAGTGCCACGCCGCCGAGATGGCGCAGTGGCGCCGCACCAAGCACGCCTCGGCCTACAAGACGCTCCTCGACCGGCACCGCCACTTCCAGCCGAAGTGCGTGGTGTGCCACGTCGTCGGGTTCGGCACGCCGCACGGCTACCGGCTAGGGATGCCCGAGGCGCTGCTCGCCAACGTGCAGTGCGAGGTGTGCCACGGTCCTGGGGCCGCGCACGCCTCCTCACCGGCCAAGGACAACATCCGCCGCGAGGTCCCGGCGAAGGTCTGTCTCGAGTGCCACACCCCGGATCACTCGGATCACTTCGTGTACGAGGAACGACTGCCCAAAGTGAAGCATGATTATTTCGAGCAGTGAACCGATACGAGGAGGGCCCTCCGATGTCGATGGTCATCAAGTACTCCGCGAGATTCCTGGCGATCGTCGCCGTGACCGCGCTCGTGCTGACGGCGCTGGCGCCGTCGGTGCCGGCTCACAATCCGTACGTCTCGGCGCTGTCGAGCGTCTCGATCGGCTCGACCTACGCCGTCCCGATCAACTGCCCGAACAACTCCTGCGGCGGCAAGAAGGGGTGCCGGGCGGACCACGGCTTCTACTGCACCCTCTCCGGCGGGACCTGTCAGACGAGCAAGTGCCTGTAGCCCACTGTTGATGGACGGGCCCTTGCCGCCCGCGGGCCCGTCCGTTCCTCCAAAGTTCAGTTCCTCCAATTCTTCTTGACAGGCCCGGGGAGGCGGTCGTATATGTCCCGGCGCCGTATTGCCGTTTCACGAACGACACGAGATGAGGATCCGTCCTAGGGGCGGCCGCTCCGGAGCCGCCGGGGGCTCCGCATCCGGGCGGATCTGAGGACCTTCGGGAACGCTCCTGAGCCGCGTCCGGATCAAGGACCACGCCCGTTCGTGGGCCGCTGGATCGCGACTCAGGGTGGGGGGAGGGCCGCCTGTGCCGACGGGCGGCCCTTTTGCCGTCAGCGGCGGTCCAGGCGCGCCAGCACCCTGCGCAACGCTTCGTCGAACTCGGCGGGGGCGGGCAGCAGGCTCAGCACGAGATAGGCCTCGCGGGGGAAGTCGAAGAAGTAGCCGGGGTGGACCAGGACGTCGTCCTCGGCCAGGAGCGTCAGCACCAGGTCCTCCTCGGGCGCCGTCGCCGGCACCTGCAGGACGGCGTACCAGCCTCCGTCGCGCCGGAGCAGCCGGCAAGCCGACCCGGGGTTCAGCCGCCCGCGCAGGGCCTCCAGGTTCTCAGCGACTCTCCGCCGGATGGCGGACCGGATCGCCGCGCCGATTTCGAGCAGGCGCCCCGCCGCGCGCATGACCGGCGTCCCGACCGACAGGTACGTGTCGGCGATGAGCTCGAGCCGCTCGAGGGCTTCGCTCACGAGAGCCCCGGGGCCGTCCGCCACGATCCAGCCGAGCTTCATCTGCGGGAGGCCGCAGCTCTTCGATAGCCCGCCGAGCGTGAACGTGAGCGCGCCGTCCGCGGGGCCGGCGGCGGCGCCTGCCCCGCCCGACGCGGCGGAGACGACCGGGTCGCCGATGCGCGCGGCCGCGTCGACCTCGTCCTGGTCCAGATAATCGAGAAACACCTCGTCCGAGATCAGAGCGACGCCGCGAGCGCCGCAGATCTCCCGCAGCCGCGACCGCTCCCCCCGTCTCAGCGCCGTCCCGGTCGGGTTGTTCGGGTTCACCAGCACGACAGCGCGGGGGGGTGCCGTGTCTCGAACGTCGAGGAGGCTCTCGAGGGCGTCCAGATCGATCGAGAAGCGATCGTCGAACGCCAGCGGATAGGTCGAGACCCGCAGACCCTCGAGGGCCGCGAGGTAGTCGAACAGCGGGTAGCTCGGCCGCGGCACGAGGACCGTCTCGCCGGGATCGGCCAGCAGCTTGAACAGGAGAGCGTACGCCTCGCTCGTGCTCGCCGTCAGGACGACCCGGTCCGGCGCGACCGGCCGGCCGCATCGCGCCGCGTCCTCGGCGACCGCCGCGCGCGCCGTCCCGAGGCCCCGCGCCGAGGGCTCGTAGAGGGCGGCGCCCGCGTCGGTGAGCGCCGCCGCGATCGCCTTGGCGGGGTACGACAGACCGGCGCGCGTCGGGTTCGATCCGGTGAGGTCGAAGAGGCGCTTGGCGCGCGTCCTCTTCTCGTCCACGAGCCGCGACAGGCGATTGGGCGGACACGGCCATGTCAACCGGCGCGAGAACATGGCGCTCAGTATACGTGGCGCGCCACGACGCGCGGGACGGCGGATGGGGCGCTCCGGCCTGGTTTCACTACGCGAGGCGACGTTTCAATTCTCTTGCGCGCCGCGCGCGCCACTGATATATTTCCTTCCCCACGTCGACGAAGGAGACGCCCATGGCCAACGCACTCGACAGCAGGACGCTCGGCACGGATGTCGCCGGTTCGGGCGCGCAGACGTTCGCGCCTGCGGCGCAGCCGTTGAGTCTTCCTGACCTCGAGCGCGAGCTCGCCACCGTCCGTCTGCCGCTCGAGGAGGCCACGACGCTCCCGGGGCGCCTCTATCACGATCCGGCGATCCACCAGCGCGAGCTGCGCGACATCTTCTCGAAGATGTGGCTCTGCGTCGGGCGCGAGGAGGACATCGAGAAGCCGGGCGACTTCCTGACGCGCACGGTGGGCCGCGAGAGCGTCATCGTCGTGCGGGACGCGGATGGCCGGATCAACGCCTTCCACAACGTCTGCAGGCACCGCGGCTCGCGCCTGGTCACGGAGCCCTCCGGCTCCGGCCTGAAGAACTTCCTCTGCCCCTACCACGCCTGGACCTACGGGCTCGACGGCCGGCTGCGCGTCGCCCCCCACATGGAGGAGGCCCGCAATTTCGACCGGACGCAGTACGGTCTGAACCGCGTGCGGCTCGAGCGCTGGGACGGCTTCCTGTTCATCAACTTCTCCGCCGGAGGTCCCGGACTGATGGAGCACCTCGGCGAGATGGCGACGAAGTTCTCGCGTTTCAGGATGGGCGGCCTGAGGCGGGGCAAGCGGATCTCCTACACCGTGGACACGAACTGGAAGATGCTCTGCGAGAACTACTCGGAGTGCTACCACTGCGCCCTGATCCATCCCGAGCTGAACAAGGTGTCGCACTACACGAGCGGCGAGATCGACCTGATCAACCAGGCGACCGTCGGCGGCTGGATGGAGCTGCGCAAGGAGGAGTACGAGACGATGTCCCTGAGCGGCAAGAGCAACCGGCCGCCGTTCAAGGGACTTCCGTCCGAGGACCTGCGCCGCATCCACTACTACATCCTCTACCCGAACATGCTGCTGAGCCTCCACCCCGACTACGTCATGACGCACGTCATCTGGCCGCAGGAGGTGGGGCGCTGCGACGTCGTCTGCGAGTTCCTGTTCGACGCGGACGAGGTGAACGGGCCGGACTTCGACCCCTCCGACGCCGCCGACTTCTGGGACCTGACGAACCGGCAGGACTGGCACGCCTGCGAGCTGGCCTACCAGGGGACGGAGTCGGGCGGCTACAACCGGGGACGCCTCAGCACGCTCGAGTGGATGGTCCACATCTTCGACAACTTCGTGGCCGACCGTCTGCTCGGGACGAAGGAGTGGACGCCGGTCACCCGCTCCGGCAAGGAAGCCCCGTAGGGCCCCCGGCTCACATCATGTTGAGCTGGAGTCTCGCCGCGTCCGACATCTTCTCGGGCGTCCAGGGGGGATCCCAGACGACCTCGACGCTCACGTTGTTCACTCCCGGGACCGCGCGGATCTTGGCCTCGACCTCGGGGGGGAGCGATCCGGCCACGGGGCAGGCGGGGGACGTCAGGGTCATGCGGACCTTCACCTCGCCCGACGCCTCCTTCACGTCCACGTCGTAGACGAGACCCAGCTCGTAGATGTTGACCGGAATCTCGGGGTCATAGCAGGTCTGCAGGACCTCGACCACCTTCGCCTTCAGGTCAGCGGCCTGCTTCAGATCGGGTATCGGTCCGGACAGATCGATTGGGTCGGTCATCGTTCGGTCACTCCGTCGTGGCGATGTCGCGCGCGTTCTCGAGGGCCGCGCGCAGCGTGTGCCAGGCCAGCGTGGCGCACTTGACGCGCACCGGGAACTCGCGCACGCCCGAGAACACCACCAGTTTTCCGAGGACGTTCGGGTCGGCGGACGCGCCGTCCTCGGTGAGCAGGCGGTGGAACGCCTGGAACAGATCCTCGGCCTCCGTCCGGCTCCTCCCCTTCAGGCTCTCCGTCATCATCGAGGCGGAGGCCTTCGAGATGGCGCAGCCCGATCCCTGGAAGCGCACGTCCTTGAGGATGTCCCCCTCCAGGACGACGGACACGGTCACCCGGTCTCCGCACAGCGGGTTGTGCCCCTCGGCCCGCCGGGAGGCCGCCGGCAGGTCGCCGAAGTTCCGCGGCCGCCGGTTGTGGTCCAGGATCACCTCCTGGTACAGGTCCCCCAGCTCGGTCGACATCAGCGGAAGACCTCGAGCACACTCCGGAGTCCCGCGGCCAGCGCGTCGATGTCCTCCCGGGTGTTGTACAGGGCCAGGGAGGCGCGCGCCGTCGCGTCGACGCCCAGACGGTCCATGAGCGGCTGGGCGCAGTGGTGGCCGGCGCGGATGGCCACACCCTCGCGGTCCAGGATCGTGCCGATGTCGTGCGGGTGCACGCCCTCCATGACGAACGACAGGACCGAGGTCTTCTCCCGGGCCGTGCCGACGAGCCGCACACGCGGCAGACCGCCGACCTTGTCGGTCGCGTACGCCAGGAGATCCTCCTCGTGCGCCATCCGTCCGGCGGCATCCAGCCCCGAGAGGTAGTCGACCGCCGCTCCGAGTCCGATCACACCCGCGATGTGCGGCGTGCCGGCCTCGAACTTGTACGGCAGACGGTTGTACTCGGTCTTCTCGAAGGTGACCGAGGCGATCATGTCGCCGCCCCCTTGGTACGGCGGCATCCCCTCCAGGTGGTGCTCCTTCCCGTACAGGACGCCGATGCCCGTCGGCCCGAACATCTTGTGCCCCGACAGAGTGTAGAAGTCGCAGTCGAGATCCCGGACGTCGATCGGCAGGTGGGGCGCCGCCTGGGCGCCGTCGACCAGGACCGGGATACCCCTGGCGTGCGCCGCCTGGACGATTCGGCGCACCGGGTTGATCGTCCCGAGGGCGTTCGACACGTGCGCCACCGAGACGATCCGCGTCTTCGGCGTCAGGAGTCTCTCCAGCTCGTCGAGCACGAGATCGCCGCGATCGTCGATCGGGGCGACCCGCAGGCGGGCCCCCTTCTCTCCGCACAGGATCTGCCAGGGGACGATGTTCGAGTGGTGCTCCAGGGCGGTGATCAGCACCTCGTCCCCCGTTCCGACGTGCGCGCGCCCGTAGGTCTGCGCCACCAGGTTGATCGCCTCGGTGGTGCCGCGGACGAAGACGATCTCGCGGTCCTGCGCGGCGTTGACGAAGCGCCGCAGCCGGCCGCGCGCGCTCTCGTAACCGGCGGTGGCGCGCTCGCTCAGGGCGTGCAGGCCGCGGTGGATGTTGGCGTTGTCGTGCTCGTAGAAGCCCACGATCGCGTCGATGACGGCGCGCGGCTTCTGCGACGTGGCGGCGTTGTCGAGGTAGACGAGCGGCTTCCCGAAGACCTTCTGGCTCAGGATCGGGAAGTCCTCGCGGATGCGGCGCACCTCGAAGGGCGCGGTCTTCGCGGTCCGCGCCGCCGGCCGGGCCACCGTCACGCTCCCACCCCCGCCCCGTGTCCCTTGCGCAGGCGCGTGAACAGCAGGCACTCGAGCCCGGCCCGGATCGGCTCGATCCGCATGCCGCGCAGGACCTCGCTGACGAACGCCTGGATAAGAAGATTCCGCGCCGCCTCCTCGCTGATGGCGCGGGTCCTCAGGTAGAACATGGCGTCCTCGTCGATCTGGCCGATGGTCGCGCCGTGCGTGCACTTCACGTCGTCCGCGAGGATCTGCAGCCTCGGCGTCGTGTCGACCAGCGCCTCCTCCGATACCAGGAGGTTCTTGTTGGTCTGGTGCGCGTCGCTTTTCTGCGCGTCCTGGCGCACGATGATCCGTCCGTCGAACACACCTCGCGATCGGTCGTCCAGGACTCCCTTGTACAGCTCGTGGCTCGTGCACCCGGGACTGGCGTGATCGATGAGCGTGTGGTTGTCCACGTGCTGCGCGCCGCCGGTGATGTACAGGCCGTCCAGACGCACCTCCCCTCCCTCCGCACCGAGGAGCGTGCCGAGATCGGTGCGCACCAGCTCACCCCCCAGCGAGATGTTCCAGGATCCGAGGCGGGCGTAGCGTCCCAGGTCGGCCTGCAAGACGCCGACGTGGAACGCCTTCTCGCTCTCGCGCTGCAGCCTGTAGTGATCGACGGCCGCGTCCTCGCCCACGACGATCTCCGTCACCGCGTCGGTGAAGTACACGTCGTGGTGCGGACCGACGTAGCTCTCGACGACCGACAGCCGGCTCGACTTCCCGGCCACGATCAGGTTCCTGGGATACGAAACGACCGGTCCGTCCGGCGAGGTCGAGATGAACAGAAGGTGCACCGGCTCGTCGACCACGGCGCCGTAGGGCTCGAAGGTGAAGCGCTCGATGGCCCGGCCGGTGAAGCCGTTGGTGACCGGCCGCGCCTGCGGCTGGAACGGCGCCTTCAGGATCGGCCCGACGCTGGTCTTGCGCCATTCCTCCTGGCGCACCGTCGGAAAGCCGAGCCCGGCGAAGCGCGCGATGGCGGCCTCTCGGAGCGGCCGGGTCCATGCGTCCGCCCCGGCTGGAAGGTCCTTCTGCCGGCGGGCGAACGCGGAGAGATAGTGGTCCGTGGAGATCATCGGTTTCTCTACGCCAGCGGGGGGGAGCCGGCGCGCCTGCCGTTCGTCTCCTGCTCGACCCAGGCGTAACCCCTCTTCTCGAGCTCCAGCGCCAGGTCCTTGTCGCCCGAGCGCACGATGCGACCGTTGTGCAGGACGTGCACGCGATCCGGGACGATGAAGTTCAAGAGCCTCTGGTAGTGCGTGATCACCAGCATGGAGCGCGTCTTCGAGCGCAGTCCGTTGACGCCGTTGGCCACGACCCGGAGCGCGTCGATGTCGAGCCCGCTGTCGGTCTCGTCCAGGACGGCGAGCCTCGGATCGAGCACCGCCATCTGCAGCACCTCGTTGCGCTTCTTCTCGCCGCCCGAAAACCCTTCGTTGACCGCGCGGTTCAGGAAGCTCTGGTCGATCTCGACCAGCTTCATCTTCTCCTTGATCATCGCCAGGAACTCCAGAGCGTCGAGCTCAGACTGGCCGCGGTGCTTGCGGATCGCGTTGAGCCCCGCCTTGAGGAGGTACATCGTGCTGACGCCCGGGATCTCCACCGGGTACTGGAACGCCAGGAACAGTCCCTCCCAGGCGCGCTCCTCGGGCGGCATCGTCAGGAGGTCCTTGCCCATGTAGAGGACGCTCCCCTCGGTGACCTCGATCGACTCGCGGCCGGCGAGGACATTCGCGAGCGTGCTCTTGCCGGAGCCGTTGGGCCCCATGATGGCGTGCACCTCGCCCGCCTTGACCTCGAGATCGATCCCCCGGAGGATCTCCTTGTCGCCGGCCCGGGCGTGCAGATTGCGGATCTGAAGCATGACTGGAACCCTCGCTCGACGGGATGGGCGCGTCAGCCGACGCTGCCTTCCAGGCTGACGCCGAGCAGCTTCTGCGCCTCGACCGCGAACTCCATCGGCAGCTCGCGGAACACTTCCTTGCAGAAGCCGCTGACGATCAGGTTGACGGCGTCCTCCGGCTTGATGCCGCGCTGCCGGCAGTAGAACAGCTGGTCCTCGCCGATCTTCGAGGTCGAGGCCTCGTGCTCGAGGCGGGCCGTGCTGTTCTTCACTTCGATGTAGGGGAAGGTGTGCGCCCCGCAGGTGTCGCTCATCAAGAGCGAGTCGCACTGCGAATAGTTGCGCGCCCCGCGCGCCCCCTTCATGATCTTCACCATTCCGCGGTAGGTGTTCTGCCCGTGGCCGGCGGAGATCCCCTTCGAGATGATCGTGCTGCGCGTGTTGCGGCCGATGTGGATCATCTTCGTGCCGGTGTCCGCCTGCTGGCGGTTGTTGGTCACGGCCACCGAGTAGAACTCGCCGATCGAGTTGTCCCCCTGCAGGATGCAGGACGGATACTTCCAGGTGATCGCCGAGCCGGTCTCGACCTGCGTCCAGGAGATCTTCGAATTCTCACCCTGGCACTTGCCGCGCTTGGTGACGAAGTTGTAGATGCCCCCCTTCCCCTCGCGGTCGCCCGGGTACCAGTTCTGCACCGTCGAGTACTTGATGGTCGCGTTCTTGAGGGCCACGAGCTCGACCACCGCCGCGTGCAGCTGGTTGGTGTCGCGCTTGGGCGCCGTGCACCCTTCCAGGTAGGAGACGTAGGCCCCTTCGTCCGCGACGATCAGCGTGCGCTCGAACTGGCCCGTGTCCGCGGCGTTGATGCGGAAATAGGTCGACAGCTCCATCGGGCAGCGCACCCCCTTCGGGATGTAGGCGAACGAGCCGTCGCTGAACACGGCCGAGTTCAGCGCCGCGAAGAAGTTGTCGTTGTGCGGCACGACCGTCCCGAGATACTGCTTCACCAGCTCGGGGTGCTCCAGCACCGCCTCGGAGAAGGAGCAGAAGATGATCCCGAGCTCCCGGAGCTTCGCCTTGAACGTCGTGGCGACCGACACGCTGTCGAACACGGCGTCCACGGCTACCCCCGCCAGCGCTTTCTGCTCCCCCAGCGGGATCCCGAGCTTCTCGTAGGTCTTCAGGAGCTCGGGGTCGACTTCGTCGAGACTCCCGAGCTGCTTCTTCACCTTCGGCGCCGAGTAATAGATGATGTCCTGGTAGTCGATCTTCGGATAATGCACGTTGGCCCAGGTCGGCTCCGTCATCGTCAGCCAGTGACGGTAGGCCTTCAGACGCCACTCCAGCATGAACTCCGGCTCGTTCTTCTTCTGCGAGATGGCCCGGACGATCTCCTCGCTCAGCCCGCGGGGCACCGTTTCGGCTTCGATGTCGGTCACGAAGCCGTACTTGTAGTCCTGCTGCGTCAGGTCCTGGATCGTCTTGGTCGAGCTTCGCGCCATCACCCGCCCCCTTGTCCGCAGTCGGTGCAGCGCACTGCGAGGGCCCCGCTGCCGCACGCGGCCGGTGCGCGCTCGTCCAAAACGGCGTGCATGGTCTTCTCGCTGCTGAGGAGCTCCGACAGCATCGTCCTGCGCAGCACGCGCTCCAGGAGATCCTCGAGCACGCCCCACAGGGATCGGATGGAGCAGTCCCCCATGTGCGTGCAGACTTTCAGGTCCCCCGCGTGCCGGTCGCAGTAGCTCGTGTCGTAGAGCCTCCCGCCGCCCAGCGCCGACAGGACCTCCGCCAGGCTGATCGTCTCCGCCGTCCTGCGCAGCGTGTAGCCGCCCGTCCGGCCCAGAACGCTCTTGACCAGACCGGCCTTGCGCAGGACACGGATGAGCTTGGCCACGTGCGGGACGGTCAGCCCCTCCTCCCGGGCGATCTCCGCCAGGGTCATGGGGCCCGCCTGCCCGTGTCTCTGCCGCCGGGCGATCTGGAGGATGCAGCGGAGTCCGTATTCTTCCTGGGCCGAGACTTTCACTTTCGTAACGCTCCCGGTATCGCGTTCAGCGCTGGGGACGTACAGGGGGAATCATATTAAACGTGTACTTTCATGTCAACTATAATCTGCCGCCTGGACCGAAGGGATTCACTGTCGGCCGCAGCCCATCTGATAGGAAAATGCCCTACAACCGTGCGGATGCTCCCAATCAATCGTGTTCGATCGATCTGATTTCACGAGGGTTACCTCGACGGGCAGCTGCTTTCAAGTGATCCTGGCCTTCTAAGCCGTCACTCCGGTCACTTCCCCTCTACGCGTCGGGCAGTCATCCGCACTGTTGTCGGGCATTTTCCATCTGATACGATGAGGGCCGGTCCGGGGGTAAAGGATGCCGCGCGCCGCACAGCCACACACGGGGTTCGACGGTCTCCTGGTCGGGGCGTTCGAGAGCCGGCTGGCCGCGGAGATGTCGCGCCTCATCGAGGCCCACGGCGGCCGGCCCATGGTCGCGCCGTCGATGCGGGAGATCCCTCTCGAGGAGAACCGCGAGGCGCTCGAATTCGGCGACAGGCTTCTCGCCGGGCACTGGGACATCCTCATCCTGCTGACCGGCGTCGGTCTCAAGACGCTGGTCACGGCGCTTGAGACACGTCACCCGCGCGCCCGCATCGTCGAGGCGCTGGCCAAGGTGACGCGCGTCTGCCGAGGTCCCAAACCGGTCGCCGCCCTGAAGGCGCTCGGTCTGTCCCCCGGGATCACCGTCCCCGAGCCGAATACCTGGATGGAGCTCCTGCGCACCCTCGACGAGAAGTCGGACGTCGCCGGCCGTCGCGTGGCGGTGCAGGAGTACGGCATCAGCAATCTCGAGCTCCTGCAAGGGCTGAGGGAGCGCGGCGCCGAGGTGACGCGCGTCCCGGTGTACCGCTGGGGGCTGCCGCACGACCTCGCCCCCCTGCGCGCGGCGCTCCAGGCGATCGCCGACGCCCAGGTTCCCGTCGTCCTGTTCACCAACGCGAACCAGGTGGAGAACGTCATGCAGGTCGCCCGCGACGCCGGACTGGACGAAAGGGTCCGGGCGGCGCTGGCGCGCGGGGTCGTCGCGTCGGTGGGCCCGATCGCCAGCGAGAGCCTGCGCAACCATGGTCTTGGGGTCGACGTGGAGCCGCCGCATCCGAAGATGGGTCCGCTGGTGAAGGAAGCGAGCCTGCGCTGCCACGCGATCCTGGAGGCGAAGCGGGACCCGGGGGGCGGTGGCGCGGGCGGCGGCAGGGGGCCGGCGTCGCGCGGCGGTTCCGGGCCGGGCGCGGGCCACGGACCGTCGGACCGTAAGGCGCGGGGGGCAGCGATGTGGCCGACCGGCGCGGTCGCGGCGATCGAGATCGCCCCGCAGCCGGCGCGCCCCGGGGGGCGCGGCCTGGATCCGATTCTCGACAGTCCGTTCATGCGCGCCTGCCGTCGCGACACCACCTCCGTCACGCCGGTCTGGCTCATGCGCCAGGCGGGGCGCTACATGCGGGAATACCGTCAGATCCGCGCGCGCCGTTCGTTTCTGGAGATCTGCCGCGACCCCGACCTGGTGACGCAGATCACCGTCTACGCCGTCGAGCGGCTTCGGGTTGATTCCGCGATCATCTTCGCCGACCTCCTGCTGCCGGTGCAGGGGACCGGTCTCTCCCTCGCCTACACGAAAGGGGAGGGACCGTCCATCGATCCGCCGCTGCGCGCGCCGGAGGACGTCGATCGCCTGCGCGAGCCGGATCTCGAGGAGAGCGTCGGCTACGTCTTCGAGGCGATCCGCCGGACGCGACGCGCCCTGCCGGCGAACATCCCGCTGCTCGGCTTCGCGGGCGCCCCGTTCACCCTGGCGTCCTACATGATCGAAGGGGGCGGCTCGACGCACTACGTGAAGACCAAGTCCTTCTTCATGAAGGATCCGGGGGCGTGGCACGCGCTCCTCGAGAAGCTCTCGCGCATCACCGTGGCGTACCTGAACGCGCAGATCGCCGCCGGCGCGCAGGCGGTGCAGCTGTTCGACACCTGGGTCGGCTGCCTCGGTCCCGCGGACTACCGGGCCTTCGTCCTGCCGCACACGAAGCGCGTCCTCGACGCCGTCACCGCCGGCACGCCGGTCATCCATTTCGGCACCGGGACCGCGGGTCTCCTGCCGCTGATGCGCGAAGCGGGCGGCGGCGTCATCGGGCTCGACTGGCGGCTGGACCTGGTGCAGGCGTGGGACGGCCTGGGCGACGTCGCGGTGCAGGGGAACCTCGATCCGACCGTGCTGTTCGCCCCGCGCGACGAGGTGCGGCGCCGGACCCTCGACCTTCTCGGGCGGGTGGACGGCCGGCCGGGGCACATCTTCAACCTGGGGCACGGCATCCTGCCGCACACACCGCTCGACAACGTCCTCGCCCTGGTGGACGCGGTGCACTCGTGGGGAGGCGCGTGAGTGACCGGTGCGCCCGCGCACGATTCGGTCCTTCTCCTCGGCTTCGGCGGACCGACGCGCCGTGACGAGGTCCGCCCCTTCCTCGACAACGTCCTGCGCGGCAAACCGGCCCCGCGGGAGCGCTACGAGGAGGTCGTGCGCCATTATGACGAGGCGGGCGGCTCGTCCCCTTTCAACCGATTGACCTTCGCCCAGGCGGAGAGCCTGCGCCTCCTCCTGTCGGCCGAAGGACCCCGTCTCCCGGTGTACGTCGGAATGCGTCACTGGGAGCCGTACATCACCGACACCCTCACCGAGATGGCGCACGAAGGACGGCGCCGGGCCGTCGGCGTCGTCCTCGCCGCGCACCGCTCCCCCCCTTCCTGGGAGGCGTATCTCGCGAGCGTGGACGAGGCGCGCGGGCGGCTGGGCGATTCCGCCCCCGTCGTCGATTACGTCGCGGCCTGGTCCGACCATCCTCTCCTCATCGAGGCGCTCGCCGAACGGACCCTGGCCGCCATCGCCTCGGTTCCGGAAGCGCGGCGCGGCCGCGCGCGAATCGTCTTCACGGCGCACAGCATCCCGACCGGGATGGCGGAACGATCGGGATACACCGTGGGTCTGAGGCGCACCGCCGGCCTTCTGGCGGGTCGCCTGGGTGTTGCGACCTGGTCGCTCGCCTTCACGAGCCGCAGCGGCAACCCGTCGGACCCCTGGCTCGAGCCGGACATCGGCGACGCGCTCCGCACCCTGCAGCGGGACGGCGCCCAGGACGTCGTCGTGTCGCCGATCGGTTTCCTGAGCGATCACGTGGAGGTCCTCTACGATCTCGACATCGCCGCCCGCAGGACGGCGGACGGGCTCGGGATCGGCTTCTTCCGCGCGGGAACACCGGGTGACCATCCTTCCTTCATCCGCATGCTCGCCCATGTGGTGCGGGACATGGTGACGGGAGGATGAGCGGGATCAGGGTGATCGTCGCCGGCGCCGGCGTCGGCGGGCTCGCCTGCGCCCATCGCCTCCTGGCCCAGTCCCGCGATCGCGGCATCCCCCTCGAACTGGCGGTGCTCGAGGCCGCGCCCCGCGCCGGCGGAGTGATCGCGACCGACCACGTGGATGGCTGCGTCATCGAAGGAGGACCCGACTGCTTCGTCTCCGACAAGCCTTGGGGGATCGATCTCTGCAGGAGAGCCGGTCTCGCGGACGAGATCGTCGGCACGAACCCGACGCTTCGCCGATCCTTCGTGTACACGCGCGGAGCGTTGCGGCCGATCCCGGAAGGCTACCAGCTTCTCGCTCCGAGCCGCCTGCTGCCGTTCGCCACGACCCGGATCCTCGGCCTGGGGGGCAAGCTGCGCGCCGCCTGCGATCTCGTCCTGCCACGCGGGCCCGACGTCCCGGACGAGAGCCTCGCCTCCTTCGTGAGGCGGCGCTTCGGGCCGGAGACCCTCGACCGTCTGGCGCAGCCGCTCCTGGCCGGCATCTACAACGCCGACCCCGAGCGACTCAGCCTGCGCGCCACGATGCCCCGCTTCCTGGATCTGGAGCGCCGGCATCGCAGCGTGATCCTCGGTCTCCTGCGCGCCCGCCGCAGCCTTCCGGCCGCGGCCCGGACCGGAGTCAGCGGGGCGCGCTACTCGATCTTCGTGACGCTCAAGACGGGTCTGCAGACGCTCACCGACCGCCTGGCGGGCTCCCTGCCGCCCGGCTCGCTTCGTCTTGGCGCGAGGCTTTTGCGACTCGACGCGGCGCCGGCGTCGGCCGCCCCGGCGGCGGCGCGCTGGAGGGTCTCGATCTCCGGCGGTGAGACGCTCGAGGCCGACGCCGTCGTCCTCGCCGTGCCGGCGTGCGCGGCGGCGCCGCTCGTGCGGGCGTTCGACCCGCCGCTCGCCGATCTCCTGGCGCAGGTCCCCTACGGCGGCGCCGCCACGGTCAGCCTGGCCTATCGCCGCGCCGACGTCAGCCACCCTCTCGACGGCTTCGGGTTCGTCGTGCCCAGGACCGAGAAGCGGCGGCTGATCGCCTGCTCGTTTTCGAGCGTCAAGTTCCCGGGACGCGCCCCCGCGGACAAGGTCCTGCTTCGCGCCTTCCTCGACGGCCGGACCTCCGAGGGGGTCGAGCCCGCCTACCTCGAGCGGATCGTCCGCGACGACCTGCGCGACATCCTGGGGATCACGGCGTCCCCGCTGTTCGCCCGGTCCTACGTCCACGCTGCGGCGATGGCGCAGTATGAGGTCGGCCACCTCGAGGTGGCGCAGGCGGTGGACGATCGGCTGTCGCGCCACGGCGGGCTGTTCGTCGCGGGGAATGGGCTGCGGGGCGTCGGGCTGCCCGACTGCGTCCACAGCGGCGAGGTCGCGGCCGACAGCGTCCTGGCGCGCGCCGGGATGGTATCCTTGGTGCGATGAGACCTCCGAGCGCCGCCCGCTTCCGCCACAGGAGTCCGCGATGACGATCGTGATCGGCTGCGACCACGCCGGGTACGCCCTGAAGACCATCCTCGTCGAGATGCTTCGCCGCGAGGGGCACACGGTGCAGGATCTCACGCCCGCTCTCGACCCGAAGGACGACTATCCCGACAGCGCCGCCGCGGTCGCCCGCGCGGTGGCGGGGCGCAGGGCCGAGCGCGGCATCATCGTCTGCGGCAGCGGCGTCGGCGCCTCGGTCGCCGCCAACAAGATCCGCGGCGCGCGCGCCGGCCTGTGCCATGACACCTACAGCGCCCGGCAGGGCGTCGAGCATGACGACACGAACGTGCTGTGCCTGGGGGCGAGGGTCGTCGGGGACGCGCTGGCGCAGGATCTGGCCCGCTCCTTCCTCGGCGCCCGCTTCAGCGGCGAGGAGCGGCACGTCCGCCGCCTGAAGAAGGTCCAGGCGCTCGAGAAGGAGTGACGCATGCAGATCGGCATCGTCGGTCTCGGCCGCATGGGCGGCAACATGGCTCGGCGCTGGATGCGCGGCGGCCACACCGTCGTGGGTCACGTCCGCAACGCAGCGACGCTCCAGGCGTTCGCGAAGGAAGGGCTCGTCCCCGCCGCGACGCTGGAGGACCTGGTGTCGCTCCTGAAGCCGCCGCGAGCCGTGTGGCTGATGCTGCCGGCGGGCGGCCCGACCGAAGAGGCGGTGACGCGGCTCGGCTCGCTGCTCGCGTCCGGCGACGCGCTGGTCGACGGCGGCAACAGCTACTATAAGGATGACCTTCGCCGCGCCGCCCTCCTGACGCCTCGCGGGCTGCATTACCTGGACGAAGGGACCAGCGGGGGCGTCTGGGGTCTGACCGAAGGGTACTGCCTGATGATCGGCGGCCCCGCGGAGGTCGTCGAGCGTCTGCGTCCCGCCTTCGTCACGCTCGCCCCGGCGCCCGAGCGGGGCTGGGGCCGGGTCGGCCCCACCGGGGCCGGCCACTTCGTCAAGATGATCCACAACGGCATCGAGTACGGCATGATGCAGTCCTACGCCGAGGGGTTCGCGCTTCTCGAATCGAAACAGGAGTTCGGTCTCGATCTGAAGCAGGTCGCCGCGATCTGGCAGGACGGCAGCGTCGTGCGCTCGTGGCTCCTCGATCTGGCCGCCCGGGCGC
>WNGH01000509.1_pt1 | contig 36104 bp, 37 predicted proteins | sample 5400631 | NCBI WGS metagenome assembly WNGH01 (sample SAMN13153373, study PRJNA577476) | soil metagenome | isolation source: 115 cm soil or saprolite under Garry oak tree replicate 1 | place: USA:California | collected 2016-06-15 | reverse complement strand
GGTATCTCTGATATTCAGTCACCAGGGCTTCTAGCCATGTAAAACACAGGAGCGGGAACACGATCACGACCAGCTGGTTGTATTGTAGAGCCTTCTTAAAGTTGCCGTGAAAAATACATGAAATAGCCCTGGTCATCCCGCAGCCTGGGCACTTTACGCCGAAAATGTTACGAATCAGGCAGAGCGAACGGCGAGACTCGAACCAGGAAGTAGGGATCAGCAAAAAAATGATGGGAAGGAGCAAATAAAATGCTACCTTCCCAAATGACTTGAACATCCTCATACGCTTCTGACCAGCGGAAAGCCATTGCTGTCCCTATAACTGTTGGTGAGGATCATAATAAAGTCAACGAGTACCCAGATGCCACAACCACCGAGTGTCAGCAGTTGAATTACACCTATCACTGTATGTCCCGTGTAGAAGCGGTGTATCCCGAGCCATCCCAAGAAAATGCACAAAAGAAGAGTGGTTAGCCAATCTTTCTGCTGTGATTGTGCATAACTGTATTGTTGCTGACCGTATTGCGGTTGCTGGTACTGTGGTTGGCCATACTGCTGTTGATACTGTGGTTGCCCGTACTGCTGTTGTGGTGGATATTGCGACGGTGGTTGTCCCCAGGGCTGCTGCTGAGATGGTTCTTGACCATAGGGTTGTTGAGGTTGATCCGGATTATAACTCATGAGCGTGTACCTCCACTATTGTTGTTAGTTCTTTATTTGCCTGGGGCAAGTGTAGCACACCGCAAACATACTGTCGAGAGTTAGACTTCCCCGTACACGACTTTCCCGCCCAGGATCGTTGCCTGCACGCCGTTCCCGGCCATGTTTTCCTGGGGCACGCTGAGAATGTCCTCGCGCAGCACGACAGCATCGCCTAATTTCCCCACCGTCAATGAGCCTTTATTGTGCTCTTCTGCGCCAGCGTACGCGGCTCCCAGGGTATAGCCCCAGAGCGCGTCGGTGATGGATAATGCCTGGTCCGGCAGCCACGCAGGACGTTGTGGAGTGGCTGTATCATTGCGCGTGGTGGCGGCATGCAAGATGCGTAACGGGTCAAAGGTCTCTACTGGAGCATCCGAGCCGAGCGCCAGGGGAATGCCCACCTGCTGCATCGTGCGGTAGGCGTAAGCGTGGCGATGGCGCTTGCCCCAATAGCGTTCGGCAATGTCGCGGTCCGCGACGGCGTGGAAGGGCTGCACTGAAGCGATGACGCCGAGGCGGCGCATGCGTTCCAGGTCTACAGGGGCGATCAATTGTACGTGCTCCAGGCGGTAGCGCAGGCGCGGCGGCCCGACCGAGGCGCCGGCAGTCTGTTCTGCCAGTAGACGCTGGGTTTGCTCGATGCCATCGAGGGCCACGCGCGCAGCCCGATCACCGATAGCGTGAATGGCGATGCTGATGCCCATCCCGGCGGCGGCGCTCACCGTCTCCTTCAGCTCCTGCTCGGACAGGGCCAGGATGCCGAAATTGCCAGGATTGCCTTCAAAACTTTCCAGCATGGCGGCGGTCTGTGAGCCAAGCGTGCCATCGGCGAAGATTTTTATGCCGCCAAAGGACAGCAGGTCGTCGCCAAAACCTGCGCGCAGGCCTACTGCGCGCAGTTCCGGGAGTACGTGGCGCGGCAGGATCATTTGCACGCGCACGCCAAGCGCCTGTTCATCGCGGAGCTGCTGGAAGAGGCGCAGCGCATTCTGTCCCTCGATATCGTGAATAGTGGTGATGCCGCTGCGCTGCAACTCGGTCAGCGCACGCTGAACGAGGGAGCGCGTCAACGCGGGATCAGGCTCTTCGATGACACGATAGACGAGGCTGGTTGCTTCTTCCTCCTTTAAGAGGCCGGTGGGTTCGCCGGTCCCGTCGCGCAGGATAGCGCCGTGCGCGGGATCGGATGTATTTGCCGTGATGTCCGCGCGCTGCAAAGCCAGCGAGTTGACCCATAACAGATGACCGTCCTTGCTCCACAGGGCGACGGGATGTGTGGATGCTGCGGCATCGAGCGATGCCCGGCTGGGGAATCGCTGGCCGGGCCAGGTATTCTTGTCCCACTGCCCGCCGAGTATCCACTGTCCCACGGGCGTCTGCTTTGCCCGCTGGCTCACCAGGGCCGCCACTTCGTCTTCGCTGGCGCAGGCTCCGGCGTCGATGTGATGAGCGCGATAGGCATAGCTGAGCAGGTGTATATGCGCGTCGATGAAGCCGGGCAAAACAGTTTTGCCGCGCAGGTCCACCAGTTCGGTGCTCATTGATCCTCCCATCAGTCCCTAATATCTCGAGATCACGTATACGCTGACCACGATTAGAATACCTCCCACGATGGTCATGGGAGTCAATTGATCGTGCAGGAGCACGATTGCCAGGGTTGTGCCTAGCAGTGGCTGAACGAAGAGGGCGGAGGCGGCGGCAGAGCCGTCTACGTTTGCAAGCCCCTGAAACCAGGCGAGATAGCCAACCACGGTAGACATGAGTGCAAGCCAGCCCACTGCCAGCCACGCTGTGAGCCCTAATGGGTGCCAGCCAGAGGACGATATCTCCCAGCCCGCGACTGGCAGCCAGAAAATGACGCTGCCTACGATGGCAGCGGCGGTGATGAGCAGCGGTGGGTGTTTCACCAACAGGGCCTTCCCACGTATAGTATAGAATGCCTCGAAGATCAAGGCCAGCACCACCATGAGGTCACCGGCAATACGCAGCGCGCCGCCCCCGGCGGGTATGTTGGGGACCAGGCTGCGTGCGACGATGAGGTACACGCCCACGAATCCAAGCAGGAGCGCGATGCCGGTTAACGGCTTGAAGCGTTCTCGCAGCAGCAGCCACGCGAGGGCTGCGGTAAAAATAGACTCACTGGTGATCAGCAGTGCCACATCGGAGGCGGTTGTGAGTGCCAGGCCACCATATTCGAGTATTTTATTGATGACAAACCCAACCAACGCCAGCAACGCTAACTGCGGTAGGTCGCGGCGTGCCAGCTTCAACTCTTTGCGCCGGGCGATGAGCAGTGGCAGCAGCACCAGGGCAGCGATGCACATGCGCAGAGCGTTCATCATATTCACGGAGAGGTCTTGCAGGGCGAATTTAGCGGCGACGTAGCTACAGGCCCAGAGAGCATTCGCGGCTATGAGCAAGAACCAGGAAAAAGCCTGGCGCGGCTGACCAGGAGGACGTAAGGGCATGGGAACACCTTATTTTTCATTTGACGCCCAGTATATGTTTAGTTATCCCTGGGGCAGCAAGGTATCCAGGGTGCCCCCAACAATGACCGTGTGCCCACTTGGCAGCGCGGGGTCCATCGCTGCAACCGCAATGGCTTCTCCCATCACTGTGGTGGTAGGGAGTTGACCAATTTTATCCCGGCGCTCTTCAAAGAGACCTGGCACTGTCCGCTCGAGCAGCCTGGCCATGATTGTGTCTTCAACCAGGTCACCTGTCACGACGATCAAGCGGATGCTGTGAGCGGCTAACTCCCCTTGCCGGGCCCGCAGGGCCTGTTCGCCAGCATATTTTGTTTCGGCGATGGGGGCATAGAAAGGTGGATACGCCACCTTACCGTACAGGTGCGCCCCGTGGCTGGTGATGTAGGCGACCACACTACCTTCCACCATCAGCGGTAGTGCGCCATCCACGAGAGCGAGCTGCGCATCACGGTTGATGCGCATGGGATACTGGGGGTCGGCAGCGACCAGGTCGCGCTCCAGCCCCCCGGCGGCGTTGAGTATGAGGAGGTTCAGGTATCCGCTCCAATCTTTCAGCGTAGCGAAGAGCCGGTCCAGGTCCGCCTGCTGCGTGATATCGCAGCCCACAGCGAGCGCACGCACGTTGTATTGTGCCAGCTCTGCGACGACTTCGTTCGCCCGAGCTGCCTTACTGCGGTAAGTAATGAGTACATCACAGCCGCGTTTGGCCAGGGCGATGGCAGTCGCCGCGCCAATGCCACGCGAACCCCCGGTGATGAGGGCTGCGGGGCGCCTGGTTAGTCCCATGACCCGGTTCCTCCCGTTGAAATCCAGCCCTGACGCTGCGCTAACGCCCCCTCGATAAATCGGGGGGCTACACGCGGCTAGTGCTTCGCACTCAATAGGGCTGATCAGAAGCTCCTAACGATGTTCATACTGGCTCGATGCGAAGTAGTACGTCGCCCTTCTGCACAACATTGCCGTTGCCTGCCACAATCGTGGTGACACGGCCCGCTACCTCGGCCTGAACCTCGTTAAAGACCTTCATTGCTTCAATCAGCGCGACCACCTGCCCGGCGCTCACTACGTCGCCCACGGCGACAAATGGGGGCTCCTCTGGTGAAGGAGCTGCATAGTAGACGCCTGTTAGCGGAGCAATAATAGGGAGACTGCGGTCCTCGCGCGTCAGGCGGCCAGGAGCGCCAGCCAGGGATGCTATGTCTGCTGGCACAATGCCCATCTGTGGGTTGGGCGGCGGCGTCATCACCAAATGGGGGCGCCGCCGGATGATAATCTCTGTGCCCGCTTCCACCAGTTCCAGCTCGCCGACCGTACTGCCCTCAAGCACACGAATCAGGTCTTCGAGACGCTTGACCCAGAACATCTCTTGCTTGTGAGTGCTCATACACTTTACTCTTCATAGCGTTTGAAAATGAGGCAGGCGTTGTGACCGCCGAAGCCCATCGAGTTTGTCATAGCAACGTTGACGGCAGCCTGCCGCGCTTCGTTGGGCACGTAATCGAGATCGCAATCGGGGTCGGGGTGATGCAGGTTGATAGTCGGCGGTATAATACCCGTCTGGATAGCCATGACACAAACAACAGCCTCGACGCCCCCCGCTGCACCCAGTGTATGTCCCGTCATTGACTTGGTGGAGCTGATGGCAAGGCGATAGGCATGGTCGCCGAAACAGGCCTTGATGGCCTGTGTCTCCGTGCGGTCATTGTATGGGGTTGAAGTGCCATGCGCGTTGATGTAGTCTACCTGGTCCGGACGCAGTCCCGCCTTTTGCAGGGCGCGGCGCATCGCACGTACCAGGCCCGCGCCTTCCGGAGCAGGCTCGGTGACATGATAAGCATCACCGGTGGAAGCGTAGCCCACCAATTCTGCGAGAATCTTTGCGCCGCGATCCCTGGCGAAGTCCAGGTCTTCGAGGATCAGCATGCCCGCACCTTCGCCCATGACGAAGCCGTTGCGCGTGGCATCAAAGGGGCGGCTCGCCCCCTGGGGATCATCATTGCGGCGCGAGATGGCATGCATATTATCGAAGGAGGCCATGGCGATAGGAGTAATGCCCTTTTCGGCCCCGCCAGCGATCATCGCCCTGGCATCACCACGGCGAATCGCCTCCCACGCTTCTCCGATCGTATTGGCACTGGAGGCGCAGGCAGAAACAATCGCGAAGTTCGGCCCTTTTGCCCCGGTCAAGATAGAGACGATGCCGGGCGCTCCATCAACAATCATCATGTTGATGAAGAACGGGCTGATGCGATCGGGCCCTTTGAAATGGAGTACCTCGAACTGGTCGTGCAGCGTCACCAGCCCTCCAATGCCACTTCCGATGTATACCCCGATGTCGTCGCCATTCTCTGCGGTGATCTGCAAGCCAGCATGAGCCAGCGCTTGCTTTGAGCTGGCTATAGCCAGCTGCTCGTATGGATCGTTGCGGCGAGCTTCTTTGCGATCCATGTAAAGCGTTGGATCGAAGTCTTTGATCTGGGCACCGAAATGGACGCGGTACTGGCTTGTATCAAAGCTCGTGATCTCCGAAACGCCAGATTTTCCCTGGCACAGAGCCTCCCATGACGACGCCAGGTCATTACCCAACGAGGTAATCAGCCCCAATCCGGTTACAACTACACGGGACATATGGTCACCTCCTTATTATATCCCCAATGCGACAGCTTCCTCTTGTATAAAGCGGGTGTATGTTTCCCCACGAATAAAACCCTCGTGCCTGAGCAGGCGCTGATGAAACGGAATAGTTGTTTTCAATCCTTCGATGACGAATTCATCAAGCGCTCGCTGCATGCGCACAATGGCTGCGTCGCGGGTTTCGGCCCAGACAATAAGCTTTGCTAGCAGAGAATCATAGTGCGGTGGTATCGCATAGCCAGCATAAAGGTGGCTATCGACGCGCACGCCGGGACCGCCGGGAGGTAAATAGCGCTCCACGGTCCCCGTCTGCGGGCGGAAATCGACATCCGCGTCCTCTGCCGTGATGCGGCACTCGATGGCGTGGCCACGCAATTGGATATCCTCTTGCCTGAGCTGAAGCGGCATCCCCGCGGCGATACGAATCTGCTCCTTGACCAGGTCAGTACTCGTAACTAACTCTGTTACCGGATGTTCTACCTGTAAGCGGGTATTCATCTCCATAAAGTAATAACGATTCTGCTTGTCCACGAGAAATTCGAGTGTGCCAGCGTTGCGGTAGCCAATTTGCTGCACAGCGCGGATGGCTTTCATGCCGATTTCCCAGCGTAATGCAGGGGGAAGAGCGGGACTGGGCGACTCTTCCAGCAGTTTCTGGTGACGTCGCTGGCACGAGCAGTTGCGCTCACCCAGGTGGACGCCGTGCCCAAAGTTGTCGACCAGCACCTGCACCTCGATATGGCGAGCATGCCCCAGGTAGCGTTCAAGGTAGAGCCCATCATCATGAAAGGCCTCGCGTACCTCGTTCTGTGCAGTTGTGAAGACACGCTCGAATTCATCTGGATGGCTCACCAGGCGAATACCACGTCCGCCGCCGCCCGCAGCGGCCTTGAGCATCAGCGGGAAGTCTATTTCCCTGGCGGCTTCCAGCCCTTCAGCAAGCGTGCGTAAGACGGGCGTACCTGGGAGCACTGGCAATCTAGCCTCGGCCATGGTTTCACGGGCGGCGACTTTATCGCCCATGATTGCCATAACAGAGGCGGAAGGGCCGATAAAGGTGATATTGACGTCGGAGCAGATTTCGGCAAAGCTGGTGTTTTCTGAGAGGAAACCGTAGCCGGGGTGGATGGCGTCTACGCCAGAGATCAATGCTGCGCTGATGATATTTGTGATGTTCAAATAACTCTTACCGCTTGGTCCAGGTCCAATACAAATATGCTCATCGGCCAGGCGCACGGGAAGGGAATCTCGATCAACATCGGAGTGGGCTATAATGCAGCGAATACCCATTTCGCGACAAGCGCGAATTATCCGCAATGCGATTTCACCACGGTTGGCAATCAATATCTTACGAAACATAAGTAGCCTTTCCCTGCAAGATTCCCACCAGACCATGCGGACGGAGGCGGGGTTGAGTTGGGAAGAATGCCTGTCTCCTGGACAGGATACCCTTGCGGTCGTCCGTCGCTATTATATCTCTTGAGGCCCGGCTATCGCAAGGGTTGCCCTTTATACAGCCCTAAATGCCAGTCCCAGCACGTAGGTGATAACGGCCTCTACAGCCCCGACGACGGTCATTTCCATGCCACTGTTGAACCAGGACCGGCCGGTCACAAGCGTTTTGGCCGCACCGACCGCAAAGTGCGCAAGCAGGCTGATAATGGCCGCTGCGATGATGGCCGGGATGCCCTCCAGGAAGAAGAAGGGAATGATCGGGATAAATGCGCCGAGGCCGGTAGAAAGCATAGCAGAGAGTGCTGCTGTCCAGGGATGGGGGAAGTTTTCCTCCGATAGTCCGAGTTCTTCATGAGCCATGGTGCGCAGGAACTGTTCCGGTTTCTCTGCCAGGCGCGTCGAGAGTAGTTCTGCCTCTTCCTCGGTAAACCCCTTCAACTGGTAGAAGAGCGATAATTCCTCCTTCTCTTCTTCCGGTTCTTCCTCGATCTCGTTTCTCTCGCGCTGGATCTCCGCCTCGTACACTTCTCTTTCGCTCTTGGTTGCCAGGAACGCGCCGGAGCCCATCGAGAGGGCACTGGCCAGCATGCCCGCGAGGCCGCTGATAAGCACCAGGTGGCTGCCTCCGGTGTAGCCTGCCACGCCACTTACGATGCCAAAGACAGCTCCCAGGCCGTCATTGGCCCCATAAATAGCATTGCCCAGCCATCCGCCGCCGCGCTTGTGCCAGCGCTCGCGGCGTAGCATGACATCGAGCATACCCTGTGGCCCAATGGGCTTGATAATCTCGCGTATGATGCGCCCGTGGCCCTCCTCCTCGCGCCTGACCTCGCGCAACATGTTTTGCGCCTCGGTGTCATTGACGCTGCGCGCCTGCGCTTCATAGCGTGCAATATCCTTATCTTCCTCGTTCTCCATGCTGCGCAAGGCCGCTTCCGTACCCAGTTGTCGATACAGCCATCCCTTGAAGCGAGTACCAGGGGTAAGCCTTTCTGGAGGCGGCTCGGCCCCCAGCTCGGCGAGCTTGCGCTCCCATTTCTGCGCGTGGCGCGCCTCGGCATCAGCCAGTTTCTCCAGCACGTTGTGCCGCGCTTTGTCTCGCTCGTTCTGGGCAAGGCTGTGATAGGTGCGCATGCCCTCCATTTCACGCTGCCAGTTTTGCTGCAAGGCGGCGATAAGCTCTCGCCTGGTCTCCCCGGTGACCGCTCCGCCATTGGCTGCGGCGCTGCTCTGCGGCGGCTGAGCCTCGCTGTTCTCCTGTTCTTCTTTTCTATCGGTACTCACGTGCTGCTCCTCTTGATTATGGACGACTGACAGGCGCTGCAGCGCCCATAAATCCTGACTTCATAAGAAGTCAACTCGACGCCTGCCGCCTGGGCAGCCTCCTGTAAGGCTTCGTCCGGCAAGCTGATGGTCGTGGGTATATCAAATAACGCCCCGCATGTCGTGCAGATGGCATGGTCATGCCGCTGGGTGCGCGCATCATAGCGAATGCATTCGTCACTACGTCCCAGTTCTTTAATCAGGCCCTGCGCGGTCAACTGGTGCAGGACGCGGTAGACGGTGGCCAGGCCAATGCGCGGCCGTGCCTGCCGCACTGTTTCATACACGTCCAGGGCGGTGGGATGGTTTCTCGCTGCACGCAGCACCTCCAGTACGGCGCGCGCGTTCGTATTGAGGGTATCTTCTTGCATATTAGGGTATGCTAATAGTGATAATCATTCTCATTTGTCTGGAGATAGTGTATGACATGGTAAGGGGAGGTGTCAAGGATGCTAATATGTCTTTGCTTTATCCCCTGGAGCGAGAGGCTCGAGGCCTACCCCTCGCTCGCCCTGCGAGCACTGCTTTCAGGAGAGCAATGTCGCTTGATTGAGGTGCGCGTTGTAGCCGAGATGGTGACTACAATCAAGTGGTGTGCTTGAGGGTGCGAGTGGAGATGCTGGGTCTTCTGCCTTTCAAATTCCAGCAGCAATGACGCGCTGCCCTGTCTGCACTGTGTGGGAAATTCTCATTATATAGGTAGAGTAGCCGATGTGTGTTAAGTGGCTGTTACACAAGAGTAAAATTTCTACTTATCAAATGGGATAAGTGGTGGAACGAATGCTGCTTGGCTTCGGGTTTGTGTGGGTGTGAAGAGAAATTTCCGCTAAATCGATTGAGCGCAGTATTCTAATAGATAGATAAGTCACCCTGACCTTGTGTGAAAGTAACATTTATGTTACAATCTGTATGTGAAATGATATGTGTTCATGAAATGGAAGATGGAATACTTTGAGCAGGAAGACACGACTCAACCGGCTGAAACCTTTGAGAATGCTCTGAAAGTCTCACATTCAAAGCTTTTGGGCAAGTTGTTTCAAGTAACTGGAGAATTGCAGTTGTATGGTTATCGATTGGGAGGCGGGTATATTGAGAAATGTCACGATTATCAGGGCCTGTGGGAGATACGTGTCATACATGGTGGATTGCTTGCTCGTGAGTTCTTTGGCTTTGATGGAGAACGTATCGTTTTGCTGTATGGCTATAGCAAGCGCACAGGTCAACCAGCACTAGAGCGTGACCTGAAGAAAGCTTTTATTTATTGGCAGGAATATCAGAGAACCCGCCATGTCAGTCCTATGCAGGAGGAGGATTTATGAGTAGATACGAGCAGCGCTTGAAGAAATTCTTACAGGATGAAGAGTTTGCTGCAGGCTACCGGGAAATGGCTGTTGAATTGGAACTTATGCGCGCTCTTGAGGCAGTGCGTAGGCGCCAGCACATGAGCCAGGAGCAGCTTGCAGCCTTGATGGGAAAGAAACGGGAAGCGATTTCGCGTCTACTCTCTAGCGATGAGAGCAATCCGACGCTGAGCACTTTGATAGAGCTGCTTTCCGCGCTGAATTTGACCGCGGATATCACGCTGCGCCAGACCAGGGAAGGCGAAGGACCTATCACGGTAGCAGTCGAACTTCCACCATCTCAGTGACTGGGAGGCCGGAAGGGAAGAAGCTGTTTCTACGCTGGCTTGTGGCCCCAGACTGTTAATAAGAACATGATGCCGCGAAAGTCGTCCGACAGCATCTCCATGAGCATCTGATCATAGAAATGATCTAGCTCCTCCTGTGTAGCAGTTCCAAGCTTGAGGCAGAAGGGCTGCAGCAGCTTAAAGGCAACAACCCAGTTCTGGCGAAAGGCGTCGTAATCCTCGGTCCCGGTCGAGAAATCGATTACGTGCGCCTTTTGCTGAATGCCGGTGCAGCCCACGCCGCGCAGGAAACCGCCCAGCATAGGTGTAATGTTAAGGTGGTCCCGCTCGGGGGAGAAGCTTTGTCCAGCCTTTCTCATGGCGCTCGCGAAGAACGCGTACAGCTTCTCGTACGCGGGACTGTTGGTGAAGCCCCATTCGCTCTCGGTCAGGCGAATGATACCACCGGGACGGGTGATGCGCAGGCACTCCTGTACCAGCTTCGGCCAGGCTACTTTGGGTAGGAAGCCGAGGAAGCGGGCGTTAACCAGGTCGAAGGAGTTATCGGGAAAATCCAGCGGCCGGGTAACGTCCATCACGCTGAAACTCGCGTTGTTTAATCCCTGTGCCCGCGCCTGGGTGTTTGCGTAGTCGATCATCTGTTGACTGATGTCTATGCCCATTACCTCAATGGCAGGATACTCAAATGCCACGTCAAGGGCCCATCCTCCGGGGCCGCAGGCGATATCCAGGATGTTGTGCATACCGGAGATATCCTCTATACCTGAGAGCACACCGTTCATGCCCTTCGTGATGAGGCGATCTTGATGCAGCAGGCGAGCCTTTTCCGCCGCACTTTCGGTGTCGATAAAGTAATCGCCTTTACGCGCTTGAGGATTGTCTGGCATAGTGGGTAAATCCCTTCGGTATCTGTTCTAGTCCTTCAGGTCCGGTTTCTATGCCGTATTGTAGCACAAGAAAGTGTGTCGTACAGAGGTAATAGCAAAGTAGTATGTGTTAATCTTTGCCGATCATTACCTCCGTGGATGTCGCAACACAATACACCTCTTTTAAGCTGGACATACGAGTGATGTCTAGCTGAATCCCTGGCTGTCAAAGTAGCCGAAAAGGAGGGTGTGCCGGTGTCCCAGGTTTTCCGCCAGGATACCGCACTCCCCGGTACACGCATGTATGTCGAACATGCGCTCCCTTCCCATATCCCCACCTATGCGGCGCGTCGGTCAGCCGAGACGCCCCGACGCTTCCCCGCTACCCAAACCGCCACCCCCACGCGCTCACGGGCGCGTGACTCTGCCCGCTTTCATACTGCCAATCCAACATATTTCCTCTCCCCACCGTGGCAAGAAGTTCATTCGTCGATAAGCCCAGGGTGAGGTTGGTTAAATAGGCTCGCACGCATCCGCTTCACTCTGACGGCGTCTCTATTTAATCGACCTGTCACCCTGCCTTTCCGCTACGCGCACATTTCAGCCACAATCGCAGCTTTTCAACGCTCTTCCGGTTACCTCTCCCACCACTTCCGCTATCTCTGCCAGCTACCTTTTCAGCCACACCGTCTATTATGGAAACTTGGGCTTATCTCTTCTTTCATCACTCTTCTCTACTCATCCTTGCTTTTTGCCTTTTTAACCAATCCGTGATTTGATCCGATGTAAGCCCCCACTCCTCATACGGAAGGTATAGACAAACCTCTATATAAAACCGAAAGCAATATCGAACTGTTTGATACTTTTCCGGCTCACTGCTCTTTCCGTAGATAGACACCTCGCTAAAATAATCAGCTAAAAGTGATGCGGCCAGATTTTCTGTTGGTGGACCTATATAGCCCCAATCCAACCGATAACTGTAAGGGGGGAATTGGATATGAAAAAATTGCAATGGATATCCGTTGACGGTGACATACGTTTCTCCCGCTCCTTGATTTGCCTCGTAATAATCGTATTTCGGCCATTCACCCGGCACAAATGGCAAATGATCCCCTGTTCGCCATCCTCTATATTTTCTTGGTATTGGTGGAGGTATCACGCTTTCTTCAGGGACTTCAATCTGCTTTGCGTGTTCCACCGGAGGTAAAAAAGTATCTGCACGCAGTCTGAGCCATTTTATCAGTTCTTGTCGGTACACAGGTCTTGGGAACGAAGTACCGCCCTCCCATCTTCTCACAGTTTCTACATTTGTGCCGATTTTTTCTGCTAAATCATCTTGTGTCCAATTCAATCCCAACCTCTTATTTTTAATCATCTCCCCGACCTTCTTCTTAAATTCTTCTGTTACATCATCTTTCTCTGTTCGACCTTTATCTTTCATATCGATCACCAACCATCTCATGTATATTGTGTGCTCTCGTTCGTACGTGAAATGCTCCATTTTCCGAAGTCTTATCCGCTAGTATACACGCATTTCTCACCCTACATCCAGCCTACATTTACCCTACTCTTCCGCTTTCTGAGAGAAGGCGTAGCCTTGGTTTAGAGCTATGACCTGTCAATGTCCTTCAAACGAGAAAGCGTTCATTCTATACTTTCCCCGTGGGTCGAAGGGTGGCCGAAGGGTGGCTACCCATGCCCTTCTTAGAAAGCAAGAAAGGAAAGAAACCATGCAGAACAATCAGGGTGAAACAGAACTTCCTCGGGATCAGATGATGGTATCTCCAAAACGGTATATGAATTCCGGACCACAAATTACGGAACGTCTGGAAAAATTCTTCTCCGTGATTGGGCAGCAGGGGGTACTCCGTTTCGATCAGGCCCAATGCTATCTCGGACGTATGACTCCTGATCCTGGCAAAATGAAACAGCCTGGTATCATGTCGGCAGAGCGTACCCGCAAGATTTTACGCCCCTGGCTTAAAGAAGAAGTCATTTTGTACCGAACCTTTTTCTATGGCCAAAAAGGGTGCATATGGCTCACCGCTAAAGGCTTAAAATATGCCAATCTCCATCTACGCTACTATGAGCCTAACCCGGCATCCCTAGGCCATCTCTATGCAGTCAATGACGTTCGCTTGCTCCTCGCTGAACGCTGCCCCAAGGATACCTGGCGCTCTGAGCGTGAGATACGCGCACAGCAGAACGTCAACGCCAAAGACAGCACGCCGCCGCATATACCGGATGCGGAACTCATCAGCGCCAACGGTAATAGCGTGATCGGTATCGAGTGTGAATTAACGGTGAGGTCCGAAAAGCGCCTCGAAGAGATCGTCATTGACCTGGCAGGCAACAAACGCTATAGCGCCATCTGGTACTTTGGGCCAGAGTCGGTGTACAGGGCAGTCAAAAAAGCGGTTGACAAGCTGCCACCTGAACACCGCAAACGCTTTGTCTGCTACACATTGCAAGGAGACCCATACACAGAAAGTGGCGCATAAGCGACGCATAAATGGCGCATAAGCGACACTTCAGCTTATCGCCATCGCCCCACACCAGGAGCCGCTGGAGATTGTGACCAAGGGGGAGAAGAGTGAACTGTTGGCAGGATGCCACGGTTGAATTGTCCCATGGCATCGCTGTATGCATGCACGATCCCAGTACGTGGACGTGTGCTGGCGGGCATCAGTAGGAACGAAAAGGGGAGCGGAAAGGGGAATGGCGAGGCGGAGTGAGCTCATAAAGCCGTGAATGAGAGCCATAAGGAGGGCAGCGACAGGTCGCTGCGTCTCCAGGAGGAAAGGAGTGGCAATGACATCGCAACCGACAGATGATTCAGTCCCCCAGGGCGCTGATCGCGGGACATTCCCTGGCGGGCAGTCTTCCCCGCAACTCACGCGCCGGGGCGCTCTGCGCAAACGACGGCCCTATCGTCCTCGCCGCGATAGGGGTCGCTTCAGGCTTACCCCGCGCGACGAGTGGGGGATGCGCTACATTGCGGATATGTGGACGCTGCGCTTCGATCAGCTCCTGGATATGTTCTCCCTTTGGCACTATCAGGAAGAGGTGAAGCGGTACGAACAGCGGCTTGCGGCCTATCAGTTGCGCCCCCAGGGGCCTCGGCCTGAGCTGCCGACACTCCAACCCCAGACGAAAAGTAAGGTGCTCAGCATCATGCACCGTTGGATAGAGCACGGGTATGCGCTTACAGATCAGCCCCACGATACAGATCCTGTCTGGTTGACACTCACCGCGAAGGCTCTGCATGAGCTACAGCTTCCCTACGAGGCGGGTTTTCCTCCGAAGAACGATTTGAAAGAAAGCGGCCATATCTACGCCTGCAATCAGGTACGGTTTAAGCTGATGAAGACGAAAACCTATGGAAAGTATGTCTGGTGGAGTGAACGTGCGATCAAAGCGAATTGGGAAGAAGGCGCGTCTGGCGTTGCGTATGACCAGTTGCCTGATGCCGTGTTGTATCTAGATGGGGTAGCCCAGCTCTGTGTAGAAGTTGAGCTAACCAGGAAAGCGGATGACCGCTACGATCAGACCCTTGCGCGCTTGACGGCACTGTATCCTCAGGTCCTCTACTGTGTTCGTGGAGAGCGACTCTATCGCGTGCTCATGGATGCCTGTGAGAGGCTAGGACACGCGCAGCAGCAGGTGTCTGTTACCCTCTTATGATGGAAAGGTGCAAGGAGCCATGAGCGTTGCGTTCTGGAAGAGAGACGAAGACTGCCACTTTTGCAGAAAATGGCTCTGTCAGTCAGGTAGATTCACGCTCCTTGATTCTCTTGGAGAGCTGTTCTTGGGAATCTCAGCTTTGTCTGAGGTGTAGGAGGATCACATGGCAAAACCCGCATCGAAGGCTCGGGGGGTCCGCTGGGCAATATATGTGAGTGTTCTCGTGGCTCTTGGGGTCCTCTCTCCTTTTACTATTGGCCTGGGCTTGGTGCTCCGAGGGCAGGCGGCTCGCTCTTTCGATAGCAGGGATAGCTGGCGCGGTATCTGGGCATTCGCGGTTCTGGGAGTCCTGGCGTATGGGCTCCTGTTCTGGTTGCTTCACCCACTCTCGTTCCTGCTTGTGGCGCTCTTTTGGGCACTACGTTTCGGGCACCTGGCTGAGGTGGTGCAGCCGCTTCTCCTGCTCTGGGGGTATCATGCGCTGCTTGCGCCAGGGTTCTCGCTGGTTTTGGAGGTGTTGGTGAAGACAACGCAGGAGGCTCAGCTTGCACCGAGGGCGGTGCTTTCTCGGCCAGGGGATAGGGGGCAAAGGAGGCCCGGACAGGGAGCGCAGATCGTGGCGGGTTCTTCCTCACTAGCGTTTCCTGAAGCTGTGGATGGGGAGGCGGTCATCGGACGGGCACTCTCCGGCAATCTCTGGCAGTGGGTAAGAGGAGCTTACCTGGTGTATCCGCGTCACGCGTTGTCCCATCATGCTGTCGCCGTTGCACAGTCCGGAATGGGAAAAAGTGAGCTGTTGCGAAGAATTGCCTATACCATGGCAAAGCGCTTTGGGATGAAAGTGCTTTGGATCGATGGGAAAGGGGATTGGAAGGATGCGGTCCGTTTTGAGATGACGATGAAGCGGGCCGACTGTCAGCGTGTTGGGGTCTTTCCTATCGTAGCGCATGCAGGCTGGAGAGGAACACGGCAAGATGTGCTCAACCTGCTGATGGCCACGCAGACCTTCGAGCATGACTATTTTCGCGGTGTCACCTATAATATTCTCAAGTTGGCTCTCTATGCCCCGAACCTTCCTGTGGTTGAGAGTGGTGCTGAACTGCTCCGACGCATTTACCCTCCAGCACTCATGGCTCTCTACCGGTCTACACGTGAGCATCTTTATCTCGAAGCTCTGACGACGGATGCTCTTTGGGGGCCATACAACAAGTATCAGGCGTTTTTTAGTGGCGTCCAGGATCGGCTGGATGGAACTCTCGGCTTTGGCGATTGGGACGCGGCCTTTTACCTGCTTGACGAAAAGCGGTTACAGGAAGCGCAGTTGGCGCCCTTTGCACGCTACCTGATCGATGACTTTTATCTCTACCTGGCCCTGCGCCAGCTAGAGGGAAAGCAACGTCCTATCCTGCTCGTGCTTGATGATTTCAGCGCGTACTCCTCTCGAGTGACCGTCCATAAGCTGTACGAGCGGGTGAGATCTTCTCATGGATGTGTCATTCTCTCCGCGCAGGGCTATGAAGGGCTTGGGGAGGATGCAGAGCGGCTGATTGAAGATGCTGCGACGACCATTCTGGGAAAGTGTAATTTGCCGGAGAAGCTCATTCGCGTCGCAGGGAAGAAGAAGGTGTCGGTATTTTCGTATCATCTGCCGGGAAAGCAGAAGGAGCATGGACTGCGATCGGAGCAGGAGGAGCAACCGCGTATGGTGATGCATGAGGAGGAGCGATTGCTTGTTGAGGCTGACGAGGTCCGTGGACTGGGAGTGGGGGAAGCCTACTTTCTCTATGGCCCTGCTGCACACAAAGTAGAAGTGGAGCGAGTGAGACTAGATGAGGAGGCAGTGGAGAGACGTGCAGCAGAGCTTCTTCGCGATTATGAGGAAGCACAGGCAAAGTACGAGGCCGACCAGGCGCGAACCATAGGCGCGAATCCCGCGCCGTCGCACGCGCAATCAGGGAGCACTGGTGGAAAAAAGAAGAGGAGAAAGCAGAAGCCTGCCCCTCCTCAGCCGCCGCAGCCGGAAGACGTGCCAGGTGGGAGTCAGGCAAACACCCCTCCCCCGTTGTCATCATCTGGAGGGCAGTCTGCGCCAGGCTCGTCTGGCGCATCACGTGGCAAGAGAAGTGGCACACAGGAAGCTCCAGACGAACAGCGAGGATCATCGGAGGCGCAGTCTCCGCCTCCGAAGCCGTCATCGCTTGATGACATCGAGTAAGGTCGATGCCTGGGAGGAGGGGTGTTCTCTCTGCTTTGCGCGTTATCTGCGCAGAGCTTGATGGAGAGGTCTAGATCAATACAATACATGCGTGCTGACGCGAAAGGAGGAGGGCTTGATGGGAATCTTTCTGCTCGTGGTGACGGTCGTCTTGGAGCTTGCAGGAGCTGCCTGGAGTTATTATTATGGCTCTCATGTGCAGGCAGGACTGGCGGGTCTGCTCAATGACGCGCTCGGAATGTTCCCTGGACTGCAGCGCTATCATATCCATGTCACAAGTGTGTTTCTCGGCTGGGCCTGGGTCGCTTTGTATAGTCTCATCCATATGGCGGCAGTATACGGGCATGTGAAGAGTATCGCGAAGAAGCGACTCAAGATGGGGCGCCCAGGGCAGCGTGAAATCACCGTTGTTGATCAGATCTACCAGGATCTGGCGGCTGCGTCCCCGGCGAGCGGGTTGAGGCCTGTTTCCCGCCTCACCTGGCCACGCTCGTTCGACTATCTGCCAGGCTATGATCTCACGCTCTTTTTTCTCGGGTCGCGCTTGATTATCGGGGAGGGACTCTTTACACACCGCAGCCTCAAGCCATTGCTGGCGCAGCAGCTTTTCGCTTACAACAGCGGAGATGTCTGGTTGCGGGTGGTGCTTGACTGTTTGCCTCCGGGGGAGCTCTTTGTGGCGCCATTAGGGGCCGTGCTAGGGCTTCCCGTAGGGATTGGTCCCGTTTTGACAGTGCTGTGCTGGAAGAAGCATTGGCGAGATCGTGTGTATGCGGGGGATCTCTTCGCCGCGCGCTTAGGGCAGCGCTTTGAACTGATCCAGGCGCTCGATCAGGTTATTCGTCCACGCGAGCAGCGCAAAAATGTGTTGCTGCGGGAATATCCCTATGCCGCTGAGCGCATTGACCGGCTTATGCGCCTGGCACCTCCTGGATATCCCAGAACCTCCCCTGCGGCGGCTTCGCCGCCCCCTTTCGGGAGCGCTTCTACAGCTTCAAGCTCACCTCCCTCTGGGACGGCTTCCTTTGGTGGAAAGGCCTCATCGGAGGGTCCCACTTTCTCGAAGCAACAGACGTCTTCTGGAAAGGCCCCATCGGAGGGTCCCGCTTTCTCGAGGCAGCAAACGTATTCTGAGGGAACGGCTTTTACCGGGAACACCTCTTCCTCGACAAATCAGCCGCGCGCGGAGAACATGCATGCCCCTGAGAGTGCTTTCTCCAGATGGTCTGCTTCCTCGTCATCGACAAGCACGTCTCAGCCTTCGAACCAATCTCAAAAAAAGAGGAAGGAGTGGAATGCTATGCAATCTCAATCTGTAATGCTGATTCTTCGATTTGCTGACTCTGGCTGGCATGTGCGCTGGCGGACTCCAAATACGGAAGCGTTTCATGCCGTGTTGGAGGAGTTCAAAGCTCTCCTCGACTTGACTGAGCGCTATTGGGACCCGGAAGCCTTTGAAAAGGGAGGCTGGTGGGTCGCGTATGGTGCGCTCGGCAAAGTCGGGCATCTCTTCAGCAATTACCAGGCGGTGCGAGATGAGATGGAACGGGAGCACTGGCAACGCTATGAGCAGCAACGCAAGGAGGCAAGAAACCGAGCGGCACAGTCGAAGCAGAAGCAGGAGACAGGACAACAGACAAAGCAACAGAACCAGCAGCCAAGGCGTGAAGAGAAGCGCGAAGAGGTGAAGTTGCCACGTACCTCTCAAGAGGCCTTTCGTATCCTCTCTCTTGTGCCTCCGGTCACCCTGAACGATGTGAAGCGTGCCTACCGCGCGAAAGCATTCACGTGTCACCCGGATCGTGGGGGAAGCCATGCTCAAATGGTGGTCATCAATGCTGCCTTTGAATTGGCTCAGAAAGGGGCATCCTAATCAAATACAGGCCCATGTCAGAGGTGATGGAGGTGATCTCCTGCAATGGATATGAGATTTCCGGCGGAACTGTAGAAAAAGTCTGCTGAAACGATGCTGGCCGTCCACGAGGGTGACCGAAACAGGGAGGCAGCAGCCGGAGCTCTACAAAAAGACATGAGGAGAGGTATATCTCTCAGAGCAAGCGGTAACCTACGTTCCTTGCCGAGCTCGAGGTGATGCTGGTGAGCAGTGGGGTTGGCGATGCTGCGGCTATACAAAAAGCAGCGGAGGACAGTCAGGGCCTCGGGCTGTTCGTGCGCTCACTGGTTGGGCTCGACCGTGGGGCGGCCAAGGAGGCGCTCGCGGGCTTCCTCGCAGGAAAGACGTTCAGCGCCAACCAGATCCACTTCGTCGACATGATCATCAACCATCTCACGGAACACGGTGTGATGAGCGCGGCCCTGCTCTATGAGTCGCCATTTACGGACCTGAGCCTGCAAGGTCCTGACGGGCTGTTCAGCTCGGATGAGGTGAAGGCGTTGGTGGCCGTGTTGGACTACGTGCGCGCTGCCGCGGTAGCGGCGTGACGAGTGAGCCTCGTTGACCTCACGCGGCGGCGACGCGACGTCCCACCGACATCCCGTGCCGTTGTTCTTTGATAACGTTCGTGCGGGTTCACTCCTGACAAGCACACAGAGCTGTGGTATTCTGGAGTCTGATACGTCGTTGTTATCCGCGGTCAGGAGGACCAATTGACCGAATCATCAGATGCGCTGGCAAGCCTGCCAGCGACCCCCCGGCTCCCGTCTCCACGGGTGAGCCGGTACACCGACCAGGCCACGGTGGCCAACACCCTGTGGCAGCAGTGTGCCGCGGCGTTCATGGGCGGTGAGGCGCGATCATGGTGACGCCAATCTCCGTCTATCTGGATCTGAACCACTGGTACGTCCTCAGCGACGCTGAGGCTGGCAAACCCAGGCGAGCGGCTGACATCGCGATCCTCGAGCAGCTCAAGGCCCTGGTCGCTGCGGGGTCGGTCATATCGCCCCTGTCAGCGGTGCACTACATGGAGGTCACCGAGAACCCGCGCGACCAACAGCGCCATGAGGTCGCCGACGTGATGGCCGCGATCTCTCGCTTCCGGACGTTGGCGTCGTACACGAAGATCCTTGAGGAGGAGCTGGATATCCAGCTCAACGCTCGGTTCGGGCGACCAGCCCAAGTCCGGACGACGCCGAAGTTCGGTGATGGGTTTGGCTTCGCCTTCGGGAAACCGGGCCGCTTCCAAATCAGGGGCAACGCGGACGCTATGGTGAGGCTCACCAGCGAGCAGCTCGCGCAGCTCGCGGCGTTCGAGAACGAGGCGAATGCCCTCGCCGAGTGGATGATGATCGGCGGGCCATTCTCAGAGGTACGCCGCACCATCCCTGGCTACGAGCCATACGCGGCACGACAGGTGGCCGATCAGGAGATGGACCGGATCCGGCGCATGGTGAACAACCTGCGCGGTGATCCATCCCTTTATCGACGTTTGGACGACGTTCTGGCCGCGCAGGAGTACGTCGGCGAGTTGCCTGAACTCCTCACCCAGGCGCTTGAGCGCGCTGGGCTTCGTCAAAACGAGTGGCTGACGACCCGCGACGATCTAACCGCCTTTCTTCTGGCACTGCCGAGTCGCCGAGTATCTGTCGCCATCAAGGGCCGGTACCTGCAGGATCTGAACCACAACTGGACCGTGAACGACCTCCGGGACATCATGGCGCTCAGCATCGCCGTACCCTACTGCGACGTGGTCGTGACCGATCGACAGGTATGTGACGCGGTGACCAGAGCGGGCCTGGACGCGACCTTCGGGACCACCGTCCTCAGGAGCCTCGATGCGCTCGCGACTCATCTGGCTCAGACCGTCGGGCGAGGTCCGCATGGCGGACCGTGATGACCTTCTGTCTTCGCTCCGGCGTGGCCACCGCAGCCGCCGCTTGGGATCTCGAACGTCGTGATGCCGATGTCGTTGACTCTGACCCGCGGTGCGTACCCGAGGTCGCCCGGTGCGAGGAGCACGACAGTCCACAGCCCGCTGTCGTAGTGGACGCCAATGCGCTGGCCGTCCGGGATCTGGTAGAGCCACTCCACGCCATCGGCATCGACGCCCGCGAACGTGTAGCAATCGAGCAAATGGCCGTCAATGTCACCGATCGCCCACAGCGCGACTGTACGCACCTCGGGGTCAGGGTTGAGGATGTCGTCACCGTACCAGGCGATCGCCTCGGCTCGTCATCGAAGAACATCTCGCGGCTGTCGATCGGACGCTCCGTGCGGTCCTCGTAGCTGGTGCGGAAACGAGCGGGCATCTCACTGTTCCTCCGGAAGCACGTACATGACTGTGTCGGTCCAATTGGTCAGCAACCAGATGCGGGCATTGGTGCCCGGCAGCGGATCCGTGACGCCAGAGCAGGTCGGCGGGCGCAACGCCCGCCTTCTCCATCGCAGCGAGAGCGCCAGGAGTGACCACAACCCGGCCGAACGGGAAGCGGGGAACGGGGGCGTTCATGCCCCCGCTCCCGTGGTGCCCGTCGGCTTGCGCCGGTGCAAGTGCAGCACCCACGCCGTCACGACGGTCTCGGTGCGCTCGGCACCATCACGACCGGTCCACCGCCGCTCTCCGAGCGGGCCGCGGACGCCAGGGCGATCACCCTTCTTCACATGAGCGCTGACGGCCTCGGCAAGATGCTCCCATGCGGTCACGGTGTGCCAGCGTGTCTGCCCGTCGTCGCCGTCGACCGCGAGCCGGACGTTGCAGATCGCCTTCCCACCCGACGGGTGCCGAAGCTCGGGAGCCTGGACGACATTGCCGGTGATGTCGACGACCTCGCGCTTGGTGGCCTCCGCCAGCTGGGGTTCCTCCTCGGGCGCCTTCTGAGTGGTGGTCAGCTTCGCCATCGCCGTGTCCCTCCTGATGTGGTGGATCTCTTGGTGGGGGCTGCGGCGGGCCGGGACGGCGTTAAGGGACGGTCCGCAGGAACGAGCGAGCACTCATGAGCGCGCAGCGACCCTTGACGCCGGAAGCCGGCGCGGGCTGCCACGGTGCACGCCAGGGGAATCTACCACGCCGGGAGGATCACGGTTGTGGGAGCCACCACCCGGAGGGGTCTCGAGAGGCGCACAGGCGAGGTACATGCGGAATTTCGACGTCCGGCTCTCCGCCGAGAGCACGAGAGCCTGGCGCTCGCGGCCGGTGAGGATGTCCTCGCATGCACCGCCCTCCGGCTGACGCGGCCGCAGACCTGGGCACGCCGAAGCGACGCCACGCCAGTTCCCGGTGGGCTCCACTCCCCACTGGGGACCGTACCTGCCAGATCGCAGGGTGGGGCGCCCGAGGACCAGCTCGGGACACCGAGCGAAGTATTCGTTGACGGGGACCGCTCGCCACGCGCCGGGCGTCAGGTCGACGACCTGGTCTGGGAAGACGACACGGAGTTCGAGACGCCCACCCAGGGCGGCCGCGTACCGCATGAGAGTCGACACGTACGTGTCCTGGGCGTGCTCAAAGCGCGAGACGTTCGACTGGGTCGTCCCCCACGCATGGGCGACCTCCACCTGGGTGACGCCACGCGCCTCACGGACCGCGGTCAGCGCCTGGACGGCGTCGACCACTTCCAGCGCCTGCACCGCCCGCCGGCATTGCTCCAGCTCCCGGTACTCCGGGGACGTCCCCAGCTGCTGGCGTCGCTCACCAAACTTCCTGTGCCCGGTCATGCCACCTCTCCTTCGCGACGCCGCGTCGCAAGATATTCGGGATCGAACGCGAACAGCACCCGGAGATACCCACGCCACGTCCCAGTATCACCCCTAGACTATACAAGGTGCGAGTGATATAATAGCCACAATTACATCACTTGCGTTCCGGGCAGCGGCTGCATGCAGTCCGGGACTTTTCATCCCCGGGCGGAAAGGGAGAGAGATGCCGGGTGAGTAGATCGCGCAATTCGAAACCTAAGACCTTGAGCAAGCAGGCGCTCAGCGGCCAACGCGGAGTCAACACCGTGGAGTCGCTGGTCTTGTCATTCGGGTCGATATGGAACCCCACCACCTCTCTGGACGTTGGCATCGACGGGGCCGTCGAGTTGTGTGACCCGGAAACGGGCGAGGCTCTCGGTCTACTCATCCGTGTTCAGAGCAAAGCTGTGACCGGTCCATTCTTGGCGGAAACGGCTTCCAGCTTCGAGTTCGTGTGTGATGAGCGCGACCTCGACTATTGGTTCAAGGGCAACGTGCCGGTCATCCTGGTCGTGTCCCGCCCCGCTTCCGGCGAGGCGTACTGGATCTCAGTACGTGACTATTTCGTTGATGCTGCCGCGCGCAGCACTCGTCGTGTCGTATTCGACAAAGCCCGGGACGTATTGGACAGCTCGGCACTGCCCCGACTCCTCACGCTTGCCGCTCCTCGGGACTCCGGCGTATACCTTCCGCCGTGGCGCCGATCCGAAACGCTCGTCACCAGTTTGCTGGAGGTGTCGAGCTTCGCCCCTCGCCTGTTCCTGGCAGCCACTTCCGCTCGCACGCCCCGTCAGGTATTCGCAGCTCTGCCCAGTGACACACACGCCGGCGAATGGATCCTCCTGAACAAACAGATCCTATCGTTCCACGATTTGCGGGACCCCATCTGGAATAGTGTTTGCGAACGCGGCAGCGTGGAAGACTTCCCAACCGACGAGTGGAGCGCCAGTGACGATCCCGTACGGCGCCGCGAGTTTGTTTGGCTTCTGAACTCTGCGCTCCGACAGCGGCTGTATCCGCGCGTGCTCTATCAGAAGACGCTCGATTGTTACTACTGGCGGCGCCCCGAGGCGAACCTTGATCCTGTCTCGCTTATTTATCGCGCAACGCATCAGCAGGCGAAACGTAATGTGTTCAAAGGCTATCCTCGCAAGGACGGCGGGGGGATTTCCTACTACCGTCACGCTGCCTTTGAAGGCCATTTCAGAAGGTTCTCCGACAGCTGGTTCCTCGACATCACCCCGACCTTCGTGTTCACACAGGACGGGGAGAGGATCAGTCGGTACCACGCGGATCTCCTCTCCGGCATCAAGCGGCTCGACCGCAACCCCGCTGTACTAGCATGGGTGATGATGTGGGCCGATTACCTCGCTCGTCGCGGCGACCTGTTCACCGCAGAGTATCCGTTTCTGTCATTCGGCAAACTCGTACCATTGTCGATCGAACGCGGCATCGTCGACGATTCCTGGCTTCCGGGCGAGGACATTCAGGAGCGGGCATTGCTCGCGGACGATGACCAACTCCCCCTATTAACGATATGAAGGCTGAATTCCTGGACGAACCTGAACTGGAGTTCGGGCACGGCGGGCGGCACGTGGACATCCGCTTTGGTCTGATGTCGTTCGGGCCCTTGGACATCGGCAGCCCTCGTCGTCCCCAGGATATTTCCGTGGCCATCATTGGGACCGGTGAGACCATCGATGGCATGTCCCGATGGTTCGAGGCATGCCGCAAGGAACTCCCGGCCAAGGACTCACCACGGCCCAATCTCTTCCCACGCTTTCCAGGTTTCGACAAGACGACGCCCTTCCAAGCCAAGCTGGCACTGGACCCCACCCTTCAAGGGCGAATCCACCAGCGCGACCTCGACCGCGTCATCGCTGGACCGACGGATCGCCTCATTGCTGACTCCGTGGAGCTCTTTCTTGGGGAAGCGCGCCGCCTCATCGAGAAGGCTCGATGTGATGTGGTGGTCTGCGCCCCACCCGCGCAGTTAATGGACGCTGTAGACCCGCTCGCGTCTGGTCGAATTCCGGGTCAGGAGGAGCCCGACGCCGATGAGAGCTCCACGCCCCTCCCACCGGTAGCATTCCATGACGTCCTCAAGGCTCGCGGTATGACACTCGGCGTTCCGATCCAAATGATTCGGCCGAGCACCTACGGCGGACGCGCTAGGCGCCGGAGACACCAAGGAAGCTCACGGCCCGACGCGGTTCAAGATCCTGCGACACGCGCTTGGAACGTTCACACAGCCCTCTATTACAAAGCTGGCGGAGTGCCGTGGCGCCTGCAGCGCGACCCCTCCGCGCTCACCACATGCTACGTCGGCATCAGCTTCTACAAGTCAGCTGACGGAGAGCGGTTGCTCACGAGCATGGCCCAGGTGTTTGACGAACGCGGCGACGGCGTCATCGTCCGTGGCGGTCCCGCTGAAGTGCACAAAGACGATCGACAGGCTCACCTGGAACAAGGCGCGATCCAATCTCTGATCACGCATGCACTCAAGGCATATCGCGGAGAGCACAGAACGGCACCGGCCCGTATCCTGGTCCATAAGACGTCGTTGTTCAACGCCGACGAGATTGCCGGCTGCGTGTCGGCGGCATCAGACGCCGCAATCGATACGCTGGAACTCCTCACCGTACGCTCCGGTCAGATTCGTGCCTTCCGCACTGGCGTATACCCACCGCTGCGCGGGACTTTTATCACACTCGACGAGCAGCAGCAGCTTCTCTACACACGCGGAAGCGTCGCTTTCTTCTCCGCATACCCCGGGCTCTACGTCCCCCATCCCCTTGACCTCCTGCCCGCAGCCATCGAAAGCCCTCCAATCCAATTAGCCGCCGAAATACTCGCACTCTCGAAGATGAACTGGAACAACACACAGTTCGATGGCGGATGGCCGATTACACTCCGAGCTGCGAAACAGGTGGCCGCCATCCTCCGTCAGTGTTCCGACGAAGCGGCTGTCCAAGCTCGGTACGCCTACTACATGTAGCCGCCACCGCGCTACTGATCGCGCACTGTAACGTTCACGCCAAGTCCACGGGCAGCATCGCTCCAAAGACCGCGTTCGCTTGATGGGCGTACGGTCGCAACGGAGACAATGCGAGCAGAGTCGTTGTGGCATTCGTCACCGCTGCGCCCATCCAGCGCGTCCACATTCCGGCGAGGACTTTGGACGACGGGCGCCACCGTCCGGGGCGAGAACCGCGACCTGGGCGCACTCGTCGGGTTGAGTCGTAACCGCACATCGATCGAGAGGGACGAAACCTCACCGCTGTGCTGCGGATAAGAACTGTCGCCGTGCACAGTGGAACCGCTACGATAGCCTGCCTCCTAGCCAGAGGGACGGCTATAACCCCATCTCCTCGCGGTCCGGGATTGTGTAGAACGTCATGTGTTCCGCTGACCAGAAGGCCTCGATGCTGCCATTGTTGACGCTAATCAGCTGAAACCACAGCCCTGAGTGCTGGTTCGCGAAGGACTCCGCAGCGGCTCGCCCGTTCTCGGCACGACAGATAAAGCCACACCGTTGGGGCTCCCCCGACCCGATGTAGTCGTACCGGATGAAGTACGGATGACCCGATTCCGCCACGCGAGTTACTCCTCGAGCTGGGCCTCCGACGGTGGACGCTCGTTGACCAACGTCACATCGCAGTACCGTTCCACCATGCGCCGCACGTCGTCGTAGCTGACGCCCGAGGCCTGAAGGGGCACCGCTGAGAACCACACACGCTATACTTTGCACCAGACAATCTCGGATTATGCACGTATCAGTCGTACTGATACGCAAGTAGAAGAACGCATGATCGAATACTTTGTGAGCTTTGGAGAGAAACACAGATTAGACTATGAGGTACTCGAACAAGAAGTGAGCAATATGCAAACAGCATTGTGGTTAGCATCCGAGAAGGAAATGCACCAGGCCTTTGTCAAAGGGGTAAATGCATTTTGCCATTTTTTAAACGTTAGAGGTTTGTATGCCCAGGAAGGGAGCTATTTGAAGCAGGCACAAACTTTAGCCACATCTTTGGATGACAAAGGTGGTCTGGCAGGTGTATTGCTAAATTTGGGAAAAGTGGCAACACATCGGGGAGACTACGAGCAGACGGAAGCCTATTTACAGGAGGGGCTGGACCTGGCCCGCCAGCTTAAAGACTCCGAGCGCCTTGTTGCCCTGCTGCAAAGCTTGGGTGCGTTAGCGGGCAGCCGGAGACTACGAGCCGGCGGAAGTCTATTTACAGGAGGGGGTGGATTTGGCTCGCCAGCTTGGATTCCGCCTCTTGATAGCAGCCATCCTCGATAGCAGGAGTGAACTTCATTTAAAGAGGTCAGAACTGGGGACTGCATCGAAAGACTTCCACGTGACCTTGACCGGATTTGATGGAGCTAGAGAAGCTGGAAGCTCGGCAGTTTTGCCATTGAGACTGTATGGAGTGCTGAGATTGCCCAGGTGGAGAGAAACGACAGTAGGCGGTAAGAGCGTGTTACAATTGCTATAGCTGTAAATCCCAGGACTCTGCGGGAGGAATTGGTATGATTCTGCGGGCCGTTCCCAAGCCATAAACCCATGTTTTCATCCCTCTCCCCCACTCAGATAGTTGTGCCAATTTCACCCGCAGAATTCTGGGGTTTACAATTGGCAACGTGCAATTGTTGATAACGATTAAAATCTGAAGCATTCATTTTCTAAAGCATCAGAAATCTAGATTATGACGCAGTTCGCGCAAGGTCGCGAATACCGTAGCACCGGAACTAGTCCAGCGGGCGGCTTGCCGCAACAGATGTGTTGCCTTTCGTTCGGCGACAACAAAATCGGCATAGGCAGCGGCACACGACAGGAAAAGCAGGTCGATGAGGTCGTTTTCAACCCAAACATCCTGTGGGTTGCATAGACGTAAGTGCGTAATCTCCATTACTCTGCCGACGAACGGAAGTCGCTGGAAAAACTCGACCAGGTTGCCGGAATGTAATCGTTGCTCGAGCTCGTCGATGTTAAGTCCAACTTGGCGCGCTGCTGCGGCAAGCTCCTGCTGTAGATCGTCAAGTGTTCTCGCTGCAGCTACGACTCTCAGGTCCCGGTTTGCGGGGTGCAATGTGAGATAGGTCAAGAGGTCTTGATGTGTCCATACCCACCCGTGGATTACCTCCAAGGCTGCCGCCCATTCGGTGGCTTCGTAAGTGCCAGATCGCAGCACATCCTGCCACGCAAGGCGCCACGACAGCTCATCAACGAGGCGCTGCACCTGTGGTGGGAGCGTTTGGTCATTGTGCATATATGGTGTGTAGTTCCCGAATAGGGTCCCTGGGCGTTGGTTGAACACCTGGTCTCGGTCGAGCGAAGCACCTTGTTGCGTTAATGCTTGGGCCATCTCCCAGCCGCGCACGATGACCGGGTTATTCATATGCCAGCCACCATACGCGGATAGCATGGTATCTGCGAGCTGATGTCGTCGCGTGCCATTGCCTGCCTTCATCGTTTCAACCATATGGGCGCCCGAGAGCGGCAAGCGAATCCGACCGTCACCAGCTGCTTTGAGGATGAAGTCTGCTGCGGCGAGTTCGTCAGATGAATGAATCTTGTGCTTGGCGAATTGCGCTTGTGCCAAGGTGATCCAATGGCACTGATCCAGGTAAACAATTGGAGGGGACATCTTTGTCATCCTATTGGTTATATTCAAGACTAGAAAGCATAAAGTTGGCCTCTTGTAATGTACAGCTTTTCATGACGATACAAATGCATGAGCATCGGGAAGGTAACTACAACTGCATCATTAACGCAATACGCAGTTGGCTAGTATTAAAGCGCCATTTCGGGCCTTACGACTCCAAATTGGCTGCCATTTAGGAACGCATCCTTGTCATATTGGCTCTGATCGGGTTTTCAAACTATTGAAAACCCGAGGGCTATTCACAAAGACACACCCACTGTATCAAGGTGAAGTAAGAATGCGGCCAGTTCCGCCATTGTTCCTGCAATTGCAGAGATGCTCTCAAAAAACGCATCGATCACTTCAGGTCTCAAAACGGCATATTCGATGGTATCCGCTGCACCCACAAGTGCATAATCATTCAACTGATCAGTTAGCATGAAACGATGTTTGATCTTATTGAAAGCACGAGCCTGAATTCCGCCTCGTTGTGTTGAGGCACTTCCCGACTGCCTAATATCGAGAAGAATATACATCTCATCGGCCTGGGCCGGGAGTGGGACGCTCCCAGTTGCTGTCCTGACTTGCGCTCCTACTCTATCCCGATACATGGCCGCTGTAGCATAAAGGTTGATCGCCTGATTCCGAAAGCTTTGTTGGATCTCTACATAGTCCTCCGGAGAAAAACCGTTCGCAAGGACCGCAATATCTGGCAGGCCGAGCAGCGTTCCTACTGTCATACTTGGATCATTCAGCACATCATATGACAAAACATGGTCAAAGAAAGAAGCTGCCTCCGCGGTGCCAGAAGACATATAGCGCAGAAAAACACCATTTCTAGCACGATTCCTGATGGCGTCACCTAGCGCTCCCAGATCTTCACACGCGGAGACAAACTCGGCAAAGATCTTGGCACAGACGATCCGTTCAATGGCTTTCGCTTCACCATGCACTCGTACATCAGCAACAGCTTCCTCCCGCGAGGCATAGTGACGAAGTTGATCACCCGCAAACACAGCCACATCCTCCAACAGTTCCGGCGAGTTCAGCCGCGCTCGATAAATGTAGGCTGATGCAATATAGTTCTTATGGGTAAACTGAGTTAATTCATAGAGAAACGCACGATCACGTGGGTTCACGTCATACCTCCTGATCCATCCCACAAAAAAATGCACCCCAGATTGGCATAGTATAACTCATCATTCCACCGATGTATAACGGCCCGCGGAATGATACCAATTCCTCCCGCAGAGTCCTGGGATTTACACCAAGAAGGGAACACCGGCCATTCAAACTACTGTTCGTTATACACCAGTGAGCAGAGAACAGGTAAAAGAGAAACTTAAATACGTGAGAGGATAAAGTTGAAATGCTGGTGGCCACCAGACGCTAGTGGCTTGACCACTCCCATTTGGGAAGTTGGGAAGCAGTGTTGTATCCTTGAGCTACATCAACAAGCACAGGGGGAACAACTTGAATAAAAAATATGTGGTGAAACTCACGGCGGAAGAACGCGCAGATCTTCAATGCATGATTTCCAAAGGAAAAGCGGCGGCAAGGAAATTGCTGCATGCCCGGATTCTGTTCAAAGCTGATGCCAGCCCAGACGGACCAGGTTGGACAGATGAGCAGATCAGTGAAGCACTGGACGTAAGCACCACGACCATTGGGCGAGTGCGCCGGCAGTTTGTCGAGCACAGTCTCGCTGCTGCCCTGGAGCGCCGTTTGCCCTGTGGACATCGTCTGCGACGACTCGATGGCGAGGCAGAAGCCCATCTGATCGCTTTGGCCTGTTCGCCTGCGCCAGCAGGGCGCGTGCATTGGACCATTCGCTTGCTTGCCGACAGACTGGTCGAACTGGGCTATGTCGAACGCGTCGGACGCGAAACGGTACGCCAAGTACTGAAAAAAACGAGCTCAAGCCCTGGCTCAAAGAACAGTATTGTATTCCTCCTGAAGCGAATGCCGCCTTTGTGTGCCAGATGGAAGAGGTGCTGGACATCTACACACGCCCATATGATGCACGGCATCCGCAGGTCTGTCTGGACGAAACGAGCAAGCAGTTGGTCAGTGAGACACGGGTGCCCATCCCAGCCGAACCTGGGCAGGTCGAGCGCTTTGACTACGAATATGAGCGACAGGGCGTCTGTAGCCTCTTCATGTGCTTTGAGCCACTGACGGGCAAGCGGCATGTGACGGTGAGCGCGCATCGCACGAAGCAGGATTTTGCCCAGGTCCTTCGCAACCTCGTTGATGTCCAATACCCGAATGCGGAGAAGATCGTCCTGGTGCTGGATAACCTCAACACGCATGATTTTTCCGCGCTCTACGAGACCTTTGAACCGGAGGAAGCCTGGCGCATTCGCGAGAAGATCGAGATCCACTACACACCCAAACATGGGAGCTGGCTCAATATGGCGGAAATCGAACTGGCCGTCTTGAATGGGCAATGTTTAGATCGGCGGATCGGCGAGGAAGAGACGCTTCGGCAAGAGGTGACTGCGTGGGAGGCGGAACGCAACGCGCAGCAGGTCAAAGTCAATTGGCGCTTTACTGCCCAGGACGCGCGAATTAAGCTCAAGCGGCTCTATCCTGTTCTTGAGGCGGAGTTGGAGGAGGCAGCCTCTGTGTAGCTCTTGGAAATGCCTGCCCACGGGTTGGGCAACGAGTTTTCCTCCAGCGGTCATCCCACGACGCACGCGCACGAGATGGAGACCAGGAGACATCAGACAGGGAGATGGCGGGCGAGCAGCCACCTCCCCATCTGATAAGCATGGCTTATCTTGTCACCTCTCGGCGTATGTAATCACTGGGCGGATCTCAATCGAGCCGCCCTTCGCATAGGGAATTTTCGCGGCCCAACCAATCGCTTCCTCGAGGGTCTTGCAGTCGAGCAGAAAGTATCCGCCCAATTGCTCATCCGTTTCAGCAAATGGGCCAGGAGTGGCGACCGTCTCGCCATTCCGAACGCGCACCGTCGTCGCGTCGGTGACTGGGGCAAGTCCATGATTCGAGAGATACACTCCGGCAGCTTTCATGTCCGCCAGGAGGTCAAACCAGCCTTGCCTGGCAGCTCGGCCTTCTTCAGCGGTATAGTGTGGTGCTTGAGATGCGTTTGCGTAAAACAGTAGCATGTACTTCATGATTTCTCCTTTTCTAAAACCTGGGCGTTACTGGCCTCAGTTTCGATCTTGCTTGACGAGATTCCCCACTCGATCTTCCCCTTCGAGCTGATCTCCCGATGAGATCGGGGGAATGGCTTTGGTCACTCCTTTGACGGAAGACGAGGAAGAGATGTGACCGAGGGAGGAACCCGAGTGGGTAGCCGAGTCCGACGGCGCCTTCCGAGGCCCGAACTTCAACGGCTCCCTCCAATCCGCTGGCCACTGGGTCAAAGCGGCGATGCCTGCCAAGACCAGCTCTATCGGTGCCGTGAAGTGGTCGGCAAGCATATCATGATCGACAATGTGTGTGGTCACCGCCCCCGTCATGATGGCAACCAGTATCACGGCCCCCAGGAACCGCCTGCGCGGCAAGGTCAGCAGGACCGCGGCAACCAGCTCGCAGGCCCCGATGACGACCGAGAACCAGGCGGGATAGCCCCAGGCCACAAACTTTACAAAGTACGATGGCCACCCAAGGACTCCGACTGGAGAGAACTTGAACGGCGCGAAGAAGAAGAATTCGACAGCGATGAACCAGCACAGGCCTGTCGACAGCCGTCGAGACCATGGGTGAGTCTGCTTCATCTGTGTGTGCATGATCACGCTCCTTGTACATGAATCTGAAGCGGTTCATCTCAGTTTTGATCGAGACGTTCTCGCTCACATGCGTGCCAGGGGAGTTCATCTCCCTGTCACATATCATCGGTTTCGCCCATCAAGCGTGTGATGGAACGTGACGAGGGAAGGCGACCGATGAACGAATGGTCACATCGGAGAGGTTTCACCCGTCAATAGAGTGACGGAACACACCGAAGAAGTGTTACCGCTGAGCTAAGGGAAAGATAAGGAATGGACGAACACGACTGGCTGGCCGCACAATTTGAGGCACAACGTCCTCACCTGCGGGCAGTCGCCTACCGCATGCTCGGCTCGCTGCCCGAAGCGGAGGACGCGGTGCAAGAGGGCTGGCTCCACTTCAGCCGTGCCGACTCGATCGGGATCGAGAACCTGCGCGGATGGCTGACGACCGTGGTGGCGCGAATCTGCCTGGATATACTGCGCTCACGCAAATCGCGTCGGGAGGAGCCAGCAGGATTGGTTGGGCCGGAAGGGAGCGGAGAAGGGCAGGACAGGATTGACCCTGAAGAAGAGGTACTGCTGGCCGACTCGATTGGCCAGGCGCTGCTGATCGTCCTGGACACGCTTTCGCCTGCTGAGCGCCTGGCTTTCGTGCTGCACGATCTCTTCGATGTGCCCTTCAACGAGATTGCCCCCATCGTCGGGCGCTCGGTAGCAGCGGCAAAGAAGCTGGCAAGCCGCGCACGTCACCGAGTGCGGGAGGCCGCGAGGGGAGAAGAAGCGGAGCATCCAGCAGGCCGAGAAGTGGTCGATGCCTTCCTCAAGGCGTCGCGCGACGGGGACTTCGACGCGCTGCTCACGCTGCTCGATCCGGATGTGGTCCTGCGGGCCGACCGCGCCGCCGTGTCTGTGGGCGCACCAGGCGAAGTTCGCGGGGCAGGAGCCGTGGCCCGGCAGATCTCCGGGCGTGTCAGGGGGTTGCAACCGGCACTGGTGAACGGAGCCGTGGGAGCCGTGGCCCAGCGTGGGCAACAGGTCCTCGTCTTCAGGCTCACGATCACGAGCGGCAAGATCGTCGAGATCCATGTGGTCGCCGACCCCGAGCACCTTCGCCATCTCGATCTCGTGATCCTGGACTCAGGCGTCGAGTGGGCTCCCTAGACGGCTGAAAGGGAGTGAACCTGGTGCGCGTCTCGATCGGGTGGGTGATGAAAGGCTCTCGCTTACCCGGGTTCGACATCTGTCCACTTCGGCTCTGCACTACGTCACGTGTCACCAGATGTATGATGTTCGATCCTCATGACCCAGGTGACACGTGACGTAGTGCAGAGCAAAGGTGACGTGAAGCCACGCTGGGAAGAAGAAGCCATCGTGTTAGCGTTAACACGATGGCTTTGAATGTTGACTTTTGAACTTGTCAAATTTTAGTGGTCAGACCACTAGCACCAAAGGACGTCGTTGCTCGTACTGATCATGGAAGTGAGGAAAAGTACATGCCTCGACGGCGGTTGGGTGATAAATTATGAGTTACAATCGGGGCCATGATTCAAGTAACGATAATGCACGTCTGTTATGTCTGAGAGAGTACAAACAGGATTGCAGGCCCTATAAATCCTCCAGCATCCTTTTCGAGGTTTCTCGTTGTTAGGCTATTGACTTTCCTTAGCAGCGAGAGTGAAATAATATCATTGAATAACGTAGCGCTTTGCTTAATAAGGGTTCATGCTGCATAATGTCAGATGATACGCGGTTCGATCATTTCTTCGCCTGGATTCAGACACTCGATCCATACTCATTCCAAAACGAAGCGGAGGTGGAATCGAAATTTGTCGTGCCCTTATTCCAATACTTGGGATATCCTGAAGGGTGCCGTCGCCCTCAATATTCCTTGAAAATGTACGAGCCTGGCAGGCGTGGGAGGAGGGGGAGGTTCTCTCCCTGACACTTATTACAGGTAGAACAGGTATTAGAAGCGCAAGCAGAGCCGCCAGCCGGTTCCCTGCCGGTGAAAGGGCAAGCACCGCGCCAAGCTGGCGGCGCTCTTGGCCAGCTCCAAGATCTCCAGGAACCATTGTCGGCCCAGGCGCAGCACGCTCTTATCGCGCCGTGCAGCCCGATCAAAGCGTCGCCGCTTGCCGTGATGGATACAGGCGGCGCCTTCGCGGGCGAGCCACCAGATGGCCAGGCACAGCAGCAACAGCAGCCGCTCCAGATGCTCGCGGTCGCGGATATGGGTCGTTTGTAGCCCAAAGCCTCGGCTCTTACTATCCTGGATCAGCGCTTCCACCCGCATGCGCCCGCGATAGCGACGCAGATAGTGCCGTCCGGCTCCCTCATCGGAAATGACCACCAGAGGCGCCTCTTCACCTGGCCGCCACCAGGCGGTCAGCCACACCGGTCGTTGATAGGTTTTCCACAACCAGACTTGTCCTTGCCAGTACTGCCCTGGTGCACTCAAGATGGTCTGGAGTGGCTGCCAGATGAGCTGTCCGCGCTGATCGCGCTCGGTGGCGTAATAGCCTTTGTCCAGTTCGATCCGCAGCAGGTAGTGCCAATGGAACTGCTCACAGAGCTGCACGAGCTGTTCGCGTGCAATGCCGCTATCGGTGAGCAAGCGACACTGAGCTTGCGCCACGTAGGGGCAGACCTGTTCGATAAAGCAAGCAATGATCGCATATTGGCCTTGCTCCCAGGCGCTTTGCCCCGGCATCACGCGCCAGCCTAGGGGCCAAACCCGTGAATGGTGCAGGATGCCAAACCACACAATGATGGCCCGCGTCCCGATGGGCGTCAAATCGACCACGAAGGTGATCTCCGGCTGGTGGGCAAAGTCGGCCAGCAGATAGGGCAGGAACTGCTGCCACACGGCGTGCGGGTCGAGCCCTGAGTTAGCGAGAAAGCGATGGATGGTCCGCTCTTGACTGCTGGCCTGCGTCCCGCTGACTCGCCGCAAGACTTCGGCGATCCGAGCACTCGCTACGCTCCCTGCCAGTATGATCCCCACCACCAGCCATGCCAGCGTTTTGCAGCGATGCCCATGCAGCTTCGGGGCGATCTGTTTGACAAAGCCATGAAACTGTTGCCATACTCTGTAAGTAGATGCTTGCATCTGCGGTCTCCTTTCCACAAGAAAAAAGCTTGAAGCTGTGCTTCTTTCATTGTGGAAGGAGACCTGTTTGTGTGCAAGCAAGCGACCCATATGACAGTTCCCCCTTTCGTCTTGCCGCCCCTTCCCACGCCTTTTCCCCAGACCCTCTGCTGCTTCTGCCTCTTTTGCTCCTTTCTCGATCCGCTCCCCTGGCCCTCCCATAAGTGTCAGGGAGAGAAGGAGGGGGAGGGGCCAGGCGATTGATCAAATCTACTTCTCAACCACTGAGCGAAAGGAGCAGACTCCTGATACCTCGCTCATCATCGTCGAAGCCAAAGAGCCAGGCGAAACACACTTAGATGAGGCATTGGAACAAGCCCGCTCGTACGGCTATCGACTCACGCCGCTCTTTCTCGTGGTGACCAACGCTCATCGGCTGCTGGTGGTCAAACGGCATGGCTATCGTGGAGAGGAACAGGTATTCGATGTGACTATTCTCCAACTCCAGGAGCAAGACACGGCGAGCCAACTCTATCATCAACTACGTTTTGATGTGGTCAAGTACCTCAAAGAACAACTCACTGATGAGTTGACCCACACACTCTACGTTGATCTCATGCATACATTGGATCGCTATCCCGATCTTCGCGATCAGTTGGCAAAAGGGGACTTCGAGCGGTCCAAGACACAGGAAGGAAGACGCTTGACCGTCGTTGAGTCAAAAGTGGCAGTCGTCTGCGATCTTCCCCTGGCTTTCGGCGACGGTGCATGCCGCATTGAATTTAGCAATTTGCTCCTTCGAGGACTCACCTGCCATCTTACTCATCGGCAGATTGTTGAGAGATAATTAGAAAGGCCGACGGCGATCATCAAAGTGGCCGGTCATCACCGTGGACAAAAGCTGGGTGATGACCTACCATGACACCCATCAGTAACAACCAAGAGGTGTCATGTGAAAAAGGATACAGAGG
>WNGH01000417.1_pt1 | contig 36218 bp, 26 predicted proteins | sample 5400631 | NCBI WGS metagenome assembly WNGH01 (sample SAMN13153373, study PRJNA577476) | soil metagenome | isolation source: 115 cm soil or saprolite under Garry oak tree replicate 1 | place: USA:California | collected 2016-06-15 | reverse complement strand
AAGTCGGCATTCCCATCCTCGGCGTCGTCGAGAACATGAGCACGCACATCTGCTCGAACTGCGGTCACGAGGAGCACATCTTCGGGCAGGGCGGCGCCGAGCGCATGTGCAGGGAGTACGGCACCGAGCTGCTCGGGTCGCTGCCGCTCGACATCAATATCCGCGAGCACGCCGACTCGGGCAAGCCGACCGTGGTCGCCGATCCCGACGGCCGGACGGCGGAGATCTACCGGGCGATCGCGCGCCGGCTCGCCGTCAAGATCGCGGAGTCCGCCAAGGACATGACCTCGAAGTTTCCGAACATCGTGGTGTCGAAGGACACCTGACCGGGCTCACCGCCCGCCTTCTCCCCAGAACGCTCTTATCGCACGTCCCGCGCAAACGCGCCGAAGGAGTCTGCGTTCTCCAGCGCCTCGCCGGCCGTGAGGGCATCATAGGCGGAAGGCTTGAACTCGTAGGCTAGATCGTCTTTGTCGGCGTACTTGTGGGCGATCTCGTGGATTACATCCACCGTTCGCCGAAGCGCATCGGGAAGGCTGAACCAATCGGGACACAGATGGACGTCGCTCAGCGTCCGGATCAGACCGAACAGCCCCGTGTAAACATAGCCCCGCACGCCACGGTTACAGGAGGATTCGCACTCGAACGGCGGATCCTCGAACCCGACGCGGATCTCCCGGAAATCTCTCAGGAGACGGATCGTCCTCGACCATCGGTCCCTCTCCGGGACCTCGTCCATTCGGAAATGCCGGACAAGCGCCTCGTGCAGGGCGGGCAAGGGTGTTGCGGGATCCCGAAGAACGGTCTCCAGACCGGAGATCACGTGGTCCACCCAGGTTTCTCCCTGTCTGACCGCCTCCCGGATCATGTCTTGCCACCCGCCGGGACAATCCTCGAACGTTGGGCCGCGCGCCGCAGGCGATCGCTGAATCCAGGCGGCGCTCGATGCGCCGCCGCCCGCGGACATACGGTCCCGCCCTTGTTGCTGGATGACATGAGTCAGCTCGTGCGCCATCAACTTCTTATCGTGGACGTTCTCGTTCGCGCCGAGCCAAATATCGGAACCGAACGTAAAGGCGCGCGAGCGCAATTCCCGGTTCATTTGCGCCGCATCGTCGCCCGTGTGCACGCGCACGCGCCCAAAGTCGGCGCTGAGCCGCGGCTCCATGAAGGCGCGCGTCGATCGAGGCAAGGGCTGGCCGCCACCTATAGCCTGCCGCGCCGCCGCTTCCCCTGGATGCGCAGTCGATTCGGCGGCCAATTTCTTTTGCATGAATGAGCTGGCGCCGTCCGCCTTTTCGACTCGCGCGAGACCCGCTGCACTTGCGGGGGCGTTTGCCACCTGCTGCGCCAAGCGATCCGCTTCGCGCTCGTGGCGCTCGTCCGAGTCCGCATGAGACTTGGCCTGCGCGCCCGCCGTGCAGCGCGGGCAGCCGCCGCCGCAAGCGCAGGATTTTTTCGATGGCACACCGGTCGGCGTCTCCGGCGAGGCGCCGGCGCCTTGACGGTCGGGCACGATCGCGCGCAACGGAAACGCAACCTGGCGCCGTAAGCGCGGTGGTCTGACCGACGGAGAAAGCACAGTTGACAGTTTCATATCGTCGCCGCCAGCGCCGCGGCGCCGGCCGTGCGATTGCTCCCGGCGAGCGCGATGAACTTCGAGAGGAAAGCGCCGATCTCCGCTTGGTAATCCGAGCGCGACCACACGCTCGCGAACGGCGTCTTCGTCCGGCTCGCCACGTCGGCGGCGATCTCGAAGGCCTTGCGGATGATCACGGCGTTGATCGCGGCGAGATAGGCGAGGTCGGTGATCTGCGCCGGATCGAACAGGAAATCCTTGACGCTCCCGCCCTTGCCCAGGTTCATCTCGTTGGTCGTCACCGGCGTAACGAGCATCGTATATACGAGGGAGTCGATGAAATCCTGCCCGCGCACGTAGCTCTTCAGCCCGGCGGCGTCGTTCGCGGCGAGGTAGCCCTTCAGCGCCGGCTTGGGATCGGTGCCGGCGAAGCCGTACATGGCGTGAATGTCGTCCGCCATCGGCGGCTGGCCGGCGAGGATCAACTGGACGATGTGATAGCGCTCCTCGACCACTGCTATCAGCTCGTGATCGGCACCCTCGCCGATTTCCGAGAGCGCGGCGTCGGCGCGGTCGAGCGCGTAGTGATAGAGCTCGTGCGACAGCGTCGTGCGCAAGCCGATCTCCGTTTCTTCGCGATCGGCGACGCCTGAGCCGGGGAACAGGTCCGGATCGACCTCGATGGACGGCGGACGCGTGTTCGTGTAGTGAGCGCCGCCCAAGCCCACCGGCTGCAGCTTGAACGAGCCGCGGTCGGCGCCGAGGAAGCGATCCAGCACGACGTTGATGGTGCCGTCGGTCGCGAGCTTTTCCAGGAAAGGCCGCAGGCGCGACGGCACGCGGCTGCCCGCCTTCGAGATCAGCGCGGAGGCGGATTTCGACGACACCGCGCCGGGCTGGGCGCCGTAGCTCACCAGCAAATTGGTGGCGGCGGGAAAACCGCCCGTGGGGCGCTTGGCGCTCGGCGTGGCGGCGGGCCGCAGCAGCGAGTCGCGCATGCTCGGTGCGAATTCGGTGCTGCCGGCGAGGCGGCCCGGCACGTGGTGCACGGAGCCCGAGCTGTGCCTGAAAGTGGCGGTGCCGGAGCCCGCGCCGTAGACGGCGTGCGCCAGGAGCTGCGTGTAGAACGCGTCGGTCAGGCTCGCGGCGGTCGCGCTGGAGGCGTCGCAGAAATCGAGGGCGCACGCCACCGTGTCCCAAGGATCGACCACATCGAATTGCGCGCGGTTGTCCCGCAGGAAGTCGATCGCGCGCACGTACAGCGGCGCCTTCGTGCGCCAGGTGGCGCGGGTCACGACCACGCCGACGTAGGCGCCCGCCACCGCGGCGCTCTCCCCCGTCAGGCCGGCGATGGCATCGATGAGCAAATCCTTTTCGACGCCCTTGGCTACGTCGGCGTGATCGACTTTCCAGTCTTGCCCGGCCATGCGCGGAGCGCGCTGCACCTGGCGCGCGCTTCCTTGCTGCAGCACGTGCGTCAGCTCGTGCACGAGCAGCGCGCGGTCGTCGGGCGTTTCGCTCGCGCCGAACCAGATGTGCGAGCCATAAGTGAAGGCGCGGGCATTCAAATCGTCGTTGAGCTCTCTCGCTCCGGCGTCGCGATGTACGCGTACCCGGCCGAGGTCCGCGCCGAGGCGCGGCTCCATGAAGGCGCGCACGGATGCGCTCAACGGCTCGCCGCCGACGGCGTCGGCGATGCGGCGTTCCGTTCCGCCTGCCATGGCTGGCGTTCCGGGCCCTTCCGCCTTCGCCTGCACCAGCGGCGTCGTGCGCGGCGGGGCCGCGTCGGCGCGATTCACCGCCGGATCGGTCACTTGCCGCGCGACGCGATCGGCCTCGCGCTCGTAGCGATCGTCCGCGGCGCCGACGGCGAGCTTGGGCTGCGGACCGCGGCAGCGCGGGCAACCGCCGCCGCAGACGCAATGTGGTGCCTGCCGGATAGCGCTCGTCAGATTCACTGATTGCTTGCTCATGCCCGCGCGGTGTGGAATCGCCGCAGGGAGCGTACGCGCAGCGCTCGCTTGAGAATGCCTCGTCTTCATTGCGCCACGTCGAAACTTTCCGGCCGCTTAGGAAGATAGTGTTTCGCGCTGAGATAGAAGTAGAAATAGCCGAAATCGTCTTGCCAAACGTCGACGACAACTCCTTTGCTCGTTTTTGCAAAAGTCGAAAGGGTCGTGTACGAAAGCGGCTTATTCTCCGGGTCCGGGACACTTATGTACAGGCCGTAAACCTTGTGCGGTCGGGCGAAGGCAGTGGGGGCGATTCTTTTCTCGGGAATCGGAGCGCGGTTGATATATCCCAAGCTGCGCCAAAGCGCGACTTCATCTCCTTTTCGCTCACGCAAATAATGAGCATAGAACAGAACCAGTCCAGGATCCGTCCCAAACTCGGAGCCGGGTCCCTTACGTCCCCGCGAAGGAAACTGGACTTCGCGTTCGTACCAGCTCTCGGGGATGGGACCCGACTCCAAAATGCGCTCGATGATGATCAAATCGGCCGCCAGGTTCTTAAGCCGCGTCGCGCGTTCCTGTACGCTTTCGGTCTGAAACTCGTTGTTGCTTGTCTCGATGAGGACATATCCCTGCGCTTGCGGATTCGGCGTCTCATGCTTCCAAAGTTGGCCGCTGGTCAAACCGATCCGCAAATTGTCGATCGCGTTGGCGGCATCCCGCGCGGCGGACAAACGCAGTCGTTTTTTCTCGGCGTCTTCCTCCACAGGCGCGCGCATGATCGGCATTGCGCTAGCATCCGCGCCGGCTTGTTGAATCGTGTGCACGAGCTCGTGCGCGAGCAAATGCTGCCCTGCGCCGTCGTTCGGCCGGAATTCGCCGGCGCCGAAGTAAATGTCGCGGCCCCGAGTGAAGGCGCGCGCCTGCAGCGCTTGCGCGGCCTCCGCCGGCCGCTGTCCGTATGGATTCTCACGCCGCTCAGATCGTGACCGAGGCACGGCTCCAAGAAACGGCGTTCGCGCTCCGGCAGCGCTCGCCCTTCCCCTTGCAGCCGATCGACGGGAACGGAGAGGGATGCGGGGCCGGCGTCGGCCGGCCGCATGGGATCGATCGCCGGCGACCCGCGGGCATCCGCCCGGCCTGGGGTCATGACCGCATCGGCGACCCGGTCCGCTTGCCGCTCGTGCCGATCTCCAGGCCGGCTGACTGCGAGCTTGGCCTGCACGGGCGCTCCCGCGATACAGCGTGGACAGCCGCCGCCGCAGGGGCAGCCGGCGCGCGCACCATCGAAATGCGAATCCACCTTCGGCGCGAGGCGCGCGGAGCGCGGAGCGCGCGGCGCCGTTCGTTTGTCCTGGTGGTACGAAGATTTCATCTACCAACCCCTATTTCTTTTTTTCCGGAGGCTTTTTTTCCGGCGGTTTTTTCTCCGGCAATTTGATCGGTTCGACGCCAAGCTCCTTTGCATATTTGTTGAGCGTCTTGACCACTTCTTCCCTGTCGTCTTTGTTGAAACTCACCTCGCCCTTGAGTACGGCGGTCACCACGATATCGAACGCCCCCACGTTGCGCGTGCCGTCCTTTTCCGGGCCGAGCGCTCCGCGGGCGACGCTGAGCTGAGTCACCGTTTTCTTGCCGTCGCTGTAGACATCCGCGACGAGCCACAAAGTGTTGTCTGCCCCCTCCAATCCGAGAAATCCGAAACTCCCCTTTTCGGTTCGCGGCGGGCGGCCGAGTTCCTTGCGGACTTTGGCTTCGATGTCCTTGCCTTTTCCGTGGGAGTAGTCGTAATACTTTTTCTTGCCTTCCGGTATTTGCCCGCCCAAGGAAGCGCCGCGGCCGACGAAGGCCTCGCTGATTTCGTGCACGACCAGGTCGCAGGCCGTAGCTCCCAGCCCTTCTCCACCAGCGCTTGCGAGGGCGCTGACATCGCCCATGTCCAGTTGCTGGTAACCGGGGTGCTCTTCCGAAAACTGGCCGACGTAAGGATCACGACTGTCCGTGTCGATGATGACTCCATACGTCGGCGCATCCGCCATGGCGAGCACTTGGTTGCGCGCGGCCGCCGAAATTCCGGCGCCCTTCTTTTCCTTCTTCGAGGTGATCGTGAGGATCTTGTCGGCGTCGAGCTTGAGCCCGAGCCCGGAGCAGTCGGCGAGCACCTTGACGACCGCGTCCGCGTCCTTGCCGATGATCTTCACGCCCTTCTTCGGAAACGCGGGACCCTTGTCGTCGCGCATGATCATGGGCGGGGCGCCGCTCTCCTGCTGCGCGACGTGGGCCAATTCGTGCGCCAGCAAGCGCCGGCCTTCGGTGCTGTCGGGTCGATACCGGCCCGCGCCGAAGACGATATCGCGGCCGGCGGTGAATGCGTTCGCGTCCAGACGGTCGGCGGCACGCGCCGCCTGTGCGTCGGTATGAATCCGCACCTGGCTCAAGTCCCGGCCGAAACGCGGCTCGAAGAAATTCCGCAGCCCCGATTCGAGAGGATGGCCGCCATCCAGGCCGGCAGGCCGCGCGGCCACGGGCGCGCTCGCGGGCGCGGCTCTAGCTTCGCTCCTCGCCTGGACCGGTTCGCCGCGCACCGACTCCCCGGCAGGGGCCTGCATCACCTGCCGGGCGACGCGCTGCGCATGCTGTTCGTATCGATCCCCCGGCTCGCTCACGGCGAGTTTGGCCCGCGCCGGTGCGCTCGCCAGGCAACGCGGGCAGCCGCCGCCGCAGGCGCAGGCAGGCTTCTTCTGAAAAACTGAACCGGAGACCGGACGCGACGCGGCCTGCCGCGAACGCAAGGAAGGCTCGGCCCCGCGCGAACGGCGCGCTGCAGACGGCTGATCAGCGTGATTCTTGTTCATCACTCGGTCGCTGCGGCGGCACGTCACGTTCTCCCATCGACCACGCGCAAGTCGCCGGGGCACGTACCTGTGCGAAGCGATACGCGCCGAAGTCGTAACCCGCCTCGACCGCATCGCGTGCATCCCACGTCGAATTTCCGGAAGTGAACATCACCACCAACCTCTCGGCTCCCCTTCGCCGGGCAAGCGCACTTCCGGGTAGGGCTCAAAACCTTTCTTGCGCAGCCACGCATCGAGGACCTTGTCCTTGAAAAAATGTTCTATCGAACATTGGGCATGCAACTTGCACGTTCCATCGGCTTTCTTTGATGCGACGGGCGAGACCTTGTCCACGTGGTCCTCGCATTTCCCATGCTGGTCGAAACAGACGTGATCACCCGGAGGGCAGTCCTTGAAGTCGGCTCGAGAGAGCGGGAATTCCCTGAAACAGGTATGTCCTCCGTGTAACTGGCCAGTCGAGGCGTCGTCCTTGCAGTAGTTCGGGGCGGATTCGTAGAACTCTTTCTCGGCGTGCTCGCTGCACTTTCGTTGGAGCGAGCCTGGATTCACCCGCGTGAGGGAGCCCGTCGCGTTCGTTTGCTGCAGGGTGTGCGTCAACTCGTGCGCGATGAGGCGCTGCCCTTCGGTTTTCGCCGGCGCATATTGCCCCGCTCCAAAGACGATTTCCCGCCCCACTGTATAAGCCGATGCACCTATGGCCCGTGCCGATTCCGCCGCCTTGGCGTCGGTATGGACCCGTACTCCGCTGAAGTCGTGGCCGAAGCGCGGCTCCATGAATGCACGCGTGGCCGCGTCCAGGGGTTGGCCCGCCGAGCGAAGCACTTCCTGCACGATCGCCGGCGCGGTGGACGCAGCCGTCCGGACGTCATTCGGCGGACTCGGCGCGGGACCGGCATGCTCGTGCGCGGGCATCCGCATCACGCGCTCGGCGACATCGTCCGCTTGGCGTTCCGGTACATCGCTGTGCTCGTGCGCCCCCGACGCTTCCGAAGAGGCGCAGCGGGGACAGCCTCCGCCGCAGGCGCAGCCATTGCCGCGCGCGCCGGCGCGAAGAGCAGCCGGCGCGAACGGCGCGCTTCTTTCGGCGTGTAACGGCGCCTCGCGTGATTCGCGCCGCGCGACGTCTCGTTCGTGCGCCTTCGCCGGCGGCTTCGGAGCCAGCGCCTTCACGATGTCGCTCCTTCCTGGACCGATGCGTGGAGGAAGACGCCGCCGCGTTGCGGCCGTTTCCCGCTGCTCGCGTTCATGCTCGCTCCATGCATGGCGCTAAAAGGTCACGCCCACTTCCGCTCCGAGAATGTGGCTCCACAAGTCCCGGTTCGTTTGCAAGTTGCGCAACCATTCCATTTGATAATAGAGGTCCACGCGCGCACGGCCGATGTCGAAGCCGAAGCTCGTGAGCGGGCGCGCGACGACCCCGAGCAGAGGATCAATGCGGCCGGGGACGAGCGTGCTCGGCGCGCCGCCCCCGAGCACGCCGACCGAAGCGCCGATCGTGGTCGGGATGCGCAAACCGGGTATGGGCACGTTGAGAAACGGCGCCTCGGCGCCGATAGAGGCGCTGCCCAGCACCGCGTTGCCGCCGGGAGCGTATTCCGCAGCAAGACGCAGCGGGAACCGCAATGTCTGATTGAACGCGGTCGCGACATCGATCGAATAACCGGCCGAAACGCCCAGGCCCGAGAGATCGCCCAGGCGACCGCCCAGGCCGACGCTCAGGCGCTGACGCCGATCGCCCGCGCCCGGTGCCTCGCGCGAGCTGCCACCCGGGCCGCTGAAATCCATGTTGAACCCGGGCGCGGTCACACTAGGCTTGCGCACCGGCAGACCGCAGTGACGCAGCAGATGTGTCACCACCGAATTGCTGTTCGGCCCGGTTGGGGCATAAGGAATATCGGCGTTGGCAATGAACTCGAGCTGCTCGCGGAAACACTGCGCCTTGTGACAGGCCTCGGGCCCCTCGTACACCCGCACCGACGGCGCCGATGGATCCCAATCACGCGCCACCCCCTCGGCGTAAGGTCCACACGTGGTTTGGATATGACCGTAACCACCCGCGGGCGCGTGTCCCGGGCCACCCCGGAAAACGGTGGCGTTACCATCATGGTCGGTGAACACGATGAACAAGTGCGATACCGCCAACGCTTCCAGGCTGATCGTGGTGGCGCGCACGTCGATGGTGCCGGTGCATTGGTCCGCGGGAATGCCGGCGATGGCGCCGCAGTTGTCGTCGAATGCGCGCTGCACCATGAGCCCGGGGGTGCGCGTGGCCGCGAGGCGCCGCGCCGCCGTCGGCGCGCCGCCGGTCTGCTGGAACACGTGCGTCAACTCGTGCGCGAGCAGCGTCCGGCCTGCCGCTGTATGCGGCGCGTATTGGTTCGCACCGAATACGATGTCGGTACCTACCGTGTAGGCGTGAGCCTCGAGCGTCCTCGCCGCATTCGGATCCTGATGAACGCGCACGCGGCCGAAATCGAATCCGAAGCGCGGCTCGAAGAATTCGCGCGTGGACGCGTCGAGCGGCGCGCCGCCGCTCAGGCCGGTCGCCGCCGCGGCGGTCGGCGTGGTCGCGCCTTCGGCGGGCGAGGCGGCCGTGGCTGCGGAGCTCGCAGCGCTGGATGGTGAAGCGGCCGGTATGCGCATCACCTCGCCGGCGATGCGGTCGGCCTCGCGCTCGTGGCGATCGCCGGGCTCGCTGACCGGGAGTCCCTCGTGCAAGCGCGGCGCCCCGTTGCAGCGCGGACAATCGCCGCCGCAGGCGCAGCCCTTGGCTGAGGCTCCTGGCAGAGGATCGGGTCGGGCCGCGGCGTGCGACCGCGCGCCGAGCATGATCGCAGCGCGCACGGGCGCCGCTTGGCGCCTGACCGCAAGTCTGCTCGCGCTCATGAGGGATACGCCTCGCGCTACCGCCGGGGCGTCGCCCCTGTAGCCACCGATATGCCGAACGAGGTACGGGCAGCCTCGATTACATCTTGCTCGCAAGCGACACGATTGGCCTCGTCGCGGGCCGGCACCCCGGCTTGGTGTTGCTGCACGACGCGTCTGTGCTGCAGGGTGATCTCGGCGCGGCGCATGAGTTCGAATGCGCGTTCGCGCTGCTGGGACTGTGGCAGCCTGCGGAACGCGGCAATCTCGGCCGGATCATGGGGAGCGAGCGGATCGGGAGTCTGGTCCGGACCGGCGCCCAGGAACTCCTCGACCGCGGCTCTTTCCATCGCGCGCCCTTTGGGCTCCGGGAGCACGCTGCCAACCTGGGGCGGCAATTCGCTGCGACCGCGCGGCGTCACGCCGGCCAAGTCGCAGTTGGGACAGGCTTCCTTACGCAGCCAGGTCAACGCGGCGTCGGCCCGCTCGTCGCCGAGGGCGATGTTTCCCTCGAATGTCGGCCTTTCCCGCATGCGTGGTCCCTCCGGAGACGTAAATCCCTCGATCGACGTCACGCGATAGCCCTGATCATGTAAGTTTTGAATATCGGTCGGGAGCCGGAAATTGCGCCGGATGTTCGGATACCGATATTCGAAGAACAGATACCGAACCTCGGTATCAGTAACGGCCCGCTCGGGCACCTCCGGGACCGCGGGAACGTGGGTGATGCGCTCGCATTCGAAAACCAGCCGCGGTCGGCCCTCGGCGGTGCAGTCCACATGCCGCTGAGGACTGCCCGCCGAGAACGTGAAGGTGAGAAATCCAGTCCGGCTGGGTGCGTCGTATGTCACTTCGGCCCTCGCCGTAATGTCAGGTGTCTGGACCGTCGCGCCGAGTCCTCCTCCAGTGACGCCGGTTCGGTCAACCGTTACGGTAGGTCCGAGGGTGAGCGTGAAGCTGTCGCTCTGGACGACGGTGATTTCCAGTCCTGGCGACAGGGTCACGCCGGTCAGCGCACCCGAGCCGGCAAGGACGTTTCCGATAGCCTGTCCGACTGCGCGAGGAAGGTCGACGCTGGGTCTGATTCGGACCGCCGTGCCGCCGCGGCAGACGTCGACGTTCAGAAAGATGTCGGTATCGTTCCATCCCGCACTGACGCTGGTCCGAGTCTCCGGATGCCGAGGCTCGGAGGTAGTGGTCAAGGTGACGCGATATTCGGCGCCATCGCCGCAACGAACCGTGCGGCGGTCGGGTCGATCGGCCGGACTCGCCGTACAAGCCCGCTGTTGCCGGCGCAGCACGGCACCCCCGGCCGGCGAGAGCGACGCCTTCTCGCCACGCATCACCGCGTCGGCGACACGGTCGGCTGCGCGCTCGGCCGGGTCGTCTACCCTGCCGATCTTGAGGAAGGGGAACACTTCAGCCGGCTCGGGATTCTGCAGCGTGTGCGCAAGCTCGTGCGCCAGCAGGCGCGCGCCCGCTTGAGTCCGCGGCGCATACTGCCCGGCGGCGAACACCACGTCGTGTCCGACGGTGTATGCGAGCGCGTCTACCGTCCGCGCGGATTCTGCCGCCTTCGCGTCCGTATGCACCCGAACCTTGCTGAAATCGCGGCCGAAGCCCGGCTCCATGAAGGCGCGTGTCGCGGCATCGAGATGCTGGCCGGGTAAATTTAGTGCTTCGTGGACGATGGACGGTACTGCGGCCCGTCCCGGGCCGGGTTGGCTCACTTCGAGCTTCGCTCGCAGCGGATATTTTTCTCCGCACCGAGGGCAGCCGCCGCCGCAGGCGCAGGCGTTGCCTTGCAAGACCCCGTTACGTGACGCCGGTCCAAGCTCTCGCGGCGAGAACGCATTGATCGGCTCCTTGCGAGCCGCTTTTTTTGCAGGCTTAACCGCTTGCGCCTTCACGGCTCAGCGCCTGGATTTCGTCTTGCCGAAGCAGTACGCGCAGTAGTCGTAGCCCGCCTTGATCGCGTCTTCCGCCGTCTTGAAGAACACGCGGTGGTCGGCCGAGATCTGATCGATGCGGCAGTTCTTCTTGGTGTTCTTCAGGTCGTGCACTTCGCGGTTGTGCGAATTGCCGAGAAAGCGAGTCTTTTCGATCGTTCCGGGATCGCCTTGCGGCGCCGGGCCGGGGCTGCCGTCGGGGGGCGATGCGCACACCGTGCCCTCCAGGATGATTTCCCGGTAGTCGACCCGTCCGGGTTGCAGCGTGAGGGGCGAAGTGTCGCCGCCCAGGGCCGTTTGCTTGCTGTCGGTCACGCGCAAGCACATCCGGCCGTCCTTGGCGCTCGCCGAGCCCGCGGCGGCACCCGGCTGGACGCCTTTGGCGTCGGTGCCTTCCTGCGGGGTTCCGGCGTCCGCGGCCGGCTGGACCGTCTTGACGGATACTGCCTCCTGAACCGTGCCGACGCCGGCGCTCACTTGGCCGACCTGGAAGTTGTTGGATCGTACGGCCAGCTTGAAATGGCCGTCGGCGTCGGTGCAGTCGTAACCGAACTGGCGCAGCCACTGTCCGTCGCACGTATACAGCGCGACGGTCGCCTGCGGCACGGGTTTCAAGTCCTGGGTGCGCACGTGCCCGTGCACGGTCCAGGTGCTCGCGTCCGCCTGCGGCGCGCTCGCCTGCGCGCGCGACTGGGCGCGCACGACTTGCGCCGCGAGGTTCTGGTTCACGGCGATCTTTTGCGTTAGCGCGGCCACCTGCGGGTGCTTCGGGCCGAGCGTATTGCTCAGGCGCGCCTGCTCGCGGGCGAGCATGGCGCCCTTCGTCTGGCGCACCCTCTGCAGTCCGCCCAGCTGCGCCGCGCGCGCCGCGTCGGCGCCGTCGATCTTCGTCTGCAAGGTCCGCCCGACTTCGGCGGTGGGGATTTTCCTGGGTTCCGAGCCCGATTGCGTGCAGCAGCTCTTCATGGCGATTTCCTCAGTGCGAGAACATGTTCAAGGAGCCGCCCATGGCGACGAAACTCTTGCCGAGGCGGTCGCAGAAACCGGCGAAGAAGGCGTCGAGCAGCACTTTGTTGCCCGCCTCCGTCTTCAGCGAGGCGATGATCGCGGCGACCAGCAGGCAGTGGGTCGACTGGTTCATCGTGGTGGCGTTCATGTACCCGATGGTGATCGCCGAGTAGAGGGCGTTCAAGATGCCTTCCTTCATCCTGTTGTCGTTCATGCGCACCGAGAATCCGAAGAGGAAGGCGTGGGCGAGCACGAAGTCGTCGAGCAGATTGCAGTCGCATTGGTTGTCGCTGAAGGCGACGTCGTCGAGCGTGAAGATGGCGATCGAGGTGATCGCCAGGCTCAACCCCGTTTCGATCAGATCGAGCACGCACTGGTTGTCGGCGAACAGGACGTTGCCGTTGGCCAGGTATTGACCGATGCGCGCGTCGTCGAGCCCCGGCTGCGGCAGCAGGACCATGTCGTCCGTGACGTCGGGTCCGCTGGGGCCGGGCTGGACTTGGCCGTTGACGATGCCGCTGAAGGAGCCGAGCTGCAGATAGAACTCGTTCGACTCGCCCAGGTTCCAGATCATGACGCAGGCGGCGAAGAAAGTCGGCGAGCTGACCTTCGGCACCATGCCCATGCTGGTGAACTGGTTTCCGACCACCGACACCGGACCGAGCGCCGCGAGCGACAACGCCTGCCCGAGCGGCTGGCTCACGATGTTGTCGTGGATCTTGATCGCCGGCACGCCGTCCTGGCGCGGATAGACCTTCCCGAGCACCGTCATGGGGATCGTATTGGCCACGCCGTACACGATGTTGATGCCGCCGCGGCGGCCGTCCTTGGCAGTGTTCGAAGGCTGCCCGGTTTTCGCGCCGTTGTGCAGGATGTGGTTGCGCGAGATGTCGATGCCTTCGCCGTGCAGGACGAACACGCCGCAGATCGGCTGGAGATGATCCGGTCCGTTGCCTTCGATCAGATTGTCGCGGATCACGAGGTATTCGACGTCGGCGAGCGCGATGCCGCCGTAGCCCATGCTGTCGATCATCGCAGCGGGGATGGCTTCCAGGGTTCGCTGCAGGCAGCGGCGGATCTGGTTCGCGACGATGTCCAGGCGCACCACCGTGATGAACTCGTCCTGCGCCGAGAGATCGAAAAAGCCGATCACGCCGATGCCGTTCAGCCCCATGTCGAGAATGCGGTTGCGCGCGATCTCGATTTCGTAGAGCGGGGCGCCCGCCCGCGTGGTCGTGCCGCCGCCGCCGTTGGGCGGAACGTTCGTGTTGCCGGGCAGACACGGGCCGCAGGGATCGTCGCCGTTCACCACCCAGACGCTGACGTTGGTCACGTTGCCGTTGACGTCGACCTGCTGCGTGGTGCCGAGGGTGATGCCGTTGCCGATGCCGTATTGGATGAGATTGTCCAGCACGCGCACGCGCTCGCAGGTGCTCCCGAGATGCAGGCCGCCGCGGCCCGCGCTCGCGACGCTCACGGTCAGATCGCTGCGCTGCACGGTAATCACGTTGTTCTGGATCAGGCCGTCTTTCCCGATGAAGAATACCGCGTGCCAGGGGCTGGCGGAGTCCTTCATCAGGACGCGATTGTCGCAGATGGAGACCGATTCGCCGGCCTGCACCTCGATCGCGCTGCGCTTCGCGGTCTCGATGGTGAGCTGGCGCAGCTCGATTCCCGTCGAGACGGAAGTGGCGTCCACCAGCACGCCCGGCGCGTTGTCGTCCGCCTTCAGATGCAATCCCTCGATGCGGATGTTCTGGACATTGGTGAGCTGGATCACGGGATTCGCCGCGGGCGCCTGCACCAGGCTCTCGTCGCCGCAGCCGTGCAGCCGGATGTCGTGCTTGCCATTGATCGAGATATTCTCGGGATAGAAACCCGGCAGCACGCAGATCTCCCCGCCTTCGGGCGGCAGCGCGTCGATCGCGGCCTGGATCGTGCCGAAATCACCGAAGCTCTTCATGTTGTCGCCGACGCGGTAATAGCAGCAGCCCTTCTGCCGGGTGAGCGGCTGGAACACCTGGCGGCAGTCGTGGATCTTGCCCGCCGCCGCGGTGACGGTGACGACCGGCCCTGCGTCCCATTCCAGGATGCCGAGCGGCACGCGGTGGTGATGCACGCCCTGAGGCGGCGCGCTCGTCGGCCAGGCCGAAGGATCGAAGGGGACGCCGGCGGCGCGCGCCGGGAAGGTCCAGTAGTCGCCGGGGGTGTAGTTGCTGTTGCCCGCGGCCGGCGCCTCGAACTGCAGGTCGATGCCGTCCTTCAGCTCGTTCGGCGTCAAGCTCACCGGAAAGTTCGCGATGAGATCGACGCCGTTCCACAGCCGGAAGAAGGCGCTGTCGGGGTCGGTCGCCGGCCACGTGCCGGGCGTGCCGGCGATGTTGGTGAGCGCGAGCTCGCCGTCCTGCGGCAGCGTCGCATCGGCGGTCAGGACGACCCGCCAGTAGCCGAGCTCCGTATCGAACTTCAGGGCTTCCAGATAGAAGCTGGTCAGGCCGCAGTGGTTGATCGCCTGATCGTTCGCGCTGATCGCCACCGTGCCGGTCGCGCCGCCGGTCGAGGTGAACACGCCGCGCCCGACCAGCCCGCCGTTGAACTGCGACCACTTGAAGCGCGCCTGGCCCGCGAGCGGCTCGGCGATCTCGATGCGGTAGAGGTAATGCTCGAAGCCGCTGTAGCCGCCGCCCATCTCCACCGGGCACTCGCCCGCGACCGCGACGTTCGCCGCGGGCGTGACGGTGAGCTTCCCCTTCGCGGAGAAGTCGTCGGCGAGCTTGCCGGCGAGATTGCCGCACTCGTCGCCGTCGATGAGGCGCAGCAAGCGCAGCGTATAGGCGGTCTTCACTCGCTCGGTGGTGTCGGGGCCGCCGAGCGCAGGCTCGATCAGCTCCAGTGGATCCTGGAAGGCGTTGAAGCTTTCCTCCCATACGTCGAGGATCACCGCGTCGCGCACGCCCGCTCCGATCGTCGCGGCGCCTGCCTGGGGTGACTGGATCGGCGGCCCGAGGTATTGCGCCTTGAGCGCGAGCGGCGTGCTCCCGGGCTCGTTCAGCCGCAGGCCGTCCGCCCAGACGTTCCCGGGCAGGTAGGTGACGGTGACGCCGTCGCCGTCGCTCACCGCCTGCGTCAGCTTGAAGCTGTCGGCAGCGACCGCGGGCACCGCGGCGACGTTCGCGCCGAAGGCGTCGCGCGCGAGCCAGCGGCGCTGGTGCCGCTCGATCTGCGTCGCCGCGTTCCAGTCGCGGTCGAGCAGCACCCGCCCCTGCTGGTGCAGCACGCCGTTCCAGTTGTCGCCGGATTCGAATCCCCATTGGGAAAAATCGCCGTTCATGGCTGTTACCTCGTTTCGTTTTCGTGCATGCGTGTCGTCGGTTCCGCTAAGTGACCAGGATCAATACCGGCCGGATTCCGACCGGCATGAACTCGCGGTAGCGGACGTGGATGTTTTTCCATTTGTGCGTGTTCTGGAGATAGCCGAACGCGCCCATGGCGTCGTAGCCGGGGCCCTGCTCCAGGATGCGCGGATCGCTGCGCCCGTGCAGTTGCGCGTAGCCGGGGGCGCCGAAGATCTCGGAGGTGAAGGACAGGAGCGCGTCGCCGCCGAAGACGCAGGCGTGGTGCTGCGGCAGCCGGTTGCCCGCGGCGGCGAACCAGCTGAACTTGATGCAGCCCTTCTGGTCGTCGTGCGCCTGCAGCGCGTGCACGAAAATGCCGCCGCGGCCGCTCGTCTCTGTGGCGCGCACGCGCCCGAAAAAAGTTGCCCCGGAGATGCTCAAGCGCGCGCCCCATTCGGTCTCGGGATTGGCGCTCGCGCACAGCGCCAACCCCGGCGCCGTCTCCTCGACGCCCGCGCCGGCGTCGACGATGCCGTCGGTGACGGAGACCGTGTAGCCGTCGTCGACCCAAAGCGGTCCGCAGATCGAGCGGAACAGCACGATCTCGGGGGTCTGGTCGAAGGCGGTCTCTTCGGCGCCGTCCGCGAAGCCGTAGTCGTCGGTGAGGCGCAGGCCCGCGCGGATCGGCGCGCGCGTGCCGCTCGGCGTGCCGTCCAGGACGATCGCGCCGCCCGGGTCGAGCGTGCAGCCGTCGAGGAAAAGCTGGTTCAGCGCGGCGCGCTCGATCAGCGCCGCGCCCGGATCGAATCCGTCGCCGCGCGTGAGATAGAGGCCCTCGAGCTTGACGTTCAAGTCCGCGCTCGGATCGTCGGGGCGGAACCGCAGCGGCCGGGCCAGGCGGATCACCGGCCGCTCGCCCGACGCGGCGCGGATCCACAGCGACCGCGCGAGCTGGAAGCAATTGGGATCGTGCGGGTTGCTCGTGCCGATCACCAGGTCGAGGTCCAGATCGTGGGTCATGCTGTCCTGGATCTCGACGATCAGCGGCGCGATCCGGTTTTGCAGATTGTCGAGCGCGTGCTGCAGCCCGAACGGATCGGTGTGGAAATTCACCAGCTCCACGTCCGGGGTCTGTTCGAGCCAGGCGCCCGGACGCGCAGGGCGCGGCGCCGGATGCGCGCCCGTGGGACCGGAGAAACCGTAGGTCGCGGCGACGAGCAGATGGTCGCGCAGCGGCTCCGCCTCGACCGTCTCATCGGCGCCCGCGACGCCGATGAGAACGCGCCCGCGCTCCGGGTCGATCGCGATCTCGTGCTCGCGCAGCGGCGGATTCAGGCCCGCTTCCCACGCGCACAGGTTGGCGCCGCGGTATCTCCACGCGGTCGCCGCGAACGGCGCCTGCGGCAGATACAGGGTGAGGCCGATGTGCTCGGCTTCCGGAGGCTTCGCGGGCGGTACATACGTGACCACCTCGACGTACTGCTCGGGACGGCCTGCCGGCGTGCGCTCCGGGTGCTGCGGATCCTTGGTGAGCCGCGCCGCGGGCATCGGGCCGGGAACCGCATCCGGGTGCGTCAGCATCGGCGGATCGTCGTCGGCGGTGAAGCGATGCGTGTTGAACAGCACCATCGGCTCGCCCATGGGATGGACGTCGAAGCACACCCCGAACGCGGCGTTGCCCGGCGCGGCTGGCGTGAGATCGACGATCGCGTTCGCGGAGTCGGGATGCGCGTGCGGCTGCGACACCGGCACGGTGTAGGCCTCCAGCCGCCACAGGAACACGGCGAGATTGGGAATGTTGTAGCCGCCCCAGTCGCCGGCGGCGCCGTTGCGTCCCTGCGGTTTGAGGTCGACCACGTGCGCAAACGGATCGAACGGGCCCGAGAGCAGGCTCAAGGACGCCGGGTCGCGCAGATTGACCGTGCCCCCGCGCACCGGCTCGCTGATTCCGGTGAGGAGGGTTAGCGGCGGCGCGCCGCCCGCGTCCGGCCGCTGGTGGTTGAGGTGCTGGTTCCAGCACAGCCGCTCGCGCAGCTCGACCGCGTGCGCCGCCCAGCCGCTCAGCACGAAACTCAAGGATTCGATCGCGCCCAGCGCCCCCTTGCGGCGGCGGTGGTGGATGGTGCGCGCCACGTCGGCGCGCAGGGTCCACGGATCGCCCGAGAGATGCGAGGTGCCGAGCAGGTCCCCGATGTAAGGCACCACCCAGTCGGCGCAGGTCTCGATGAATTCGTCGTGGTAGAGCGCCTCGACGTTGTCGCGGATCGCGGCGAACGTCCGATCGACGATGCCGACGTAGGCTTCGAGCTGCCCCGCCGGCTGCTGCTCCGCGTCGCGGATGCGGTAGATTTCCGGCAGCCGCTGGTACAAGGGGAGGCGCGAGGTGCTCATGACGTTTCGCCTTCAGCTCCCGCAAGCCGGCGCGATCTGCGCGCTCGAGAGCTCGATGATCAATTGCTTCGCGTGCAGCGCGAGGATGAAGGTGTCGCCGCAGACGATGCCCGGGGTCGGGATCAGATCGAACGCCGGCAGGTCGAGCTGCGCCGGATCGGTCACGGGCGGGCTGCCCAGCGGAATAATCTGTGCCGCGGCGAGCGTCACCCACACGACGCCTTCGGCCTGCTGCGCGGCGCCGATGATTTGCGAGGTGTGCGTGCCTTGCCCGAAGCGCCGTCCGTGCAGGCCGAAGAGACCCCGCGCATTTTCGTCGACGGCATCGATGCCGTCCGCCTCGGCGCCCGCCATGCCGAGCGCGCGCCGGATCGCGGCCTTCACGTCCTCCTGGCGCCGGCTCGGATCGAAGCCCGCGGTGAGATGGATATGGAGATATTGGCGCAGGCCCTTCACCACCCGGATGGGAAAGCGCGCCGGGCCGCGGCAGCGGTTGGCGGTGGCGAGCGCGTCGCGCACCTTGTCCAGATCGGCGTCGCTCTCGCTTTGCGTGAGCACGGTGAGCTGCACCAGCGGCACGCCCTCGGGCGCGGCCCAGGCCGCGTTCGCCTTCAGCACGTTCGGCAGCGCGAGCGTCTCGGCTTCGAAATCGGCGAGGCTGACCAAGCGCCCGAGGCTTTGCACGCGGCCCGGCGCCGCCTCGCGCGCGTTGTCTTCGGACTCGGGCGACGCGCCGCTCGTCACCGGCTGCGGCAGGTAGACCTTGTCGAGACCCGCGAGCTTGCCGGTCGCCTGCGGGTGCGTGTCGGTTTTCAGCTCGCCGTAGGCGCCGCTGCCGGTGCGGTACACGGCGACCACATTGTCCCTGCCCGAGGGAAGGCGGGCGCCGGACTTGCCGTCGCCGAACTGCACGAAGCTCGCGCCCCCGGCGTCCTCGCGCACGATATAGACCTGGTCGTCGGGCGCGGCATTGAAGAACGTCTCCACCTTGCTCCACAGGACCCCGTTCACGTAAACCTTGAGCTCCGGGGTCTGCGCCGGGGTCTGCGTTTCGTCCAGCAGATAGGTGAGCGGCGCCTTGGGCACGGCGAAGGTCTGGAAGGCTTGGCGCGCGTCGCCGCTCCCGATCGGCGTTTCCGCCAGCGTTTTGCCCTGGTTTGCGGGCACGAGGTTCCCGTATACCGTGACCTTCGGAGCGGCCTCGTCGAACTCCTCGCGGTCGAACTCGGGCAATTGGTCGAGATGGATCGGCCACATCCACGAATTGAGCTTGTCCTTGCCGGTGGGCGAAAGATCGCTGACCGGGCTCGTGACCGTCACCGCCTGCGCCGTGCCGTCCTCGTGCGCGAGGAGCAGCGAGCGGCCGGGGAGGGCGGTCGCCTGGTCGTAGGTGCCGAAGAAGCTGACGCCCGTATCGGCGAACGCGCCGCCGTCGAAGGTCGTGACGGCGCGCAGCATCAGCTCCGGCCCGTCTGCTTCGTGGAACTGGATCTTGCGGATATCGGCCGTCTCGAACAGGATGCTGAAGTTGGTGACCAGTTGAGAGTCCGCGACGACGACGCTCGAAGCCCCCGTCAGATTGCCCCATACGAGGGTGTCGGCCCGCGCCTCCGCGATCGTCTTCACCACGGTGAGCGGCACGGGCGTGGATTGCCCGTCGAAGGTCACGAAGGCCTGGCAGATCAATTTACCGCCGATCGCGAGGTCGTCCACCTTCTGGTCGAGCGGCAACTCGGTCGCGAGCAGCTTCGAATAGACGTTGGTGCTGCCGAAGTCGGTGCCGTACACGCCCCGGCTGTAATCGGTCGCGGTCTGCGTGACCGTCGTGCCGCTGATGCTGGTCACGAACGCCGGCGAGTTGTGGCCGAAATGGCGGAAGCTGCGCTTGATGGGATAGGCCTTCACCGCGGTGCCGCGGTTTTCGCTCAGGGAGCCCTTGAACGTGACGATGGTGCGGTCGAGCACGCGCTCGACCTTGTCGACGATCACGATCTCGGCCTTCTTCTGCGCGCTGTAGGCGGTGCCCGTGACGTCCCACACCGTGCTGTCGGGCACGAGCATGATGCGATCGCCCGGCTTCAGCCTCAGCGCGCCGATGCTCGCAGCGTCGACCGCGCCGTCCACGGACTGCACTTCCAGTTGGCGCTGGCCCGCGGCAACGTTCACCGCGGGCAGGCGCGGGCGATAGAGATGGAAGCTGCTCAGATGCGGATACGCGACCAGGGATTCGCTCGCCTCGAACTCCGCCGGTTTGTCGCCGGTCCCGACCTGGGCCTTCAGGCCGAAGCCCTTCGGAACGGTGACCGGCTTCGCGTTCGCCCTCAGCGCAAGCGCGAACACCCCCTCGCCACCGACCCCGGGCGCGAGCCGGTATCCGAGCAGGCGCGCGAGCTCGACGATGCTCTCGCGCCACTGCGCCGTGCGCAGGTACGCCTCGTTCGCGTACAGGCTCTGATACCAGGTGAGGATGTCGCCCACCACGGCAGCGCCCTCGAGCAGGGCGATGCCCGGGTCGTCGACGCCGCGGTGCGTCCACGCCGCGAGCGCCGGCGCCTTGTCCAGGGCGTCGAGCAGATATCCGCGCAGCTCCGCGTAGGTGCCGATGCGGTAGTCGATGCGCTCCAGGCCCGGCCGGTTGAAGATCGGCTTCGGGAACACCGGCGGCGCGAGGCAGTCGTGCTCGCAGCTCATTGCCGGCCTCCCTGGATGTCGAAGCCGATGCGGCCGAGCTCCACCCGGCTCGGGTCGTTCGCCACCTCGATGATCTCGAAAGCTTGCACCTCGATCTTTTCGACGATGTTCTCGGGCACGTCGTCCGGGTCGAGCGTGATCGTGGCGAGCGCCGCGCCGCCGCGCGGATGCAGCCGCCGCATGCTCGCGGCGAGCACGCGTCCGACGCCGGTGACCGCGAGAGCGCGCCCGATCAGCTGGCTCGCGTACAGGGGCTCACCGAAAGTCCATTCGTCGGGATGGAAGAATCCGCGGCGGCCGTCGGAGGTGTAGCCGTCGGAGAATTCCTCCTCGAGCAGCGCGCGCAGGTCCTGCGGCCAGTAGTCCGGATCGGCGCACAGCGTCAGGTGCACGTCGAGCGGAACGAAATCCGCCGGCCGCACCTCCAGGTCTTCGCCGATCAGGCGCACCGCGTCCAGATAGGCCTCGATCTTGCGCCGCACCGGGTCGGTGAGCGTGGTGCCGCCCTTGGGATCGATCGCGACGCGCACCCCGCGCCAGCTGCCGGTCCAGACGTAGCGCGCCCGCGCGCGCGAGACCTCGGCGAGCTCCTCGGCGCGATCGGCGTAGTCCTCCAGGGTGACTGCGCGCAGCTGGCGGGCGCGATAGGCTTCCGGCACGCGGCGCACGATCTCGGTCGCCGGCTCGGGCGCGCGGCCGTTGACCACGTCGAAAGGATTCCAGATATTGACGACGTGCGGGTTGTGGACGCCATCGAAGCCGGTGATGCTGTCGAAGCCGACGTTGCCCGCCTCGCCCAGTCCCACGCGGTAGGCGCAGGTGACGGTCGCGCCTTCGGGCAGCCCGCGGCCGTTGACGTCGTCGCCGAAGCGGATGCGGCTCGCGCCGTACTCGTCGGTCTCGACGATGAAGTGCTCCTGTTCGCTTTCGCTCTCGATCAGGTCGCTCTGCTCGGTCCACGGATCGGCGAAGCCGCCGACGCGGACTTCGAGCGTGGTGCGCGTGGGGTGCTCCCCGCCCGGGGGCGTGTCGAGATACGCGAGGGGCGCGTTCGGCAGGGCGCACACCGTGCCCCAAGGCGTCGCCTCGTAGTGCGCCTCGTCGGCGTGGGCGAAGGGCGTGTTGTCCGTGGGCGCGAGATCCGCGCCGGGTGCGCGAAAGACCGTTTGATGCGGGCGTCCGTGCGTGAGCGGCACGAGATTGCCGTGGAAGAGGCTCACGTCGTGGATCACGCCCGGGCTGGTGCAACGGGTGACGAAGCAGTAGCGGCGCGCGAGCGCGTCTTCCTCGCGCCAGTGCACGCGCACCATCCATTCGCCGGCCAGTCCCGCCATGGGATCGAACACGCTTTGCGCGCTGGCGTCGCCGTCGAGCAGCTGCAGCAGCTCTCGGGCGCTCGTGTCGCGGCCGTTCGCGGTGCCCGTCTCGGGATTGAGCGCCTCCTGCAGCACCAGATGCCGCCCGGGCGTGCGACGCAGGAGATCGCGCAAGGTATCGGCGTCCGCCTGGTTGGCGGCGTTGAGCGGCGCGGGCAGGCCCAGATCGGCGCTCGCGGCGCCGGCCTCGAGCGCGCTCACCGTGTCGCCCCACGTATACAGGCCGAGCTCGTTGAGGCGGGCGTCGCAGGCGACATCCTGCGTGCTCGCGAAGATGACGCTGTCCGCGTCCTGCCATTTCGCGCCGGTCCAGGCGCCGAAGCCCGCGGGGAGCGCCGGCGCGCCCGTCACTTTGAGCGCGAGCCAGGTGCTCGCCTGGTTGCCCTGGTGAATGTGGTAGTCCATCAGGCGCGCGAGGCGGGCGAGCGAGACGCGCTTGCGCGCCGAAGCGAGATACGCCTCGTTCATCACGCGGTCCTGGTAGTCGCTCGTCTCGTCGGCGTCGGCGGCGAGCAGATCGATCAGGACCTGGTCGAGGTCGGCCTCGCTGGTCGGCTGCCAGCCGGGCACGCGCCGCATCATCGCGGCGATCAGGTTGTGCTTGAACGAGTCGTAGTCCTTGGCGAGGTAGTCGATCGCCGGCTCCTGCGGAGCCGCGGTGTTCCCGCCGCCCTCGGGCGCGCAGTTCAGGTTGAAGCAACCGGGGCGGAACTTGAAGCCGATGTCGGTAAAGAGCGGATCGAACGCGGTGCGATTCATCGTGAGCGTGTAGGTCGAGTAGTCGCCGATCGGCTCGACCCGTACGCGGATGACGTTGCCGGCGCCCGCGAGGGCCTGCGTCGCCTGCACCTGGCCGATGCCGTCGCCCGCGGGGACGCGTGTGCCGCCCGAGATTCTGAATATCGAGCGCACCGGCACCGCATGGGCGTTGATGTCGTCGAGGATCCCGTTGGCGGCGAACAGGTCCACCGACGTATGGAACTCGACGTCGATCCAGGCGTGCGTGGGCGTGCCTGCCGGCTCCAGGCTCACGAAGGCGAGCTTGATGCCGTTCAAATTGCGGGCGCCGAGGTTGCGCGCTCGCTCGGCGAGCGCCTCGGCGTTGAAGATCTTCGCGGTGTCGTGCATCTTTAATCCCCGCGCTCGAAACGCAGACGCCGGACCTCGTCGGTCACGGTGGTGCGGTAGGTGAGATCGACGATCAGCTTCGCGTCCTGGTTCGTCACCTCGAGGTTCACGATCTTGATGCGGTGGCCGAGCCACTGCGACAGGGCCTGGGTGATCATCGCCTTGGAGAGTCCCGCGGCGAGGTCGTCGTTGCGCTCGAACACGAGCCGGCGCAGGCCGCCGCCGAAGCCCGGCAGGAACGGCCGCTCGCCCTGGTTGGTCAGCAACAGCTGCATGATCTCGCCGCGGATATGCTGCTCGAGCGACGCGGGCGCGGCGCTGCGGCCGTCGGCCGCGATCTGAAAGGGAAAGCGCATGTGGCGTCCGTCGCTCATTGCGCCTGCACCTTCGATTGCGTGTTGGCGACGGTGGCGACGCCCTGGACGGCGCCGGTGCCTGCCTTGCACTGGCCGACGCTCGATTTCACCAGCACCGCCGTGCCGTTGATGGTCACCTTGGCCGCGCCCGCCGACCAGGCGATCTGCAAGCACGGCGATGGCGTGTTGCCCATCATGAAGGGGCAGCCGGCGACCGTATGGATATCGCTCTCCACCAGGATGGGGGAGTTGTCGGCCATGACTTTCGTGTTCGAGGGCACCACCGAAGCGCTGCCGCCGTGGGTGCACTGGATGGTGCTCGCGCTGGTGAGGACGAAGCCCGGCATGGCTAGCTCACCTTGAGCGCGCCGTCGTTCACGCTCACCCCGCTTTGCGACAGCACCACCTTGCCCGAGCCCGATTCGAGCGTGATGTCGTTCTCGCCGATGTCGACCTTGCCGCCGCCGGCGTGCTCGAGGTGGATCAGCTTCTGGTCCTCGTCGATCACGATCTTGTGGCCGGCGCTGGTGATGAGCGCGCGCACCTTGGCGTTGGCGACGTCGGCGAGGTCGCCGTTGCCCCACCAGCCGCCGCACCACAGCGGGCGCGCGGGGTCGCCCGCCTCGAACTCGATCCACACGCCGTCGTCCTTCTCCGGCAGCCACACCACGCCGTGGTCCTTGCCGGCGAAGGGCACGCAGGGGAGCGCCCAGGGCGAGTCTTCGTCGCCCAGCACTTCGGGGACCTTCGCGCGGATGCGGCCCATCTGGTCGGGATCGCTCACGTCGGTGACGATGCCGCGGTATTTTCCGTAGAACCGGCCGCGCAACTGCTCGGCGAGCTCGACGACCAGGCGCTCCAGAGCGGTGCCTTCCATCAGACGATGCCTCCCAATGAGGGCAAGCCGCCGCCTGCGCCGGCAGAACGCGCGTTGCGGCGCAGCGTGAGCTTCTGCCTGTAGGTGTCTTCGGTGATCTGATGGGTGACGCGGCTGATCAGGTAGTCCCCGCTCAACACGCCGCCGGCGCCGGCGACGCTGATGACCTGGTACGGCGAGAGCACGGTGTTGTAGCGCTCGGCGTCGATCTCGGCGGTGCCCGAATAGGCGAAGGCGGACAGGTTCACCGCGGCCTGGGTGGCGGCGTCCAGGTCGTTGGTCTCCTCGCGCGTGCGCGCGAGCAGCGCCGTCGAAGGCGGCGAGACGAAGTCGTGCACCGCCTCGTCGCCCATGGGATCGAGGTCGGAGGAGGCGGCGCTGCTCGAGAGCGCCGTCTTGTCGCTGATGCTGACGTTGCCCGCGGCCGCGGCGAGCGGACGCAGCGCGTCGAACTGGACCGAGAAGCTGTCGATGTTGCGGTCGTTGCCCATGAGCAGCAGTCCGGGCACGGCACCCCCCGTCAATACCGGAAGCTGAAACACTCCGGTGCTGACCCCCGGGGTGTCTCCCGGCTTAACGTACGCGAACATGCCGTGGCTGCGCGCGAGCTCGCGCACCAGCTGCATCGCGGTGCCGCGCTGCACGACGAAGCGCGTGAGCGCGCTTCCGGCATCGGGGACGCTGTCGACCTCGGGCGTCAGGCCCGCGTCCGAGTAGAGCTGCTGCACGATCTCGTCGGCGGTCATGCCCTCGAAGAGCTCCACCGATTCCTCGCGATTGAGCAGCACGCTGTCGTCCTGCATGACCAGCGTCAGCACGCTCTCCCCCGGCCCCGCGCCCATCTCGAAGCGCTGGCCGACGATAGGCCCGTCGATGAGCGGCACGAAATCGCCCTCGTCGCTGTCGTCGCCGAGCTTCACCTCCACGCGCACCCGCGCGAACGGCTGCGCGAAATCCTCGCCCATGCCCGACCAGGCGCCGGCGTCGTCGGCGGTCAGCACCAGCCTCAGCTCGGCCTCGGTCGCCATGCCGATCGCCTGATCGACCCGGATCTCGGTGATGAGATCGAGCTGCTCCTGAGTCGCGGACGCGCCGCCGAAGTAGACGCGGAATTCAGCGAGCGCCATGGCCGGCGACCCCCCTCACCCCCGCCCTCTCCCTGAGGGAGAGGGGGAAAATAGGCGCGGTTCTCATCGTTTTCATTTCTCCGGCACCAGGATGCGCCGGCCGGTGGTGCGCACGAGCTCGTTCGCCTCGAGCTCGGAATTGGCGTCGGCGACGTGCCAGAAGCGGGTGGCGTCCTTGTAGCGGCGCTCGGCGAGCACGTCGAGCTTGTCTTTGTCCTCGACCTGCAGCTCGACGCCCGGCGTCGCCGGCAGCCGGCGCAGCTTCACCGCCTGCACGGGCCGGCCGCTGCGGTCGCGGCCGCCGACCGTTTCGAGCCCGAAGTAGCGCGAATTTTTCAGGAACATGTGCGTCCCATCTAGAACGGGATGATGTCGACGGCGAGCTCCACCGCCTTGGCGAGATTCAGGATCGACTGCGCGTCCTTCGCCACCTGCGAGTACATGAGCGCGCCCTTGCCGATCTTGTCGGTGCTGGTCGCCGCGAGGTTGTTGATATCGAGCCCGATCGCCACCTCCGCCTGCACCGGATTGAGCAGGAAATCGAACTTCTGCTCGGTGATGGTGAGCGACTTGATCTTCACCGGCAGCACGCGCGTCAGTCCCCAGATGAACAGGATGCGCGGCACGCTCTCGCGCGGCACCGACTGCGTCGGATCCTGCGCCCCGCCGCCGCCGAGCGCGTCGCCGATCGCGTCCAGTGCCGCGCCGATCAGGCCGGTCAAGGGACCCGCGGGATACACCATCTTCTCCAGCGCAGCGAGCTGCGGGCCGATGCCGAATACGCGCGGGATCGCCGAGACCGCGCCGCCCTTGCCCAGGTCGTCGGCGGCGGAAAAATGCGCCGTGAGGGTGAACGATTCCGTCGGCGGCACGCCGATCGCGGCCGCTTCGCGCGGCCGCGCCTGCTCGCGCGGAGTCGGCGCGCGCGGCTGCGCGATGTTGATGGTGCGCGCGATCTGCTCCGGGTTGAACTGGAACACCACCAGGTTCGGGATCGGCCCGAGGAAGTCGCCGCTGTATTCGACCAGCGCGCCGCGCAGGAGGAAGGCCATCAGGGCGTCTCCGGTTCCTGCGCGTCGGCCGGGTCCGGCTCCGCGGCGGGATGTGCGTCGAGCACGTGCCCTACCAGTGCTTCGGCGATGAGCGCGCGCAAGTCCGCGGGATCGATGTTCGACGGCACCGTCAGCGGACCCAGGGCGACCTCGGCGAGATCGCCGGTCGCGAGCCCGTCGGGCCGCGGCCCGAGCGCGCCGATGCGGCGCGCGAGCTCGCCCTCCAGGCCCGACAGAGCTTCCTCGGCGATCTCCTGCGATACGCCGTGCAGATCGATGCCGACGCGGTCGATTTCGAACTCGACAACGCTCATGCGAGGACCTCTCCGAGCAGATCGCCGTAGGGCGCGAACACCTCCCGGTTCGACGGACGGTTCATCTTGTCCAGCTCGCGCTTGACCGCGACCAGCACCTCGCGCATGCCCACCCGCGGCCGCGCTTCGCTGCCCGCGGCCTGCAGGCAGGCGTTGAACGCGATCGAGCGGATATGGCCGCCCGCCAGCTGGAACGAGCGCGCGAGATACGGGAAGTCGATCTCGCCGACGTCGACCGCCTCCGGGAACACGCGGCGCCAGATGCGCTCGCGCTCAGGCGCTCCCGGCAGAGGAAACTCGACGATGTAGCGCAGCCTGCGCGTGAACGCCTCGTCCAGGTCCTTGCGCCGGTTGGTGGCGAGCACGGCGAGCCCCTTGAAGCGCTCCATGCGCTCCAGCAGGTAGCTGATCTCGATGTTGGCGAAGCGGTCGTGCGCGTCCTTCACTTCGGTGCGCTTGCCGAAGAGCGCGTCGGCCTCGTCGAACAGGAGCAGGCAGTCGCTCGCTTCGACCGCGTCGAAGACGCGCTTCAGGTTCTTCTCGGTTTCGCCGATGTACTTGTTGACGACCTGGGAGAGGTCGACGCGGTACATCGGCATGTCGAGCTCCGAGGCGAGGGCCTCGGCCGCCATGGTCTTGCCGGTGCCGGGCGGCCCGCAGAACATCACCGACAGCCCGCCCTCGTTCCAGGCCCGCGCGGTGCCCCAGCTGTAGTGGACGGTGGCGAGCGCGCGCATGGCGCGCACCGTTTCCTTCAGCTGCACGGCTTGCGCATTCGGCAGCACCAGCTCGTCCAGGCGGAAGCGCGGCTTCACGGCTTGGGCGAGATTGTCGAGCTCGTTGGTCACCGCGGCCCGGCAGGCGTGGAACAGGTCCTCGGCGGTGACGGTCGCGCCCGGCCGGTCGAGCGACGCCGTAATCGCGGCGATGGTCTTCTCCTGGCAGCGGAAGCGCCTCGCCGCCTCGGCGATCGCGGGGCCGAGTGACTGGGCATGGCGGCCGAGCCCGAGCGCGAAACACTCGATGCGCTGAGCGAAGTCCAGGCCCTGGACGAGCACCGGCGGAGTCAGCGCGAACGCCGGGACCGGCTTGCAGCAGGCCGGCACGCTGCCGGGCGCGAACCAGCGAACCGGGATCGACAGCACCGGCGCGAACCAGGGCTCGGGCTTGTGCTCGTGCGCCTCGAACCAGTGCTCGGGCAGCAGGGCGCCGAGACGATGGAGCCAGCAGATCGTGGCGAGCGCCGCGAGAGCGCCGCGCTCCGGCACAAAATCGTCGGCGACTTTCACCAGCCGCCGCGCGGCGCCGTCGCCTGGAGCGCGGCGCGCGAGCAAGGCCGCGGCGTGCGCGAAGTCGCTGCCGCGCGGACCGATCAGCGGCACGACCTGCATGTGATCGAGCGGCGGCTCGATCAGCGCGGGCACGCGTGCCGCGTCCTTTTCCGTCGAGATCGGCGGCAAGGGCACCGGCTGCAGCATCGACGGCAGAGACGCGTCGGGATCCGAGAGAGCGCGCGCGACCCGTCCCGATATCTCCAGCGGCTGCTGCCAAGGGACGGCGTGCCCGGATTCAAGCGGCTGGGAAAGCAGCCCGTAGCGAAACAGGGGATGCGAGGGCTCCGCGCACGCGACCACGGCGAGCGCGTCGTCCCACAGGCGCTGCGCCAGCGCGAGCGTGGGAAACGGTCGATTGGCGTCGTTGTGGCAGGCGGCGAACACGGGCCCGAGGCTCGCGTCCAGGCGCGCGCTCAAGGCAAGCGCGAGGACGAACTGCGCGGCTTCGTCGAGTCCCGCTTCCTCGACCGCGCGCCGCCACAGACCGGCGCCCGCGGCCGCCGGCTCCATCATGGAGATCTGCTCGGTGAGATAGCGCGCGGTGAGGTCGGTTTCGAAGAAGCGCCGCTTGTCGTGCTGGTAGCGCGTCAGATCGAGGCTGTCCTGCGCGGCGTCGGTGAACGGCGGCGGCACGCCCTGTCCCGGATCGCGCTGGCCCGCGCGCTGGTGCCAGCACCAGCAGATCTCGCGCCTCAACCGCAGGCTGACCTGCGCGACCCAGTGCGCGGCGTCGGCGTCGGCGAGCCGCAGCTGCGGGTTCAGACATCCCGGGCGCGCGCGCGGCGCGCCGGATTCGGCGGGCGCGGCCCCGATATGCAGATCGTTCGCGCTCATGCCCAGTGGACCTCGGGAGCAACAGAGGCTTGCGCGCCGTTCACCCGCAGAATCAGCCGGTAGTCGCCCGGCGGCAGCGCCTGCTCCAGCGCGACCTGCGCGGTGAGGCTGGTCTGCGCCGCCGTGCCGGTCGCCTCGACCATGAGCGCGACCGCTCCGTCGCGGTAGAACGCGACGAAGATCGCGTCGTCGGGGCCGCCCAGGCGCCGGCCGGCGAGGGTGACGTCGCCGAAGAGATTGCCGGCGTCCGGCGTGAGCGGTCCGACCGTCGCGCCGGTGAGGGTCGGCGCCAGGGTCCCGGTCACGGCGTTGCTGTTCAAGGCGCGGCCGCTCGGCAGGGGACGCGACACGCTCACCGGATAGCTGCCGGGGGAGAGCGACGTATCGAGCGGAATCACCGCGAGCACTTCGCCCTCGCGCGCGCCGGTCACCGGGAACGATGCCGGCCCCACCCACACCTGGTCGACGGCGCTGCTCAGGTCGTCGCCGCGCAAGCTGAGCGTCGCTCCCGCTTCGAAGCGCTCGGGACTCACGCTCGCGAGCCGGGGCCCCATGCTGGGCATCACGAACACGCCCGGCTGCGCGGGCGGGCCGACGCTCAGGACCGGAAGCGCGTACGAGGGCGTGACCTCCGGCATGATCATGACCGGGCGCACCTGGAAAGCGGCGGAGATGCGGTATTTCTCGTCGCTGCCCTGCATGATCTTCGAGAGCATCTCGACGTCCGCCGGGTCGAAGCTGATCTTGAGCGGCTCCGGGTTGCTCGAGAGCGCCGCCACCGAGGAGTCGATGAAGTTGAGCTCCTGCAGCGCGGCGAGGCCCTGCCCGAGAAGCCGGTGCGCGATGACCGAATCGCTCTCCTTGTGCTCGTCGAACGCGGTCAGCAGATAGCGCAGCACCATCCACAGCGGCGGCGCCTGGCCGTCGTCCAGAGGGTGGTTCTTCAGGTGCGGGTCGAACTCGATCTGGAACAGGAACAGATTGAGCTTCGGGCCGGCGCTCGCGGTGGCGGCCTCGGGCCGCCCGACGTCGACGTTGACCGACGCGCGCGCCGAGATGCGCGTGCGCAGCAGATCCGTCACTTCGCCGATCGCGTCTTTGCTCGCCGCGAGGGTCATCCCAGGCCTCGCACATAGTGCCGGTGCGCGGAGAACGGAGTCTCCGCGGACGCGGGGGCCGGAGCGGGCGCCGCGGGCGCGGTGAGGAGCGGCACGGGCGCGGGCTTCGGCGCAGGCGCGCGGATCTCGACATCGATTTTGCCGATGTGGACTTTGACGCCGCTTTCGCGCGCGCGCGGCACCGGCTTTTCCCCATGCGGCGAGGGCGCGGCGGCGACGGCCTGAGAGCGCCGAGGAGACGGAAGGGCCGTTTGCGCCGGCTCGCTCGAGGGGCGCAGGTGCGCGCGGTCGTCGCGCCTTTGCGGCGTCGCCTGCCTTGGCGCCGGCTGCGCCGGAGCGGACATGATGAACGGTGCGGACCGCTCATGTGACTGCATTGCAGCCTGCGCGGCGGCGAGCGGTGGTTCGGATGGTTTGGCGGCGCGTGCAGCGGTCGACGCGGGAATCGTCGGGCCCGCAAACCCGCGGGTCATGCGGGTCGGCCCCGCAGCGACGCGATCGGCACGCGCGGCCGGCGCGGCGCGCGCCGGGGCCGCAGAGGGTGGCTCGAAAACAGCAGTGCGCTCGCTCGCGGGGCGCGCGGGCTCGGCAGGGGTCGCGGCGGGCGCCGGCAGATCGTCTGCGTGCGCGCGCGCGGGATGCGAGCGCCTCGCCACAGCGCCCGCCGTATCGGCCGAAGAGGAGGAGAAAGAAACAACCGGAACGGCGGGCGCGAGCGAGGACTGTCGGCCCGGGAGCGGCGCCGCCGCCGTGGGGTCGTCGAACGCAGCGGCCGGATGATCGGTGTGCGTGTCCGCCGGCACGAGTCCGCCGGTGCCGACGATGTGCTCTTCGTGCACCTCCAGGATATCGGCCGATGCCGCAGGTGGGCGAATCCCGGGGCCGGGAACCAGACCGGATTGACGCGCCAGTCGCTTGAGGTAGCCCGCCACGGTCACGCCCCTTGGCGCATTGCCTCGATATAGTAGGCGCGCCGCCACGCCGGGATCGCGAGAATCTGGGTCTCCGACCAGTGATAGCCGGAGGCGAGCGCATGCACCTCCAAGAGGAGATCTTGCTGCACGCGCGCGAGCCGCTCCAGCAGCAGGGCGTCTAGGTCGACCTCGACCTCCAGCTCGTCGCCGCAGCGCGGGCACGAGGCGCTGAAGCTCAAGTCGGTGGTGGGGTCGTTCTCGGCGAGCGCGTCCTCGACGCCCGCAAGCCAGGCCTGCGGCAATTGCCACGTCTCGCCGGGCGTCGCGCCGTCGAGTTCGCGCACGAGGCTCGTTCCCATCCGCACCGGCAGCTCGGCCGGATCGGCCGGCGGTGATTCGAGCCAGCGGCGCTGGTCCTCGCCCGTCGGCAGGCGCAGCACCAGGCTCGCGGTTTCGCCGTGCCAGGCGCATTCGGTCGGTTCGGTCGACTGCGCGAAGCTCTCCAGATCGAATTCAAGCTCGATCTGCTCGCCGCCGCCGCCCTCGCGCTCGCAACGCGCGAGCGCCGCCACCGACGGAACGCCGCAGGCGCAGGCCACGGCGAGCAGGCCTTGCGTGCGCTGCGGCACGGTCCACCGCCACGGCTCGTCGTCGCTCGACGACCGCCCCGCCGCGTCCGTCACGCAGCGCGCGAGGATCTGCGTGACGACCTGCGGACGCCGCGCGCGAAAGTCGATGTCGAGATCTTCGGCGCGGCCGAAGCTGCGTACCCGGAACCGCGGCGCGGCCGGCGGCCAGCCGCGGGTTCCCGCGCCGCTGTCACTTTCCCTCGTCACGACCGCCTAACCGGCCTTCTCATCCGGTTCGTTGGTGCCGGTGTCGCGCTCCCAGCCTTCGAGCTCGATCTTGAGGTGCTCGATGGCGACGGCGTTCGCGTTCGCGTCCAGATCGGGCACCGCCGAGTATTCGCTCACCCAGCAGGCGTGCAGGAAGTAGCGCTTGGCGACCTGGCCCTTCTCGTTGTGCACCACCAGGACCAACTCCTTCTTGTAGCCGAAGAGATCCATCAGGGGATCGCCCGCGAACTGGTGCACGAGGTTCGCCCATTTCTCGAACTCCGGATCGTGGGTGATGCCGCGCTCCATGGTGATCGCCTCGTACTTGGTGCGTCCGGGCGATTTGTGCTCCTGGCTGTTGTCCCCGCCGGAGCGGTAGGGGACCACCTCGGTGGTGCGCTTGAGCGAGCCGACCTTGCTCACGCCGAACACCGGCTTGTTGTCCCACAGCACGGTGAATTTGAAGTTCTTGTACGGATCGAACCGATGCGCGTTGACGACGAATCCAGTATTTGCCATGCGTCACTCTCCAAGAATGCGGTTGATAGGTTGTTCGCGGCGCAAAATGCGTTCTCTTACAAGTCGCCCGCGATCTGCTGGATGGTGATCACCACGAACTCCGCCGGCTTCAAGGGCGCGAAGCCGACCTGAATGTTGACGATGCCCTTGTTGCGGTCGTCCTGCGTGGTGGTGGTGGCGTCGCAGCGCACGAAGAACGCGTCCTTCGGGGCCGAGCCTTGGAAAGCTCCCTGGCGGAACAGCGACATCATGTAGGCGTTGACGTTGAGCCGGATCTTGGCCCACAGCGGCTCGTCATTCGGCTCGAACACGACCCACTTGGTGCCGCGGAACAGCGACTCCTCGATCATGAGGGCGAGCCGGCGGATGGGGATGTATTTCCATTCGCTGCCGATGTCGTCGTCGCCGTCCAGGGTGCGCCCGCCCCAGTTGACCAGTCCGGTCGGAAATACGCGCAGGCAGTTGACGCCTTTCTTGTTCAGCACGCCGTTTTCCATGTCGGTGAGCTTGACGTCCACGCCGAGCACCTCGCGGATGTCGGCCTCGATTCCGGCCGGGGCCTTCCACACGCCGCGGTCGGCGTCGGTGCGCGCCATGAGACCCGCGACGGCGCCCGAGGGGCCGATGTTCGCGACCAGGCCGTTGTTGTTGTACGTGAGCCTCGGGTAGAACGCGGCGGAATAGTCCTTTACCAGGCTCACCCGAAGATCGTTGATCAACTGCGTGTTGCCGACGACGGCGGGCCGGCCGTTTTGCGTCCAGCTCTTCGGTGCGTCGATCAGCAGGAACGCGCGCCGCGACTTGCAGTAGTTGCTCGCCGGTCCCCACAGCGTCGACATCACCGTGGCCTCGTTCACTTCGGCGTCGCCGGGGATGATCATGAGGTTGAACAGGTCCACCTGATCGAGCGCGTAGAAGCCGGTCTGGTCGGTCGGGTTGCCGGTGTACTCCGCCGCGGTGGGCGCGATGCCGTCGGAGCCGTCAGCTCCGGAGCTGAACGCGCCGGTCCCGCCGGCGCCGAGCGTGTACTGGCGCACGTTCTTCACGAAACCCGTGTTGTCGAGCGGCGCAACAGTGGTGGTGATCGACGTCGGCTGCGCATTGACCGTGCCGGCTTTTGCCATGACCGCCAGCTGATAGCCCCAGACTTCCGCGCGATAGGCGAGCGTCGTGACGGCGTTGATTGCGCCGGCGATGATGCGCAGCTTTTCGCGCACGCCGTCGTTGTCGCCGGTGGCAGTGCTCGCGCCGGCTGCGTTGGTGAGCCACTTGTCGGTGCCAACGGTGGTCTGCAGGGGAAGCGGGACCGGCGTGCCGCCATCCAGGGTGATTTGCGTGATCGCGTTTTGCAGCAGGACCGTGATCGCGTTGAGGGTGCCGAGATCCCCGGGCGTAGCGCCCAGGGGCAGCAAGCTTGCCGTGGGCTCCGGCCGGAAGTTGCTCCAGCGCGTCGGCTCGACGCCGCCTTGGTCTACGCCCAGCATCAGGGCCGCGGCGATGTCCTTTGAGGCCGAGCGGCGCACGCGCACGCTCGAGGTGTTGCCGGAGTTCGACTTGACGGTCAAGAGCCGGCCGATGCCGGTTACGCTGCTCAGATCGACGGTGACGTTCGCGGGGGGCGTGACCGTGCCCAGGGCGGTATTGATCCGGTCGGCGATGAAAGTCTGGAGATTCGCGATCGAGTTGGACACGGGCGCCCATGGCGACAGGACGACGCCGGCCCAGGGGCCGTCGTTCACGCTGATCTCGAAACTGCTCGCGCCGGCCGCAACGAGCGTGCTCATCGTCGTGTCGACGTCGGCGCCGGTGGCGCCCAGCGGCCGCCTGCCCTGAGAGAAGCCGATGAAACTGTTGCCGATGGTGTTGATCGTAGAGAGGGGGAGCGTCGGATCGCCCAGGAAGGCGTTGGGCTTCAACTCGATCAGCTCCGAGGCTTGCGTGACGAAGCTCGGAGCAAAGCGCGGCGAGCTCGGATTCATGGAAAGGTTGATATAGCTTTCCGTCGACACCGCCAGGCCGCCGTCTTCCTGGATCACGCGCAGGTTGAAGCTCTCGCAGGGGTTGACCGTGTTGTAGTCCACCTCCAGGCGCACGGTGTTGGCCCACACGCCTTCCGCCTTGGCTTTCGCGTCGAGCACCGTCTGGCCCGCCTGATCTTCCAGGGTGACGCTCGCCTTGGAGGCGTTCTTCGCCAGGCGCACGACGTAACAGTCGGTGCCGCCGTTGGCGAAGAACTGGCGCACGCTCGCGGCGAGGTCGCTTTGCGGGTGCGGGGCGCCGAAGGCGCGCGTGAAGTCGGCGAGGCTGAGGAGCCGCACCGCCTTGTTCATCGGACCTTTGCTCGCGCGGCCGAAAAAAGCGCCGATCGAGGTCGACACGTTGGTGATGGTGTGGACCCCGCTGGACACTTCCTGGATGTATACGCCCGGATAGGAGACGGCTACTGGCATGGTGGCTTACCTCGTGTCGATGGGTTGAATGTCGGTCGGTTTGAAATCAGGCATTGGGATCGCGGCCGGCGAGGATTTCGACGGCCGCGGCGGCTGCATTTGGGCTGCATTTCCATTGGAAGAACGTCATCGGGTCTCGCTCAAGTTCCTTCGGTTCCGCCGTACACGACCGCTCCCCCCGGCAGGGGCTCGGCTCGAATCAGCCCGGCGGCGGCAAGCCGGTCGAGAGCCTTTTGCACCTCGGACAATCGCAGTGCCACGGGACTGGGCGGCAGCCACCACTGGACGATGCCCTGCGCGGTGTCCCTCGCCCGCGGATGCGCGCGCAGGTATGCGAGGATTTCCCCCATCATCACGGCGAAGGGATCTTCGTCATCGCTTGTCAGGCACGCGCCTACTTCCTGATCAAAGGCGGAAGGCATACAGGGCAGGAGCAATCGGCATGCCTGGGGGTTCAGGCGGGACGGAAACCTGGTATTTCAGCGGCTTGCATACACCTGGCGGTTTGCAGTGAGTCTGCGTCGACCCACCTCGCGAAAGATCACGGACGGCTTCCTGGGTCGATCTCCCTATGCACGGGCAGATGGGTCGCGGACGACTCGGGTGGGGGTGTTGTTACCCACGCGCGGCCCCTCCGTGAGCAAGGCGGCAGAAACTGCGTTAGAGCCGTTGTTCGGGTTGTTTCGCGGGCACGAAGGCTGCCCGCTCAAGACCGTACTTCTTGACCAGTTTTCCGAGGTGGCTGCGTTCCTTGCCGGAAATTCGAGCCGCCTGGCTGATGTTGCCTCCGGTTCGCGAGAGCAGCTCGACGATGTAGGCGCGCTCGAACTGGGCTATTGCGCTCGCCTTGGCTTCGTGGAATCTGGACTCCGTCAACCGGGAGAGCGTGGCTTCCGGGTCGCTTTTGCGGCAGGCGCCGGGCGAGGCCGGAGAACGCAGGTGAATCATCGGCTCGTCTGTCATGAGGAACTCCCGATGGATGAGGTTCTCCACTTCGCGGACGTTACCGGGCCAGTCGTGCGTCAGGAGCCAGGTTACCGCATCGGGGTGAAGGCTCTTGGGCCTGTTGTATTGGCGCGCAAAGCGCTTCACGAACATCTCGGCAAGAAGAACCACGTCGCGCTGCCTCTCGCGCAGCGGCGGAAGATCGATAGACAGGACATTGAGCCTGAACAGGAGGTCCCGCCGAAAATGACCGTCCCTTACCAGTTCTCCAAGATTCGCGTTGCTCGCCGCTATGATCCTTACGTCGGCGTCGCGCACCACCGCGCCGCCCACTGGACGATATTCGAGATCCTGGAGGAAACGCAGCAGCGCGACCTGCGCCTTCGGGGTCAGCACCTCGATCTCGTCGAGGA
>WNGH01000570.1_pt1 | contig 36305 bp, 27 predicted proteins | sample 5400631 | NCBI WGS metagenome assembly WNGH01 (sample SAMN13153373, study PRJNA577476) | soil metagenome | isolation source: 115 cm soil or saprolite under Garry oak tree replicate 1 | place: USA:California | collected 2016-06-15 | reverse complement strand
CAACGGGCGGGATCATCTCAGGAAGTGGTGCGTACACCGCTGGTCAGACGCCGGGCGCGTACCAGGTGACCGCCAAACAGAACGGCGGCTCCTTGACGGACACGGCAGCAGTCACCGTGGCGAGTGCGCCACCGCCGCCGCCCCCCGGGAGTCCTGGGACGGTGACGGATCTCGCCGTGGCCAGTATTACCGACAATGCGGCGACGCTTTCGTTTACCGAGGTCAACGATGGCAGCGGCGCCCCGGCGAGTTACGACATTCGCTTAGCCGTGGGTACGATCAACTGGGGCTTGGCGCCCAGCATCACGCTGGGCACATGTCAGGTGCCGGTGAGCGGGACGGCGATCGGCGCGAAGCAGAGCTGCACGGTGCTGGGTCTCTCGTCGGCTACCGCTTATCAATTCCAGCTGATCGCGTTCCGGGGCACGCTGAACGTGAACGCGGTGTTCGGCCTGCTCTCCAACGTGGCGAGCGGGACGACCACAGGTTCGATCACACCGCCGCCCCCACCGCCGCCGCCGCCGCCGCCCCCACCCACAACGGTATTCGCCGAGGACTTCGAGTCGGGGACTTTGTCGGCGTGGCCGGACGGCGTGGATCCCACTGTCCACCGTATCATCACGGATCCGACTTTGGCCCACTCGGGCAGCCACGTGCTCGAAGTGACGTATCCCGCGGGCAGCGATGGTGGCTGGTTGACCCACTGGTTCATGCCGGGCTACGACTCGATCTACGTGAGTTTGTGGGTCCGGTTCCCTGCGGGCTGGCAGGGTGGCACCAAACTGGTCGCGTTATACGGCTCGCGCACCGACAATCAGTGGTCGGCGCTCGGACAAGCCGGGAAGTGTCCCACGGGTACGGACTTCTTCGGTACGTGGGTCGTGACGGAGGGGACCGGTAATCCGGGACCCACGCGGTTCTACAGTTATTACCCGGCCATGGCCCGGGAGCCGGACGGCATCACGTGCTGGGGGCGTTTCGGGGACGGCACCGAGACGTATGTGCCCCCGCTCACCATGAGCACCGGGTCGTGGCACCACGTAGAGTTCTGGGTGAAGCTGAACGCCCCGGGCAACTCCGACGCGCTGCAGATGTTCTGGATCGACGGCGTGCTGCGGGGCTCGTGGGGTGGGTTGAGCTTCCGCACCAGTACGATCCTCAAACTCAATTCGGTGCAGCTGAGCTTCAGCAATAGCGCGAGCACAGTACAGACCCAGAAGCTGTATGTGGACGACGTGCTTGTGCTCACCGCGCGGCCGTGACAGCGCCCCGTTGGTGGAGGAGGCTATCATAGACGTCGGCATATCGGGCGACCATCCTTGAGATGTGATACTCCAGGGACGCCCGTCGGCTGGCGCGCGTAGCGAGTTCGCGCGCACAGGTTGGCGCTGCGAGCAGCTTGTCGAGCGCCGTCGCCAGGGCGGGAGCATCGCCGGCCGGGACGAGCACGCCCGCCTCTCCATCGGCGAGCACGTTGCGAACCTCTCCCACGTCGCTCGCCACGATGGGGCACCCGGACAACATGGCTTCAAGCAGGGCCAGCGGCAGCCCCTCGGATAAAGACGGCAGCACGAAGACGTCGGCGCCCGCGAGCACGTTCGCCACGTCCTCGCGGAGCCCGAGGAGGTGTAACCGCCGCGCCACGCCGAGCTCCTCAGCCTGGGTCCGCAGCGCCTCGGCGGTTTCGCCACGCCCCGCGATCGCGAGGTACACGTTCGGGTGCCGCTCGCGCAGCAGCGCCAGTGCCTCGACTGCGAAGCGATGCCCCTTCACGGGATACAGGTTGCCAACAGCGAGCACCAGGCGGTCCTCGGACGCGAGGTTGAGCTCTTCCCGTAGGGTCGAGCGCGCTGCAGGGACGTAGCGGACCCCGTTGGTGATCGTCGTAATCCGCGAGGCAGGCAACCAGAGATCTCGACGGAGTTGGCGAGCGAGCTCGTGCGACACCGCGACGATCCGGCCGCCCAGGGCGATGGCGGCGCGCAGCGCGACGCGCCGGCGGAGCCGATGCGCGTAGTAACGTCCCCCGTGCATCGTCACGACGTGCGGCACGCCAGCTTGCCATGCGGCCCACGCGCCGTACACCGCCATCGAGAACTCGTGACAGTGAGCGAGCGCGATCCGATACCGACGGAACACAGCGGTGAGCCAACGGGCGCACTTGAAAGAAACCGGACGATCGAGCCGGAAGTACTCGATCGCGACGCCACTGCCGGCGAGCTGCTGCGCGACCCAGCCCTCACCGTTAGCAGGGAGTAAGACGAGGTTGTGAGCGCCGGCTTCCTGCAGCTCGCGGGCCAGGTCCGCGACCATCCGCTCCGCGCCGCCCGGACCGTCGCACTCGATCAGGTGGGCGATCCGGAGACCACGCAGGCCGTTGCTAGCCATGTGTCAGGTTGTTGGCGAGGGCAGTGCAGGGTAGCGCGACACCACTCCCCCACGCCAGCGACGAAACCGTTCGAACACTCCCGCCACGCGCAACCGGAGTTTCAGTGCTGTGTCGCTCCGCGTCATGCAGAAGCGCGGCAGATCGTCTTCGTCGCAGGGCTGTTTGAGCATCGTGCCTGCCAGCGTCAATGAGGCCATCATGCCGGCCTCGCGAGCCGCGCGCACCGTGCGCCTGTCAAACAGGCCAAACGGGATTGCCAGGATCGGTACGACGTTGGGATAGCGTTCGCGTACCGCGCCGTAGCCTGCTGTAATCTCGCGGTGCAGTTCGGCGTCGGGCAGCAGCGGCAAGACGGGGTGTGAAACTGTGTGTACCGCCAGATCAACCGACGGCAGTGCAGCGAAGCTGTCCAACTCCTCGAATGTCATAGATCGCTGCCGCGTGCGGGTGCCGGTCTCTTGCTCCAGATCACGGAGTAGTTGGTCCAGTTCCGAAGGCCATCGCCCGGTATGCGCCGCCAGAACCCACTGGCGCAGCGGTCGCAATGGACCGTGGTAGGCAAGCTCTCGACTGCGGTAGGCGGCCGGCAGGCCTGCGGTGTCTTCGAACGCTCGCCATCGCGCCGTGGAAACGCGGGGGAACACGTCGTCAATCCGATCCCACCAATACGACGCACCAGAGACGGCAGCTCGGGCGACGACGAATACCGTGACGGGAATCGCCTCGCGGCGAACAAAGTCAGCGGCCTCGCCGAGGAGGGAGGCGTACGCGTCGTCCATGGTGATGGCAACAAGACCAGCTGTGCTACGCCCGGCTCGTTGTCGCTCAACGAGATCGCGCAGCGGCACGAGCTGACCGATGCCCCGCGCCGCAGCGATCAATGATTTGAACTTCTCGAGTGGCACGTGGACATCGCTGTACGACGGCAATGCCGGGGTCGTGACACCATGGAAGCAAAGGATGACGCCTGCCGAACTGCGCAGGCGCAACCCTAAGAGAGAGAGCATGTCTCGTGACCGCTCAAGGCGGGAAGTATGGCCCGCGTCATCCGCTGAACAACACCTTCCCACGTGAAGTAACGCTCGGCCCGCTGCCGGCCTGCTCGCCCCATGCGACGGGCTAGGACAGGATCGCTCAGCAGTCGCAAGAGACGGTCGGTCAGGGCGTCCAGATCATCGATTGGGATGGTAAACCCGGTCTCTCCGTTCTCGATCATCTCCGGCACCGCCCAAGCATCGGTCCCGATGCAGGGCAGGGCGAAGTACATCGCTTCGATAAATGCGATGCCGAACGGCTCGAACCGAGTCGGCAAGCAGAACACGTCTGCTGATCCGTACGCGTCCACGAGGGCCGCCCACCCACTCGGCTCGTTCTTGTTGAGATCGCCGAGAAAGGTCATCCCCGGCTCCTGCGCCGGCAGCGAGGGTGGACCGGCGATCAGCAGGCGTGCATTGGAAATGCGTTCCCGGACTCGGCGGAAGGCCTGGAGAAGCAGATCGCCGCCCTTGCGGTGGAACTGCCGCCCCACGAACAGAATTGTAGGGGCGTGGTTTGAACCGCTCGGAGGCGTGCCTCGCGGAATCCGAGTCACGTCAAAGTTCGGCCCTGCATGTACCGCATGCACGCGGCTCGGCGATAGGTCGAAGTCCTCGATGAACGATCGACGGAGCCGTTCGCTCAGCGTGAAGATGCCGGACGCACGGCGGTACACCTCGACCTCCCGTTGCGCGACCTGCAGCAACTCTGGAGCGGTCAGCGACACCGCGTCGCTGTATCCCGAAGCCGCGCCGTGCTCTGCCATCCGGATGTTCGAATCGCAGCAGAGGAAGTAGGGAACCGCGCCCCTCCCGAGTGGCTGGAACGACGCGCCGATCTGAAGGATGAAGTCCACATTTCCCCGTTGGGCGGCAATGTGGCGCCGCGCGTTGCGCGAGCGCAGGCGGAACGGTTGCCCGCTGAGGTGAAACCTGGTCGCCCAGCGGCGACGGTCGACGGAGAACGTCAGCGCGGCGCCGAGCAACCGCTCATTTCCGTAGAGGTCGACGTCTCGTGTCTCGACGGTGTGACCGGCAGCGCCGAGCTGATCGACCAAGCTCTTGGTTATACCGGACCAGGAGTCCCAAGATCGCGCATCCCCCTCACACAGCAGCAAGATTCTCAGCGGACGCATTTAACCCCCGGGAATGCTGATATAGGTGTGGTCGATGTACATGTACTGCTCCCTCGGTGGTGGAATCTGAATTGTCGGAGCAAACTCGAACTGCGAAAAACCAACGCCGCCGCCGGGGTAAGCCACGGTGCGGTGGTCGCCGTTCAGCACGCCATCCACCCACCAGCGAATGATCCCATCGCCGGTGGTTCCCCACCGGTAGTAAAACTCGATGCGGTGCCATTCCCCGGGATAGACGTAGGTCGTGTTGACGTTGGGCAACCAAATCTTCTGTCCGTACGGGGCCCACTCGGTGTTCGCCCCGATTCGATACGGCGGACCCTCGACCCACCCTGTCACTTCGTTGCCACCCTGGTGGTACAGGTTGGTATAGACTTGTCCCAGCCCGTTCGGGGTGGTCCACAGAAAGGTGATCTTCCCCCCCCCCGCCGGGTTGGAGTACCAGTTGGGCGAGAGCTTCATCCACCACGCGGTATAGACTTCCCGCACAGGCGGAAGGCCGATCCAGTGCACACTCGGTTCGGCATCGCGAGCCATGTCAGGTGTGTCGATGATCCGAAGGACATGGGGCGGCGAGCGCGGCGCGCGAGTATCCACGACGATGTCGTCATCCTTGGAACTGGTGCGTCGCAGATAGCTCCAGCCGGTCTGTGACTTGGCAGAGCCGAACAAAAAGGCTTGCAGGCGCCCCAAGATTGGTGGGGGCGTGGGTGTCAACTCATCCCATGGTTGATCACTGAACTGCACGAACCCCGGCGGTTCGTGTAACGGCGGACCGGCAGCGCTCCTTGACCACACGCCGGGTGGCTCGGTTACGGGCGCGCCATTTTCGGGAGGTGATCCGCATGACAACGTCGTGAGCGACGCGGTGAGCGCTAACGTCGCGAGGCTCCGAAAGGATCGGCCGACGAGTTCCTCGTAGGCTGAGCGGATGCTGCGGCCGACGACGCTCCAGCTGTAGCTTGTGACTGCAGTGTCCCGCGCATTCCGCTCAAGGTGAGCGCGCAGCCGACCATCGCTCAGGACCTGAAGGACAGCGTCCGCGAACGCGTCCGGCGCGTCCCGAATGAGGATGTTCTGGCCGTCCACGGCGTCGAGACCCTCGCAGCCGATCGACGTCGAAACGACTGCTTTGCCCATCGCCCATGCGTCGAGGATTTTGAGGCGGGTTCCCCCGCCGATGCGGATCGGCACGACGCAGCACAGCGCTTCCGAGAGCGCTGGCCGAATGTCGGGAACGTGTCCCAGCGCCATTACGCCGGACTCGGCATTGTAGCGCGTCTGGTCCGAAGGTTTGCTACCGCCGATTAACCGTAAGGACGCAGAACCCCCCGCGACCCGGATCGCCGGCCAGATCTCGTGCAACAAGAACTCGATGGCATCCCGATTGGGATGACTATGCGTTGGCCCCACGAACACAACGCGTCCGGCGATCGGCATGGTGCCGTTGGGCTGGAAGTAATCCGTGTCCGTGCCGTTAGGAACGACGATCGTAGGGGCGCCCGGTGCACGCGCCCGGAGTTTCCGCGCGTCGACCTCAGACATCATGACGTTCAGCGCGAGTTGAGGACATAGCTCGCGTTCCAATCGTTCTATTCGACTGGCCTGAAACAGGAAATAATGCTGCTGTGGCGACCTCTTCAGGTGCCGCGCCCGCTGGCGGAGCAGATCAGAATCGACATCGTGGTGGGTACACGTGACCGGCACGTGGGGAACCGCGCGAAGCCAGCCATGGAGATCGAGGCTGTCGAGGTGCACGAGATCTGGCGCACGGGCGCGGATCGCAGCGCGCAGACGCTCCGCGAAGGACCGGCTGTGGTACTCGTAATAGGTGTAGACTCGCCCGCTCACGACGCTGCGCAGATGATCCCAGATCTTGCGATGGACCGAGTGCTCGCTGGGAATTGGCGTCGGTTCCGCGACGAAGCCGACATAGCGTTGCAGTGCTTCCCACGCCTGATCGAGCGACAGACGATCCGGCTGATGCTTGCGGCGATAGAAAGCCACGAGATCGACGTCATACTCCTGCTGTAATTGCGTCAGGATGTTGAAGGTACGCGCGGCCACGCCACTGTGAGGCGGATACGGGAGGCACTGCGAGAGGAAGAGTAGACGTGGTCGGGCGGTCGACACAGATGGGTTCCTAAGTCGTGGCGGACGGGAAGCGAGACCCGCGCGCGATCCTCGCCAGTGCCAGGGTGAATGCCACCAGCGTGTAGAGGATGTCGTGGTAGGCCAGGGATAGAAAGAACGAGCCCGTCACGAAACCGATCAGCGCCGCCGTGAGTGTCTGGGCAAACCGCGACAGGTTGGCGGCGGCAGGTCCGTCTCGCGCCGCTACACGGGTCACGCGACGCAGTGACCGGAACGCGGTCACGATCACTCCGATGAACAGCAGTAACCCGGGCAGGCCGAGCTCCGCCCCCACCTGAAGAAACGTGTTGTGCGCGGCACCCCAGCGCACGCCTGTGCCGCGCTCCTGCAGCTTGGCCAGTGGAGAAATTGTGCCCTCAGCGACGGGGAAGTTCTGGCCGCCGACCCCCAGCACGGGGTGATCGATCATATAGCCCAGGCCGCGCTTCCAGACCTTCAAGCGCCCCTCTTCGGACGTGAGGTTGTAGTCCTCATGGGGATTGAGGATCGTTTGCATTTGTTTCCAGTACCGGTCGCTCGCCATCGTGAGGACGAGTGCCAGGATGGCGACGAGGCCGGTCATACGCGCCCGCGCTGGAATCGCGGTGAAGCCCAATAGCACGAACATGGCGACGGCCAGCAGGGCGAGGAAACCTCCTCGAGAGCCGGAGCGGATCAAACCGATGGCGAGCATGGCAAGACCCGTGGCGGCGACTATCCGCACCACGGGACGTCGTTGTCCGAGCATGAAGTACAGCCCGAACGGCATCGCGCTGACAATTAACGTCGCCAAATCGTTCGCATCGTAGTTATAGAGCCGGCCCAGTCTCCAGTTTTCGCCCCCGCCGAGCTGGAAACGGGACAACACGACCCCGGTGTACAGCACGGTCACACCGAAGTACACAAAGATCAGGCGCGAGAGATCGCGTGCGTTCCGCACACAACCCGCGATCACCAGCGTCATCAACACTGTGCGCGCGAGGTCGATCCAGAACTGGAAAGCGATCCCCTGGTTGAGGCCAAAGGGGACCGACAGTGCGCCCCAGACGACTAGGCCGAGCAGGCACGTTGTGGTGGACGAGTTGAGCAGGCCGAAGCGCCGCTGACCGTATTGCTGAAGCAGGTACAGTCCGATAGCCAGCACTGTAGCCAGCAGTGCTGGTTTGAAAAGATTGAGAACTGGGAATAACTGGTGGACCCGGCCAAGCGAGGTCGCAATGTAGATCGCGACGGACGCGAGCAGGAGATCCCATGAAGGCGCGGTCACTCTCGCAACCACCGCCGGTGCTGCCGCGCTGGTCGCGTGCATCGCTCTAGCCATAAGCGCGACGCACGCGGGCGGTTGCGATCATCGGTTGAGCTGATTCCGCGACGGCCACGTCCTTGCGGACATTCGACAACACTGTGCTTGCAACCGCGGTATCGTAGCGCCGAGGCCGCAGGATCGACCACAGATCCAGCGGCTGCGGTCGTTCTTGCCGCGCGAGCGCGATCAAGAAGCGTGCCGCCATCGCGGCACCGATCAAGAGGCTAATCGGCGTCCACACCATTCGACCCCGCCAGCCGTAGATGCGGAATTGATCGAGGAGCTGCCCGCGCGTGTGGATGGCCGGGTCCATGAGGTTGATGATGGGGGGCGCATCGCCAAAGTGGTCCGCGCACCAGGCAAGAGCAGCGGCAGCCGTCGATAGCTCGCACGCCGCGAATGGCATTCCGGGACGCCCGAAGCCAACGTGCCAGCGTCCGAAGAGTCGGCGCCCGACGAGTCCCGGGACTTCAGCGTTCGTCCAGTCCACAAGCGCTGCCGGCCGGATGATTCTGGTCGCGATACCCAGCCTGGGGGCTTCGTCCGCGACGACTCGCTCAGCCTCACATTTGCCCCACGCATAAGGCCCGCACTGCCGGGCGTCAGGTGACCCGAGCGGCGTCCGCTCGTCTTGGCGCTCGCCAGAAGTCTTGGGCGGTCGGAGCACGGAGAGGCTGCTCACGTAGACCAGGCGGCGCACGCCCGCCGCGTGCATCGCGCGCATCACGTTGCGCGTCGCGTCGATCGTGTTACGTCGCTGGCCCTCGTAGCTACCCGTCGTGTCCACCGCCGCATGCACAATCACCGTCGCCCCCGCAAACGCGTCTTGAGGCACGGCCTTGCTTAGATCGAGCGCACGCCACTCGTGTACGTATGGATCGTCGGTGTCGGGCGAGCGGCTGATCCCCCGCACCCGGTAGCCGCGGTGCACGAGCGCGCGAGTGATCGCACGGCCGAAGAAGCCGGCGGCCCCTGTGACCACCGCGACTGGCCCCGCGGAGACTTCGCTCGCGCGAGCCGCGGAGGCGCTGGCGGCTGGCGCGACGGTGTTTCGGACCTGCGCCGCGAACTCCTCGTAGACGTACGTGACGCGTCGCAGGTGCGTGATGCTGAGCGGGGGACGACCGTTTGTTGCGGCGGCGGCGTAGAACTCGGACAGCAGTTCGACCAATCCCGGATAGTGGCCACCGCTGGCGACGCGCTTTGTGAGGCTGACCAAGCTTCGCCGCGTGACCTGCCCCGCTTCCAGGAAAGGGTTTGCGATCTTTTCGATCGGGCTCGTTCCTTCGTTTGCCGCGCCGACCACGATCGAACGGATGAAATCCGTCGTCAGCGTCCCGTGCGAACCACTGATCGTGAGCGTAGAAGCGACCGGTCGCGCACGCAGGCTGACGCCGAGGCGACCACTCACCTCACCAGCCCGCAGCAGCGCGTGGACCTCCGTGGCGGTCGCTGTCACATGGACGATCTCCACGTCCGTATCGGGCGGTCCCACGCGCTCGAGCGCGGCGATCAGGGTGTACAGCGGGTGGGGGAGGATGTCCAACAACTGCTCGGCGAGCGCGCGACGTGGTGATCGGTACGGATGGAGCCGCAGCGGTCGAAACGCGAAATAGCTGTCCACGAAGGTCATTGATTGCAGATCGGAAACGCGTTGCATCAACCGCGTAAAGGCGGGATCGCGCAGTTGCTGGTACCCGGCGCAGATGAAGCGCTGGCGTTCCCGGGCCAGGCCGAAAAGGGCCTCGGCCTCCGCCCCGGTTTCGACAAAGGGCTTCTCCACGTACACATGCGCTCCTGCCAGGAGCGCCTGACGGGCAGGCTCGAAATGCATCCCTGCGGGTGTGCAGATGTGCGCGAGATCCGGCTGTGTTTCCTCGAGGAGGGCTGCCACCGTGGGGTAGGCGCGGGTTTTGGCGTGCTGCGCGAAGGCCTCAGCCGCATCCCTCCTCACGTCGTGGACCCCGGCAATCGTATGTGTCGTGGGGATTCCGTGGAGGGCGCGAAGGTGCAACGCCGCCATTTGGCCGGTGCCGATGAAAACAATCCGAAGTGGTCGAGAGACGCGCGTCACCAAATCCCTCGCATTGCAAGACCGACGCCAGATCACCAGCGCGCAGGCAATCCACCCGCTGACTTTGGTCCTGTTGCGTCGACGCAACGGCCTGTGGCTCTCGCTCTGCCTTGGTCTTGTGGCACAGTTCTCTCACACGCCGGTTGCGAGACCATGCGTGTTCTCATCACTGATGGAGGCGAACGGGCCGCCCTCGCGGCCGCCCGGTCACTGATCGCGGTAGGGTATGAGGTCTACGTCGCCGCCCGCGAGCGCTTATCGCTCGCCGGTGTCTCGCGCGGGGTTCGTCGGGTGCGCGTCCAGACAGATCCGCTCAGGCAGCCGCGTGAGTATGCGGCAGAACTCGGAGACCTGACGCGGGGCGTCGGCGTCGCCCTGCTGTTGCCGATCACAGACGCGTCGGTCGAGGCGGTACTCGAGAACCGGCGCGCGATCCCCGATTCAGTCGTGTTGCCGTTCCCCGACTTCAAGACCTATCGCCGGGGCTCAGATAAGGCGCAGGGACTCGCGCTCGCCCGCGACGCGGGACTCGCGGTGCCTGAAACGGTGGTGCTGGCGACGCCTGCCCCGCATGCGGACCTGCCAGATGCAGAGTTTTTTCCGGCCGTCCTCAAGCCACACCGTACGGTAATTCCTGCGGACGCAACCGGGCGTGCGAAGCGCACACTCGGTGTGTTGTACGTGGAGAACCTTCGTGCCTGCCGGCGAGCGCTGGCAGTTTTGCCGTCTACCGCGTTCCCTGTGCTGTTACAGCGTCGCGTGCGCGGCTGGGGAGAAGGGCTCTTCTTGCTTCGCTGGGAAGGGAAGATCGTTGCCGCCTTCGCCCACCGGCGGTTGCGCGAGAAACCTCCTGCCGGCGGGGTAAGTGTATACCGCAAAAGCATTCCCCTCGATCCGAAATTGCTCGCTGCGGGAACCGCGCTCCTTGCCGACCTCGATTGGACCGGCGTCGCCATGATCGAAGGGAAGCGTGAGCGGGAAACTGGCCATTTCGTATTTATGGAGCTCAATGGTCGGCTGTGGGGGTCGCTGCAGCTCGCGGTCGACGCCGGTGTGGATTTCCCCGCGCTGCTCGTCGCCTGCGCTCTCGGTCGTGAGGTGTCGCCGGTTCGGCGCTACACGGTGGATGTGCGGAGCCGGTGGTTCTGGGGCGACGTGGACCAACTATACCTCCGTCTCAGCCGGCGGCCCGCGGAGCTTCACCTCGAGAACGGCAATGGATCCCGGCTTGCCGCGCTGCGGGAGTTTCTACGGATTCGGCCCGGGCGCGATCGCGAAGAGGTGTGGCGCTGGCGCGATCCGGCGCCGTTCTTGGTCGAGACACTGCGTTGGGCCCGAGTACTCCGATGAACCCCCGCCGGTTCGTGGCTCTGCTCTATCACGACGTGTATCCCGATGGGGGGTTCGATTACGGTCGGATCGGGCGGTCGGCGACGTTGTATCACGTCGCTGAGCAAGCGTTTCTCCGCGACCTGCGTCTCATAGCTCAGAGCGGGCTAGCGGTGATCGGTCTCGAGACGCTGCGAGAGCAACTCCAGAGTCGACAGCGGTCGGCGGGGACGCCCGGCGTGGCGCTGTGTTTCGACGATGGGTGGCGAGGTGCTGTGGAGCGCGCTGCGCACATCCTCGCCGAGCGGCGTCTCCCGGCGTTCTTCTTCATCACAACGCAATTCGTGGATAGGCCGCTTTTCACGACGTCGAGCGCGCTGCGCGGGCTCGACCCTCAACTGTTCACCGTCGGGTCGCATGGCGTGACACATCGGATGATGAGCAGTCTATCACACCATGAGATCCGTCGCGAGCTCCTCGACTCCAAGGCACAACTCGAAGATCTATTGGGCCGCCCGGTTACCGCTTTGAGCGTTCCGGGTGGTGCCGCGGATGAACGCGTCCTGGCGCTCGCGGACGGTGCAGGATACACGGAGATCTTCACCTCTGCCGTGGGACATAACCCCACCACACTCGGCCGGCGCAACATCGCCCGGATCGCTGTGCGGGGCTCAACCGACGAGGCTACAATCCGCCGGTGGCTCGCGTTCCGCATGGGTCCTGAGCGTCTGCGCGCCGGCGTGCTCGCCCTCCCGAAGCGGCTGTTGGGGAGGAGGGCCTACTCACAGTTGCGGCGCTTGCTGCTGGGAGAAGGCCGTGGTCACCGGCACCTCTTTGAGCCCTGAGTTTCTGCGACCGGGCCAACGCCGGCCGCATCGGGTCGTCGCGCTATGCTCCGACGGCGTTCCCGAGCGTCATACCTGCGCAACGCTGATACGCAGCGGTGTTCACCTGGTGGGCATCGTGATGTGCGCGCGCCGTGGAGCCAAGGCCCGCGCCAAGTTCCTCATTCGCTGGGCCAGGCGTCATGGTGTGGTCCGCACTGTCGGCCAGGTGCTGGGACGATTCTACGACCGGGCTCGCAACCAAACGTTGCACGATCGCGAGCTCGGCAAACTCTTTCGACCATCTGAAGACGAAGCGACCCTTGCACATGCAAGCGTCCCCGTGCTTGGGACGGACTCGTACTCCCGGCCCGACACGCGGGATGCGCTCCGGCGTCTTGACCCAGATGTCTTCGTCGTCCACACGAAATACATCGTGGGCGCAAGCGTACGCGCGCTGGCATCAGTCGCGACCATTGGCGGCCACCCCGGCGTCACGCCGTTTTACCGGGGCTCGTATTCGCCATTCTGGGCGCTGCTGCGCGGCGAGCCTCACATGGTGGGATTGACGGTGTTCCTCGTGGATGACGGCATTGACACGGGGCCGATCGTCGCGCAGGAACGGGTACCAATCGATCCGCGCACGGACAGTCACCTCACACTCGCGTGGAAAGGAATGATCCGACAGGCGGAGTTGCAGGCGCAGATGATTCGCCGGCTCGACGCCGGTGATTGCATCCCACTCAGGCCTATCCCCGAGGTCCCTCAAGACTCGTATTTCGGGCTGCCGACGCTGCTCGATTTCTTACGGTATCAGCGGCGCCAAGCGATCAGGTGAGGGAGAGGAGACAGTAGGCGGCCGCGGTGTTCGCGTCACCTCACTCCCTTCGACGAGCAGACGATGCCACACCGAAAAACAGAGGAGCTCCCACAGAATCCCTTCGCGGTTATGGCGGCGAGAGAAATGCTCGTCGAGCAGGCGCGAAATGACTTTCGCATCGAAGTAGCCGAGACGCTTGACTCGATCGGGTGAGAGTTCGTCGACCAACATCGGCCGGAGCTCGTTGCGCAGCCATGCCGCCGTTGGCGCGACGAAGCCGCGCTTGGGGGCTCGGAAATGCGCTGGCGGCAGCCGACTCGCGAGCGCGCGCTTGAGGAGACGCTTCAACTCCCAGCGCCCTATCTTGAGGTCCGCCGGTAGTGGGAAGACCCGCTCTACCAATTCATGGTCCACGAGCGGCACTCTGATTTCGAGCGAGTGGGCCATAGAGAGGCGGTCGGACAGCGCCAGGAGATCGTCAGCCAAGTAGGCCTTGTAGTCGATGTAAAGCGCCGTCGAAAGGTCGCCTCGAGCGGGGCCGAGGGTTTCGAGACGCCGGAAGCGCTCGCGCGCGGCGTTCCCACAGATCGCGGTCCGGAGCGCCGGTGTGTAGAGCTGTGCCCGCAGCTCGTCGCTGGCGCGGAGCTGCAGATCAAGGTACTGGTCAGCCGGGGCACCGTCACCCGCTCGCAGGAAGCGCTTCAAACGGTCGACCGCGAGCCCGTCCCCGCGTCCCATGCCCAGGGCGTCCGGGATCAACCACGTGGCTGCGGCGGCAGCGTGTCGCAGCGGAGCGGGGAGCCGCCCATAGCGTCGCGCCGCTAGCAGGCCGAGGTGCCGGCGGTAGCCCGCGAACAGCTCGTCTCCGCCGCTGCCGGTGAGAGCAACCTTGAACGAGCCGCCAACCGCCTGTGAGATCGCCCAGCTGGGAATTGCGGAGTCGTCGGCGTGGGGCTCGTCGAGGGCCCGCACGATCGGCTCGAAGATCGTGCGGACGTCCGGCCGAATGTCCACGACCGTGAGCTGTGCGCCGTAGCGCTCGGCGAGCGCCCGAGCAAGAATGGTCTCGTCCCTGGCGTCGGCGTCCGTGCCGATGTAGCGGGCGGTGAAAGTATGCGGCGGCTTCTGCCCGGGGACGAGCGCCATGCTCGCGACGATAGCCGAGGAATCGAGACCTCCCGATAAGAAGGCCGCCACCGGGACGTCGCTGACAAGGTGCGCGGTGACCGCATCATCGAGCCACTCGAGCAGTCGATGCTCGATGTCCGCTGGTGGAGATGCGGTCTCCACGGGCAGGTCCCAGTACGCCTGCAGTCCCGTCTCACCGTCTCGCCACAACAGCCAGTTCCCGGGCTCGAGCTTGCGGACGTCCCGGAACGGCGTGGCGGGCGCCGGGATGTAACTGAGCTGGAAGTAGGCATCCAGAGCATTCCAGTCGAGTTCGCGCGCCGTAAGGTCCGCGGCGACCAGTGCCTTCAACTCGGATGCAAACGCGATTCCCCACGGGCGTAGCGTATAGTAGAGCGGCTTGATGCCGAAGCGATCGCGTGCCAGGAAGAGTGAGCGGGCGGTCGCGTCCCAGATCGCGACGGCGAACATGCCCCGGAGCCGCTCGACGCAGCGCGGACCGATCTCCTCATACAAGTGAAGGATCGTCTCCGTGTCGCTGCTGGTCGCAAGCCGATGACCGCGACTGATCAACTCGCGGCGGAGCTCGCGGTAGTTGTAAATCTCCCCGTTGAAGACGATTGCTTTGGTGGCGTCTTCGTTAAAGATCGGCTGGCGACCCCCACTCAGGTCGATGATGCTGAGACGCCGCATGCCGAGGCCGACCGCCCCATTTACATAAACACCTTCGTCGTCGGGGCCGCGATGTCTCAGCGCGTTGCACATCCGACGCACAAGGGACTCGGCAACGGGACGTTCCCGGTCTCGGTAGGCGATGCCAGCGATACCGCACATCTAATCGTCCTGAGATTTCCAAGAATCAAAAGCAAGAGTGACGCCACCCCATACCCTGCACTCCTTGACCTCCTGGAGTGTGGCCTGGACGCAACAGCTAGGGACATGGCGCAGCGCTGCCGAAGCAAGCCCGCTGTGGCACAGCACGTGCCCCGGCGAGGCTTCGTGTTCAAGAACATCGGCAGCAACTGGGTGGTCTCCCTGGCGAGTATGGTCGCCATCTACTTCCTGACCCCCTTCACCATCCACAAACTCGGCGACGATGGATATGGCACCTGGAATCTCATCAATGCCATTACGGGATATCTCGGATTACTGGCGTTCGGAGTGCCGCTGGCGTCGGTGCGCTACTTCGCCGAGCATGTCGCCCAAGGTGAATGGGAAAGCATCGCACTCGACGAGGCGCTAGAAAGTTCCGGTGTTCGCTTGCTGGACGCCCTGGATCTGCGAGGCGTCGCCATGGTCGAATGCAAGCGCGAGGTGGGAACTGGCCGACCGGTTGTGATGGAGGCGAACGGCCGGTTCTGGGGCTCGCTGCAGCTCGCCATCGATGCCGGTGTCGACTTCCCCGAGCTTCTTGTTCGCTGCGCCGCGGGGGAGCACGTCCCGACGTTTCGGGAATACCGGCTCGGGGTCCGCAGTCGCTGGTTTTGGGGCGATGTCGATCATCTCTACCTGCGCCTGCGTGATGTGCGCCACCGGGGCGGCTCTCGGCTCCGTGCGTTTCTGGACTTTTTCCGCGTTCGCCCGGGGCGCGACCGTTCGGAGATCGCGCGGTGGCGTGATCCCGCCCCCTTCCTCGTCGAGACGTTGCAATGGCTGCGAATACTGCCGCACGGCACGTAGTGCTTCAGGGAGCACGACGGGTGCCGCGTGGCCGAAAGGGCGTGACCCGGACCTCCCTGTCGGACGCGCTCCAAGGTGGCGCCGCCGGCTGGGATGGCCTGCTCGCGGGGGCGCAGATCGCGTCACCATTCATGAGCTGGGCGTGGCACCGCGCGTGGGCGGATTCGGCCCCGACCGCTGACGTTCAGGCGAGCGAGGTCGTGCAGCTGCACGGGGCGGACGGATCGCTACACGCCTTCCTCCCGGTCCGACTTGGCCGGGAGCGATTTCGTCGGATCCCGGTGCGAGCGGTGAGTTGGGCGATCGGTGACACGGGCTGCCCGGATGAGCTCGATGTCCCATCGTTGCCGGAGGCCGACCTGCAGGCTTTTGCCGAGGGGATCGAGGACATCCCGTGGCAGATCATCGTGCTGGGCAACTTGGCGCAAGACGCCCAGAACGTGCAGCGGTTGCGCGAGGCTTTGGAGGAGCGAGGTCACACTACGCGCCACCGGCCGCTGTGGAGCTGCCCGCGTCTTGAGCTGCCGGCGTCCTGGGATGCCTACCTCGGCACGCTGAGTCCGAACCGCCGCCAGATCCTGCGCCGCAAGGCGCGTGCTTTGCACCGGGACCACGCTGTCGCGCTCGTCGATTACGACCAGAAGACGTTGGATGCAGGATGGGGTCATCTGCTGGCGCTGCACGCCCAGCGGTGGAACGGTACTGGAGGGGCATTCCGCGATCCGCGCACAGCGCGACTGCACCGTCAATTCGCGGCGGCAATGGCGCGAACGCAGCGCCTGTGGCTCTCCACTCTGAATCTAGACGGCCACCCCGTAGCGGCGTGGTACGGGTTCACGTCGGCCGACACCGTCTACTTCTATCAGGGCGGACGGGATCCGCAGTGGCAGCGGGAAAGCGTCGGGCTGGTACTCATGAGCCTCATGATCCAGCGCGCCATCGAACGGGGCTATCGAGTCTTCAACTTCCTGCGTGGGGAGGACGAATACAAGAGCGCATGGAAGCCGGCCCAGCGGATGACCGGGGAAATGGTGGTGTTCCGATCCGGCTGGCGTGGGCGCGGGCTGCGCCTGCTCGATGCCATCGCGGCGCGCCGCGGTGGGGCGGTGCGATGAGCACGCAGCGCACGCCGCCGCTGGTCATCGTGTCGCTCGATACCGAAGAGGACAACTGGGACCGCAGCCGCTACGAGGTCACCGTCGAAAACATCCGCGAGCTCCGGCGGCAGGCGAAGATGTTCCAGCGGCTGGGCGTGCGTCCCACCTACTTTACGACGTATCACGTCGCGACTGACCCCCGCGCTTCCGAGGTGCTGCGCGAGCTCGGGAATGGCGGTCGCGCCGAGATCGGCGCTCACCTGCATCCGTGGAACACGCCACCCCTCGACGAGGCATTTTCGCCGCGGAACTCGATGTTGAAGAATCTGCCTGCCGACCTGCAGCTGGCCAAACTGCGTCGCCTGACGGCGGCGCTCGCCGAGACCTTCGAGCAGATGCCGACCGCGTTTCGGGCGGGACGCTACGGCATCGGGGCCGACACGGTGGGGGCGCTCGTCTGTTGCGGGTATCGCGTGGACTCGAGCGTCAGCCCCTTTGTCAGTCTCGAGGCAGACGACGGGCCGACATTCGTCGGCGCCCCCATCGTGCCGTATCGCGTCGGGCCCGACCGCGACGTGCGGCAGGCCGCACCGGATGGTCCGATCCTCGAGATCCCGTTGTCCTACGGCTTCAGCCGTGGACCCTTCAGCCTTTTCGATCCTGTCGTGCGGTTGTTCGAGGCCGCGCCCTTGCGCTGGCTTCACCTGCCGGGGATCGCCGCCCGCATCGGCTTGGTCCGTCGCGTCAGTCTGAGTCCAGAGTTCCAATCGGTGGCCGAGATGCTGACGCTGTCCGCTCGCTTGCTGGAACATGGCGCGCGCCATTTGCACATCAGCTGGCACACGCCCAGCCTCAAACCGGGTCTCAGCCCTTTTACCGCGACTGCGGCCGACGTCGACCGTCTCTACGCGACCATCGAAGCCTATGTGGAGAGACTCGCCGGTTTGACTCGCTTCCGGTCTGTGACGGTCAGCGAAGCGGCGGCGCTATTGGGGTGATGCTGACGGCCCAGGTTGTTGCGGCGCCGCAACGGCCGTCGCCGTCCTGCGGCAAATTCTCCTGCAGCAGGGCAGTGGCACAACACGTGCTCCCTCGCCGCGCATCCAGCTCCCGCACCACCGAGTCGGCCGGCAAGCGATCCTCGAGGGGTGATTCGTGTTCAAGAGCGTCGGCAGCAACTGGGTCGTTACTGTCGTGACCATCGTCGCGGTCTACTTTCTCACCCCATTCACGATCCACAAGCTCGGCGACGACGGATACGGCACCTGGAATCTCATCAATGCCATCACCGGTTATCTGGGACTCCTGGCGCTGGGCGTGCCCATGGCGTCGGTTCGGTATTTCGCGCAACACGTGGCGGCGGGTGACGAGCGCAAGCTGAACGAAGCGATCGGAAGCTGCGCCTCACTGTATCTCTTTCTCGGCGTGATCGCGGTGATCGCCGGCGCGGGCATGTATCTGTTCTTCACTCGCAGCTACCACATTCCCGCCAATCTGAACCAGGACGCGCGCGTCGCGTTCGGATTGGTCGTCCTGCTTCTGTCCGTGGGTTTCGTGGCTCTCCTGCCGAACGGCATCCTGGCGGCACACGACGATTTCGTTCCGCGCAACATCGTGCGGTTGTGGGGAGTGTTGCTGCGCGTCGTGCTCACGTTCGGACTCCTCGCGCTGCAAGCCTCGCTCACGATGCTGGCAATCGTGCAGCTGGCCTGCACGGTGTTCGATTTCACGCTCTGCTGGGGGCTCGTTCGGCGCCGCTACCCCGCGACCCGTCTGCGGCTGGCCGATTTCGACTGGAAGATGGCCCGCGCCATCTTCGCTTTCAGCATCTACGTCCTGGTCTTGAATGCCGGCGCGCGGCTGTCGTTCGAGACGGACTCGATCGTCATCGGGAAGTTCATGGACGTCCGGTCGATTCCATACTTCACGGTCGCGAACAGCTTTCTGATCTACCTGATGGAATTCCTCATCTCCATCGCGGCGGTGGTGATGCCGGCGGCGACGCGGTTACAAACGCAGGGCAAACGTGAGGAGCTGCGCGAGATCTTCCTGAAGTGGTCCAAGATTGCGCTCACGCTGACCATCGCGGCCGGCATGTTCCTGATCGTCATGGGCCCGCGTTTCGTCGCGTGGTGGGTCGACCCCAGTTTCGAGCAACCGGCTGGTCAGGTCCTCCAGATTCTCATGCTCTCGTACCTCGTCTTCCTGCCAATTCGCGGTGTGGCGTTGCCCATGCTGATGGGCCTCGGGAAGGCTGGCCTGCCGACCATCGGCTTTCTCGTGGCGGGTCTCGTGAACCTCGCGCTCAGCATCGCCCTCGTTCGTCCGCTCGGCCTCGCCGGTGTGGCACTCGGCACAGCGATCCCGAACGTGCTCTTCGCCGCCGTCGTGTTTGTCCAGGCCTGCCGCGAGCTCGACGTTGGAGTCGGGACGTTCTTCCGGTACGTCGTTCCGCGCGCGGTGCTCGGCGCGGTGCCGGCGCTGGCCTTGCTGCTCTGGCTCAAGCTCGGGCTCGATGTACGGGGCTTGCTCGCGCTGGCGGCGGCTGGGGGAGCGATGCTCGTGGTTTTCGTCGCGACACTCGTCTTCTTCGTGTACCGCAATGACCCTTACACCGATCTGCGTGGGTATCTGCCGCGGCTCAAGCTCTTGAGTCGGGCATGACGCTCCCGTACTGGATTCTCGTGATCGCGCTCGGCGGGGTCGTCCTCGGACTGACGGCCGAGCTGTGGGCGCGCTGGTGGATTCGCCGGCGTTCGCGCTACTGCGTCTGGTCTCCCGGTATGCGACTCGAAGTGCGGCAGAACCTGTTCCCCGGGCTGGAGCCGCGTTTCCGGTTCGAGATCAACGCGGACGGTGAACGTGGCAGTGACGTGCGCGGCGCCGACGACGGCATGTACCGAATCCTCGTTGCCGGCGGGAGTTCCGTCGAATGTTATGCGCTCGACCAGCCGACGAGCTGGCCGGGGACGCTCGAGCAACTGCTCAACCGCCGCCACGCGCTCGACGTGCTGGGTGCACGCCGCGTCCATGTCGGCAACATCGGCCACTCCGGCGTCGGCGCGGCGGAGCTCGACATGATCCTCGAGCGCGTCCTGCCGAATTATGACCGCCTCGACGCCATCATCGTCATGGTCGGCGCGAGCACCGCGTACCACTGGCTCGAGGATGGCGCACCGCCTGCGCGTGCGCCGGCGGTTGTCCCCGAGGACGCGCTCTTCGCGCGGCGTCCCGGACAACGCTTCGGTTGGACGCCCGGCGCGACTGCATTGGTCGAGCTCATTCGGCGGCTCCGTCAGGCGCTGCTCCGCCCGGTGGACGCCAGGGAAAATGTAGGGGCCTGGCAGGTCGCTGCGCGGAAAATGCGGGCGGAGGCAACGGAAATTCGGAGCACCATACCGGATCCGAGCGCCATGCTCCAGCACTTCGAACATCATTTCCGGCGAGCGCTCCGCCACGCAATGGCGCGGTCGCGTCGCGTGCTTGTCGTTCGCCAGCCCTGGTTCGAGAAGCAGTACACCGCTGAAGAGCGGGCGCGCTTCTGGCACGGTGGGATCGGCCGACCCTGGAAGGAAAAGGTCAGCGTGTATTTCAGTCTCGAGGTGATCAACCGGGTCTTTAGCCTGATCGATGGGCGGGTCGTGGCGGTCGCGGACGAGCTCGGCTTACCGCACGTGCACCTGCGGCCGCTGTTGAACCAGGGTCTGCGCCACTACTACGACCACGACCATTACACGCCCGTCGGCGCCGCCGTTGTGGCGCGCGCGGTGGCGACGGCGCTGTGCCGGCCGCCGCGGCGTCAGCTGGCGCCCGTTCGGGAGAGTGACGGGGGGGCCGCGTCGCCGTTTTTCACCGCAACCAGCGTCACCCGCAGCTCGTCGATACCCCCCACCAGGTAGGCGAGGAAGCGCTCGCAGAACGTCGGATAGCGGTCCAGCACCCACTGGACCACGCCCGCCCACCAATTGTACACGCGCCGATAGCTGGGCTCGAGAAAGTATCGTAGGCGTACGGCGGCGACGCGAAAGCGCGCCGTCGTGTAGTAGGAGTAGATGTTCGACCCGAAGTAATCGAACGACGATGTCGTGAAACACCGCACGTGCGTCGGATCCTTCCACGCGTAGGGCCCCGTGTAATGCGGCACGCGGATGTACACCGTGCCGCCCGGTTTGGTGATGCGCCACACCTCCTCCAGCACCTGGATGACGTCGGGCAGGTGCTCCAGGATGTGGTTGAGATGCACTTCGTCCGCGCAGCTCGTCGCGAACGGGTACGGGCGGCGGGCGAGATCATGGACCACGTCGACCCCCGACACCGGCCGGATGTCGGTCCCGGTCGCTCCGGGGATTTTCCGTTGCCCGCATCCCAAATCGAGGATCATCAGGCGACGGCGGCGAGGGAGCGGGGCCGTGACGGCGCCGCGAGGGCGGCGACCCGGCCCGACCGGGAGGGGAGCAGCCGATCCCGGAGCTTGAGGGAGGGTCCCTCGACGATGCGCGCCATGACGTAACCGCACGCGATGCTGGCAGACACGTACACCGCGGTGTCGGCCAGCCACCCCAGGGTCGGGGAGGAGAAGGCGAACGCGCCGCGCTCTCGCAGATGTGGCATGAGCCAGTTCATCACCGGCATGTGCCACAGATAGACCGAGTATGAGTAGAACCCGAGGGCGGCAAGGGCGCGGCCGACCGGCGCCGTGATCCAGCCGCGCAGCCGCGGAGGCAGGTCGAAGGTCTGGGTGAGCGACAGAATCAGCACGCCGGCGAACGCCCAGTCGAGAAACGTCAGGCCGAGGGTGGAGAGGAACCGCGACTGTCCCAGCGGCCATAGGAACGGCGGCGCGAGCAGCAACGCGCTGAGCGTGGCCACCAGCCCGCGACGGCGCGCGACGAACGTCAGCAGCTGGGGACGCCGGAAGTGGTACAGATAGCTCAGCAGGACCCCCCAGGCGATCGCATCGAGGCGCAGGTGCGTGGGGAAGAAGTTGCGGCGATCCGAATAGGCGAACGTCCACGCCGTATACACCCGGAGGCCGAGCGCCACGACGGCGATGCCGCCGATGATGTAGACGAGCGCTCGAAAGGGATCCTCCCGCGAACCACGACGCACCATCACGAACATCGCCACGGCGAGCAACAAGTAGAAGTGCTCTTCCACGGCGAGTGACCACGTCGGTCCCCAGACCGGCGGCAGGTAATTCTGCAGGTACACGGCTTCGGTCAGCACCTTGAGCAGGAAGCCGCTGGGGAGCTGCGCGTGGTACGCGGTCACCGCGACGGTGGCGGCGAGCATCACGTAGAACGCGGGATAGATCTTGAATCCCCGCCGGATCAGGAACCGCTCGATGCGGACCGTGCCGTGCTTCTGATACTCGGTGAACAGCAGACCGGAGATGAGGAACCCGCTCAATACGAAGAACAGATCGATCGCGATCCAGCCGATCTGGTACCAGAACGCGGCCGCCGCCTGGACCGATGGAGCGACCGTGACCGCGGGCAGCTCGACGTGACGCCCCAGGACGAGGACGACGGCGACCCCCCGGAGGACGTCCAGCTGTTGCACCCGCGCCATCTCACAACCTCCACCAGGCGAGGGCCCCGAGGAACTGACGGAACCGCGATCGCTCCACGACGCGCAACAGCGTCTTGAGGAGATCCGCCGCCGGGGCGAGGCGTCCCGCTGGTCGGACCTCGAGAGTCGCGACCGCCGGCTCTTGGCGCGCGAGTTCGCGGGCCGCGCGCAGCAGGCCGTGCTGCATCGGCTGCCGCAGGATCCGGCAGCGACCCTCTGCGCCGAGGGCCCGCACGGCGGCCGAGCAGCCGGACGGCGCGTAGGCGAGGTCCGCGGCGACGAGCATCGGGACGTCGCGGTCGGAGTCGCCGATCGCCGCGACGGGTTGGTCGGCGCACCCCAGGTATTCCTTGGCGGCCTTGAGCCCCTGCCCTTTGTCCACGCCACGCGCGAGCACGATGACATCGACCGAGCTGGGGCTCACCTTCAGCCGATCGAGCCGCTCTTCCCGGAGCACCTCTTCCACCTGCGGGCGGGGGAGGGGCACCGTGCGCTCGTCGGTGATGCGGTACGCCCGCACCGCGTGGCGGTACATGGGGTCGACGAACACCCCCGGCAGCCGGGTGAGCGCGGTGCGGCAGCGTTCGAGTTGCGCCCGCGCCTGGTCGTCGATCAGTGGGATCTCCCGATCGGCGACGGCATCGACCAGCACGCTCCCCAGCTCGCCGACGCCGCCAGGCAACCCGTAGTCCCGGCAGTAGCTGCGGACGTCTTCGACGCTGCGCCCCGTGTGCACGAGCACCGAGAAGCCGTGAGCCCGCAGCAGGTCGAGCGCCGCCAACCCGCTCGTGGTCGTGTGGGGGAACCCGAACGCCTCGCTGTCGAACACGCCGTCGAGGTCGAGGAAGAACAGGCGCTTCGTCCACTTCACCGGCGGGGAGGTGGAGAGGTGCGTCGCGAGGAACCGGTTCAGCAGCGACGCGAGGATGTGGCGCGTCGTGAGGTAGCGCCGATTCCACTCGTGCCGATCCGCGGAGTCGTCGCTGGAGGCTCTGGCGAGCTCTTCGTTCATGAGCTGCACGCCGTGGAGGAGCTGATACAACACCACCCGGTCTTCCACCCCGGCGTCGCCACTCTCGCGCGCATAGGTCTCGACGAGCTGCCGCTCGGCGGTGGGCGACTGCCCGAACTCGAGCGTGGTGACCCCCAGGTCGTAGGCCGGGTCGACGACGTTCAACTCCGTCTTCCCGAAATTGTGATGCTCGAAATCGGCTTTGAAGGTCCCGCTGCCGTTCGCGACCCATTCCTTGGGCCGCATCCGTCCATCGATCAGGGCCGGCTGCGGCGGGATCAGTCGTCGCAGGCGCCGGCGCAGCGCCGCGATCTTGAGGCGGCCGAAGTAGAGGCCGTACGCCCGACGCAGCAGATTGACCAGCTCGCGCCAGCCCGTGCGCACGTCGGCGAGCCCGTCGAAGCCGGGATCTTCGAGGAGGCGGAGCCGCCGGGCGCGCGCGGCGAGATACGTGGCGAGCGTGGAGATCGGGACGTCGGGAGCCGCGCGGGCCGCGTCGACCTCAAGGGCGCCCACCCACTCGCTGATCAGCAGGCCGTCACGCAACCCGAGCACTCGCGGCACCATCCCGGCGAGGCGCATCCCGGCGATGTAGGCGTGATAGCCGAGCCAGCCCCAACCGACGCTCTTGGCGACGACGTACATGCTCGTCGGGGGTGCGCCGGGATGGATGTCCCGCAGCTCCATGACCCGTTTGTGGCGGACGTGGAAGCCTTCGCGATGCAGCTCCCGCAGCCGGGCGTTGAGCGCGTCGACTTGGGCGTTGCGGGGAATGCGGGTGTTCTCCCCGCAGTACGCCTGCAGCAGGGGCGCGATCGCGGCCGGTTCGAGCAGCCGCACCTTGTGGTAGTCCGGTGGATCGAGGAGCACGAGCCGCGACCCCGGGAGCGTCCAATCGGCCTTCGCGGGGCTGCGCGGCACGGCGACGGTCACGCGGTCCTGGGGGACGCCGGCGCGCGCCAGGATGGCCAGCGCCAGCCGGAACGTGCCCCCCGAATTGGGGGGTTCATCCACCACCACCACGTCCGCGCCGTCGGCACGCAACGTCCTCAGGCGGCGTCGCTCGCCGGAGGACGGCCCGCGCTTCGGCCGGATCGTCATCCACGACACGTCCGGGACGCCGCGCGCGGTGAGATGAGCCGCGAGCAGGGGGGCGAAGTAAGCGCCCGCCGTGCGCAACCCGGCGACGACGAGCGGCCGTACACGCCTCGCGCTCCGGCGCTTACTGGCGACGCGATCCGCCAGGGTCGCGACATCATGGTGCGTCAGATCCTGATTGCGGAACGCCGCCGGGATGGCCATGCGCCGTCCGAGTACTTGGCTCGGCACGCTCGCCGGCGACTCCTCCCGCAGGCGGGACTCGAGCTCGATCCAGCGCCGGTCACCCGGCTCCGCGGCCGCGATGAGAACGTCGCACGCGGCATCGACGCACGTCCTCCATCGTCGTCCCCAGCGCGCGACCGCGCGATCGCGCATTGCGCCGCGCAGCGACTCCACGCCCCGCTGGACGCGCTCGGCGAGCCGGACCGCCGGGCGCAGGCGGGGGAAATGCGCCGCGATCGGTGAGAGGTCGCCGATGGACCGGCTCAAGTAGTCGTCAACGGTGGCGGCGATCGCGCAGACGAACAGGTACAGGTTGATCCGAGCTTCCTCCCGCTGCCAGGGAGCGGTCAGGCCGGGCGCCGCCGCGATCTCCTCGTGCAGGCGCTGGAACAACTGTCCAACGGTGAGGATGGGGTTCAGGCACCAGTCGTAGCGGGCGTAGAACGCCTCCTCCTCGCGACATGCGGGAGGGGGATCTGCGTGCACGACACGTGATGAGCTGCCTATAACCACACGAATTCGATCTCCCAGCCAGGTCGACGCCGATGCTTTGGTAAAGGGCGGTGGCATAGGGGTGCGCCCCCAAGGGATCAGCCCGCAAATCACGTTCCCGCGCGCGCGAGTGTTGCGTGAACGCAGCGGGCCACGGCCGGAGGGCCAGCATCAATGACGGGATTCACCTGGGCACCCAACACGAATTCGATCTCCCAGCCAGATCGACGCCGATTGCTTTGGTAAAGGGCGGTGGCATAGGGGTGCGCCCTCAGGGATCAGCCCGCAAATCACGTTCCCGCGCGCGCGAGTGTTGCGTGAACGCAGCGGCCACTGCCGGAGGGGCAGCGTCAATGACGGGATTCACCTGGGCACCCAACCTGCAGCAGGGGCAGGCAGCGGACGGGAGGGATCCCAACATGATCGTGGGAATCGGTCTCGACATCGTCGATACGGAGCGGCTGGGGCGGGCCTTGGCCGGCGCAGGCGGCTTCGCGGAGCGCGTGTTCACCGCGGCGGAGCTCGCGGCGTGCGCGAGTCGCGCGGATCGTGTGCAGGCGCTGGCCGCGCGGTTCGCGGCCAAGGAAGCGTGCCTCAAAGCGCTCGGCGTCGGGATTCTCGAGGCCGCACTCCGGCAGGTGGAGATTGCTTCCGGTGTCGCGGGCGCTCCTCAGCTCCGGTTGACGGGGACGCTCGGGGCGCGCGCGCAGAGTCGCGGCGTGCGCAACGCGCATGTGAGCCTTACCCATGAGCCGGGGCTCGCCGCCGCAGTGGTCATCCTCGAAGGCATCCGCCTGCGTGCGCCGTCGCGGCCCAAAGGCCGGCGGCACACCGGGGCGTGGACGGTGGAGACGCTGTTGAGCGGCACATGGTGATCGTGCACGTGGTCGCTCCCGCCGAGTTCGGCGGGCTCGAGCGCGTGGTGCAGATGCTGGGGCGGGGGCTGCGCGGGCTCGGTCATGACGTGCATATCCTGGCCGTCGTCGTCGATGGGGAAACCGCCCAGCCATTCCTCGCTCCGCTCACTGACGCTGGCGTCGCCACACGCACGGTCTCGGTACCGGGCCGGGGATACCTGCGGGAGCGTGCGGCAATCGCGGAGCTGCTGCGCGAGTTCCGTCCCCAAGTGGTTCACACGCACGGCTACCGGCCGGATGTGCTGGACGCAGGCGTCGCCCGACGGCAGGGGATCGCGGTCGTCACGACGGTGCATGGTTTCACCGGCGGCGGTTGGAAGAACCGCGTGTACGAATGGTTGCAGTGCCGCGCGTTCCGGCGTTTCGATGCGGTGGTCGCCGTGAGCCGGCCGCTCGTCGCGCTTCTCGAGGGGCGCGGCGTTCCCGCCGCGCGCATCCACGAGATCCCCAACGCGTGGCAGCCGCTGGCGCCGCCCCGCGATCGCGCCACCGCCCGGCAGCTCTTGGGCCTACCGCCCAACAGTTTCGTGGTCGGTTGGGCGGGCCGGTTGAGCCACGAGAAGGGCCCGGACGTGCTGCTCGAGGCGTTGCTGCGACTTCGCGACCTACCGCTGGTCGTCTCGGTGATCGGTAACGGCATCATGCGAACCGCGCTGCAAGCCCAGGCGCATGGGCTCGGCCTGAACGGCGGGCTGCATTGGCACGGCGCCGTCGCGGACGCGGGCTCCCTGCTGGCGGCGTTCGACGTGTGCGTGCTCAGCTCGCGCACCGAGGGCACCCCCATGGTGCTGTTCGAAGCGATCGCGGCCGGCGTTCCCGTCGTCGCGACGCGCGTGGGCGGCGTTCCCGACGTCGTGTCGCCGGCGGAGGCGGCGCTCGTTCCGCCGGAAGATCCGGTCGCGCTGGCGGCGGCGATCCGCGCGGTGTACCGGGACCCCGCGGCGGCCCGCGCCCGGGCGGCGGCCGCCCGCGCGCGCTTGGACCGTGATCACAGCGTCGCCTCGTGGTTGGGCCGCTACGAAGAGATCTACAGGCGCGTCAGCCGCGGCGCGGCGGTGCAGGTGGCGGTGTGACGCCGCTCGCGCGTGTGGTGCTCGCGCTGGTCGTCGGCCTCTGCGTGTACACGTATCTCGGGTATCCCGCGATCCTGAGACTGTTGAGCCTGGGGCGCCGCCGCCGGCGCGACGCGCCACCGCCCTCTGACGGGCCGCTCCCCCGCATCAGCATCGTGCTACCGGTCTACAATGAGGCGGGCGTCATCGCGGCCACGCTAGAAAACCTCCTCGCGATCGAGTATCCGGCGGAGGCCCGCCAGATCCTCGTGGTGTCCGACGCCTCGACCGACGGGACCGACGCCATCGTCGCCGGGTTCGCGGGCCGCGGGGTGGAGTTGTTGCGGATGCCCCGTCGCCGAGGGAAGACCGCCGCCGAGAACGCCGCCCGCTGGCACGTGACCGGCGAGATCGTGATCAACACCGACGCGTCGGTGCGCATCGATCCGCAGGCGGTCAAGCACCTGATCGGCGCGTTCGGGGACCCGTCGGTCGGCGTGGCTTCGGCGCGGGATGTGAGCGTCACGAATGTGGAGCAGCCGGCGAACGCCGGCGAAGGCGCCTACGTCGGATACGAGATGTGGATCCGCGACATGGAAACGGCGGTGTCGGGGATCGTGGGGGCGTCGGGGTGCCTGTACGCGATCCGCGCGGACCTGCACATGGGCCTGATCCCCGAGGAGCTGAGCCGCGACTTCGCGGCCGCGCTCACGGCCCGCGAGCACGGACAGAGGGCGGTGTCGGTGCCGGCGGCGCGCTGCCTCGTGCCGCGCGGGGCGTCGCTGCACCAGGAGTACCGGCGTAAGGTCCGGACGATCACCCGCGGCCTCGCGACGCTCGCATTCAAGCGCGCACTACTGAACCCGCTCCGCTACGGCGTATTTGCTTGGATGCTATTCAGCCATAAAATCTGCCGCTGGCTCCTGCCGGGTGCGGCGCTGGTGGGGCTTGCCGCCCTCGGCGCCGCGGCGCCGGCCGTTTCGTGGGCGCGCGCGCTCCTCGCCGTCATCGGGGGGTTGGGCGTGCTGGCCGGGATTGGGTGGAGGTGGCCCGAGGATACGCCGATGCCGCGGGTGCTCGCGGTGCCGGCGTATGTCGTCGCGGGCAACCTCGCCGTGTTGCACGCCTGGCTGCGGCTCCTGGCCGGCCGTGCCGCGCCGGTGTGGGAGCCCACCCGGCGGGGGGCGCCGGTCTAGCCGCGCGCCGGACCGCCGTTGCGGTGCTTTGCGGCGACGTAGCGCGCGATGTCCGCCAACGTTCCCAGGTTTTGCTCCGTGATGTCCTCGTTCGCGACGACCACGCCGAATTCGCTGCGGAGAAAGCCGATGAGCTCCATCACGCCCATGGAGTCGATCACCCCCCGCTGGAGCAGTCGATCGCTGTCTCCTACGGCGAACCCCGGTCGCATATAGAGGAAGGTGTCGTACAGGAAGGTCCGCGTGCGCGCCAGGATGTCGGGTTCGTCCATACGAGGTTCCGTCTCCGATGAGGGCACGGTCATCTCAGCGCGGGCAGGCCGTCTTCCAACGCAACCTCCGGCACCGGGAGGGGCGTCGTTCGCACCGGCATGGCGCTGTTGATGAACTGCTGGTGCCACAACTCCGCAGACACGATCGCGACGAGGGCCTGATTCTCGCGGAACCCGGTGGCGACACCCGCCCGACACCGCCGCACGAGTCCGGCCACGGCCTCCGGCTGGAACAATCCGGAACGCGCCAAGCTGCGGTCGTCCAAGAGGTCCTGCACGTACTCGACGGGTTCAGGGCTGTAGAAGGCGGGAATGTCGGGTGCCCGATAGGGTTGTTTCGGGCGACGCTGCACCGCCGCGGGGACCACATCCCGCGCCCAGCGGCGCAAGATCGACTTTTCCTTCAAGCCGCGGAGCTTGCTACCGGTGGGTAAGCGCGCCGCGAATTCGAACACGCGATGATCGAGGAACGGGTAGCGGGCCTCCACACCGTGCGCCAGGGACATGCGGTCTCCTTGGGCGCTCAGCAAATACGGGGACAGCAGAGTCACCATCTCGAGGTATGCGGCGCGGTTGAGCGGCGACCAGGTCGAGAAGGCAGGCGGCAGGCTCGCCCGCAGGTCTTCCAGGGGATCGGTCTCGGCGAGCGTCGCGCGCAGGTCGGCCGAATAGAAGTCCTTTATCCGCGACGTGAGCAGAAACCGCGGCAAATGCGAGAACAGCGGATCGTCGAGCGCCCCCGCCCCAGCGTCCAGAAACGAGCGCCGCCAGAAGTCGCCGCGGCGACTGCGCGAGTCGAGGTAGGGGTAGAGCCGGTCGAAGAGCCGCGGTCGGGAGCGCGACTGCGGCTGGCGCAGGCAAAACAGCCGGAGCGCCGTCTCCTTGAACAGATCGTACCCGAGGAACAACTCGTCCGAGCCCTCACCGGTGAGCACCACTTTGATGTCGCGCTCGCGCGTCAGTCGCGCGAGCAGGTACATCGGTGCGGGGGCGGTACGCACGAGCGGCGATTCGGCGTGCCAGACGACGTCGGGAAACACGGCGGCCACGTCACCGGGTCCGATCGCGCGCACGAAATGATGGCTCTTCAACTGCCCGGCCACCAGCCGCTGGAACTCCCGTTCGTCGAGCTGTGGGTCGTCGAACGTGATCGAGAACGTGCGCAGCGGGAAGGGGGACTCGCGCGCGGCGAGCGCGCAGCCGATCGACGAATCCAGCCCCCCGCTCAGATACCCACCGACTGGAACGTCCGATCGCAGGCGCAGCGCGACGCTGCTCTCGAGCAGCCGGCCGAGGGCTGGGATGGCGTCGGGACTTTCCTCCCCCTCCTCCGGGTACTCCAGCTCATAGTAGCGGCCGTGGCGAAGCGCCCCGTCCCGCCAGACCGCGAAGCAACCCGGTTGGAGGGCGTGCACGCCCCGGAACACCGTCCACGGGGGCCGGGCGGCCCAGAATGTGAAGACCTGATCGAGCCCCACGGGATCGAGCACTGGCTCGACCTCGCCGCTCGCGAACAGCGCCTTGGCCTCGGAGGCGAACACCAAATCGCCGTGCGCAATGCTGTAGAACAGCGGCCGTACGCCGAACCGATCTCGCGCCAAGAGCAACGAGTCCGTGCGGCGATCGTAAATCGCGAACGCAAACTGCCCGTTCAGGCGGCCCAACATCGCCGTGCCCCACTGCTCGTAGGAGTGGACAAGGACTTCCGTGTCGCTGCGGGTGCGGAAGCGATGGCCGGCGGCCACCAGCTCGGCCCGAAGCTCTAAGTAGTTGTAGACCTCGCCATTGTACACGATCAGCACCGACCCGTCTTCGTTGCCGAGCGGTTGGGCGCCGCCCCCGACATCGATGATGCTGAGGCGCACATGGGCCAAACCCACCCGCGCGCCGACGTACCGACCGCAGCCGTCCGGGCCGCGATGCCGCAGTGCCGCCGACATGCGGTCCAGGGTCTCGACCGCCACGCCGCGCGGATCGCGCCGGGCCAGGCCGGCAAGCCCGCACATCAGGCCATCTCCCGCCAGCGGTGGGCGGTGGTCCGACGTCGCCGGCGCTCGATGTAACCCTCGACTTCCGGGACGGGTTCGACCAGGAGAGCAGGAAGATGCTGATAGCGGGTCGTCGCGCGCTTCTGGTCGATGTCTCGCAGCACCCGCGCCGCTTCGTCCGGCGTCCGTCCCAACTCGACCGCGACGGTCGCGGGACCGCGGCCGAGGTTGTGCGCGAACAGGACCAGGTCCAGTGTGGCGGCCGGCAGCGCGAAGTAGAACTCTTCCTGCGTTTGTGGCAGGGAATAGGTGTCAGTGGTCGGCGGGCGTGACAGGATCGCCGCCGGTACGCCCAGGAATTCCGCGAGCGCGTACACCTGCGACTTGTACAGGTGGGCGATGGGCTTCACGTCCGCCAGCCCGTCGCCACCTTTGACGAAAAACCCTTGATCGTACTCCAGCCGGTTGGGTGTGCCGACGACCGCGTAGTGCAGCCGATCGGCATGGTAATACTCGAGCATCGTGCGGACGCGCTGCTTGAAGTTCGTCGCCGCGACGATCTCCCGATACTCGGCCGGCGGGAGACGAACCTGCCGCACGTCCGCATGGCCGTTCGCACCCGGCACCTCAAGCGCCAGGTACGACACATTCAACCGGTCGGAATCGAGCCGGCCTCCCGGTAAGACCACCTTGAAACGCCAGTTGTCCTGGAAGTCGGGTACCACACGGCGGATCGCGGCGTTGCGCCGCCGGTAACACCCGACCGCCGCGAGGATCTCCGTGATTTCTTCGACCGCGTAGGAGATGCCCAGCGCATCCGCCCAGCGGCCGGCCAGTCCGAGACTGTTCTGATCCGAGTCCTGTTCGGGCATCAACAGGCCGAATACGTGGGCGGCTCCCACGGCTCGCACCGCGAGCGCCGCGCACACAGAGCTGTCGATGCCGCCGCTCATGCCGACCACCAGCCCCCGCCGATTCAACGACTCGCCGAGTTGCTGGCGCAGCGTGGCGGCGATCCGCTCCGTTTCCTCGGCCGGATTGAGGTGCAGGTCGTTCGCTAGACTCACCTTGGTCCCTCGCAGGGTTATGACGCCTCGCCTGGCGCCAGCTATGCAAGGATGGCGCCGCAGGACTGGCGCAGGCGGCCTGCCGTGCTCCGCATCAGGTGGTGCGTCGGCGCAACACCCGGATGTAGAAAGAGGCTCGAGCGTAGCGTGGTACAGGTGATGCTGTGCGGGTGTGTTGGAGGTACGTCTGATCTCCAATATCGCCCACTTGTTGTGGAAAACGACGGGTGCTCGGGGTGCGCTCCCTGCAGTGATCGAGGGTGGGCGGACCACGAACTATGCCGCCCTCCAGCGTCGTGCCGCCGCCATCGGAGCGGCGCTGACGGCGTCTGGATTCAAGGCCCAGCCGCGTTTTTCGGAGTGACTGCCGCGGGCGGCATCGCGGTGGTCATCAACGAATCGCTGCGACCGCGCCAGGTCGAACACATCCTGGAAGCAGCGGGGGTGACCACGCTGATCACGTCCGAGGATCTGCTGGCGCGACAACCGCGCCGGCTCGAGACGCGGGCTCACCTCCTGTTGGCGTCCGCGCTCGAGGATCTGCTCCCCATCACCTTCACCCCGGTGCCCCAAATCGGCATGGACCCGGCGCAGATCGTTTTCACGTCTGGCTCGACGGGCCTGCCCAAAGGCGTGACGGTCACGCATGCCAATCTCCTGGCCGCCGCCGAGACGGTCATCCGGTATCTCGGGATCACGGCGACGGATCGTATCGCCAGCGTGCTGCCGTTCAGCTTCGTCTACGGCATGAGTCAGGTGCTCTGCGCCGTCGGCAGTGGTGCCGCACTTGTCGTGGCGCGCTCGCCGCTGGCTTCGCAGCTCGTGGCCGACATGCGCGCGCAGCAGGTCAGCGTCTTGGCGGCAGTGCCCCCGTTGTGGCAGCAGCTCTTGAATGTGCCGTCATTCCGCGACGAGCCGCTCGAGAGCCTGCGCATCGTCACCAACGCGGGTGGCCACCTCCCCGTGCCGGTGGTGCGCGCGCTCCGTCGCGCGCAACCTCGGGCCCGACTCTTCCTGATGTACGGGTTGACCGAGGTGTTGCGGAGTACGTTCTTGCCGCCGGAGGAAGTCGATCGGCGGCCCGATTCCATCGGCCGGGCAATCCCCGGTGCCGAGGTGCTCGTGCTCCGGGATGATCTCACGCCGTGCGATCCCGGCGAGGTCGGCGAGCTGGTGCATCGCGGGCCGACGGTAACCCTCGGGTACTGGAACGATCCGGAAGAAACGGCGCGGGTCTTCCGCCCCCACCCGGTCCGCGCATCGGGCACCCCCGACGCGGAGCGTGTCGTGTTCTCGGGCGATCTGGTGCGTCAGGATGCCGACGGCTGGTTGTATTTCGTCGGTCGCTCGCAGCGGATGATCAAGACGTTGGGCTATCGCGTCAGCCCCGATGAGATCGGCACGGTGTTGTATGCCTCGGGCGAGGTGGCGGAGTGCATCATCACCTCCGAGCCCGACGACGCGCGTGGCGAGCGCATCGTCGCTTTCGTCGTGCTCGCCGGCGGGGGGGGCGGCTCGCTCGACCGTCTGCGGGCGTACGTCGGCGTCGAGCTTCCCCGGCATATGCAACCGGCGCGCTACGAGGTGCGCGACGCGTTGCCGCGGCTGCCCAGCGGCAAACACGACGTTGCCGCCCTGCGTGGAGAACAGAGACAGGGCGCGTGGACCTGATTCGGCCGTTTCAACGGGACGACATCCCCCCGGTGCTGGAGTTGTTTCGCTGGGCGTTTGCACGGAATGGCCACCACGCTCCTCCGGGCATCCCGCTCGACACGTACTTCGAGCGCGTGTTCTTCGAGAATCCGTGGTACGACGAGGACCTGCCGTCTCTGGTGCATGTCAATGACACCGGCTCGATTGACGGATTCATCGGCGTGCAGCCGAAGCGGCTTCAGTTTCGCGGGCGTCGCCTGCGCTTGATCGCCGCTACAAAGCTGATGGCGGCGCCCACCGCCGCGCCGCTCGTGGCCAGCCGGCTGGTGCGTCACGTCCTCGCCGGGCCGCAAGACCTGCTGTTCTCCGACATCAGCAACGACGCCGCCCGCCGGATCTTCGAGGCCCTTGGAGGCGCCGCCACGATCCTGCTGTACAGCATGAAGTGGCAACGGCCGGTGCGGCCGGCGCGCTACGCGTTATCGTGGATGCGGGCACGCGGCACACCCACGCTGGTCACGCAGAGTCTTCGGCCGCTGGCTGCGATCGCCGACACGGCGCTGGCTCGCTGGGGCCCCTCCGCGGCGCGATCTCACTTCGCACGCGACGGGTATTCGGTAGGTGACCTCCCGCTCGACGTGGCGGCGAAACGCCTGCCGGACTTGCTGCCGAGTCGCGCCCTGCAGCCGGAATACGACGAGCGATGGCTTGCGTGGTTGTTGGGGTTGGCGCAGCAGATGGACCCGCAGCGCGTCTTACGTCGCCGGCTCGTGCGCGATGCGCACCAAGAACCGGTGGGCTGGTTTTTCTATCGCATCGAGCCGGGCGGCCTGGCCGAGGTGTTGCAGCTCGTGGCGAGAAAGGACGCCCGCGCGCCGGTGTTTGACGCGCTCCTGTTGGACGCGTGGAGTACCGGAGCAACGATGGTGGCGGGCCGGCTGGAGCCGAGTATGGTGCGCGAGATGTCCACGCGGCACTGCTATTTCCGGCAGGCCGACTACTGGACCCTAGTCCATACTAAGGATTCGGAAATCCTCGATGCTATCCTGAGCGGCAACGCGTTGTTGAGCCGTCTGGAAGGCGAGTGGTGAGCTCAGCTCGACGCGCTACCAGCCGTGGCGGCGTCCCAGCATCACCGCCGGCGTGAGCAGCATGATCTTCAAATCTTCGAGCGCCGAGCGCTGTTGGATGTACTCGAGATCGTAACTGAGCTTCTCGCGCACGTCATCCACACTGCTGTCGTAGGCCAGGTTGACTTGTGGGATCGTCCGGCTTCGCCCAAACCTCGCGCTCCCCCGGTTGCCCGTTATCCACGTGCATCGTTCGGAATTTGTACATGGTGAACGTCAGTCCGCCGTCGTCGGCATGTCGGCGCCAGTTGCCACCCTCGTTGCCCGGGGCGCGGCGATCGAGCCCCACGCGCCGCTGCGCAAACAGCACCGGGCCACGCGACGTCAGCTTGATCAGCAGCGCGATGACGAGCATCGGTACGAAGGCCACCACCAACCCCAGCAACGCGATGACGACGTTGAGCAGGCGCCGCGCGCCGTCGCGCCACTCTGGGGATTCGACCCTCACACTCCATGGCAATGGGCGGAACTGAGGCAATGTCATGCCCGCGTAAGTCGCAAGCGTTGTGCCGTTTACGAGGCGTGTGAAGCATCAACGCCACATGGCGTACCCACCGCTCTGTAGGAGCAATGCGACGCCGCCGAGCACTTGCCGATGAATCAGTGAGCGGTACAGCTCTTGCCTCCTTGGGCTCCTGATGAATTCCAGGCCTCTTCCCGCGATCCGTCCTGAGTCCTCGCCTCCCTTCCTCCGGCGGGCTAGTCCGCCGCAGATGGCCGCCATCCCAGAGGAAGATTCCGGTCCTGACTGGCGTCGCATCTGGAGCGCGCTGCTCCGGTTCAAGTGGGTCGTGGTGCTGATGGTCGTGCTGGGACTCGGCGGCGCCTTCGCGGCGACTCGTGTGATGCGTCCGGTCTACAGGGCCCAGGCGAACGTGTGGGTGGACGTGCCCGGCCGGCGCGGCGAGGGCGCATCAGACACGCGGGGCCCGATCCGGCAGGGCGCGCTGCTCGACGCCGATGACTGGGTCGAACTGATGCGCTCATACATCGTGCTGGATCAAGTCGTCCGGGATCTGCGGTTGTACCTCACACTGAAACGCCCCGCCGACCGCGAGAGCTTCGCGGATTTCAGTGTGAACGATCAGTTCCGCCCCGGAAACTACCGGTTGAGTATCAGCGCGGACGGTCGCGCATACACGCTATCGTCCGCCGACGGCGTGGACCTGGAGCGCGGCACGGTCGGCGATTCCATCGGCCGCCGCTTGGGATTCCGGTGGCTTCCCGCGCCGGGAACGTTGCCGTCCGGCGGCACCGTCGATTTCTCACTGATGACGCCCCGCGACGCGGCGTTGGCGCTCGGCGAGCAGTTGGACGTCCGCATGGACTTTAACGGCAACTTCCTGGCGGTGGAGCTGCGCGGTACGAACCCCGTCATGATCTCCAACATTCTGAATGGCGTGGCGCAGCGCTACGTCGAGGTGGCAGCCGAGTTAAAGCGCGAAAAGCTCACCGAGCTGACCAAGATTCTCGAGAACCAGCTGGCGACGGCGCAGCGGAATCTCGATCAGGCCGAAGGTGCGTTGCAAGGTTTTCGCACGCGGAACATTACGCTCCCGTCAGAGCAGCCGAACGGCGGGGGAGCTGTCGGCGAGTCTCGTGATCCCATCCGCTCGAACTTCTTCGACATGCAGGGCGACCGGGATCAATTGCGTCGCGACCGCGAGTCGATCGAGCGCTTC
>WNGH01000513.1_pt1 | contig 36323 bp, 41 predicted proteins | sample 5400631 | NCBI WGS metagenome assembly WNGH01 (sample SAMN13153373, study PRJNA577476) | soil metagenome | isolation source: 115 cm soil or saprolite under Garry oak tree replicate 1 | place: USA:California | collected 2016-06-15 | reverse complement strand
GCTGGCCAAGGGCGTGCCGAGGGCTCCTCCTCACCCCCCGAACCCGCACGGGAAGGGGGTGGTGGACTCCGCTAGCATCTGCCTCGGGTGCTCGACTTTTCGAGCGGCCAGTGTTCGAGTTTTCGACCGGCCTTCACACATCCGACCCGGTTCCTCGGCTGTGCCCGCACCACCAGCAGCCCCACGGTCGAGAACATGAGGGTGATCGCGCCGATGGAGCCGGCCGCGGCGGTCATGATGTGGCGCAGCGCGTACACGAGCATGAGCGCGAGGCCCACCAGCGCCAGCAGGATGGAAAGGGCCCACACGGCGATGGCCAGGCGAACAGCGGCCTCGACTCCCTCCCGCCACAGCGTGGTCTTGCCCACGCCGGCCTCCCCTTCCAGCAGGAGAGCGGCCGGTCCGGAGGCCGTGTCGTCCAGGAACGACGACACCACCGCGAGCTCGCCCTCGCGGCCGAACACCTCCCGAACGCCCGACGCCATGCGGGAGAGCCTGACCCCGATGGCCTTTCCGTGGCAAGCCGTTTCGCGGGCGCCGACCTATCGAAGGAGCGGGCCGGATGGTACAACCGCGCGGGGGGACGATGACCACAGACCCACGCATCGGCACCGAACTGGCCGGCTATCGCATCGAGTCCCTCCTGGGCCGGGTGAGCGTGGTCTACCTGGCCGAGCAGGAGTTCCCGAAGCGGAAGGTGGCACTCAAGCTGCTCGCTCCGGAGCTGGCCGAGGACGAGGCGTTCCGGGAGCGGTTCATCCGCGAGTCGAACGCCGCCGCGTCCATCGACGACCCCAACATCGTCCCCATCTACGGTGCCGGCGAGGCCGACGGCGTCCTGTACATCGCCATGCGCTACGTGGAGGGCACCGACCTCCGGCGGGTCTTGGACCAGGAAGGGCCGCTGGACCCCATTCGGGCCGTGTCGATCGTCACCCAGGCTGCCAGCGCGCTCGACGTCGCGCACGCCAGCGGCCTGGTCCACCGGGACGTCAAGCCGGGGAACATCCTGCTCGCGGCCAGGGCCGCGGGCTCCGGGCCACTGGACCACGTGTACGTTTCCGACTTCGGCCTGATCAAGAGGCGTGGGGCCGAGAAGGACCTCACCCGGTCGGGACAGATCATGGGGTCGGTCGACTACATCGCCCCGGAGCAGATCCTGGGGAAGCCGGTGGACGGCCGAGCCGACGTCTACTCGCTCGGCTGCGTCCTGTACGAGTGCCTGACCGGCGACGTCCCGTTCCCCGGCGACGTGGACATGGCCGCCATGTGGGCACACGTCCACGAGAAGCCTCCCAAGGCCACGGCCACACGCCCCGAGCTACCACCGGGAATCGACGATGTGATCGTCAAGGCCCTGGCGAAGTCGCCGGACGACCGCTTCGCCACGTGCGAGGAGCTGGCAGTCGCGGCACGAGAAACGGTCGGGGAACCGGCACCAGCCACCCTCCGACGTTGGTCCACACGGCGCCGGCTGATGGCTGGCGCGGTGCTGGTGGCGCTTGTGGCCGGTTCGTTCGGGTTGGCAAGGCTCGCCGGTGGCTCGTCGAAGGCGATCACGGGATGCCTGGTGACACCCTTCCCGCCGCTGAACGACAGGAACGTGAATCAGGCCATGTACAACGGCCTGTCCAGCGCAGCGGCCAGCTTCGGCATCAGCCAGCGAGTCCTGGTGTCGAATGGAGACTCGAGTACCTGGTCGCGGAACATCCATGCCTTCGTCGAGCAGAAGTGCAGCCTGATCGTGTCGGCCGGAGGCCAGATCGAGGACGCGGTCGCATCCGCGGCCGAAGCGACCCCTGATCAGAGGTTCGCGCTGCTCGACCCCCTCCAGCAGCACGCACTGCCGAACCTCCTGAGCGTCGTCTTCCAGACCGATCAGGCCGCGTTCATGGCCGGGTATCTGGCAGCCGGCACATCCAAGAACGGGAAGGTAGCCACGTTCGGCGGTCTCCCCGTGCCAACCGTCACCGGATTCATGAATGGATTCGCGGCCGGGATCCTCAAGTTCAACCAGGATCACGGCACCGACGTCCAGCTCCTGGGGTGGGATCCGGCGACCCAGCAGGGCAGGTTCGTCTCGCTGAACAGCTTCGCCGGCTTCGCGGATCCGGAGAAGGGCCAGCGAATCACGGCGAAGCTCATCGCCGAGGGTGCGGACATCGTCTTCCCCGTCGCGGGGGGGTCTGACAGCGGCGCGGGCACGGCCGCACGCGAGGCCGGGAAGGTGATGCTGATCGGCGTTGACACCGATCAGTTCTACTCGGCCCCGGAGTTCGCGGACCTGTGGCTCACCAGCGTGCTGAAAGGGTACGACGTCGCGGTGGAGGCCGTGATGAAGCTGGTCGTGGACGGCTCCTTCAAGGGCGGAACCTACACGGCCACCCTCGAGAACGGTGGCGTCCGCCTGGCTCCGTACCATGACCTGGCCGCCACTGTCCCAGGGTCGCTAAGGGCGCAGCTTGCTCGAATCAAAGCGGGAATCGTCGACGGCTCGATCTCGGTGGATCCGAGGGACTACCTGCCTTGAGCACCGACGCTGAGCGTGGTCTACCTGGCCGAGCAGGAGTTCCCGAAGCGGAAGGTGGCACTCAAGCTGCTCGCTCCGGAGCTGGCCGAGGACGAGGCGTTCCGGGAGCGGTTCATCCGCGAGTCGAACGCCGCCGCGTCCATCGACGATCCCAACATCGTCCCGATCTACGGTGCCGGCGAGGCCGACGGCGTCCTGTACATCGCCATGCGCTACGTCGGCATCTCGCCGTCCACGGCTCGGTATGGGCGGAGCGGTAACGGGTGGGTGACCCTAGGCTCGCGGGCATGACATGGGGTGATACTACGTGGCGGACTCGACCATGAGGTGAGGCAGTGGCCAAGAGAACGAAAGCGGCATCCCCGGGGAACGCGAACGGAGCCAATATCGGCTATGAAGCGGAGCTTTGGCGGATGGCGGACACACTCCGCGGCAGCATGGACGCTGCCGAGTATAAGCACGTCGTGCTTGGGCTGCTGTTCCTCAAGTACATATCCGATTCTTTCGAGGAACAGCACGAGGCGCTGGAAGCGAAGATCGAACCCTGAAGGTCGGTGACCTCTTTCGGCGTTAGCCACGGAACATCACCGTCCCAATACTCCGGTCGTGTCGTGGATGGTGTAGCTCCAGTCTCAGCGCGCACCACCAGACCACCACGAGGGTCGGGCGAGAGCGTTCCCCTTATCCATGATGCCGGACAGTCGAGGTATGGCTCAGCCATCGGCGCTCCGCCGATGATAGCGCCGGATGTGCTTCGCCAGCTCGGCCGCCTTCTCGAAATCGTGGAGCTGGGTGCTCTCCAAGACCTCGGACAGCCCCTGGTGTGCGCGCTCGTGCTCCTGGCTCTTGGCCACTGTCATCACTCCTGCCGGCCCGGCCTCGTCCTTGGCGCTCACCGCGCGGTTCCGCCAGCCGCGCCGGCGCCAGGCCCTTCAGGCCATCAGCTCGAACCACCGAGATCGTGTTCGAGTCCGGGGTGCCCGGGGCGTTATCACATCCACACGGGAGGAGACCGCAAGCATGGGTTGCTTCGCAATGACGGAGCTGGGTTCGGAAGGCGAGTGGAAGGAGGAAGGATGAGCGTGCTGAGGCGTTGCCTGGCAGCGGCCGGGATCCTTTTGATGGTAACGTTGGTGTCGGTTCCGGCCGGCGCTTCGGGGTTGGGAACCTGGAGCGCCGCGACGTCCATGCCCACCCCCCGCTTCGATCCGGGCGCGGCCGTCGGGTCCGACGGCCGGATCTACGTGATGGGCGGGTGTTGCGACTCCGTCACCGGCGACATCCTCGCCACGAACGAGGCCTACGACATCTCCACCGGCACCTGGAGCGCGGCCGCCCCCATGCCAGTTGCCCGGTACTTCCACGCCGTCGTCGCCGGCCCGGACGGGCGCATCTACGTGATCGGCGGATGCTGCACCGGCGGCGCCGGCACTGACTTCAGCGCGGTGGACGTCTACAACCCCTCCACGGACAGCTGGGACTCGGCGGCCCCCCTGCCCGTGGCTCGGGAGGACCTTGGCGCCGCCCTCGGCCCCGACGGGCTCATCTACGTGATCGGCGGATGCTGCACCGGCGGCGGGGCCGCCCTGACCAGGGTGGATGTGTACCACCCCTCCACGGACACCTGGACCACGGCTGCTTCCATGCCGACCGCCCGGGTCTCCATGGGTGTCGCCACCGGTCCCGACGGCCGCATCTACGTCATCGGGGGCAACAACGGCAGCACGCATGTCTCGACCGTAACGGCGTACGACACCACCACCAACACCTGGAGCACGGTGGCCTCCCTCGCCAGCCCCCGGGACAACGTCGCGGCCGCCGTCGGGTCCGACGGGAGGATCTACGCGATCGGGGGATGCTGCGGGGCCGGGAGCTCTCCACTCAGCACCGTGGAGGCCTACGACACCTCCGCGAACACCTGGAGCACGGTGGCGTCGCTCCCCGCTCCGCGGGACGAGGTGGCGGCCGCATACGGATCCGACGGCCGGACCTACGCGATCGGTGGATCGGACTCCAGCTTCGACTACTCGAACGTGGTGGACGCCTACACCCCGGGGACGTCGCCCGTGACCGTGACGTCGGTGACCCCGGCGGCCCTGGGGCAGGGGGCGCAGACGTCGATGGTGGTCAAGGGAACCGGCTTCCAGTCCGGGGCCACGACCACCGTGTCCGGGACGGGCGTCTCGGTCGTCTCCACCACGCTCCTCAGCGCCACGAAGGTGAAGGTCCTCGTCCAAGTCGCTACGACCGCACCGGTGGGTGCTCGGAGCGTCACGGTCACCAACCCGGACACCAGCTCGGGCTCGTGCACGGGATGCCTGACCATCGACCCGGCTCCGAACCCCACCTCCGTCTCGCCCACCACGGGAGCCCGGGGGGCCACCATGAACGTGGACATCTTCGGCTCCGACTTCCAGCTCGGGGCGAGGGCGAGGTTCGGCGCCAAGATCACCGTCAACTCCACGACCTTCGTGGACTCGGGGCACCTCACGGCCAACATCACGATCGGCGCCACGGCCGCGACGGGGGCGCGCTCCGTGTCCGTGATCAACCCGGACAGGGGCGTCGGGACCTGCCCGAACTGCTTCACCGTCGCCTAGAGGCGGCGCTGAATCGGGAGTCGGCCTGCCTGCGGGGAGGCCGACTTCCGTCTGGGCTGCCTTTCGCGACTGGACCACGGACTCGCCGCTCTGGTCCTCATTGCAACCGGCTGACGAACCTCACCGGCGACGGAAGCGACCACGACCCAGCATGGGTCAGGATCTCCTTGTAGCGGATCTTGGCGCCGCTCTGAAGTGGACCGATGCATCGAGGGCTCCCCCGATACGCGAAATGGACCGGGGACCATATCGGCCGGGCTTGAGGTAGGAGGGCGGCCGTGTTCGACGAGGCGCCGGATTTCGTCTACGTAGCGGGTCAGGTCACGGTCCGTTTGCCCCGGACACCGGTGTGGGTTCTAATGGGGTGGTCGCAGTTGTCAGCAGCAGAGAGGAGATTCCATCATGGGCGCGATTGCAGTTCCGGTGCTCCCTGGCAAGGTAGACGCCTGGAGGGAGTGGCTCGCCGAATGTCAGGGCGCACGGAAGGCGGAGCTGGAGGACATGAACAGCCGGTTCGGTCTGACCCGCCACCGTGCCTGGCTGCAGCAGAACCCAGACGGCACCTACGTGGTCATAGCCGTTCACGATGGTCCCGGCGGGGACGAGTTCATGGGCAAGCTGGGTGCCTCAGAGAACGAGTTCGACGCCTGGTTCCGCCAGCACATCCAGGACGTGCACGGCATCGACTTCTCCCAGCCGATGCCGCCGCTGCCCGAGCTGGGGCTCGACTCGAAATCTGGCTAGCGGGAGAGGCTCCCCTGAGGCCGGAAGGCCTCTTTCGAACAGTCCTTCAGGCCTACCGCTCGTAGGCCTGACGCAAGAGTCGCTCGTTCGGGATGACGGCAGCGGAGCGTCGCCGGAGCAAATGATGCCCCACTACGCAGAGCTGCAGCGGTCGAGCGAGGGGCGGTTCGTCTCGCTCGCCGAGGTCGATCCGCCGGACGTCCGGGCCGTGCGCATCCGCCTCTGCTTCGAGCGGCTGGACACCCGGGACCTGGGCGACCGCCGCCCTCGTCCGCGCCCCCCGACCGCGTGTCCCATCACGCGTGGGTGAGGTAAGGGCGACTTCCAGCCAGTTCTTCGCGCGATGAGGCTCGGAGCCGGCTCCGAGCAATGCGGCGCCTTCGCGGGCCTCCCGGCGTATAGTGCGTCGCCGTCCGGATAGCCCGGGTGGGGGATGCCCACTCGGGACCGGTGGCCCATCCGAAAACAGGGGCTCTGGCGCCAGAGTGGGCAGATACCGGTCCTCGTCCTCTTCTGCCCGGGCTTCAGCCCGGGCGCTGGGAGTCGTGCTCCTCCTCGTGGGCCTCGCGGCGATCGCGGTGGGGGTGGCGTATCTGACCATCGCGGCGAACAAGCTGCCCTCCTTCATGGGGCGACTCGCCGATGAGACCGGCCACCGGACCGAGCGCGGTGAAATCGCCCTGCCGCGGGGGCGGCCGTGCTGATCGGTGCGGGCATCGTGTTCGCCCGGTCCCGGCATCGTCACCACCATCGCTGATCCTCGAGGCTCCCGGCAGTCGTCCGGCGATTGACGAATCCGAAGTAGTGCCTAGCAGTAGTTCGACACGCTCACCTGGGCGACACCCTGTTTCACCTCGTTGTTCCCTGAGTGATCCAGGAAGTGGCAGAGGCCACATTCCCCTTTCCGGCCTGGGTGGCCGCATTTTCCAGGGCCGTAGCAGCGCGTGCGAAGTGACGCTCGGCTTCGGGGGCTACACGGGCCGCGTCCGGTCAAGTGGTGTATGAGGTCCTCCGCTTCTCCTCGTCTTCCCGCTCGAAAATCGAGTCCTGAGAGGGCCGTAGAGCCTCGGTAAGAGGGCCCCGGGGTGAGGGGCTTGCCGCACCGAGGCGTCCGGCCATCAGCTCGCCGCCACGAGCTCTCCGATCACCTCCTCCCTCGGTTCGGCCACGCCGGGTAGAGGTCGATCCTGGTGACCTCCCCGGACTCGAAGGCGAGCCACACGGTGTCGGAGGAGACGTCGAGCGCGTAGGCCTGGACCGACCCCACCTTCGGGTCGAACGGGAGGGGGATGGTCGCGTCCACCGTCAGCGTGGACGGATCCAGGCGGGAGACCAGCTCTTCGTCGTTCTGGCGTTGGAGGAACCACACCCCGCCCTCTCCCACCGCGAACGGCTCGAAGTTCGGGGCATCGAACGATCGTTCTTGCAGCGTGGTGGCGTCGATGCGGACCGGGGGCGGGGAGGAGCGGTAGTCGTTCGTCCACACCGCGCCATCCCCCACTGCCAGGGAGCCGCTGGCCCCCAGCGGGAGGACGTCGCTGACGGTGTTGGTGGCCTCGTCCACCCTGACCAGGAACCCCCCGTACTCGTGCTCGTTGCCGATCTCCCACACCGCGCACCAGACGGCGCCCTGGCCCGCCTTCAGGCCGGCCACCAGCCAGTTGAATGGCACGTTCGGGGGGCTCGGGTCGAGCCCGTCCAGGGCCACGGTCGCGACCACCCTCCCGGTGGCCGGGTCGATCCGTTCCAACTGCGGGGGGGTGCTCTGATCACCGGAACTCCCCGCAACCCACACGGCCTGGTCGTCCCCGGCCAGCAGGGTGGCGCTCATGTCCAAGGGGGTGGTCCGCAGGACCTGACCGGAGCGAGGATCCAGCCGTTGGACGACGGTGGCGGAGACCGAGGGGTCGAGCCGCCCGTCGGCCCACACGGAGCCGGCGGCGTAGGCGAGATCGACCGGTCCCCGGGGCGAGACCACCTGCACCTGGTTTGATGAGACGTCGATCTTGGCGAGCCCCTGCCCGCCGCTCACCCAGATCGTCCCGTCGGCCGCCGCCATCGCCTCCGGCACCGCTCCCACCGACCCCACGGTGGTGACGTTGGGGTGCACGGCCCGTGGCTCGGGACTGGCGGCGGGGACGGGCGAGGGGTGAGGCGACCGGCCCAGGGCAGCCACGGCGAACCCCACTCCTGCGGCCGCCACGGCGAAGGCCACCGCGATCGTCAGGATCTTCGCCCCCGGTCGGGGGGTCCGCGGGGTATGCGGCCTCCGGCGCTCGATCTCTGACCACAGGTCGGGGGCGGGAACCCGATCGGCGTCCCGGAACAGTCGGTGGGGATCAGTCCTCATCTGCTGCCCCTACCAGCTCACGGATCCGGGCCCGCCCCCGGTGCAGGTGGACGGCCACGGCCGAGGAGGTCGACCCCACGATGGCGGCGACCTCCTTTAGGGGATACCCCCCGTAGTAGTGAAGGACGATGCAGGCCCGCTGCCTCGGAGACAGCAGCGGCAGCACCGAGGCCAGCAGCGCGGGCGCGTCCGAGAGCTCGTAGGGCCGCTCGACGAGCGGTGAGAGCCTCCGGCGCCGCCTGAGCTCGGCCGACGCCAGGCGAAACGCCGTTCGCCACACCCACGCCCTCGGATCGCGGATCCCCGCGTCCCACCGCAGCGCTCGCGCGAAGGCCTCGGCCACCGCATCGCTCGCCACCTCCCGGTCTCCGCTGAAGAAGAGCATGGCCCTCCATAGCCGGTCGCCCTCATCGCGGTACAGCCGCTCGATCCTGGACCCCGCGGCCTCGGTCACCGGCCTCGCTCGCACGTCACCAAGGACAGAGCGCCGAGAGCCCCGGTTCCTTAACACGGGCCGGTGAAAAACCCCCGTTGGGTGGATGGCCAGCGATTCGGGGGACGGAGCGATAGCCTGCCGAAGACCACGCCAGGTGAGGCACGGATTGGACGTCCCCAGGTGAAGACGGTGCGCGATTCGGCCGCCGCGCGACGCGATGGGCGGGTCGCCCACCCCAGCGAGGGCCGGTGGGCGCCCGTCGGCGCTTCGCCCGAGCCGTCACGCCGCAACCCCGTCTCTCGGGCCGCCGCGGCCGTCGTCACGGTCCTCATCCTGGTAGCGGCGGCACTGCTGGCTCGCTCGATCCTCCACACCGGGTCCCTGGCGATCGGCCCTCACACGAACGGCCCGATCGTGTTCGTGGGGGACGGGGTCCGGTCCATGGCGGGCGTCAGGAACACTGACCTCTTCGCGGTGCCCCCGGACGGGCAGAGCCTTCGGGGCCTCACCGACAGCTCCGAGCGCATCGCCGCCAACGGGAACCTCATCGTGTTCGCCGGCATCTCCGGAACCGGATACGACGTCTTCATCGTGGGGATGGATGGGACCGGGCTCACCGACCTCACCGCGGACGATCCGACCGACGATGCGTCGCCGGCGTGGTCCCCGGACGGCCGGAAGATCGCCTTCTCCAGCGGCCGCGACGGGGACATGGACCTGTACGTCATGAACGCCGACGGCTCCGGCGTGATCCGCCTGACCAACCTTCCCGGAGCGGAGGCGGACCCGAGCTGGTCACCCGACGGAACGAGGATCGCGTTCGCCGGGGTGGGGGTGGGCGGCAACCTGGACGTCTACGTCGTCGGCGTGGACGGCGGCGGTGTCAAGAGACTCACCGGCGACGCGGGTGCAAAGGACTGGTATCCGGAGTGGTCGCCGGACGGAACGCACATCCTGTTCGAGCGGGATTTGTCTGGAGACGACGCTGACCTGTACGTCATGAATACCGACGGCTCCGACCAGGTGGACATCACCCAGGCGCCGGGGATCAGGGAGGCCGAGCCCGCGTGGTCCCCCGACGGCACGAAGATCGCCTTCGAGCGGTCCGTAGACCCGGTGAACGTCCCGCCGGACATCTACGTGATGAACGCGGACGGCACCGGGCTGACCCGGCTCACCGACTCTGAAGCAGACTTCGCGCCGTCGTGGTCTCCGGACGGGAGCGCGATCATCTTCGCCAGCAACCGGAACCTGGTCGACGGTCAGATCTACATCATGAGTGCCGACGGGACCGACGAACGGGTCCTGGTCCGGGTCCCAGACAACCGAGCATGTTGCCCGGAGCCTGGGTGGCAGCCTTCACCACTCGCAACGGGTTGATGGAGTGCGACGGCGTCAGAGCTTGGGGAAGGTGTACGCCGACGTGGGATCTCGTTGAGGCGTCCCGCGTCAGGCCGCGGTCTGAGGCGAGCGTCTTCGGGAGACCGGCCGGCTCGGTCTGGCGTCGCGGCCATTAGAAGTCAGTCTGGGTGGAAGCGATGACGAAACTCCGCCGCCACCGTGTCACCGGCCGCCGCCACGAGCTTCCGACAATGGGGTGGATGACCAGGCTGGCGATCAAGCCCGCTAGCTTGGGAAGGTTCCTCTTGAACCAGTTCCTCACTTACTCCATGGTGCTCAGGTCGGGCTGTTTGGCATTGACGGCTTGCTGAAGCTCATCCGCCGGCTCAAGAGCCCCCTGTTGAACATCGTGCGGAGCCTCGGCTTCGATGTTCGCCCGAAGCACATCGAACAGGCCTTGAAGCTCGACCGTCTCCTCCTCGGTGATCGCCCACCCAGGTGTGGTCTCCTGGACTGGGACCGAGCGCACCGTGATCTCGGGCGACCCCGACCCGGCGAAGATCTCCACGTCCTACATCGAGCGTCAGAACCTCACGATGCGGATGGGGATTCGGCGGTTCACCCGGCTGACCAACGCGTTCTCGAAGAAGATCGAGAACCACGCGGCGGCCGTGGCCCTTCACTTCATGCACTACGGATGAAAGTCAACTCGGCGTGGACACTCGGCGTCTTCCTGTTCACGATGTGGAGGGGGTGTGGGTGACCTCGAGCTAAAGAGCAGGGTCTGGGGCTGGTCCCTGCCGCGCTGCTCGGGCCTTGTGGTCCGACGAGATGCGCGCCCGGGTGGTGGCACCCGCACCCCCTTTGCCCTTGGTCTGGAAGTCGTTGACGAACCTGCGGTACGCCTTCTCGGCCTGGACTCCGAGTTCGCGCTCCAGCTCGCGCTGGGCTGGCGTGGCGAAGACCCGCACCGGGTTGCGGTAGCCGATCCGGCGGACCGCGCCCGCGGCGAGCTCGAGGCGTCGCACCTTCTCCCGAACGAGGGATGGCCTGGCGAACGCGTAGTCCTCTTCGCGGGTGAGCAGGTGCCAGCACAACACGGCGAGCTTGCGGGCCACGGCCACCGTGGCGATGTTGGCGCCGCGCCGGGCCCGGATCCGCTCGCGAACGCCCGCAGGGGCCCGGGGGTCCTGAGGGCCGCCCAGGCCGCCTCGACCAGGAGATGCCTGGCCTCGGAGGAGCCCTGTTTGGAGATGCCCCCGTGGCGGGCTGGTGCCGATCCCGACTTGCGGACCCGGGCGTCGAGCCCGAGGTAGCCCACCAAGTGGCGGGGCGAGGGGAACCTCGCGATGTCCCCGATGGCCGCCATCACGCCCGCCGCGGCGATGGCGCCCATGCCCGGGATCGTCATGATGCGGCGGACCTCAGGCCAGGAAAGGACCTGCTCGGCGGTGGTTCGGTCCACCAGGCGGAGCTCGCCGTCGAGGAAGTCGACGTGGCGGAGGGCGGCCTGCACCGTCTCTCGTTCATCGGCCGGGAGCTCCTGCTGACCGAGCCAGGCTCGCCCCCGCGTGCCGAACAGGTCGCTCGCGGGAGGGCGCCCCTTCACCGTTCGCTGCAGCACGGCGTGGACTTGGTTCTTGGCCCGGGTGCGCTGTTTGACGAGCTGTGCGTGCCGGGACACCAAACGACGAAGGAGCCGGGTCCGTTCGTCTCCCATCCACACCGCCGGCAGGAACCCCGCCGCGAGCAGCCTCGCCAGCGTCCGCGCGTCGAGCCGATCGGTCTTCGCCTTCGCCGACGCGATCGCCCGCACCGCCATGGGGTTGGCCATCACCACGCGGCCGGCGTGGCGCTCGAGGATCCGGGCGATGGCGAGCGCCCCTCCTGTGGCCTCCAGCACCACCTGGTCGTCCAGGCTCAAGCTCTGCCCGAACACCTCCAGGTCCTCGGGTGTTGAGCGCACCCGGGGACCGGACCAGCACGCGCCTCCCTCCGCGACGGCCACCTCGCAGAAGTCCTTGTGGACATCCAGACCGATGAACCGCACCTCGCCTCCTCTCCTGTCGATCGAGCGGAGGCCAGGCGGGACGAACGACAACTACGGATGCGTGCTCGTGGCACAACCGGATCAGTCGCAGGGGCGGCCACTTACAACAGCGGGCTCACGGCCCATAGTGTCTCGACGGCCTGCCCGTCCTGGCTCTCCCGAAGCCCCCTGTCCCGGTGCCGGGACCCTACGTGAGGCCCTTCCCTCGATCAAGGCGGCTTCGCCGAGCATTTTCAGGCAGGTACAACTTCGCCCGGCCCCACAAGAGCCTGCGGAATCCCTACCCGCGGACTCCCGCGATGGCGGCAAGGATCGCCGACCACGTCTGGACGCTGACCGAGATCGCAGCTCTCCTAGACTGAGATGTGAACCGGAGGTACCTTCGGGGGGCCCAACATGAGAGCCGTGGGGTGGGCAGAGGGGATCGTCATGATCCTCTGGGGCAGTTGGATGGCTATGCGCTCACGAGCGCTATCTGAGCGAGCGGAACGAACAGGCCTTTCCACCGAGGCTCTACGGCCCTCTCAGGACGCGATTGTCGACGGGGAACTGCGAGGAGGAGCGGCGGACCTCATACACCACTTGACCGGACGCGGCCCCGCACGGGGCGCAGTGGAGCGATGTGGCGTGGGAGCCCCGCCGGGGTCGAGCAGAGGCAGAGGATGAGCTTCGTCTTCATGGTTTTCCACTGGCCGGAACCCGGCCATCACGACACGCTTGCGCAGTCGATGCGCGAGATGCGCGAGGTGCTCCTCGGCACGCCCGGCTGCCTGGGCGTCGAGCCGCCCTACCTGACCGAGGACGGGACTTGTCTGGTCGGGATCTCGAAATGGGAGTCGAAGGACGCATTCTTCGCCTCCGGAGTCACGCTACGAGCACCCGACGAGATCGTCGAGGGCGAGACCCGTCCACGAGAGCGCTACTTCCTCCACGAGGCGGAGACGCCCCGCGGTCAATAGCGCCCCCCGCTTCAGGGCTACCGGGAACTTCGCGCGGAGCGCCGCGTCCCAGGACTCAGGGAGTCACCATGCCCAGGGTCGCAGCGATTTCGTGGATGGCGGCTTGCTCGGCGGGGCTGATGCTCTCCCCACCCTCCCGGTGAGCGGTCGCGACCTTGTCCGCGAGGGTGAGGACGAAACGCCCGTACTCCTCGAGCTCCTCCGGAGTCGCCTTGCGCTCGAGCAGCTCGACCGCATCGCGAAGATGCTTCAGGCCGTCCTCCTTGAGCTCCTCGGCGGAGTGATACCGGGTGTGGTCGATCTCGGGCCTCGCCGACACGATCTCGTCGAGGAGCTCGCTCTCCCCGTGCTGCTTGCGCGCCTCCGCGTAGGCCTTCGCCATCGCGATCGTCTCCCGGAGAGTTCCTCCACGCTGCGCGGTGACGACGATCATCCCGGCGCTGGGCGGACCCTCCAGTACGACCTGCCACTCCTCCGGCGTGAAATCACCCCTTGCTGTCATGCAACCCTCCTTTCGCTCGTAGGAACGACTACCCCACGTACGTAGAAAGCCGATTCGGACCTCGTCAAGAACCGGATGGTGGGCGATCGTACTTCCATGCGATCTTCTCGCGGCTCGGTCCCAGGTCTCCGCCTCTACATGATCCGGGAACGTCCCCAAGACGACCTGTTCGCCCGAGGTCATCCTGGCGACGAGGTGGTAGACGGTGGTGCCGCGACCCTCCTCGACGAACAGCCCTTCTGCCTGATCAAGGTTCACGAGCGACCCGTCCGGTGCCTCGACCCACCTCGCCACGCCCGTCAGGGTACCGAGGAGTTACGGTCGAGCGGTCCGCGACCTCGCCCGGCTCGACACCATCGAGCTCGGGCGGACCCTCAACGTGGCACGGTACCTCGCCAAGCCCGCTGGGTCAGGGTTCGATCTGCGCCACCATCAGGCAGTAGCCATCGGGGTCGATGAGGCGCATCTCCTGGCTGGGGCCCGGCGCCCCGTCTTCGATGGGGCCGGGCTCCACGCCGTTGGACACCAGTTGTTCACGGAGAGCGGCAAGGTTGTCTGCGAACAGATAGAACTGCACACCCTGCCCCTCGGGATCCGGGTGGTGTCCTCGTTCCACCATCAGGTGGGCCTCGTTGCACTCGAGGTGGGCCCAGGCCAGGACGCCGTGCGGCTCGAACGTGTCCCGGACATGCATGCCGAGCAGCCGATAGAAGGCGACCGACCGCTCGACGTCCATGACCTTGACGAACGGCGTGAGTGCCCTGATCCGCTGGTCAACCATTGCTCCCTCCGAGGACGGCCCTCAACTGCTGCTCCGACGGCACCCTGCATTCCCGCCTCAGCCTGATACACGCTACAGGTAAGGCCGATCGGAGCCTGCCCGGCGTCGAACAGGTCTCGCCCGTCCACGAGGTTCGTCGGCGAGCCTGATGCACCAGCCCAAGCGGAGGCGGCTGGTAGAACACTCCGATCGCCAAGGAGCACGTTCCCCTCGGGCGTCTGGCCCGCCGAGCTCGGGAAAGAACGGGAGGCCTTGGGGCCATTCCCGGGCTGGGCTAACGGTCCACGCGTCCACTGCGGAGACGATCGATGCGCCCAAACCGTCTCGGCTAGACCCGCCCGCGGGGAGGTCCAAGGTCGACGTCCGGAGCCGGGCGATGATTCCGCCGGACCCGCACCCGTCGAGCCATGAGCAAGAGCGAGACGACGAGCAGAGCGGCCGCGTAAAGGAGGGTGACGCCCACCATGGCCCATACGGAGGATGTGTCGCCGAGGGAGATGTCGATGAGCCTCTCCGCGCCATAGAAGGGCAAGGCCTTCGCCAACGCATCGGAGGAGCTGAGACTGAGCTGGATGCCTACGACGCCGATCAGGACCAGTGTGGCCTCGAGCTCCCTCGGGACGAGGGAGCCCACCGCAAGGCCGAAGGGGAGGGCGACCACGGCCACCATGGCGACGCCGAGGCCGAAGATCCAGGGCCGTGGTGGCCCCGAGACGGCGGCCATCAGGGCGGCCGATCCAGCGACGATGGGGACGCTCAGCGCCGCCAGGCAGACAAGTCGCCCGACCAGGAGCTCAGCAGGGCGGTAGCCCATGATCACGAGCCGCTGGTCCACCCGGCGGGAGCTCAGCACGGAGAAGATCGCCGCCCCGGCGACGGAGAAGGCCATGGCGATCGCGCCCGGGATGACGGCGTCCGTCTGGTGCCCGGCCATGGCCCCGTAGAACGACAGGGGAAGCGCGATGAGCAGCAGGAGCGAAAGGCGCCGGCGACCCAGGTCCCGCCCCTGCATCTCCGCGATGGTGAGCGTTCTCCGGAGCGCGGTCACGAGGACTCCTCCGGGCGGGCCCGAGCCGTGTCGTGGAGCCGGGTGAGCTCCACCACCCGGTCCACCCTCTCCAGCTCGGCCAGCATGTGGGTCACGATGAGGACGGCCCTCCCCTCCTGGCGCCATCGCTCCACGTGATCCCAGAAGTTGACGTAGCTCCCTCGGTCGAACCCCTGGTAGGGCTCGTCCAGCAGCAGGATCGGGGGGTCCCCCAGGAGAGCCAGGGCGACGTTCAGCTTCTGCCTCGTTCCCCCCGACAGGTCCTTGGCCACGGTGGGCTCCTCGACGGGGAACTCGAAGGTCCGAAGGAGGTCCCTCCCCCAGGCCAGGGCGCCCGCCCTGGACAGACCCGCCCCAGTCCCGAAGAGGACCAAGTGCTCGTCCGCGGTCAGGAGGTCGAAGATTCCCGGCTCCTGAGGGCAGTAGCCGACGCGGCCCGCGGTGAGCACGCGGCCGGCGCTCGGGTCCAGCAAGCCGGCACCGATCCGGAGGAGGGTGGTCTTGCCGGCTCCGTTCTCGCCGACGAGTGCCACCACCTCACCCGATCGGACCGACAGGCTGGTTTCTCGGAGGACCGGCTTGCGTCCGAACGACTTGGAGATCCCCGTCGCGAGCAGCAGGGGCGCGGCGCTCACGGCGCCATTCTCCATTCGCCGGTGTTGAGCGTCGAGGCGCCTGCGCGCGTGGCCGACGACCAAGGCTCGTCACTACCGTTACACCCACACTAGGGCCGCCGGTCGGCCATAGGGTGCGGACTCAGGCCGACGGCGCCTCCAGGTCGGGATCGAGCGGTTCCGGGCCGACCTAGCGGCAGGATTCCTTCTGGAGGCGGCTGGCGTTCGGAGCAGGGCGGAAGTCGGCAGAGCAGCGGTTTCGTAAACCGCAGGCGTATGAACTCCGGTGGGTCCTGGGATGGGCGAGAGTGTCCCGGAACCGGCCGGAGGTGTCCCTCGCGGCGCCGCAACAGATCGCGCCGCGCAGGAGATTCAGCTAGCACAGCCTCACGGGGCGGGCCTCCACCACTTGGAGTCCAAGTCCCATGCACCACCGAGCATCAGGACCGCGCCGGTCAGCAACAGCCCATCCACGCCGAAGAAGATCCGAGCGGCGACGGACTGCACAAGGATGACCGTGAAAACGGCCGGGACGAATACCAAGGCGGCCAGCCCGTGGTGCAGCCCCATGCCACCCAACAATACGCCGCTCGGGTCCACGGCGGGGGGCGCCACGGCCGTGCAATCAGGACCGTGCCTATGAACGCGGATCGTGGCAGGCCACCACCGTCCGGGCCGTGCTCTCGGGAAGCTCCGCCTGAAGGACCCCCACACCAAGTTCCCCGAGCTCCATTCGTCCTGGGAGGACCAGCACGGCGAGGCCGCGACTCACAAGGTGTTCCGCCGGTTCGGGTTCTCCCGCCGGGCCCGGCCGGAGGACTTCTACCTGGCGTGGGCGGTCGCCTACGCCGAGCGCATCCGGGCCGGAAGCCGGACCCCCATCAAGGATCTGGCCCGGCGGCCCCAAGTGCGGATCGAAGGCTACGTCTCGCGGCGTGGACCAACCGGCGCGGCCGGCACCGTCAGGGACATCGTGCACCGGGCCCGGACCCGGGGCCTGCTCACCGAATCGGCGGTGGGACGGGCTGGAGGCGAGCTCACCGCCAAGGCGATGAGGCTCCTCAGACCCGGCCGGTCAGGACGCGCTCGGTCGAGGCGCTGAGAGTCAGACGCGCGAGGAGAGGGACTTGGATCCTCACAGCCCGGTCACGCCGGCCCCTCAGCTGGACGCGTGGGTGGTGCACTACGGATGAAAGTCAACTCAGCGTGGACACTCGGCGTCTTCCTGTTCACGATGTGAAGGGGGTGTGGGTGACCCCGAGCTAAGGAGCAGGGTCTGGGGCTGATCCCTGCCGCGCTGCTCGGCCCTTGTGGTCCGACGAGATGCGCGCCCCGGTGGCGGCACCCGCACCCCCTTTGCCCGTGGTCTGGAAGTCGGAAGGGGGACGCCGGGCGGAGCCGAGTTCGCCGTGAATCGCCCCCGCAGGATCACCACGTACTCGCGGTAGGCGGGATCGCCCGTGAGGAGTCCGGCAAGGGGCGCCGCCGCCCGTCCCGTGGTGAGGGCCCACCGCGCTGACACCGGGGCGGCGTCCCCCGAGTCGACTGCCTGACGTACGGCAGCCATGACGACCCACCCGGGCGGTGCGTCGGCTGGAGTGGAGACCGGAACGTGATCAACCCCGAGGAGCATGCCTCCGATCGCGACCGCAGCCCCGAGGCCCGCGACCATGCCGACGCCGGGGAGTCTCATGGCACGAGCTCCCTCCGCCGGGCCTTCATGGACCACCGCCCGGCTCGACTCCCAGGCCGGTTGACTGGAGCGGCCCCGCAGGTGCACGGCGAGGCCGAGGTCCGTCCCGTCGGAGCGGACCAGGAAGATCCCGCTCGTCCCGTCGGGGGTCTGTCCCGCGAAGGCCACCCAGCGCCCGTCGGGGGACCAGGTCGGGCTCTGCCCCCCCACCGGGTCAGGAGACAGGCGGGTGAGGCCGGTCCCGTCGGGGTGGATCGAGTAGATGGCGTTGCCGGTGGGGGTCCACCAGGCGAAGGCGACGCTGGACCCGTCCGGAGACCACGCCGGGTCGGAGGCGGCGCCCGGGAGCTGGGCGACCAGCCGCATCGCGCTAGTGCGGACGTCGAGGACCCAGAGCTGGTAGCCGGAGGACCCGTCGGAGGCCGAGACCACGAGCTCCCTGCCGTCCGGCGACCACGACGGGCAGAAGGCCCCGTTCCGGATCGTGGTGAGCTGGCGGGTGTCGGAGCCGTCCGAGTTCATGAGGAAGACCTGGGTCAACCCCGCGGCCTCCGCGGTGAACGCGATCTCAGATCCGTCGGGGGACCACGCCGGCTCCCTCGCCGAGTCGCCGGTGGAGGTGAGCTCGCGGACGCCGGATCCGTCCGCGTCCATCACGTAGAGCTCCGACGAGGTCCCGTGGCGGCCGCTGGCGAACACGACCCGCCGTCCGTCGGGGGTCCAGGCAGGGTCGAAGTTGTCGCTCCGGGTCCGGGTCAGCAGGCGAAGGGAGCTCCGTCGGAGCGCACGGCGTACACCTCATCCCGCTCGGTGTGGCCGAAGATGCTCCGGTCGTTCAAGAAGAGCTGGGTGACATGTTAGGCGCGGCGGGCCTCGGTCGAACCATGCGAGTTCGGGATGCTCCGCCTCTGAGGTTGACAGGAGAGGTTCAGTGGCGCCTCCCCTCGCCCGGTTTGGACCGCCGCACCACGAGTTGCATCCCGCAGCGGGGGCACTGACCGGGCTGGCGGGAAGCGACATCCGGGTGCATGGGACATGTATAGGCGGCCTCTGCCGCCGTCTGGTGCCCGGGGCCCTGTTCGCCGGGGCTCTCCTCCTGCTCCATCGGCAGGTTCATCATTCGCAGCATCGGGACTACACCCGTCCTCAGCGACCGGACGATGAGCACCACGGCCAGCACGAGGAACACCACGTTGAGCACGGTCGTGTAGTTGAGGTGCACGCTGGCCTCGACCACTTTGGCGTGGCGGGGCCCGGTCGGGATCAGGCCGAGGGCGCCGAAGACGACCTCGATGACGTACCCCGCCCCGGCCATTGTGGCGTAGAAGGTTGCCAGCAGGAACAGGCTCATCCTCCCGCCGTAGTACTTCCGATAGATGTTCAAGATGGGGAGCACGATCAGATCAGCGAAGATGAACGCGATCACCCCGCCGAAGCTGATGCCTCCGTTCCACAGGACCGCGGCGAGGGGTACGTTCCCGATGGAGCAGACGAAGCTGAGGATGGCCACTAGGGGTCCGATCAGCGGTCCCCAGATCTTCGCGAGCAGTGGGTGTCCTGTGAGGAAGAAGTCCTGCCAGAAGCTGCTCGGTACCCAAGCCGCGAGGGCGCCAGCGATCAGCAGGCCGCCGAAGATGTCCTTGTAAATCGCCGCCCAGTCCATCACGAAGTAGTGGCTGATGGCGGTGAATCCCCGGGGGGACCCGATGCGAGACAAGATGGGTCCACCAGTCACGGACATGTCCATCTCGGCGTGTCCCTCCATCGAGCCCCGGAGACCCTTCTCCGCCTGCCGGCGGGCCACCTCCAGGAGCCGGGGGGTGAGGAAGGCCCGAAACAGCAGGGCGAGCAAGACGACCATGAGAAGCCCGCCCGCGAACTCGGCCACCGTGAACTGCCAGCCGATCAGAAGGGCCAGGATGATCCCCAGCTCGATGACCAGGTTGGTCGACGCGAACTCGAAGGCCATGGCGGACGTGAAGTCGGCGCCCTTGCGGTAGATGGAACGGGCCAGGGCCACGGCAGCGTAAGAACACGACGAGGACGCAGCGCCCAGGCCACAGGCGATCGCGAGGGTTCGCGGAGAGTCGTCAGGCAACAGGCGGGTCATCTCCGCCTTTGACACAACGGCCTGTACGACACCCGAAAGGGCGAAGCCCAGAATGAGTGCCCACAGTACTTCCCACGTCATCCCGAATGCGATGCTCAGGGCGTGGACGATGCCGCCTGGGACGCTCGCGAGAGGCGGAATCGCGATCACGACGAACTCCCCATCTCGATCACGGCAGTTTTGTCGCGCGGACGCGCTCCATGATGCCCAGCGCCCATCGCTCGGGATGCTCGATGACGAGTCCAGCGTCTCGCAGGAGCTCCAGCGGCTCTCGGGTCAGGTGGTCTGCCTCTAGGCGAAGGGAGATGGGCTCGAGGGCCCGCTGCCCGATACGAACAACCGGGTTCGAGCTTCGGACGTGCTCGAGCAGGAGCATCTGCCCCCCCGGGCGAAGAGCCCTGACTGCCTCCTTCACAGCCCCGCGATCATCGGGGATCGTGCAGAGGGTGAGGCAGAAGACGACCGTATCGAAGGATCCATCGGGAAAGGGGAGAGCCGTTGCGTCACCGACCATCAGCTCGACCGGTGCCCGGCAGTCGACTGCGCAAGTGCGGGCGATCTGGAGCATGCACGGGCTGAGCTCGATCCCGGTCACGTGCACGTCTTCGCGATAGTTGGGCAGGTTGCGGCCGGTGCCGATCCCGATCTCCAGCACCCGGCCGCGGGCCTCGCGCGCCAACCACTGGCGTCCCGGCTCCATCCGAAAGACCCGCTCCCAAAACCTGTTGCTCCGGTCGTATCGTGGCGCGATCCGCTCGTAGAACTCCAGGACTCGGGTAGTGTCCGGCGGCTTCCGCTTCCGCGAACGTCCTCCGTTGTTTCGTCCTTCCGCCACGACTACTCCGCTCCCCCGCACCCGTCCTCCAGGCCCCAGACCAGTGCCACGAGCCGTGGACTGTAGTCCAGGCGGGTGAGCAGGAACTTGGCCTGGCCCTCGAAGGCGGTCCATCGCCAGCAGTGGCAGCAACAAGGGCCGTGCTCGTGCGACAGGCGCACGGCCTCGTCGTAGTCATGCTGGCCCTGCGGCGAGAGGCTGACGTCTCGGTCGTACCGCACGAGGGTCTGGGCCAGGTGGACGGAGACGTCGTACGGATCCGGGGGAATCGCGGAGACGGCCGAGAAGCGGCGCACCTCTCGAAGTTGGTCCACATACCGGCCCCGATCCATGGGCCGGCAGCACGACCCCTGAAGCCGCATCCCTGGCTGCATCCGCATGAGCCCCTCCGGATCGAGGCTGCACCGGTTGGAGTCCGCTCGGCTGAGGAAGTCGAAGCGGTCGGCGATGGTCCGCAACGGGGAGGCCAGCCGCGTGGGCGGCGGGGATCCTTTCCGGATGATCGCCACGGTCGCAGCCAGGGCGATCAGGAGGACAATCCCGGCGAGGAGGAGTCCTCGGTGGGCCAGCGCAGCAGGCGGTCTCATGAGCTGTGTCCCCTACGGTGCCGGTGGCCGGATCGAGATGGGCGAGTTGAACGCATGGTACCGGTGGTCCATGAAGTGGCCGATGGTCCGCATCCTCGCTCGGTGGACCAGCCCGGTGGGATCGATCCATAGCCGGAACCACACGTCGGTGTCCCCGCTCTTCCCGAAGAACGCGACGATCGTGGTGGGCTCATCGCCCGCTCGAGCCGTCCCGATGATCCGGGCGTCGACGAACGGCTTGAAGAAGTCCCAGATGAAGCTCGGGACCGGAAGCGGAGGTCCTCCTCTCTCCACCTTCCAGGCTTCGCTAGAGCTGTTCCGTAGCCAGCGAGAACCGCCGATCAAGACCTGCTCCGCCCCCTCGTTTCCGACCCGGGCTCGCATCCGGTTGGGGGCCTGAAACGCGTATACGGAGTGGATGGTGGTGAGCCCCGAGTTCAGCACCTCGTCGAGCCGGAAGGTCCGAAGTGCGTGCATCCGCCGCTGCGCCAGGTCCAGGAGGGTGGTTCCGTCCGGGGCTGGAAGCTTTGGGATGAGGAAGGCCACCGTGCCGGCCGGGAAATGGCCCAGCTTGCTGGTGAAGGGGCTGATGTGTACGGCGAGACGCTCCCCGCCCAGGAGATCGAGCGTCGTGACCCGACAGTTCGGCCCGCAGCTGGCCAGGGGCCGCGATAGCTGCCCGTCCGAGATTTCCACCTTGATCGAAGCGGGCCTTCCCTCGACGGGGAGCAGGTAGACGAGGACCAGATTCCTCCCCGGCTCCGCCGGCCGGAGGGTCAGGCCCACCAGGACCGGGCCCACGTGGTCACCCAGCGTGAGATCCCCGGACTTGGGGAGCGCCGCGTTCGAGGATCCGGTCGCCGCTTCGCTCTCAGCCCTGGCTGTGCTCGCCGGCAATGGGTAGGCGGACAGAAGCGCCGCAGCGGCCAGGACGATGACCGCGACGCCGGCTTCTGCCTTCGTCACGATCCGCCGACGCCAGGCCAACAGAGAGAGCGGCACCATCGCGGCCACGGCCAGGATCTTCACGCCAAGCACCCGCCCGTAGGAGGAGCTAAAGATCGCCCCGGGAGCGGGGAGGAACTCCAAGGCCTGGATGACCCCCAGCCCCACCGTGGTGGCGAACGCCGTCAGGGCGACGGGGGAGAACCGGTCCAGGAGCCTCCGGCCCCCCTCGTCGCCTCGCCACCCTCCGGGGGGGCGGATCGTGGCCATTGCCAGGATGGGCCCGGCCCACAGCCCCGCTGCCACGAGGTGGAGGGCATCGACCGAAACACCCCACCAAGCCGGGTGGACGTCAGCGGGATGGCCCGAGGCGGCGATGGCGACTGCCACCGCTCCCAGGGCGGGCCACACCCGGAGGCCAACGGAAGCGGCGAGGAGAGCCAGGACCTCGAACGCGACGGCAGAGAGCCTGGCCGCTCCGGGGAGGCTGGTCAGGAGGTATCGGTCGGCCTCTCGGATCGAGGAGGCCGCAGAGAACGTGTCCGTTGCCGCCGTGGCGACACCCGCGGCCAGGAGAACCGTCAGACTGGCCCGGAGCCTCATCCGAACCCACGGGATCGGAGGCTCTTGTCTGGCCAGACGCCGGATCAGGAGCATCCCGATCGCCACAAGGAGACCTGCGTACTGCAGGGCCCGGAAGACCGAGCCGAGTAACCCGATACCGCCGGTCCCCCCTTGCCCGCCGGCGGCCGCGCCCGAGGCCACGACGCTGAACTCGAACGCTCCCCTCGTAGTGTGGCCGTCGTCGGCGCTGACCGCAGTCCAGTCGACGCGGTAGGTGCCGGGAGCGTTCGTCGCCAGGGGGATCGCGATCGTGTTGGTCGACGGGGTCCCGCGAAACTCCTGCCCGGTGGGGTCGGTCACGACCCCCCGAGACAGCCCCGATTGGATGGCTTCGGAGAACTGCAGCGTCACGACGCCGGGAGCCGTCCCGAGGCGGACGCCGGCGGGAGGCGACGAGGAGACCAGGAAGGCATGGGCGGAGGCGGCGCTCGGCGAGGCGAAGCTGAACAGCAGCGCCAGCGCGGCCCCGGCTGGCGCGCGCCAGAACCAGCGCCCCCGCCTGGATCGGAGGGGATGGCACCGAGTCTCCATCAACATCGCCAGTCTTACTAGATCGCCGGGGTGAAGCGCGTGATCTCCCGAAGCAGCGGGGCGAGCAGACGCTGCCAGACCCCAGTCACCAGTAGCACTCCAACCGTCGTCATGACGACACCACCGATGCCCGCAAACCAGTGATAGTTGCGCCGGATGAACCCGACGGCCCCGACGAGCCGGCGGATCCCCAGCCCGATGAGCAGAAAGGGCAGCCCGAGGCCCATCGAGTAGATGAACAGGAGCAGCGCCCCCCGGAGCGCGCCACCCTCAGCGGCCGCAACGGTGAGGATGCCCCCCAGCACCGGCCCGATGCAGGGCGTCCACCCTGCGGCGAAGGCCATGCCCAGGGGAAGGGCTCCCCCCGCCCCCGGCTTCATCCGGGCCAGGAACGGGCGGCGCTCCGCGTACAGGGCCGGCCACTTGAGCCGAAGGGCGTACAGGATCATCACCAGGCCGAACAGGACCACGATGCAGCCGGAGACCCGCGTCCCGGTCTCGGACCTGAGCAGCGGGAGCATGACCCAAGTGAACGCTCCCAGCAGCGTGAACACCAGCGCGAAGCCGAAGATGAACATGAGGATCGGGAACGTCGAGCGATCCTCCCGCTCCTGTCCCCCGGTGACCAGCGCCAGGTAGCCGGGGACGAGGCGACAGACGCAGGGTGAGGCGAACGAGACGACGCCCGCTGCGAACGCGAGGGCTGGTGCCCACCAGGACGTCAGCCCGGAGCTCACGACGTCAGCGGTCACGTCATCCTCTCGGCCGCCATCGGCCTACAATCTACGACACACCGTCGTACTGCGAGGTACAGCCCAATGACTGAGTCGTCTGGGGATGCCGGCCCGCAGGCTGCACCCGCGTCAGTTCCGCGCTGGCGAAGGTGGCGCCGGAGCGGCCTGCTCTCCATTGCCGCGGTCCTGGTGGTCGGTCTGGGATCCGTGTTCGGCTTCGGCCTGGGCCGAAATCCTGCGTACATCCCTTCTCCTCTCATCGGGAAACCGGCTCCCCAGTTCGCCCTGCCAACCCTCAACGGGCGCCAGGTCATTCGTATGTCCCAGCTCAGGGGGCACGTCGTGGTGGTGAACTTCTGGGCGTCCTGGTGCCTGGCCTGCCGGGAGGAACACCCGAACCTGATAGCAGCTTGGCAGCGCTATGGCGACTCCGGGGTCGTGTTCCTCGGGATCGTGTACCAGGACACGGTGGCCAATGCCCAGGCGTTCATGCGCGAGATGGGAGGGGGCTGGCCGAACCTGGTCGATCCTGGAGGACGAACGGCGCTCGACTATGGGGTGTACGGGGTCCCCGAGACGTATTTCATCGGACCCGACGGTGTCATCGCCTACAAGTGGGTCGGGGCCTCTTCGTACGCCCTCCTGACGAGGAACATCAGACGCCTCCTCGGGCACAGCTGATGGCCTTGCCCGGGGCAGAAGCACGCTCAGGGCTGTCTACTACCGATGATAGTATTCGGCTTGGCAAACGCTCATGCGGGAGGTGACATGGATTCCACGGGATGGCTCGGCAGGTACTGGAAGCTCTTGGCGGTGGCGGGAGTTGGCGTGCTCGGAGTGTGGGCCCTCGCCCCGAGGTTCGTGGGGTCCGTGGCTCCCGTCCTTCTGATCGCCATCTGCCCGCTCTCCATGCTGCTCATGATGCGGGGTATGCGGGGAGGCGACGCCTCTTCCTCATCGTCGCCACCGGCGGAGCCCACCTCTGCTCGCCCGGTCGGAGCCCCCTCCGATGGCCGCATCGCCGAGCTGAAATCCCGGCTCTCCGAACTCCAAGCCGGCCAGGACGAGGTCGCCCGCGAGATCGCGCGCCTGGAAGGTCATTCCGAACCAGACGGCGGCGCCCTAGCGAGCAAGTCTGACGTGACGGAGATCTAGGCTCGGTGCCTCGATCCAGGGTGCGGCGCAGAAACAAGCCTTCCGGAGGTCGACGAGACAAGTCTGGGATGGCGAGGGCGAGAGAGACGCAGGCTGCCCAGCGGGAAGCAGAGTCCAAGAAGATGTCTCCGGCAGCGTACCGGAGGCGGCGGATCCTGGGCTGGACGCTGGTGGTATTGGCGATCGTGGTGGGGGTGACCCATCTGATGGAGCACCTCGGCATGTTCGAGTTTGCCTCGCCAGGCGTCGAAGACCTCGCCGCCGGATATCCACTCGCCGGCGTCCTCGGGATCGCCGGAGCGATCGTGCTCTCGAAGTAGCCGCTCCGGGACATGCGCGACCAGCCACGGGCCGATCCACGTACCCGGTACGGCCGAGCCCTCGGTCTGTTGCTGACCCTGTCGCCGGTGATCGCCGTGCTCGCCCTCGCGTTCGTGCTGAGCTCCACCCTCGGGGACTCCGGTGGGGCGGGCAACCTTCGAACGGCAACAGGCATCGGTGTCGTGCGGCCGATCGACCGCCCGGCTCCTGGGTTCCGGCTGCCGGCCCTGACCGGGCATGCATCCATCTCTCTCGCGCAATACCGGGGCCACGTCGTCGTGCTGAACTTCTGGGCGTCGTGGTGCCATCCGTGCCGCCAGGAGGCGCCGGCCCTGGAGCGACTCTGGAATCAGTTTCGGGGACGCGGTGTCCAGTTCCTCGGCATCGACCATCGAGACGGGAGGGGCGACGCCCTGGCATTCCGGGGTGAGTACGGCATCACCTACCCGAGCGGGTACGACCCTGGCGGCCTGCTCTCCGCACAATATGGCCTGGTCGGGATCCCCACGACTTTCATCGTCGGAGCCGATGGGCGGCTGCGCTACGAGGTGATGGGAAGGGTCGAGGGGCAAGCCCTTGGGGAGGCGCTCGACCGCGTTGTTCCCGGCGGCGCCCCGTGAACTATAGGGAAGCGGGTCAGCGCTTGAGCGGACAGGCGCTCGCGGCGCCCATGACCACGACGTGGTGCGCGGCCGCTGCGAGCGCTACCGCCGCCACCGCCTGCGTGCCGGCCAGGAGGCCGACCAGCGCCCCCAGGGCGACCAGACAGGCAACCGTCGCCCGGGCCCGGCCGCCTCGCTCGTCGAGGAGCCGCGTGACTCGCTCCGCGATCGTGCGGTCCGTGCCGAGAGCCAGCGCTCCCGCGGGGGCCTTCAGCCCAGCCAGCGCGGCCTTGGAGAGACTGCTCGCCACCACGGCCCGATCCCCGATTCGTGCGGCCGCGTAGTCGTCCGCGCACTCCTCCATCGCCTGCTCCAGGGCCCCGAGGTTCGCCGTGGCAGATGGGAGCGGCCGCAGCGCCGCCGCCACCGAGCGCGCCAGCAACAGGGTTCGGTGGTGCCCGGCCCGCACATGGCCCTCCTCGTGGAGGAGGACAGCCCGGCGCTCGTCTTGGTCGAGTCCTCCGAGCAGCCCCTCGGAGACCACGACCTGCCTCCGTACCCACCCGAACGAGAACGCGAGCGGCCGAGCCGTCGCGACCACGTAGACCGGGGTCCTCCCCGCGACGTGCCACCGCGGCTCGAGCCCGTGCACGGCCGTGCGCCGGTTGATCCTGACCGAAGAGACGAGGGACCAGCCGAAGCGCCCGAGCACCAGGCCGAGAGCGATCCCCGCCACAATCGAGGGGGTCCGGGCCAGGGGGCGCCGGCCGAACGCCGAGACCACATGAGAGCACATCCTCAACGCTGACCCCAGGCCAGAGGCGGTCAAGGCCCCGGGCAAGAGCACCGCTGCGAGGAGGGCCGAAGTCGTCAGCCCTAAGCCGACAAGCGACACGAAGGCGAGCCGAGCCCTCCACCGTGGGGTGGCGGCCCGGACCGCACGAAGGACGACGGGCGTCGCACTGAACACGACGAAACCCACGATGAGGAAGGCCAAACGGGTCATACGGAGCGCTTCCTCCTGGCCGCTTCTTTCGCCAGGCGGAGCAACTCGGCCTCATCGGCCTCGTGCATGCCCTTCACGAAGTGGGCAAGCGCTCCGCGCCGATCGGTCGCAGTGTGCAGCAGCTGCTGCATGAGCCGGGCTGTGTACTCGGCCTCGTCCAGCGCAGGACGATAGGCGAACGCCCGTCCGGCGGCCGTCCGCTGAAGAAGACCCTTGCGCCAGAGCCGATCCATTACGGTCATCACCGTCGTGTAGGCGATCTCCCGGTCTGCCGCCAGCTCATCGTGGACGTCGCGCACAGTGGCGGGATCCTGGCGCCGCCACAACGAGCGCATGATCGTGGCTTCGAGGTCTCCCAGCGAACGCACCGTGGCCTCCAATCGGGAGGAGTCTATCGGGTCGCCCTCCTTCGCCAGCCGAGCGCCGAGGAAGCGCGGACTTCTGTTACGCCTCTGGGGATACTACGTGCCGTCGGACAGAGTGCGTCCCCACGACACCGAGACGGCGCGAGCGGGGGACCAGCCGCGCTCGGCGTCGTCGGTTCGATGCATCGAGCTCTGAACGAGTACGTTCCCGTCGTTCTTCGAGGTGACCATCGTGCCGAGCGCGACAGGATGGGCCTGCCGACCCGAAACTACGACACCGCGTCGTATCCTGGGCCATTGGGAAGGGCTGTCGACCTCTTGTCCCATCCGACGAAGCGCGGAGTGCGAGTCTCGGGGCTGCTCGCCGGCGGACTGGCCCTCGGGTTTCTGTGGGCCGCGAGCCGGGTAGCCCGGTCGGCTCCCTTTCCCCCTTTCGCCCTGGCCGACCGGATCATCCGGGTGACCCCGGGTGGCGTGGCGACCTTCTTCATCGACACGCTCGGCGCGTGGGCGACCCGCCTGCTCGCGACGGTGGCCGTCCTGGTGGGCCTCGCCCTGGCCGCCTTCTTGCCCGAGCTGTCGGCGTGGCGCGGCCGGCTTCGTCCCTCGATCGCCGGTGCGCTCGTGGCGATGGGGGCGCTCGCCGCCGACCTTGTCTCGCCTGAGCCGCCACACGTCTTCACCGCCGCCGTGTCGTCCTCGATGGCGGGGCTCTTGTACGCCGCGTCACTGGCCTGGCTGACCGGCGGCGCGACTGGACTGTCGGTCCCCTTCGATGCGTCCAGGCGGGCGGCGATGGCCTGGATGGCGGGGTCCGCCGCGGCCCTGGCCTTGGGAGGAACCGTGGTCGGGCGGGTCGCCCGGCGGTTGGCTGGCCCCGACACCGACGTGTCGATCCGGCGCCCCGACGTGGCCGCGGCGGCCCCCACCCGTCCGCCCTTCCCCAGCATCCCGGGATTGTCTCCGGAGGTCACCAGCCCCTCGGACCACTACGTGGTCGACATCGACCTCCTGGACCCTGCGGTCGAAGCAGCCGGCTGGGTCCTCCGCGTCCACGGCCTGGTGGATCGGCCCCTCGACCTCGGCTTCTTCGACCTCCAGAGGGACTTCCTGCTGGTCGAGGAGTACGCCGTCCTCACGTGCATCTCCAATCCGGTCGGGGGGCCGCTCGTGGGGAGCTCAAGCTGGATAGGGGTCCGACTGAGGGACATCCTCCAGCGCGTGGGGACCGCGCCTGGGGCCGCGAAGGTCGTGTTCCGGTGCGCCGATGGCTACTCGAGCTCGATTCCGCTCCCGGCCGCCATGGATTCCGCGGTCCTCCTTGCCATCGCGCAAGACGGGAAGCCGCTGGAGCAGCATCACGGCTTCCCGTGCCGGGTCCGCGCTCCCGCCTTCTATGGCGTGAAGAACGCCAAATGGCTTGAGGAGATCGAGGTGATCGGCCGCGACTACCGCGACTACTGGACTGTCCGGGGATGGTCGCAGACCGCGGTTGTCCGCACGGAGTCCCGGATCGACACCGTCGGTACAGACGTTCAGACCAGTCGTCCAACGTGGGTCGCCGGGGTGGCGTGGGCCGGTATCCGGGGGATCTCCCGGGTCGAGGTCTCCGTTGACGGGGGCAGCACCTGGAACCCGGCCCTGCTTCATCCGCCGCTCTCCCCCTACGCCTGGACGCAGTGGGCGTTCCGGTGGACCCCGGCTCGTGCAGGCACGTACCGGGTTCAGTCCCGTGCCACCGACGGAGACGGCATCACCCAGGACCGGACCCGGCGCCGGCCGCACCCGTCTGGAGCGTCCGGGTATCCGGAGGTCCAGGTCCGGGCTTGAGCTGACGGCGCCGGCGACCCCAGCATCCTGTCATGGGTGGACTCCTACGCCGTGTCGTAGAATTCTCCTTACTTCCTTACCAAGGCTCGGAGTGATGGATAGCAGCATCTTCTTCGGTGGATCCGTTCTGGCCGCCGTGATCGCGGGGATGATCGCGCTGTTCGCGCCGTGCTGCATCTCGGTGATGCTGCCGGCCTACTTCGCCAGCTCCTTCCAGAACCGCAGGGTCCTGGTGGCCATGACCTTCGTGTTCGGGGCGGGTGTCGCCACGGTGATCCTCCCCATCGCCATGGGCGCGGCCGCTTTCCGGAGGCTGTTCACCGCGCAGCATACGCTCATCTACGTCGCGGGTGGCCTCCTGATGCTCGGCTTGGGCGCCTACACGCTCCTGGGAGGACAGATCCACCTGCCCATGCCGGGGCGGCGCACCGGGAGACGGACCGGCTCACTGGCGGTGTATTCCCTGGGCATGTTCTCCGGCGTGGCGAGCTCCTGCTGCGCGCCGGTCCTGGCCGGAGTGATCGCGCTCTCCGGGATAGCCTCGTCGTTCGGCCTCGCCCTGGGACTGGGAGCCGCCTACGTGTTCGGGATGGTGGCTCCGCTGTTCGCCATCTCCCTTTTGTGGGAGCGGAGGGACTGGCGCACGAGCTGGCTTTTCAGGCCCCGCTCGTTCACGTGGCGCATCTGGCCATTGCGCCGGACCATCACGGGGACCAACCTCGCCAGCGGGGTGCTCCTCGCCCTCATGGGCGGTGTGGCGGTGTGGGTGGGGATCAGCGGACCGTCCATGCCGTCTGGAAGCGGCTGGCAGGCGGCGCTGTCCGGCCATCTTCAGCACTACGGGAAGGTCATCACCAACGCGCTGTCGTTCGTGCCGGGGTGGGGCGCAGCTCTCATCCTGCTGGTCCTCGTAACTCTTTTGGCAAGGCATGCCCTCAGGCAGGTCGGGAACCCGCTCGCGGGCGATGACCGACCCACCGATGAATCTGAGGAGGAGGACCTTGAGCGCCAAGACGCGTAAGACCCGGCGAGCGGCCGGGAACAAGCCCGCGGCTCCTCGTCGGCCATCGGCCTCGGCAACGGAGGCCCGGGCCTCCACCGCCAGGGTGAAAACCCGGTGGAAGCCTGGCAGAAGGCGGGGTGGCCTGAGCAGCGGGGCCAAGGTAGCCATCGCTATCGGGGTAGCGGTGGCCGCGCTCGCGTTCTTCTACGTCCAGGGCCGGGCGCACCACGGGCCCGGGGCCGGCCAGTACAAGTTTGCCGTGGGGAGTCCCGGGCCGGGAGCCCAGGCTCCGCCGATCCGGCTGGTGTCGACGGGGGGTGGCACGTTCGACCTGGCCTCCATGCAGGGCAAGACGGTCCTGCTGTACTTCCAGGAGGGCCTGACCTGCCAGCCCTGCTGGGATCAGCTGAAGGACATCGACAACAACATGGCGCAGTTCAAGGCCCTCGGCATCGATCAGGTGGTGAGCGTCACCACCGATCCCATCGGCCAGATCCAGCAGAAGGTGACCGACGACGGGATCACGACTCCCGTGCTGTCCGACCCACACCTGGCTGTTTCCCGGGCCTACAGCGCCAACAGCTACGGCATGATGGGGTCCAGCCGAGACGGCCACAGCTTCATCGTGGTGGGTCCCGACGGGAAGATCCTGTGGCGGGCCGACTACGGTGGTTCGCCCGACTTCACGATGTTCGTGCCGGTTCCCAACCTCGTGGCGGACATCCGGCAGGGACTCGGGGGAACCACGGCCTGAGCAATGGAGGTCACCCTGCTGACCCAGCGGGACTGTTCGTTCTGCGACCAGGCCAAGGAGATCCTCGATCGGCTCTCCTCGCAGTACGGCTTCGCGATCACGACGCTCGACCTCGGCTCCGCCCAGGGCCAGCAACTCGCGGAGCGCGGAGGGGTCATGTTCCCGCCCGGCATCTTCATCGATGGCGAGCCCTTCTCCCACGGTCGGCCGTCGGAGCGGAAGCTTCGTCATGAGCTGGACCGCCGATCGGCCGAGAGGAGGGCATGAGATGCCCGCCTCGAAGTCGCGTGGAAAGCGCTCCCGCCGCGCATCCCCAGCCCCGGCCGAACCGGAGCGGCGCGTCAAGCGGCAATCCAAGAAGGCCATCGGGTGGGCCATGTTCGTCGTCGGACTCGTCCTGTTCCTGATGGGGCAGATCGGGGCGAGGGCTGGGATCGTGTTCCTGCCGTTCGACCAGCACCACGTCATCGAGCAGTTCGGAGGGGGCATCCTCGCCGCGATCGGGCTGATCATGGGGCCGGGGAGCGTCTAGGAGCGTCCAAGGCGGCCTTCGGGGCCCCGGCCGTGGACGATCGACGATGCGACCGTCGCGTTGGGTGCTGGTGTCGGTCGTTGGTCTGGGCTTGGCCGTCTGCACCATGGTCCTCGAGGCTCCCCCGGCGTCCGCTCACGCGTTCCTCGTCAGCTCGAGTCCCCAGCCGGGAGCCCGGCTCCAGTCCAGTCCCTCCCTCGTGCGCCTTCGGTACACTGAACCGGTGGCGGGGGGAGTGAAGGTCGCCCTGCGGATCCTGAACGGAGCCACGGTTGGGGTCGGAACACCGCGCGAGCTCCAGGGAGGCCTGATCGTCGAGGCCGCCATCCCTCCGCTGCGGGTGGGCGTGTACCTCGTCTCCTGGGAGGTGACCGCCCAGGACGGACATGTGTCGTTCGGGGAGTTCGGGTTCGCCGTCGGCGGGAGCGGCGGGGTTCCGGGCGTGGTTGCGGAGTCCGGGGGGATCGCGTGGGCCCAGGCCGGGGCCGGGTGGATCTACCTCCTGGGCCTCCTCCTGGCGTTCGGCGCCCTCGCCAGCGAGCTGGCGATCTGGAACCCGCTCTCCCGGAGACATCGGGTCTCGATCCCGGCCCTGCCAGTCACCTGGCTGCTCGCCCTCGCATTTCTGGGAAGCCTCGTGCGCATTGCCTTCCTGGCGCTCGATGCTCGCGGGACGGGAAGCAGTGGTGGCGGCTCGTTGCTGGCCACCGAGCCGGGACTGCTTGCATTCGTGCAGGCGGGGGCCGTGGCGTATGGGCTGTCGCTCGTAGTGCGGGAAGCCAGTAGGCCCGCGGCCCTGATCCCGCTCGGTGGGGCCCTGGTGGCTGCGGCTGCGAGCGGGCACGCCGCGACGGCGGCGTGGTGGGCGGTGCCGGTCGATGCGGTCCACCTCGCCGCGGTGGGCCTGTGGACCGGCGGGCTCGCGCACGTCGTCGTCGTGGCGTGGCGGATTCGAGGGGAGGCGCCGGGTCTCATCTGGGAGGGCATCCGACGATACTCTGCAATTGCCCTGGGGGTCGTGGGGGTGATCCTGGCGACCGGTCTGGGGGTGGCACTAACGCAGTTCGCCCACCTCACCGAACTGTTCTCGACGACCTACGGGCGGGTCCTGCTCATCAAGTCCCTCCTGGTTGCCTCGGCCCTGGTCGTCGCCTTCGGAGCCCGCCGCAGGGCACTCCGCGCGAATCCTCACCCCCACGTCGGCCTCCTGCGCCGGCTGACTCGCATCGAGGCGGGGTTCGTGATCGCGGCCTTGGCGGTGTCCTCCGTGCTCGCCAACACGGCGCCGCCCGCCCCGTCGACCCCCGTCAGCGCGGTGATCGGCCCGGCTCCCCTCCGCGAGCCCGTGCTGCGCCTGGCCGGCCTGACCGGGCCACTCGCCGTCCACCTCGCCGCGGCCAGGGGCAGGGTGCAGGTGCAGGTCCTCCAGCCGCTGGGGAACCCCGCAGCGGCGTCGATCCACGTCCAGGGCCGTACTCCGGACGGGACCGAGTTCACCCTGGCTCCTCGGGGCTGCGGGCCTGGGTGCATCACCTCGGCCTTCCCCTGGCCGAGCGGGAGCACCCAGCTCGATGTCACCGTCCGATCGAAGAGATGGGGCGGAGGGAGAGTCGACTTCTCCGTCCCCTGGCCTCCCGAGGCCGAGGACCCGGCCCTGCTGAGGAAGGCGATCGCGACGATGCAGGCGCAGCCGCGACTGAGATTCATGGAGCGCGTGTCCAGCGGGCCGGGCCACGCGTCGGAGCACTCCTTCTCGACGTCGGGCCGGGCCTTCATGAGCCGAGAGCTCTATGTGTCGGGCGGTGTCACGGATGTTCGGCCGCTGCCCGGCCGGGGCGAGGCACGTCGGCTCACGCTCTTCCTGCCGGGATCGTCGATCTGGTATCTGCTCGTGCTGGACCGGGCCGACCGGATCCTGCGGGAGACCATTGTGAGCCCCGGTCACCTCATCCAGCGAAGGTTCACGTACGCACCTTCGAGCCACTGACGCCCGGCGGCCCCCGGCGAAGACCTACTTCGCGACGGCAGCGAATGCGAGATCGACCGCGAGGACCAACCCGGCAAGCGCCATCGTGAGGGCGCGGCCGCGTGCAGTGTGGGGCCTGTTGCGCAGCGGGAACAGCAGCTGCCGGCCGAAGGTGTACGCGGCGATTGTGCCGATGAACACCGCACCGGCCGGTTTCGGCGTCGTGGTGAGTACGGCCAGCAGCGCAGCCGAGCCGACGATCATCGTGAGCGCGGACTCGAGCAGTTGGGTGGGGAAACGGCGCATCCCGAGGCGCTGGTCCGAAGACCACAAGCCCCATCGCGATGCGGTGGGCTTCCCCACACAGCACCCTCCGAAGAAGCAGCCGAACCGGCCGATCGTCATCCCGAACAGCAACCCGGGTGCGGTGAGGTCCAACAAGGCGCCTGCGGGCACGCCCGCAACCCGGGCGCCGGCGACGAGGACGCCGACGGCACCGACGACGAATCCTTGGATGCAGCTGCCGCCGGGGAGAACGCTGCCAGGCTCGCCACGATGCCCCGCCCAGTAGTACAGCCTCGCGCCGACGAGACCGACCACGCTGGCAACCAGCGACAGCAGCAGCACACGGGTCACATGAAGGTGGGAGCGGGCGGCGAGCGCCGCCTGCGTGGTCAGCGCCACCGCGACACCGAGACCCACCAGGGCTGGCCAGGTGCCGAGGTGCGCCCCGGGCGCGCGGACCCTGACGACGGGTGCGAACGCGGTCGTGCCGGACGACGACGCCTTGGGCAGGCTCGGGCGCCGCGCCGAAACCGACCGGGGCGTCGCGGACCGGGGCCGCGAATCGATGACCGGGGTCGCCGTCACGTGCCACTCACCGGGCGCGACGTCGAGCATTCGGGTGGTGATGGCGATGGGGCCGCTGCCCGGCACGACCTGGCCGATCGATTCCGTCACACTGAAGGTATCGCGCGGGCCCGGCTTGCCCTTCACACCGATGCGACGCCCGGCGAACCGGATCGTCACCGGGTAGGGCTTGCCCTCGGCGGCGGTGTCGAACCAGTAGGTGAGGCCGAGTGCCTGCGGGGCAAGGTCGGCGGCAGGCTCACACCCGAACGTCGTCACGCGCAGAGGCCGAGCCCTCGAATCGGCGGCAGGTCCCGCTTTGGCGCGGCGGGAGAGCGGGAAGCGAGACCGAGCGGAACCCGCTTGCTCGACTGCAAGCTCATCGAGATTCGACCCGCCGCCCATAGCCGCTAGTCATACTACGGCACGTAGTAGGGGATCGGCGGGGCTGACCGCCCGACGAACCCATCGGCCGGCGGGTCCCGTAGACGGAGGGCGCTCCCTGGGCTATGACCTACTATGAGCCGTAGTACGACGCATCGAGATGACCATGTGGGTGTCTTATCTGGCGATCTCGCAGACCGGCATCGCGGTGATGGTGGCCGTGATCGTGGCGGTGCTGTTCCTGGCCCTGCTGTCGGTGTCGCTGATCCGGGTCCGGCGGGGCGCCGTAGCTACCGCCATCGGGGAGGGGCCCGCGGAGGGCGGACCCGTGGCCCCGGCGGCCAAGCCCGGCGTGGCGGTGTCCCGGCGGGACTTCTTCCGGCGGTCGCTGGTCACCTCGCTGGCCATCTTCGGGGCCCAGTTTGGCGGGGCCAGCATCGCGTTCCTGTGGCCGAACCTGAAGGGGGGGTTCGGGTCGCTCATCGACGTGGGGACGGTCAATGACATCAAGCAGCAGATCCAGTCGACGAACCAGCCCTTCTACCTAGGAACCGGCAAGCTGTACGTCGTGCCGTACAACGGAACCGCCAAGGACGAGGCTACCGGGGTGGACTATGAGGGCCAGGGCGCGGTCATCCATGGGCTGGGGCTGATGGCCCTGTATCAGCGCTGTGTGCACCTGGGGTGCCGAGTGCCCTTCTGCCAGCAGTCGCAGTGGTTCGAGTGCCCCTGCCACGGCTCCAAGTACAACAAGGCGGGCGAGTACGAGCTGGGGCCCGCCCCCACGGGACTGCAGCGCTTCCCGATCACGGTGTCGAACGGCGCGCTGGTGGTGGACACCTCGACCATCCTGCCCGGGGCCGCCCCGGGGACGGACACGATCCACGAGCCGCCGCAGGGGGCCTTCTGCGTGGGAACTGCATAAGGATTTGCAGCGGTCCTTCGCGGGCTGGCCGAGTAACCCAACCCCGAGACGGCCTCGATCGGGGCGGGGCTCCCTGCTCTCAGGCTACGCTTGAGCGGTATCAGATGATCAAGCGGTCGCCCCGGGTTGGCACGACGGGTTGAAGGAGTGAGGGGAGCGTGACGAGGGGCGCGGCCCGTGCGGGTCTACTCGCGTTCCTCGTAGCGTTGGCGCTCTTCCTGGCCCCAGCGCCCGCTCATGCTCACGCGGTCATCGTCTCCGCTGACCCGCGGCCGGGAGCCCGGCTCGCCATCGCTCCGGCCGTCGTGGTCCTTCAGTTCTCGGAGCCGTTGAACGACAAGCTCTCCACCGCTTCGGTGACCGATCCGGATGGGGAGCGGTTCGCGGGGCAAGCCTCCGGACAGGAGATCCGGGTGTCCCTTCCAACGAGCGCCCTGGGCGACTACCGGGTGGAGTGGACGACGGTGAGCACCCTGGACGGTCATTGGTCCACGCTCCCCCACATGAGCAAGGGACCGTGGTCTCGTTGAAGTCTCGGTGAGGGTGGGGGTGACGGCCGTTGTCGGTCGCCCCTCGAGGGCCAGCGTGACACCGCCGCCCTCCGCCCCACCGGGGTT
>WNGH01003373.1_pt1 | contig 36349 bp, 28 predicted proteins | sample 5400631 | NCBI WGS metagenome assembly WNGH01 (sample SAMN13153373, study PRJNA577476) | soil metagenome | isolation source: 115 cm soil or saprolite under Garry oak tree replicate 1 | place: USA:California | collected 2016-06-15 | reverse complement strand
GACATCGTTGTAGCGCGGATTGTTCTGCATCGTCCTTGGTTCGCCTTGCATGTGCATCAGCACGACCGCGGATTTTCGGGTTGCCACAAACGGCAACATGCCTTGGTCGCCGCGACCAGCCGTGACGTCATTAATGATGGATGCACCCGCGTCCAGCGCCGCGCTTGCAATTTCAGACTTTGATGTGTCGATTGAAATGACGATGCCTGCCGCGCCGGAGCCGTGCGAAGGCGGGTCGATCTTCGCGCGCAACTTCTCGATCACTGGGATCACGCGTCGCAATTCTTCTTTCACCGAAACAGGAGCGGCACCGGGACGCGTCGATTCTCCGCCTACGTCGATGATGTCGGCGCCTTCCGACGCGATCTGAACTCCTCGCGCGATTGCGGCGTCCGGTTGGAAGGACTCGCCGCCGTCAGAAAATGAATCCGGCGTGACGTTAAGCACACCCATAATCATTCCCCGCTTGGAAAGGTCGACAACCTTGTCGCCGATTTTCCAAATTCGCTCACCCATCAAGAGTCAGACTAACACGCCCACACACTTATTCGAAGCGTTGGAGGGACACGCGCCGTCGTGTCCGAAATATTAGGGCGCCGACAAGGCGGCGCCCTCCATGTTACTTCTTTGAATAGCGGCCCATCAATTCGCCTTGCGCGATCACGTGTCCCTGGATGGCTGCATCCACGTCGCGGCGTTTCGCGCCCGATTTCAGATCGAGCATCCGATCCAGGGCGAAAATCTTAAAGTAATAGCGGTGCGTCCCGGAAGGCGGCTGCGGCCCGTCGTAGCCACGACCCGGAAAATCATTGGTTCCTTGGAGCGCGCCTTTCGGCACGCTGTTCTCTGCAATCTCCGATGTTTTAGGATCGATGTTCCAAACCAGCCAATGTGTGAACAAACCGACCGGCGCGTCCGGATCATCCACGATCAACGCCAAACTCTTCGCTTCAGCAGGCGCACCTTCGATTCGCAATTCCGGACTGACGTTCTGTCCGCTCTTGCTGAACTTTTCCGGAATCGTTCCGCCTTCCTGAAATGCTGGACTGGTAATTTTCATTTTCCCTCCTCCTGCCGCAAACGCGACCAGGGCTGCGGCCGCGATCATACATCCGACAATAATAAATGTTTTCATATTTCGAACTCGTTCGTTAGATCGATCCGCCAAAGGACGGATTCGCCGTGGCGAACAATCACCAATATATTTTCGCCCATATGACCAAGAACGGTCGCACAATTCGAAAAAAGGTTCTGGCCTTGCTGCGTGCGCCTGATTATCGACCGCGTGATAGAAACGAGATCGCAGGCGCGCTCGGACTAAAGGGCCGGGAGCGCGTGGCTGTCCGGAAAATTCTGCGCGAACTGGAACAGGCGGGCGAGATCGTTCGCATTCGAAAGAACCGTTACGTCCTTCCGGCTGAGGCGGATCTGGTCACCGGAAAGTTGTCGATCCATCAGGCGGGCTACGGTTTTCTTGTCTCAGAAAAAGCGGGTGAGCCGGACGTTTTCATAGCGGCAGAAAATACTGGAACTGCGATGAACGGCGATCGCGTCGTCGCGCGGATCAGTCGGGATGTGCCGGCTCGACGCGCTAAAGATCGAAATCGAAGCGAAGGGCGCGTGATCCGCATTCTCGAGCGCGCCCGCGACACGATCGTCGGAACGCTGCAGCACTCGCGCAATTTTTTCTACGTCGTGCCGGACGATCCGCGGCTTGTCCACGACGTTTACGTTCAAGTCCCGCCGCGTGAAAAGTTACCGAAAGTTCCGGCGCGTGGCGATAAGGTCGTCGTTCGTTTGGAGGCGTGGGAATCGCGCCACGTTAATCCCGAAGGCGAGATCATCGAAGTGCTCGGACCGGCAACCGCGCCCGGCATCGACATGTTGTCAATCATTCGCAAATACGATTTGCCGACTGAGTTTCCAAAAACTGTCCTCGATGAAGCGAATCGGATTCCGCAATCTGTCGAACAAAAGCTAGCCCATGGTCGCGAAGATTTGCGCGACAAATTCATCGTTACGATCGATCCGGATGACGCGCGCGATTTTGACGATGCTATCGACGTCGAAAAGATCGATAACCAAGGCTGGCGGCTCGGCGTCCACATCGCCGATGTTTCCGCTTACGTAATTCCGGGCAGCGCGCTCGATCGTGAAGCGCGGCGGCGCGGCAACAGCGTCTATTTGCCCGATCGCGTCATCCCGATGCTGCCGGAGCGATTGAGTAACGGCGTTTGCAGCTTGAATCCAGGTGTCGATCGCCTCACCCATTCCGTGTTCATCGAGCTCGATAAAGGCGGACGCGCAAAAAATACGCGGTTTGCCAAAAGCGTTATTCGCAGCGCGCGACGACTGACTTACAAGGAGGCCTACGCAATTCTGCAAACGAAACCGAATGGCGAACTGAGCCGGCGGCTGCACGGCGCGTGGGAGCTTGCCTCACTCCTGCGCCGCCAACGGTTCGAGCAGGGCTCGCTCGATCTCGATTTTCCGGAGGTGAAAGTATATGTCGATCCAGCGGGCAAACCGATAAGACTCGAGCGCGTCGAGAGCGATGAGTCGCATCAGTTGATCGAAGAATTCATGCTCGCCGCCAACGAAGCGGTCGCGCGGGAGCTTCGGCACCGATCCATCGCCACGACTTATCGCGTGCACGAAGATCCCGATCCGGAAAAACTCGCGGAGTATCGCGAATTCATTCTCAGCTTTGGTTACAAAGTAGGCGATCTCTCACACCGCAAAGAAGTGCAGCAGTTCCTCGCTTCGATTCGCGGCAAACCGGAAGAGCAGGCGCTCAAGATTGGTTTACTCAAAAGTTTGAAGCGTGCGCGTTACGCTGCGCAACCGCTCGGACATTACGGCCTGGCCAAGGCCAACTATCTCCATTTCACCAGTCCAATTCGTCGCTATGCCGATCTGGTTGTGCATCGCACCCTGGCCGAGCGAAATCTGCCGAGGCGATCGAAGATCGACATCGGACAAATCGAATCGATGGCGGACCACATTTCGGATACCGAACGAAACGCCGCTGAGGCCGAAATCGAATCGGTTCGACTAAAGAAGCTCCAGTTTTTTCAGCAACAACTCGAGCAGCGCAATCCGCAAATCTTCCGCGCCGCGGTCATGGATGTTCGGAATTACGGCCTGGTGGTGGAGCTTCCGGACGCGCTTGTCACCGGGGTAGTGCACGTCTCCACGCTGGCCGATGATTTCTATCGCTTCGACGCGGCCCGACGCCGCCTGGTCGGCCGCCGCACAAATCGGCGATTTTCAGTCGGCGATAAAATTCGTGTGTTCGTGGCGCGAGTCGACACTTTTAAACATCAAATCGACTTCGCCATTGCCGATCAGGCGCCGAGAAAAAGTTCGCGACGTCGTTAATTGGAACTTCGGAAATTGCTCTCAATAAAGCCTTTGCCGCGCCGCCTTTTCCTCAAAAAAACTGCTTCCCTTTTTGACGGTAGCCGGCCTAAACTCCGCGGTTTTTGCAGACATGGATAATCTCATCGAGGCCAGGGACCTGCAGATCGAACGCAAGCATTTCCACGTGGAATTCCGCGAAAATGATCGTGGGAAATTCCTGCGCATCACTGAGGAAGCGCACGGTCGTCGTAACACAATCATCGTCCCGAGCACGGGGGTGGATGAGTTTACCGCCGCGATTGACGAAGTAATCGAACACGCCGCCCGCGCCCCGGCGTAAGAAGATAGGTCGCATCGGCGGTTTGCCGAGATCTCCGGGCCGCTGCGTTGACACCTCAACCTGCGGAATTAGTTTGGCAATCTGCCCAATCGGGAAGATTTCATGGCCACAAAACGGAAATCGGCAAGTCGACCTTCACGGCGGACTGTTAAAACGGCGCGAAGATCGACATCCGGGAAGCGAACCGCGTCCAAGAAATCAAAGACGCCGCGTTACGTTTATTACTTTGGCGACGGCCATGCCGACGGGACTGGCAAGATGAAGCTGTTGCTCGGCGGCAAAGGCGCAAACCTCGCTGAGATGACGCGCATCGGTTTGCCGGTGCCGCCGGGCTTCACCATCACAACCGAAGTCTGCAGTTACTTTTACGCGCACAACCGCAGTTATCCGCCGCAACTCAAAGCCGAAGTGGAAGCGGCTCTGGCCAAAGTCGAAAAATCAGTCGGCAAAAGACTCGGCGACAAAGACCGGCCGCTTCTGGTTTCCGTTCGCTCGGGCGCGCGCGATTCCATGCCTGGAATGATGGACACGATCCTCAATCTCGGAATGAACGATGAAGTGGTCGAGATCGTCGCGAAGAAAACCGGCAATGCGCGTTTCGCATGGGATTCATATCGAAGATTTTTGCAAATGTACGGCGACGTCGTCATGGGAGTGCAGAAGCGCCCGGGCGAAGATCACGAGCCGTTCGAAAGCGTGATCGAACATTTGAAAGACCAGCGTTACGGCAAACACGATTTCCCGGATGTCCGCCTGAACGTGGCCGACCTGAAAGCGCTGGTAGAGCGTTTCAAAATGTTGATCAAGGAGCGCACGGGAAAATCATTTCCCCAAGATCCAAAGGAGCAGATGTGGGGCTCGATTAGCGCGGTGTTCGGTTCGTGGATGAACGACCGCGCAATTGTTTATCGGCGCAAGTATGGAATCCCGCACGATTGGGGAACCGCCGTCAACGTGCAGACGATGGTGTTCGGCAACATGGGCGAGACGAGCGCGATTAACGCCCAAGGCGAAGACGTCGTCGCCGGCGTGCGCACCCCGCATCCGATCGCGCATTTGGCCAAGGAAATGCCGGCCGCGCACAAGGCGCTCATGAAAGTCCGCGAACTTCTCGAGCAGCATTTCAAGGACATGCAGGACCTCGAGTTCACTGTCGAAGAAAACCGGCTCTACATTTTGCAAACGCGCAATGGCAAACGTACCGGCCACGCCGCCGTTCGCATCGCCGTCGACATGGTCGGCGAAAAATTAATTTCCAAGAAAGATGCAGTCCGTCGCATTCCGGCCGATTCGCTCGCTCATCTGCTCGCGCCGATCTTTGATCGACGATCAGTGAGTCAGGCCAAGAAAATCGGCAGCGGACTCGCGGCTGGACCGGGCGCGGCCTCGGGGCATGTGGTTTTCAGCGCGGAAGAAGCGGTCGCACGTTCGTCAAAAGGCCAGAAGGTCGTGCTCGCGCGCATCGAAACTTCGCCAGAAGACTTGCGCGGAATGATCGCGGCCGAGGGAATTCTCACCTCGCGCGGCGGCGTCTCTTCCCATGCCGCCTTGGTCGCACGGCAAATGGGTAAAGTTTGCGTCTGCGGCGCAAGCGGGATCCAGATCGATTACCAAAAGCGCACGCTCAGCGCCAACGGAACGACTCTCGCACAGGGCGATTACATTTCGATCGACGGGACCGCCGGCGAAGTTTTTGCGGGTGAAGTCACGACCGCGCCATCGGAAATTATTCAGATGCTGGTGGACCGTTCTCTCGACGCGAAAAAGAGCCTGACCTATCGCGAGTACGCAAAGTTGATGAATTGGGCAGACGAGTTCCGGACCCTCGGGATTCGAACGAACGCCGACACACCCGAACAAGTAGCCAACGCGGTGGCGTTCGGCGCGGAAGGAATCGGCCTTTGCCGCACCGAACACATGTTTTTCGAAGGCAACCGCATCGATGCGATGCGCGAGATGATTTTGGCCGGTAGCAAGAAAGAACGCGAAACCGCGCTGAAAAAATTGCTGCCCTACCAGCGCGAAGATTTCGTCGGGATTTTCAAGGCGTTGAAAGGGTTGCCAGCCACGATCCGGTTTCTCGATCCGCCATTGCACGAATTTTTGCCGAGCGATCACGCCCAGCAAAGCGAGCTCGCCAATAAACTCGGTGTGCCGGTTGAACAAATTTCACGGCGCGTGCACGAGCTGCACGAATTCAATCCGATGCTCGGGCATCGCGGCTGCCGGCTCGGCATTAGTTTTCCGGAAATTTCCGAGATGCAGGCGCGCGCCATTTTTGAGGCCGCGGCCGAAGTGCAGGCGAGCGGAATCAAGGTGCGCCCGGAAATTATGATTCCCTTGGTCGGGTTCCCGCGAGAGCTCAAGTTGCAGATCGACATCGTCCGGCGTGTGGCCGACGAAGTCGCCAAGAAAAAGAAAACGAAGTTCGATTACCTCGTCGGCACGATGATCGAAATTCCGCGGGCGGCATTGCTCGCCGATGAAATTGCGCGCGACGCCCAATTCTTCAGCTTCGGCACCAACGATCTGACTCAAACAACGCTCGGAATGAGCCGCGATGATTCCGGCAGTTTTCTGCCTGCTTATGCCGAGCTCGATATCGTCGATACCAATCCGTTCGCGTCAATCGACCAGCGCGGCGTCGGACGTTTGATGGAAATGACGCGGGATCTCGGACGCAAAACGCGACCGAAGATCAAGCTCGGCATTTGCGGCGAGCACGGCGGCGAACCATCGAGTGTGAAGTTCTGCCATGGCCTTGGCTTGGATTACGTTAGTTGCAGTCCATTTCGGATTCCGATCGCTCGCCTTGCCGCCGCCCAAGCCGCCATCGCCGGGTAGATGTCGATCTTTGGATCTACTTCGCCGCAGATTGGGCTGACTGAAAAGCGAGCCAGGCGTTCCAGCCGCGTTCCCAGTTTTGTTTTTCGGCCCAGCATTGCGCTTCGAGATAGCGGAAATAGGCGGGTGAATTTGCGCGTTTGCTGAAATGACGCGCCGTATTTAGCGCGTCGTCGACCCGGCCGCTTTGCATTTGCGCGCGATAAAGTTCGTAACCGATCGCGTAATTGTCGGGTGCGGCGCGGAATCGACTTTCGAGTTGCTGGAGAGACGAACCGGAAGCGATGCGCGGCAGAGCGACGGGCTCGCCATAACGCTGCGTCAGTTCGTAGGCGGCGCGAAAATCATTTTTGCTTGCGTTGTATTTGGCCACGCCAAACCAGGCATATGGCAACCACTCCGGATGCTGTGTAGTTGCCCGCGAAAGTTCTGCGGCGTCGCCGCGATCCGACCAAAAAGTAAAGAGCGCGAGTTTTTCCGTCTCGGTGAACGACTTCAGGTCGGGGTCGTTCTCCAAAACTTTGGCCAAGGCGCGCTTGAACTCGGCGCCGGAAATTCGCGCGAGGTACGGCAACGCCAGGTCGTGACAACTAACGCCGAGCTCCGCGAGAATACGACTGACTTGTGGGCTGCGAAGTGAGGCCTTGCTCAACATGCTCGAAAACACTCCGGCGCGTTCGCTCCCTGCCCGGCGCAACGCTTCGCGCCATGCGGTCGCGGCCAGAACGGGTTGGGATGTGAGCCAGACATTTCCTTCCGCAAGCGGAAGTTCATAGGAGATCGGCTCCAGAAATCGCGCACGCCGAAAATCCGCGAGTGCGTTCTCGGTTTGTTTTAGTTCGGCCTCCGCGATCGCGCGCGAAAAATAGAGTTCCCAATCGAGCGGCGCCGATTTCAGTCCGGTCGTAGTGACGGCGACCGTTTCAGTAAAGTTGCGTTCGCGATTGTCGATCGGGGCGAGTTGCTTCGCGCTGGTAACGCCGACCGAACCAGGAAGTAATTTCTGCCCACGCGCGGCTACAACCCATGAACCACCGACCACGAGCAAGATCAATCCTATCAACCGAAACAAGATCGATATCGATCGGCTTGGTTTGAATGAGTGCGGACGGTGGAGCGAGAGGCCGAGCAAAAATATCGCGGCAAACATTGTTCCAACGCGATGTCCGGAAACGTCGACCAGCCCGTGCAGCGCGAAGAGGATTGCCGCGATCAGCGTGGCCAGCCGATACCGCTGATTGGTCCCTTCTCGCAACGGAAACACTTTTCGAACGAGAAGGACGAGTCCGACGATGACGAGAACGACTGCGACCCAACCCAGCTCGGTCCAAAGCCACAGCCAGTCGCTTTCGGGATGGATCGCGCGCCGATCGCTATAGGAAGCAGCGCGAAAGATCGCAAAGACGTCTTCGAAATTGCCAAGACCAATCCCAACCCAAGGCGAGTCGCGAATCATTCGAATGACGTCGGAGAAAATCCGCCAGCGGAAATCGCTCGAGACGCCGGCGTTTCCGAAATCACGAAGATGAAATCGCTCTAGCGTTTGGCCGCCGAAGAGCAACAGAGCCGTCAGCAGGAGAAGAAGGAAAGAAACAGTCACCGCCAGTCGCGACGGAGAACGCTGGCAGCAAAGCGAGAACGCGCCAAGCCAGAGCGCGCTTCCGGCGACGAGAATACCAATTCCGGCGCGGGAAAAATTGAGGATGATTGCGGCGATGATCAGGGCGAGCGCAACGCCCCAAAGGATCCAGCGTTGTCGTCCCTTGCGAACATCATCCTGGCCGCTGGCCAGAATCATGATCGCGGTCAGACCAAAAAGATTTCCGGTTTGGTTGCGATTCGGAAACGGCCCGAAATTGCGTTCATTGTGCCAAAACGGGGGACTGGCGTGCCGAAGCCAAAGCAGGATACAGATCGCAGCGAGAACGACGATGCCGGCGGTGAACAAACGGAGTTGGAGCCGCGCTTCGCGCAGTTCGAGTTGTTGCGCGCAGACAACGTAGAGCCAACTCAGGCCGGCGAGGAGACTGCACAAGCAAGTCAGGGTAATCCACGGCTGCGGACTCAACGTCGTCGGAAGCGACATGCCAAAGTCGTTGACATACGAAGCACGCCACGATGGTTGAAAAAACCAACTCGCCGGCAAAAATGTGATCGCCGACCAAATCAGAATTGCCACCAACACGAGGTTGATCGCCAGTCCAAGCGAGAAATGCGGCGGCCGCGCGACCAAAAAAATTCCGAGAAGCGCAACGACAATTCCCTCGCCCCACTTTTGGGTTCCGCCGCCAAAAAAACAGGCGAGCAGAGGCAACAAAGCGACGAAGGCGTGACTCAACCAACGGCCCGGAGTGGTGTCGTGGCGATCATGAGATGACACTTCGTGTATCGGATGTGGCATTACCTGCGGAAAACAGTGGTATGGGAATCGCTTTTCCGTGGCGGGGCGAGTCGCTGGCGAAATTGAAATCTCATGAGCCCAAGAATCCTAGCACGAGTTGAAGGTGTGCGGCCATCGCGTACTCTCATGATCAGCGCAGCGAAATAGAACATGCTCACGCAACGGACGGAAGGACTTTACCGCGTCTTCCTGTTTTGCCAGATCATCATCGTCGCCGCAATCTTCTGGCTCGGCGTCTGGATCATGGTGACGTTTTATTCGCCCGGCGGCGCGCTCACCTGGGGCCGCTACAGCATTTACTGCGGAATGCTCGTGCTCGGATTGACCTTGGAAACGCTGAGCCGTTCCAAAAACTTTTTCCTGCAAAATGAATTGCTTCGTCCGCATCGACTGAGTCTCCGCCAAACGGCGGCCAGCATCGGGCTCCTCGTGCTTTATCTCGTCGCCGCCAAGGACGCATTCATTTCGCGTGTATTTTTGTTCAATTTTGTTCCGTGGCTCTACATCGCGCTCTTGTTCTCGCATTATTATCTCCCCTCGCTTTTGGCGTGGGGAATTTTTCGCCGTGAGGACAAAACGATTCTGGTCGGTTCCAGCCAACGCGCGACCCAGCTCCGCGAATGGCTTCAGCGCAAAGCAGAAATTGGGTTGCGAACAGTCGGCTTAATTTCCGACGACGATAAGATCGACAATCCGGAGGTTCCGTTGCTCGGCCGGCTCGATCAACTCGAAAACATCATTCGCGACCACGGCATTACTCAAGTGATTCTGCTCGAGTTCCCTCTCTTTTCCGAGGCCAACCAAAACGTCATCCAGATTTGCGATCAGCTCGGCATTCGTCTTCTCATTCTGAGCGATCTGGAAGAACGATTGCGCCATTCGGTGACGCACTTTGAAGACGGCGGCTTTCGTTTCATCGGATTGCGCGAAGAGCCGCTGGAAAATCCGCTGAATCGATTTCTCAAGCGCGGGATCGATACAGCAATCGCGCTCCCGGTCATGCTCATTATTTTTCCGATTCTGGCCGCGATTGTTTTCATCGCCCAGCGATTGCAGTCACCGGGCCCGCTCTTTCACGTGCAAAACCGCGCCGGGATGCAAAATCGACAATTTAAGATCTACAAATTTCGCACGATGCATTCCAACAACGGCGAGTTATCGCGTCAGGCCAGTGCCACGGATGAGCGCGTTTATCCGCTGGGAAAATGGTTCCGCAAACTGAGCATTGACGAAGTGCCGCAGTTCTGGAACGTGCTCCGCGGTGACATGAGCATCGTCGGCCCGCGCCCGCATTTGATCGAACACAACCAACAATTTTCCAAATTCATGGGCAACTACCACGTGCGCGCGTTTGTGAAACCGGGCATCACCGGTTTGGCGCAGGTGCGCGGATTTCGCGGGGAAGCGCGCAATAACTTCGACATCGAAAACCGGGTCGCCTGCGACATCGAATATCTCGAAAACTGGAACCTTTCGCTCGAGTGGGCGATCATTCTGCGCACGTTTGCACAACTGATTCTGCCGCCGCGCAGCGCTTACTGATTGGGGCGCAGCTCGCGCATTTTCGCGCGGATTAGATATTCGTACCAGCCCATGCTAGCGCAGTAGGCGAATCCCTCGCGGCCTTCGAGAAAGCCGCCCTTCAAAATATACATGTGCAGAAAACGCAGGAGTGGCCAGGCGGGGAGGCGACCCAAGATTGGTTTGAGAGCGCGATTTCGACGAGAGGGATCTTTCGAAAACAATTCGCGCCAGGAAGCAGAGCGCGATGAGCGATCGGCCACTTCCTCATCGGAATACTGATTGTGCTTCGCCCACCACGCTTCCCAACCTTTGCTCAGCGCATAGTGCAGGTACGGTTCGCGGACATAACCGAGTTCGCCGTCAATCCGTCCCTCTTTCTGACCATGGCCGCTGTCGATGAAGTCGGCGCGGTCGCGCCGCACGATTCGAAGCTGCCATTTCGGAAACGAATCACTGCGCCGGAGCCAGCGCTGATCCACCATCATTTTCCAGCAACAATAAAAACCCGCGACTGAATTGTGCGTGGTTTGAACTGCGTCCGTAACCGCGCGGCGAAATTCCGGCGTGGCAACTTCATCGGCATCGAGGAACAAAACCCATTCGCTTTGCAGATCGCAATTTTCCATCGCCCAATTCCGCTGCCGTGCGAAAGATTCAAACGAATGTTCGTAAACGCGCGCGCCGGCGGTCTGCGCGATCTGCTGCGTGCCGTCGTCGCTGCCGGAATCGACCACGATAATTTCGCCGAAGCCGGCGATGGATTCCAAACAACGAGGGAGATTTTCGGCCTCATTGTAGGTCAGAACGATGATTGTGAGTGATTCCGGCATGGCGCTATTTCACTCCACACGAAACAAACTAAAGGCAACGCCGCCAACATCGACGGTCGTTGCCGAAAACGCTGAGCGAACATCGTAGCGCGCAAACAATGCGCGATAAAGTTTCGCGTCCATTTTCATGGCGTAACCCTTCTGCTTCCACTCTTGCAGCAATCCGTTCTCATAGACGGCCTCCGGCGGCAAAACAATGCAGCGGTCGCCACTGGAAAAGAACGCCGGAATATCGCGCTTAATTTGGCCGTGCAGATCCTTTTCCTGCACCGGCAAATTGCCGCGGTCGATGTGATATTCAAAGTCCCACGGCCAAGCGTCGCCAATGATCATGGCCGGCCGGTTTCCACACTGGTCTAAAAGTTTCCGAAGATAATCCAGTTTGTAATACGGCTTTGGGCGGACTGCTTGTAAATAACTTCCGGCAGTGAGAAACGGGCGCACCAATTGCCGATCTTTGAAGATGTCGATGTTCACTACCGACCCGAGCAAAGTGAAAAACGTAAGAACGAGGAGCAAGACCAGCGAGCGATTAACCGCGAGTAGCAAAACGAACGGCAAGGCGACGAGCAAGTGCGCGGCTTTCGAAGGATGCAAAAAAAATACCGCTGAAAAAATGAGCAGCACAACGCACGACATCGTGAAGACGAAGTTTTTCGATTCCACTTGCTTTCCGAGATGGCGCAGTGCGGTAATCACGACCCAGCAGAGCAAAAGAAATACCGGGGGCGTAAAAGCTTGAAAGATGATCCGGTAGACGCCGCCGAGAATCGATTCCCGCAAATTCATTCCAGCGGTATAGGGCGCGCGAATGCCAATGAACAAAACTGGCAGCCAAACGATGACGACCGCTATCGCTGCTAGCGCGACGCTGGCTAGCGCATACCTCCAACCGAGTTTCGAATTCAGCAGGCAATAGATCGGAAAAATAATCGCCGCGAACACAAGCTCCGGCCGGCAACCAGTCGCGAGCGCGAAACAAAAGATCGACCACAACAGGCGGCAAACGTTCCCTGATTCCGCCGAAGCGAACAGCAGCCGGACGGCGACCAACAAAAACAGAAGTCCGAAAATAAATTCCTCGCCATCGACCGAGTTGAAAAAGAACTGCGCTGAAAATGCCAGACAGATGGTGGCCAAAAGAGCGCGCACTCGGCTCGCGCCGAGACGACAGAGCAGTTCGTAAAAAATAATCAGGGCGGCGAGCGCGCCAACGCCCTGGCAAATCAGATAGACTTTATCGCCAAACTCGACGCCAAATATTTTCAGAAAAATCCATCCCGTCGCCCCAAAAAGGTAAAACTCAGTCGTGGGATGACCGGGAGGCCGCGAGACCTCGAGATGACCGCCGTTCACGAGTGCCTGGGTCGCGCGCACAATTCCGTGTCCATCGCCGCTGGCCAGACCGTGATCGAATTGAAACGCGAGAAGCGTGCCGTAGAAAACGAGAAAAGCGATGAAAGCCCCGTGACGACACAGGGCGGATAAGTTCATGCCGACGGCAGCCGCGACTTAATAACCCGACAAGGGTTCCCGACGGCGACTACATTTTCCGGAACATCTTTCGTCACGACCGAGCAAGCGCCGATCACGCTCCGCGCGCCGATCGTTACCCCCGGCAAGATAAACGCGCGCGCTCCGATGAACGCGTCTTCGCCAATCGTAATCTTGGCCGTCACCAACGGCATTTCCGGTCGATTGAAGTCGTGAGTGGCGCTGCTGAGATAAACTTCCTGGGCGATGGTGGCGCGCGCGCCGATTTCGATTTCGCCTAACGAATAAGCATTCGCGCGATCGCCAAGACAAGCGCGATCGTGCAGCGTCAAATTCCACGGAATCTCGATGCGTGCGCGCTGATGCACGAAGGGCGTGCCGTCGATTTTCGCATCGAAGACGCGCAGCCAAAACAGCCGCCATTCGTTGAGCGGCTTTGGCGTCCAAACACAAAAGGTCGTCCAGCAAAATTTCCAGAGCACGCGCCGAAAACGCTGACTCAGCGGCCACGGTGAATCATAGGGAGACGCTTGAGCTGGATTAACGACTTGCTCGTGCGGCATCGGATTCTCGAAGCACGGAATTAAAGTCGGCCAAAAATTGATCCGCCACCCCCGGGACCGAATAATCGGCCGATCTACGATAGCCTGCGTCGGCTATACGCGCGAGCAAGGCTGGATCGACAATCGCGCTCGCGATTTTTTCTCGGAGCGATTCGACCGGATTTTGCGCGCGATGATTAAAGATGAAACCAGTCTCGCCATCGCGAATGAAATCGTGGAAGCAGCCGAGATCGGAAACAAACACGGCGCAATTGTGCGCCATTCCTTCGAGCGCGGCCAGGCCGAAAGTTTCGCCGCGCTCTGCCAATGAGGGATAAGCAAAAATTCGCGCGGAACAAAATTCCTTTTCCAGCCCAAGCGGATCGAAGATCGGTCCTCGAAAAACAACCTCTGCGCTACGCGCGCGGCGTTTAAGATTAACAAGGTAATCTGTGCCGCCGCCGCCAAGCTTCGTTTCGGTTGGGCCAACGATTATCAATCTCCAATCAGCAAAAGCAGTCCGCGCGCCGCTCACGAATGCATCTACCAAAACGTGGACGCCTTTCTCTGGATGCACGCGGCCAACAAAGAGCATGATTTTGTCTCGATCAGCGACCGGCGTTACAGTCGAAGTTATCATCGATTTTGGCAATGGGTTTGGAACCACTGACACTTTGTTCGCGAGTCGCGGCGCTTCCGCGGTAATGGCACGCGCGACCGCGTGCGACGGTGCCTGCAAGCGAGCGGCTCCGCCGTAAAGACGCATTTGCCCCTTCGGATAACGGGCGACCTGAACGTAAACTTTTCCGTATGTTGAACCGCGCAACAAAATCGGAAGCCAGAACGTATTCGTCACAATGACGTCGGCATGGGGCAAGATCGACATCGCTCGGAGTGAATAAATCAGGTCGAGAAATTTTAACCAAAGAAGCGGGCGCGGTGTATCGAAACCGTCGACCCGCAAATGTTTCACACCGTCAATCATTTCTTCGCGCGGAAGTTCAGGCATTTTGCGTGAGACCATCACGACCTCGGCGCCGCGCTTCACGAATTCTGGCGCAAGTGTGAACCAAACTTTCTCAACGCCGCCTCCCATTGTCGGCGGCACCGGAAAGAATGCACCCAAAACGATTGTGATTTTCATTGACACGTTCGCGGTTCGTTCAAGACCTGCAAAAGGGAATCGACCGCCCGATTGATTTCAAAACGGTGCTCGAAACAGCGTCGCGCATTTTGTCGAATCGTCTCGCGTTCCGCCGGCGGAGTGTCGATCCAGCGCTGAAGTAAACGGCACGTGCCCGCAACGTCGTCGGATCCAATGCAACCAGCGCGGTCGGCGTCGATCTCGCGCCAGATGTTTACTCGATTCGAAATCAAAACGGGAACGCCAGCGGCGAGCGCTTCGACCACCGAGATTCCAAAATTTTCCTGGTGTGATGGAAGAACGAATGCATCGGCGCTGGCGAGCGCGCCTTGCTTCATCGCACCCTGTAACATTCCAGTAAAAAGAACTCGACCTGTCAGATTTAAACGGGCAGCCCGTACCCGCAAATCCGACTCCCAGCCAACCTGATCGGGGCCGGCCAAGATTAGTGAAGTTGATTCACGCGAGCCAAGCCGCGCAAAGGCATCCAGCAAAATATCGCAGCCTTTTTTTGGATGTAATCGTCCGAGGAAAAGAAGATTTCGCGTGTTTTGCAATTGTGGATAGCGGGAGAGAAATTCCGACTTCGCGGTTGCCGAAATCGGCGACGCTTCAACTCCGAGCGGTGAAACCCTTTCGCGAGCGCGATAAGGCCAGAACGATTTGCGCGCCTGCAAGCGTTCTTCCTCGGAGGTGAAGATCACACCGGCGGCATCGCGCAAAACGCGATACTCAGCCCACGGCCAGTAGAGGCATTTTTTTAGATGCTTGAGCGGAAATGTCTCTTTAAACCATGGATCGAGCATGCCGTGAGGGAAAACGTGGTAAGGAATCGATGAATCGACGTAACGTCGCCACGCGGCGAAGCTCAAGTATTGCCAGATTCCGTTCACAATCACGCGATCGTAATCGCCGCCATATTCTTGCAGCCAAGGCAGGAGGGCGCGCGAATAACGATAACTCGTCACGCCAGAGCCGAGCGCGTGCAGGGTTAAATCGACATTTGCGATCCACCTCGCGGAGGGATCATCGAGCGCGACGATGTCGATCTTGTGTCCGCGGCGCACGAGCCCGCGACTGAGTGCGAGCACTGACGTCGCGACGCCTCCTACGCTCGGATCGAGCGTGTGCACTAATTGCAGAATCTTCAACGCGCTAGACAACGAAACCTTCCGTCCGCTGGAAATATTTGCAGTCGCGCGACAGCGGTTTTATCGGCCGCGCCGGCACACCGCCGTAAAGCTGACAGGTATCGGTGAAGCTCTTGTTGAGCAGAGATTTGGCCCCAAGAATGCAAAAATCGGGCAACGCGCTCCCCCCAAGAAGCACGCAATTTGTTCCAACAAAACAATAATCGCCTACCCGTACCGGCTTCGAGGATTGCCTATTTTGTTCGATGTCGATACTGTGAGTCATGATCTGCGAGTGAAATCCGGCGAAGGTCGTGAACCGGCCGATGGTGACCGAGTTTGTGCAATCAAGCAGGTGACGGTTGGTGATGGCCGAGTGTTCGCGATGGACCCAGCGGAAATCCCGTGATCCAGTTGCCGCGACCGATGGACGCGTGCGCTTTGAGATGAAGCAGGTCGATGTTTTTGCAGACGGTCGCGGAGCCGATTCGGCTGCCTTCTTCCATGATTAAGCGGGTTGGAAAAATCCATGCCCATCCAATGCGCGCGCTCGGATGGATTTTGTAATCGAATTGTTTTTCGAGAAACGACCGTCGCAAATTCCAAGGCAAAAGGAAACTGACCAGCATTAGGACTGTTTTCACAATTGCGCTCCCAGATTGCGATAGATATCGATGTAGTGCGAGATCATCCGGCTCGTAGAAAATCGTTCGGCGTTGCGCAAACTTTTTTCACTCCAAATCGCGCGTTGCGCCGGATCACGCAACCGAAGGAGATCGGTTGCGAAGCCGGCCTCGTCATTCGGATCGTGGAAAAGACCGGCGTCGCCGGCGGCTTCCGGTAATGGACCGGAGTTGCTGCAGACAACTGGGCAACCGCAGGCTTGCGCTTCAATGACCGGCCAACCGAAACCTTCAAAGCGCGATGGATACAGCAGCGCGACGGCGCGGTTATAAAGCGCCTCGAGCAGTTCGTCAGAAGCGTCGGGCACTTGGGTTACCCGATCGGAAATTCCGAGGCTTTCCGCCAACGAAAGTAATTCCGGCGTGAGCGCGTCGCCGACAAAAACAAGGCGCGCATTCCATTTCTCTTTGCAACGCGCGAAAATCCGAAGCGCGCCATCTCGATTTTTCCTGCGCAAATCGGAGCCGACGTGCAGAACAAACGGAAGATCCTGGCCGAAAGCTGGAATGTTTTTCAGGCGGGCTGAAACTTCTGCTTCCGCCAATTTACGAAATGGATAATTCAGGCCGAGCCGGACCAATTCAATTTTGGGGGTAGCGCCACCGCGTGAAATGAGCCGACGCGCGTCCGCCTCAGTGGCCTGCGAATCGCACACTACTTCGTTCGCGCGACCAAGACCGCGCAAAATCCAGCGCTGCAAAAATTTGCCAGTGACGGACGCGGGACAATTTGTTTCTTCGCCGAGCGCGCCGCGGACAGCAAGAAGGTCGTGGCAGGTCACAATCACGGGCGTGTGCTTTATCCAGCCGCCGTAGATCGCGTTCGAGTGATCGCAGATATGAACGATGGACGGTTTTTCTTTCGCAAGCGTGGCCAGAAGCTGGCGCGGAAACAAAACGAACTTGTCGATGTAACCGAGCCATTTGGCGATAAAACTTCCGGCACCGCGAAATTTTCCGAAGAATGGCTGCGGTGCGATCAGCTTCGCGGCAATTCCGGAGGCGTTGAGGCCGCGGAGCATCATCGTTCCGAAACGCTGCATGCTTTGCTGCCGATCGAGCGGGTAATTACCGATCAGCAGAACCATTGTTATGTTCGGCGCCGATCTCGGGCCCGTGCAGACGACTTGCGTAAACCGATCTCCGCGGGAGCGGTTTTCCAACTGGTTGACCCATCAACGGCGAAGCGATGTCGGCGGGTTCAATAAGGCGAGGCCGAGTAGCGGCGAGGCAGAGACCATTGAGTAGTACAACGAAGCCGAGTGTGGTCGGCTGACCAAGTTGTCCGTTTAAGAGCAGGACAAAACCAGAACTAAAAAGCAGGATGGGAAGAAGGGCCCCGCGTCTGAGGGCGATGAAACTCAACCATCCAAGCTTGAAAGTTAAAAGTGTTCGCCAGACCAAGAATGCCAAGCCCAGAATCGGCCCGCTTTCCGCCAAAACGCGGGACCACTCGTTTTCGGCAAGGAGAAATGCGGGCCGCCCAATTAGAATACGACCGCCGACGTTTGTGCCAATGCCAATCCCGTAGCCAAAAAGTGGAACTTTATCGATGTGGCTCAAACCTTCAGTGAATCCGCTGATTACTCGCTCGATCATTCCCTTAGTGATCGTGGTTTCGCTGGCTTCGGCGGACGCGGTGAACCGATCGGAGAGAATCTGTGCGCCTTCTTTGAAAATAGGAAGGCGGGTAATAATGAGTCCGCCAATAACAACAATCAGCAAAGTGCGACCAAATTTATTCACGGCTTTTGGTCGAACCGCAAGAATGACCACGACCGAAAAGACAACAATGAGCACGGAAACGACACACGACCGACTACCGGAGACAACGATGCCAACAACCAATGCTGCGGCTGAAGCGATTAGAAGCCAGTTCTTGTAGACTGTTCGAGTGAGCGCGCCATAAATGAGAAATGCTGCCGCGACGCTTATGTAAAAAACCGTCCCTGAAATAAACGAAAACGTTCCGGGCGGGCGAATCTTGCCGCCTCCGGCCGTAAGCTGTTCCGCTTCACCCGCACCGGCCGTGCGGTTGATGAATGAATCGGCTGACGCCTCGAATTGTGCAGCCATGATCAAACACATCGGAACCATTCCCAAAAGAATCCACCAACCGAATCTTTTTACGTCCTCCTCATCAAACACGCTCGCCATTATAAAAATAAGTGGCAGGTGCAAAAAGTTGCAGCGGAAACCGTAGAGCGTGACTTCGAGAATCGGGGTCATCGGCAAGTACGGACTCAACTGGATGATGCTAGCCACCAGCGAGAAAACGCCAATGCTCCAAAGTGAGATGACAAAGGCGTTCCGCGGAAAAACGTGCGCCCGGAGCGTGTAAAAATAGATCGCCAACAGGACTGGATCGCGCACGAGAAGCAGCGGGTTGGAGTAGCGTGGCATAACCCATTTGCGCAACGCGCCTTCAATCAGGAGGAGCCAAAAATAGAGCCAGATCAGCTGGCGAACGCGATGCTTTGCTTTCTCCTCCGGAGTCTCGATGCTCATTTGCAGGTCAAAGGGGCGCACTGCCGCGACGATGCTCGCATTGGTGGCGCACCTTAGCTCGCCATCACTTCCCGTGCCACTTCTACCAGGCGCTGCCGATAAGTTTCCCATCCTCGCGACGCCGCCTTCTGTTTGGCCAACGATTTCATGGCCATGAGCCGCTCACGATCACTCGCAAGCAAGTCGAGTTTCTCCGTGATCGCTTCCGCCGATCGGATTGGGACGATGAACCCGTCGATTCCGTTTTCAATCACGTCCGGGCCGGCAGTGTGGTCGGTTGTAATCACAGGCGTCCCCTGCGCCATTGCTTCCAGAATCACCAAACCGAAACCTTCAAAAAGCGAAGGCAAGACGAGCACATCGTGGCTTTGCATTTCCCGTAACACGCCGGCATGGCTCAGAGTTGGCAACCAACGATGCTTTCGAACGGCGGATTCGAGCGGTGCACACCCGGAGGCGGCTTTTCGGCCGAGCAGCGTCAACTCCACCGCGTTTTTGAGCATCTCGATTGCATTGAGCAGATAAGACAAACCTTTGCGTTGGCCAAGGGAACCGGCGAAGAGCACCTTGAGTCGACCAGCCGATTTTGTGATCTCATCGGAAATCGGCGGCGGCGCGCCGTAGGCAACGATGTCGATCTTCGCGGTAGAAGGCGCGTCGCCAAGAGTTTGCTTTGTGAACGTGCTTGCAACTATTACGCGGGTGGCAAGTCGCAGCTCGTCGTCTTTTCGGCTAAGTTTTTCCGCGCAGTCGAGACCTCCAGTCAAAGTTTGCGCCCACGCTGGTTCGCGCTCTTTCTCTTCCGCAAAGATGCGCTGCCCTACTCGCCAGTAACCGATCGGCAGATCGTAGATACGTTTCAAACCAAGATCACGCGCAGCGCGAAAACTTTGGAGCGCGCCGTCTTCGTAAGCATATACGGCATCACAATTGTCGATCTTGCGAAGTCGTTGCGCGACTTTTCGATCCAGGTCGCGAAGAACAGCGTCGATGCTGAATGCTCCGGTCTCATGTTTAGGGGTGACTCCGATCGCTCCAGCCAACAGCCGAACCATTTCGCGGAACGGAACCGTGTGCGTTCGCGAGCGAACCGAATCCGGAAAAGAGCGGCGCCGCAAAATCTCACCGAGCGACGCCGGCAACGCGTGATTCATCGGCGATTTCGAATCCCAACTCAGGGCTGTCCAAAATTCGCGAAGCATTCCGGCGCGATCGAACGCCTCGAGTGCCGCACGGACAAATTCGTTTCCAGTAGGATGAGAAAGTAAAATCATGCGACCATCTTGCGCATCACTCGAAGGTAAGCGGCGGCGACCGCTTCCGATTGAAACTTTGCCAGATGTTCGCCAGAATGCTGACGCAGATTTCCCTGCGTTTCGGGTTCATTGAGCAAACGCTTCAATTGATCGGCCAGCGCGCGGGCGTCTCCGTTTTCGAAAGTCAAACCGCAAGGACCGATCGCTTCCTTTAATCCCCCTTTTTCCGAGCCGACAACAACACAACCACACGCGATTCCCTCCAACGCAACGATTCCAAAAGGCTCGGCCCAGCGCGACGATACGACCAGAATTCGATGTCGATTCAAAAGTTCGGCCAGGGCGGCGCCAGATTTTTGGCCGGCGAAAGTTACTTGTCGATCTAAGGCAAGTTCAGCGGCGAGCCTTCGCAGTTTTTGTTCTTCCGGTCCGCTGCCAACGATAGTGAGGTCAGACGTTAGGCCATTGTTTTGCAAAAGTTTCATCGCCTGCAAAAGCAGATCGGCACCTTTGTCGGAAACGAGCCGGCCAACGAAGGCGAGTTTTTTGTCGCGAGCAACGTTCGGGATCAACCGAAAGAGCGTGTCGTCATACGGATTGCCGATCACAAACGAGTGTCCGCTGATGCGGTCGGCCACCGCTTTACTGACCGCAACGTTGGTGACAAAGCGAAGCAGGGCGTACTTGAGCCGATTGTTCCAACCAATTCCGCCGCGGGTGTCTTGAAGCCAGGTCTGGTGCACAACGAGCGTGGGTTTTCGCAAAAACAAAGCCGGCACCAAACTTCGAAGGCTGATGTTGTTCTGGAAAAAAATATCGCTCCAGCGAAGTAGGCTGGCGAGTTTCGTAATCGATGGTCGCCGAGTTAATCGATAATTCGCACCGGCGATCTGTTCTCCACTCGTTTGAGTGACGACGTGGACCTCATTGCCAGCAACCGCGAATTTTTCGGCAAGAATTTTCGAGACAGATTCAATTCCGCCGACGCTGGGATGGAAGAGATAGGAAGAAAAAAGGATCTTCACGTCACAGCTCGCGCAGAAACTTCTTCAGTTCCCGTTCATCTACAATCATATCTTCGTTCTCGACCGCGCGCCGCGACCCTGGAGCCGGCTCAATGCGTGGCCGCGCGGCAAAAAAACGATAACGAAGCGATGCCGATGAGGCGAGCCGCCAGTAGAATTTCTGGTAACCAGCGCGTGTTCCAATCTCGGCGATCAAAGTATTTGGCTGACAAAAAACAATGTTCGCCAGGGCCGCGCCATGCGGGGCAATCACCACGTCGGCGTTTGAAAACCAACGCACTTGTCCCGCCCAGGGAAGCAATTCGATTTCGATCAAATTAAAACCGGCTTCGCGTAACATCGGCGCCAATTTAGTTTCATTTACGACACGGCGAACCGCTGCGTGCTCACGCGAAACATAAATTCTTTTCGGTGTGGAATGAGAGATATCCAAAAGCGCATCCCGCATTTTGCGAAAGACGCGAATCTTCCAGGGAGCGACAATTTTTGAAGAATGGTCCATCGAAGGAATTGTCGCTCGTGGGATACGAAACCGGTGTTGTCCGTCGACGTAGAGAACTTTGCTCGATGGCACTCCCAGCGCCGCCAGCGAAGGCTTTTCGTAAAGAGCACCGGAGCCGTTGATCAGGATCTGATCGAAACCGTCAAAGCCGCCGGCACCTTCTTTTACCAACGCGACACGCGGCAAAAGATCGACAATCCAGTGGTAGTAATTGCCTGGCGCTTCGGGCGTGACGCAAATGGCGACGCGACCGTGAACCAACCGCGATTTGGGAAGACGAAAAGTAGAAAAGATCGGGTGGTTCTCAATTCCCCACACTTCCGGTGAAAGCTCAGCGAGCAATCTATTGTCGCTAGTCACGACCGACCCACCGTAACGCGCCCAAAAATCAATGTTCTGCAGCTCAAACACGTGGGCCGGTTCCGAAAAACCGGCGCTGTCCTCCTTTTCCCCAAATGGATGCGGCAAAGATTGGACAGGTTCCGCTGGGTAGATTTCGATCGCTGCCCCGCGCGCTTGCACCGCCAAGTAGTCAGCTGTCGATTTTTCAATGCGCGGCAGTGGCTTTCGTCTGACCACGCGGTCCAACGCGATAATTCGGCGCTTCAAATTTCGAAACGGTAAAACGAGCCGTTTCAGCGGCCGCAGCCGCCATTTCTCGCGCCGAATTATCTGGCGTACGCTACGAATAATTACTCCAGACGGTTCGCAGCAGTTGTTTGCGTTTCGCGAGTTTTTCTTTTGCCATCGGATCTGCGGCCGACTTCCGCGCAAGAATCATCGCTTCCAACCAATGCCGAATAAACAAGAAGGGCTTGAGCAGCGCGACGTGTTTGCCGCGATGACGCTTTAAAAGCCGAAAACGATTGCGATGGAAATCGACGACTCGGTTGGCCGACCAGGCTGAAAGTTGCTCGAGATTATCGTGCACGACGCTGTCGGAAGCGATGACCGCCATTTTCCAGCCGAGCCTGGCGCAACGCCATGCCCAATCAAGATCGACATCGGAAAATGGGAAATTTTTCTCGTCGAATCCATCGCCTTGCTCCCACGCTTCCCGGCGAATCAGGAGAGGGCTGGTGAAAACCACATCGCAAGTGCGCCAGCGAATTCCGTCGCTGAGCCGCCAGGCAGAATTGTTCGGAGCGTGCAGGTTCAATCGCGCAGCCAGGTTTTGACCAAGCGCAAACGATAAAGCAGTGGGAAATCGCATTCCGTATCCATAGAACTTGCCGTCATGTTGTTTGACGGTAAAGCCGGCAGCTGCTAGCTGCGGCTCCAACTCGAGAAGTGCGATCGCTTTCTCCAACGGTTCCGCGCTCGTTAGGCAGTTGTCGGTTTCGTAAAGCAAAAGCCATCGACACCTCGGAAAGCGAGCAATCGCCTCAGCGCATCCGGTATTCACGCCCTCGCTGAACGAGCGACGATCTGCGCGAGCTTCGATCACGATAAGATTGTCTGCGGGACGATTTTCGCGCCAGGTTCTAAGAAACTCAGCGCTGCCGTCGTTGGAACCGGCTTCGAAAACAATGATGGCAGAGCCGAATCGCGCGCTTCGTAACCCCTCGGTCAGCGATGCGATCGCGCGCTCCAACAGCGAGCGGCGATTAAATGAATTGATAATTGCGACCAATTCGACCGGTCGTTCGGGAGAACCCTGATTCATCGGCCAGCGCTCAGACCGAGCGTCTCGGCAACGCCTTGGACCAGGGATTCCGAAGAAGCGTGCCGTTGATACCAACTGTAAATGTCAGCCGCGATTTTGGCGCGGTCCTGCGCGCTGGGGATTTCAGAGCGATCCGGCTCAACAAAAAACAGTCCGGGCAAGCGGTCGCCGTCGAGCGAGATGGCTGAGCCGCGATGGGGAAAAACGGGAATCACGCCGTGCGCGCACGCGGAAGCGAAAGCGCTCGATTTCAAAATGACTGAGGTCTCGACGTCAGGGCGGTGGAAATAATTGAACCACCCGAACGAGCAAGTCTTGAGAATTTCGGATGCAGCGGTTGCAGCGATGCGCGGCCGATAATCCGATTCGACCGCAAGATCGACAAGGAGGGAACGCGTCACCGGATTGTCGTCGCCGCCGAGAACAAACAACTTTCTCGGAGCAATTGAGTCCGGAATGCGCGGCAGGAGTTGACGAAAGGATCGCAGAGAGCGCTCAACCAGAGCTGTGCCGCCAAAAATCGCCCAGCGATGTGGATCGCGATCGGCAATTTGATTTGGAGAAAGCGAAGGCTCTTCCAGTCCGGAAGGCACCGGATGCAATTCAACATGTGCGTTCGGGACCATGCGCCGCAGCTCGGCATAAAAATTATCGCTGCTCACAATGCACGCGTCCGACAAACGAGCGACCGACTTCGCCAAGTGCATTTGCAGCGGCCGCAACCAAAACGCGCTCGCCCAGAGTGGGCCGGACGCATAAAGCTCATGAAAAATCGTGACTAGTTTCCCCTGATGCCGGCGGCGCAACTCACGCAAGATCGACAACAAACGAAACGGAACGCCGCGCTTTTGGAATCCGTAGTTCACATAATGCAGCACTGTGTGATCGTATTTTCGGGATGCGTCGTCGAGCAAACCCTCGAGCGATGAAACTTCGAAGCCGGCGGCATTTTCCGCTGAAGAAGTCTCGAGGGTGGCGAACACCGAGCCGCACCCGAATTTGTCCCGCAGTTTTTTAGCAACGGTAAGGGCGTAATCCCCGACCCCATCGATTCCTCCGGGAACTTTGGGAACGATTTGAAGAATGGTGCTCAAACTGAAACGGTTTGCCCTTCGCGCGGCTGGCTTCGCGATTTTTGCCGGGCGAGCGCTGCGGTGTACTCCCGGATAGTGTCAGAAGCGATCTGTTCCCAACGAAACTGCGCGGCGATTTGCCGGCATTTGGCCGACAGCGCGCTGTAGTCGGTTTCATTCATCTGCAAAATTTCCAAGGCACGGCCAGCCATCGCTTTCGTGTTTCCGACCGGAACCAAAAACTGCGCATCAGTGGCGGCAAAAATATGTTGCGGGCCGGGCACGTCGTAGGCAATCGTGGGAATGCCGGAGGCGAGCTGTTCGAGCACAGAAAGACCGAATCCTTCAATGTAACTTGGAAAAAGTCCCACCACCGAGCCGCCGATCAACCGCGGCAGTTCTTTGGGATCGTAACTGGTGAGACAACGAATGGACTCACTCGACGAGAGCTGGAGATCGCGGAGAACAGTTTGTTGATCAGTCATGGTGCCGAGAAACGAAAACCGCGCCGATGGCACTGAATTTAAAATGGCGCGAATAATTTCCGGCCAATCGCGAGAACCTTTTCGCACACTCCACATCCCGAGAAAGCAAATCTCCTTTTGGGCCAGACGCCCCGACGCAGATTGGGCGGCGCCAGCGAGCGCGGCGCGCTCTGCTTCATTCAAGCCGTAGGGCAGAACAATCGTCGGCGCAGCAGAGCATTTTTTGAGCAATTGCTTTTCGTCCTCGTTTGGAACGTTGAACAAATCGCAATGAGCGAGCGCGCGGCCGGCACTGCGCCGCAGCAGCCATGAAGTAAAAGTGTAAAAAAACCGGCCCAGAAATTTTCCGCGCGGCTGATCGGGCCATTGCCGTCGACTGAATCGGATGAATTCGTCATAACCCAAATACAATCCGATAGAGCGTCCGACCAAAAGACCGTCGAAGCGTAACGATTTTTTCGAAAATGGAAGCGTTCCGATCAAACAATCGATGACATCAAATTTTCCGGCGTTGCGCCGAACGTAACGAGCCGCTCGATACGGAAAGACCGCTTGCCGCCAGGCCGAGAGCGCGCGCGAACGGGTCGGCATCGGAAAGGCGTCACTGAGACAGAACTTGTCGATCTTGTGCCCGGCTTTTGTCCATTGCTCGGACAATTCAAACCAAACCCGAGCCGCGCCGAGTCGTGGATCCCACGGAAGATTCACAATGCCGAGAATGCGAAGTGGTCTCTCCACGATTTTATTTTGAAAAACGACGCGCGAGACCGGTCCAGAATTTGTGTCGCACGGGATTCACGTAGTGCCGCATCGCAATAGAGTTGCTGGCGTATCGGTCGCGGTAAATAAACTGGTCGTCCACTTGCAAAACGTACTTTCGTGGGTCGAGCGCGACCGCATCATTGGCGTGCATGCATAAATGAACCACGGTTTGGGTTGTAAAAAAATTCGGTGTGCCGTTTAACATCTGCAGTCGCTCCAGGCCAAGCGACCAGTCGAGTTTTTGAAACAGCAGCAGGAAGCCCATATTGACCGGATTTTCTTTTTCAGCGCGGTACCGAATGAGGCGCTCGTCGGCCGAGAATTGATAGTCCGCCAGATAAAAAGCGGAAGCGGACTTGGTCCGCGCTAAATCGGCGAGCCCGATTGCCTCCGGAAAAAAGAGAACATCGGAATCGGTGTAAAGCGTTGGACCATCAGTAGGGAGCGACACGATCGAGGCGAGTTGCTTTCCGGTAAAATGACTCGTGAGATACGACCGTACTTTTTCCGGCAATCCCAGCGGCAAATCGGGCGCCGTTCTCTGGACGCGCACGCAGTTGTCGATCTTTTCCAACAACTCAACGCTCGCGCTGGTGTAAGAACCGTCGGACACAACCGTGAATTGCTTGGGCCGACCTGCGTGAGTAAGAAATGATCGGATCGAGGCGACCTGCTCCGGCAGGGTGTTTTCTCCAGAATACGCGAATACATCCAACAGAAGGTCACGCGAGACGCGAACCTTTCGGCGAGCAATCATCGGCAGGGCAGCTCGATAAAGAGAGCGCGCGCTTTTTCCTTCGAGCCGCGCCGAATGGTAAGGCACGTTCATCCTGCAGCGGGAGCGAAAGAGCGAAAGCCTCGATAACTCAGCGCCAGATTGAGAAGCAGGCTCGGCGTGGCCGATATCAGGTTAAAAATCAGGACGCCGGCAACGCTGGAAAAATCGGTGAACGGTATGAGCGCGATTTGGGTGGCGAAAGTAAGCGGAATGTAAAGCCACGCTCCGGTGACCCACGCTTTGGAAGCATTGAGCAGCCAAAGCGTGCCGCTCAAAGCGGTGGTCACTGCGACACCGATCATTAAGAGGAGTTCGCGATGGAGGTGGGTGTAACGATTGCCGAGAACAAAAAGAAATTGATCCGGAAACAATGCAGCGCCACCGAGGACAACCGCGCTGAAGAGAGTCACGCCCCCGGCAATCGCAGCATAAAGGTAACGCAATTTGCGTTTCTCCTGACACCTGGCAAAAGCCGGGACAAAAATGTTGATGAGCAAATTCGTCAGGACGGTGAAAATCATGGCGAGTCGTCCAAGAGCGCCCACTTCGGCAACTGAAGCAGCGCGGCGCGCGAAAAAGCTGATCAGGAAGACGGTGATCTGTCCCTGAAAACAATAAAACACCGTGTTCGCGGCCAGGCTTTTGATCAACCGAACAATTTCATGTCGATCTTCCGCATTTTCGCCCGCCTTTAGATCGACAACCTTCGCGGCATAAGAACGGAGCAAGAAATATTGCAAAAGGAAAGTGGCACTGGCGATGGCGACGGCAAGTCCGGCGGTGGCGAACAGATAAACCAATCCGAGAATCAGCAGCAGCCGAACGATCGCGCAGGTGAAATCGATTTTTTGAATGCGGCCGATATCCGAACGCAGCCGCGGCACAACGCTGAAGATGTCGACCGAAATCTGGATCGAGAAACCGGCCAGAACGACGCCGATCAACAACACCGTGTAAATTGAAGATGCGCCGTTCCTGGTCAGCATCGCGTACAAAATCGGCGCGACGATGACGACGGCGACGGCGGCAAGTTTCTTGCGCACGGCCAAACCGGTGTTGATCAATTCACCGAAACGATGTCGATCCTGCCAGACGCGGCCGCCGATCGAGATGAGTCCAACGCTGACCCCGATGTCGGCGAGCAACATGAGCGTGGCCTGCATCGAGTTGGCGATGGTGAAGAAGGCGTATTCGCTCTGGGGCAACCAGCGCACGAGAAGAATTCCACTTGAGAAAGCGATGATCTGCCCAATTACCTGGACCATCGCATAACTGCCGATGCGGCGGGCGTGATCGAACGCTCGGCGTATGATCGGAACCGAACCCTCGTCCAAAACGGGTGTGGAGACCGGGACGAAGAAGCTCATGGGCAAATCATGTGTTCAAGAGAGCAACGAGCTACCCAAGTGCCAAGAGGAATCTGCAGCTTCTTCGGTTGCTGCCGAATCCTGAGATGTCGATCTAATCGGCGGCCGCGTTATGCGGTCTCGATCGGCTTCGGGTGTTCTCGACCCACGGACGTAACCGCCTCGCCATCGGGGGCAGCCGGCGTCGAGTAGTATTCGGAGTATTGGTAGTAGTAATACTCGGGCAACGAAGTATCGACGAAATTCAGAATCACTCCCGGAATGTTGACTTGCCGGCCATAGAGAAGCTCGAGCGCTTTCTTGGTCAAACGGGCAGACGTGTAGGAGAGCCTGACGACAAAGAGGGTGGCGTCGATTTTCGGGGCAAGACTCGTGGTATCGTCCGCCGCCAAAACCGGCGAACTGTCGATGATGACGTAATCGTACTGTTGATAGATTTCTCTCAACAGCGCTTCAGTAGACTCATGCAAGAGATGTTCACTCGGCTGGGACAACGGCTTACCACGCGGTAAGACGAATAGGGTGGGAACGGCGGTCGGGACGACGACTTCGCGCCAATTGGCTTCCTGTTTCAACACTTCGGACAACCCGATTTTTGAAGTGATTCCGAACGCTTCGCGCAATGCGCCCCGGCGGAGATCGCAATCAATCAACAACGTCTGCGCGCCAGAGAGCGCCATGGTAATGGCAAGATTGGCGGACACAGTCGACTTGCCTTCGCCTGGAACGGCGCTCGTGACCAAAAAGCTTTTGGGCCGCGCGCCCTCGTAAGGCATGAAGAAAATGGACGAACGAATATTGCGATACGATTCGGCGAAGACGTGGCGCGCGTCGTCGGGTTGGAGCAGATCGACTTTGCCCTTGGTTTTCTCCTTCGGAATCTGACCGAGCACGTTTTCAGAAAAGTGATGTTGGAATTCGCTGAAGGAAGCCATCCGGTCGTCGATGCGATCGAGCAGAATGAGAATAGCCACTCCGGCCAGCGCACCGATGCCGAATCCGATCAGTAGACTCTTGATCAGACCCGGTCGAACTGAAATCGGCGCCGTCGCCATTTCCATGATCGAGACCTGATCTTCGCCGCCCACGACCTGGGAAACATCGATTTCCTTGAGGTTGTTGGTGAGGCGATCGTAGAGCGTTTTGAGGCGGTCGACTTTGCCTTTAATTCGATTGAACTGCGCGAGGCGCTGACTGAGATCCAACGCTTTGGCTTCCCATTCCTTAGTATTGGCCTGAAGATTTTCCATCTGCTTGCCGATGGATTCACGTCGCGTCTTCAGTTTTTCCAGAGTGTCGGCACGGAACAGCTCGATCAACTTGTCCTGTTTAGTGATTTCATCATTAAGCTTGATGATCTTGGGGTGATTAGGCCGCAAATCCTTGGCCAGCGTATCGCGCTCGGCCTTGAGAAGCTGGACTTGTTGCTTCGCCTTTAGGTAGTCCGCTTCGGGGCCAACATCGGGAAATGGCAACCCGCCGTTTTCAACTGACTGGTTACTCGCCGCCGTTTCGGTCCTATTTTGCGCGCGGTCGAGGTTTTGATCGAGATCGAGCAGGTTGAGCAAGGCGTACTCGGTTTTCAGCTGGGCGTATTGTTGATTCAATTTGACCAGGTAAGCAGCGGCGCTGTTTCCCTCTTCCTGAATGAAGCCGATGTTGTTCTGCTTCTGGAACTCGAGCATTTCGTCTTCGCTGTTGCGCAAATCTTTTTCGACCTGAATGAGCTGTTCGGTAATGCCGGTGGTAACTTCGTGGCCGCGGCCCTCACGCATGCCTCGCTTGAAATCGAGATATTTCTGCATGACCGCGTTCAGATAGGCCTGGGTGTAATCGGGTGCACTGCCAATCGCCGAAAGATCGAAAATCGAGGTTCGCGGTTTTTGGATGACGAATATGTCCACCGGGGCCGGCTGCAATTCGGGATGCGTTGAGCGAACAAGCGATTCGGCGCTCCGCCGAACTTCCGCGCTTTGCATTAGCTGAATTTGTGTGCCGTAGAAATTCACGGCGTCCTCACTGTAAACGGCGCCTTGAGCGATATTTAACTTACCGGCCATCATCATTTTACTGGTGGACTGGTAAGAGGGTGGCGTTTGATAAATGAGAAACGCCTCAACAAACAGGCCGAGGCAGATCGTTAAAACCGGAATCCACCAGCGCCGCAGAAAGAGCGATTTGTAGCGGTGCAGCCGCGTGATGAAAGCGGCCAACCAGGACGTAGAAAGGTTTTTAGCAGCGGTGGGTGCCGGCATACTACATGTTAATCAAGCGCTGCGGAACGTAGATCTGGTCATCGGGCTGAAGCTCTACGTCTTCTTCGGTTTTTCCTTCTTCGATCACACGCTTGAGATCCACAGTAAATTCCTGACCGGCCTTACGCGTCAGTTTCACCTTACGTTTGTTGGCAAAATCGCCAAAGCCCCCGGCTTTAATGATCGCTTTGCTGACGGTGTAACTCTCATCGGCCGGAATTTCCTGTGGTCCTTGCCCTTTAACTGCGCCGTATACATAAATTCGACCTCGCGATTTTTCACTTACCCGGTCGACCGCCAGAATCACGGTCGCGTGATAATAATATTCTTTTTCCAGCAACGATTTGATCGTGTAAGCAAGTTGCTTGCACGATTTGCCGCGGGCGGGCACGAGTCCGACATAAGGGACCTCTAACTCACCGTTGTCGTTGACCCGCAAGCGTTGCGAATCATTGTCGCGATCTTCCACGACCCTGAAGCTGACGTAATCGTTCGATCCGAGCTTCTTCTTATCATCGAGTACGGTCATCGAATTGGTCCGCATCACCGTGGCGGTGGCGGTTGATGGCCCGTCCGGCGATGGCGGCTTCGGTGTAGCCGGAGCGGGACTCGCGGCGTCCTGAGCGAATATCGAACTGACCGAAAGAATGCAGGCAGCACCGACCAATGCAGACAGACTAACTCTCATATTGTCCCCCCAATTTACCCCTTTTAAGTTTTTTAGAAACTGTAAGTGGCGTCGACAGAAATGCGGTTCTGATTGTAATCACGCAGGAAGACGTCCGAATCCTTGCTGGTGCCTTGATAACGGGCGCCGAGCGTGACATGTGGGGTGAGCTGATAACCGAGAGTGATTGCGCCACCGATGCGCTGGAAATGTTCGCCAGCCGGCTGACCGGTAAGAACGCTGAAGAGAGTGGCATTCAAAGGACCGCCTGATTCCTCCCCGTCTTCAAAGAAGAACTCGGTCGAAAGCAGCACATTTCGAATCAGGTTCCAGGTCAGGGTATGCCGGACGTAGTTGAGAGTGATGTAGTTGGACTGAATACCGAGTTGATTTTCGTGCCCCGCGCTCAGCGTTTGGCTGAGTTGCGCGTTGATCCGATGTCCGATCGAGCCGTTGACGTAGTAATCCTCGAGGTTTTTGTGGTCGGGAAACGGAACAAGGCCGAAAGGACCAAACGGAAAGAGCACGAAGTTGTTGTTGAAATCGATCCACTGATAGCCGCCAGCCGCGCGCACCCTTAGGTTAAAGACAGCGTTGGCTTCGGGGCCGACGGTGATCGTTGGGGTGACGATAAACGCAGCCGAGGCGTAGACGATTTCCGAATTGCGATCCAAATAATCGAAGGTGGATGTGGTCGAGACGAAATTATAATGGTCGTAGCCAACTTGGAAGAGCAGCTTGTTCAGATCCCAGAGAACCGAAACGCCGGCGGTATTTTCAAAGCGTCCATACTTTGCCACGTTGCTCAACGCTCCTTCTTGAATCGGATCCTGTTGCAGTTGCATCCGGTCGTGGATGTTGATGCGGAAATCGCTTACGAAAATATCGAAGGCGATCTGCGATTTCGGCGCGATTAAAATGGTGTTCGTGTTGTAGTTAGAATGATCAAGGTAAAAAGAGTATCCGATGCCAAGATCAAGGCGCAGGGTGTTGAGCTGGGTGACTGGCCAGATCGCGTCGAGGCTCAGGCTCGGGGTAATAATAAAATCATCCTGCGTGTTAATTTCGGCGTAGTTAACGTTGTCGTTGTATTCGGCGCCGACACTCATACCGAGTCGAAACCGGACCGGGCCCAGCAACAAATTGTAGGGAATACGAGAGACATCTTCCTGCCTGGCTTCGGACGCTGCCTGTCCAGCCAATGACGGACGCACCGTGTCCTGCCCGTAAACACCCGCGGTCGCGACCAAGATCGACGTCACAAATAAGAACGTGACCGATTTGCGGAACAGGTCGCGGTGTAAGGAGACAGCACGGCTACGACTCATAGGCAGGTTCATCAGGTTAAGGTTCAAGTAGTTGTATGTACCAATTCAAAAATCCCAAGCAGGTGACGCCCACTGCACGTCTGCCTTCCGTTCGAGATCGTAATTTCCTTGTCTCGTTACCAGTTCTTTCGGTGTTCTCTTTTACGAGAAAACCCCTCGCCGAGGCAAGAGAAATCGAGGAATCGTTTTACCGCGTTTGGTTTAAAAAATCCGGCGCGACCGGGCGCTGATGTCATGGACTGTTGGCCGCAAGATTTCACCGCTTGGCCCGCTCTAAGCTGCTAATTCTTACATGGGTTCCGGTTTGCGGCGCATTAAACCTCAGGCGGCCAAGATTTCCCTGGTCATTTCCGCGCTCACTTTTGTCGGATTTGTTGCTGCCAGTCATTGTGGCTATGCCGAGAGTCCGGCAAGGAAAAGCGCACAAATCGAATACATCACCCCGGACGGGCAATTCTCTCCCGTAAGCGCCGCGCGTCTCGCCTCTCCCGCGCCAGCCGCTGCGTTCGTCGACAACGACACCGTCAGCTGTGTTTTGCGGGAAGGCGAAACGACTTTCATCATCCAGCTGTCAAAAAATTCGCCGCGTGATCGTTTTACCTTTCTGAACGAAAACGCCGCTGCCTGCGGCGAACTTCGAATCGCCGTTTCCGATTCACCTCTTCCGGCGGACAGCCCGAAATGGACCGAAGTGGATGGAATCGTTCCAGTCCGGCTCTCGTTCAATGTCGAACGACAACGTCACGCCGCCGCCGGGATCCCCGATCCATTCGGAAGTTCCGTCCTCGCGGCAGCAATCAATTCAAATTTCAACAGATTGTACGAGCGCGGCCTGGACCTGAGCGTCGCTGCCGCCTCGGTCGCGGCGCTTCCAGCCAAGCAGAATTAGGTGACTCTTCATCATAATTGGCCGCGCGCACGCATCCGCGGACAAAGTTTCAGAGGCATGGAACTAGCTCTTAACAACGCGGGTTTGATTGTTGTGCCGCATGCGATTGGACAAAGGGGAACAGATTACAAAAACGCCGCTCCAATCGTCTTCACTCGATCGGTTCGCCGCAGCTCATCTCAAGCAAGTCTCTCGTGAAAGTAAAACAACCCACAGCTTGCCTGAAGGTCATTCGCTGCCGCGCGCTGATTATTTTGCGATTGTTTCCCGGGCTACAAACGATGCAATTCGGGATTGGGATGTAAAAAGCGGCGCGCTTTGCTGGCCGCAAGGCCTCGATTCTCTTCTCGGATACGACGGCTCGTCGATTGAGTGCGACATCGGCTTCTGGCAAAAAAATGTTCATCCCGGTGATTGCGCTCGCATCGCACCGTCGATTCGCGATGCCTTGGCCGGCTCCTCCGATCATTGGAGCGGCGAATACCGTTTCCGCCGCGGCGATGGCACTTACATCAATCTCCTCGAGCGCTTGCTGATTTTGCGTGCTGCCGACGGCACACCCGAACGCTTGATCGGTTCACTCATGGACGTCACCGCGCGCAAACAATTGCAGGATCAGCTTTGCCGCTCACAAAAAATGGAAGCATTCGGCCAATTGGCCGGCGGCGTCGCGCACGATTTCAATAATCTCCTCACCACCATTCTCGGTTACGGCGATTTGCTTCTGCACGAACGCCAGATCAAAGGAACTCTGGCTGATCACGTTACCGAAATTCGCGCCGCCGCCGCGCGCGCGTCGGCTTTGATTCAGCAGCTTCTCGCCTTCAGTCGCAGACAGCCGCTTGAACCCGTGATCGTGGAAGTCAATTCCATCATCACGAACCTCGAACGCTCATTGCTCCGGCTCATCGGCGAAAATATTTCCATCGTTTGCAATCTCCATCACGAGAAAGAAGGCGCGCACATCAAGGCCGACCCCAGCCAGATTACCCAAATCATTCTCAATCTGGCTGTGAATGCCCGCGACGCGATGCCTAAAGGCGGCCAGCTCACGCTCGAGACCGCGATTGTCGATCTTACCAAGGAAACGGAATCGCCTTTCCACTGGGGCGACTTTGTTCCCGGCCAATATGTTTTAATCAACGTCGCCGATACCGGAGCTGGAATGAGCGAGGAAGTGAAAGCGCATCTCTTCGAGCCATTCTTCACCACCAAAGCCGATCAGGAGAGAAGCGGGCTCGGACTCGCAACTTGTTACGGTATTGTCCATCAAAGCGGCGGACATTTGCGCGTCGAAAGCGAACCGGGAAAGGGCACGACAGTGCGGATTTATCTTCCGCGTGTGCCCGCGCCGTCCCCACCATCATATAAAAGACCAATCGGCAAGAAACCTCGCGGCGGCACCGAGACCATCCTCGTTCTCGAAGACGACATTAGTGTTCGCCATATTTCCGTGCGCATGCTCCGCGGCCTCGGTTACGAAGTGATCGAAGCAGCCAACGGCAATGACGCGCGGCGTTTGCTCAGCGAAAATGGCGGACGAACGGTTGATCTCCTTCTCACCGACCTGGTGATGCCGCAAGTGAGCGGCCGCCGTTTCGCCGATTCGCTTCGCGCGGCTCATCCCAACATCAAAGTTCTTTTTATCTCCGGATATCTCGAAGAATCGCTTCAACCGGGCGATCGATGCGAACCGGGAATGTTTTTCCTGCCAAAACCTTTCGATTCAGAGCAACTCGCGACTAAAGTCCGCGAAGCTCTCGATGGGTAGGGGCGATTGACCTCAATCGTCGGCGGCACGGATATCCAAGTCGCGCAGGGCGTCGAAACTTGCGACGCGAAATAATCGTCTGTAGCGGCGGTCTATGACCGCCGACCCACATTGAAAAGTTAGTTGCGTTCCGTAGTCTCTCCGCATGCATGCGCGCGAACACAAGATCGAAATCGATCATGGCCAGTCCGGCTTGGACTTCGCGCGACGACACATTGGACCGGATGAAAACGAAACTGCACAGATGCTGCGCGCGGTCGGGTTCGAAAATCTCGATGGCCTAATCGATGCGACCGTTCCGAAAAATATTCGGCTGGATCGGGAACTAAATTTGCCGGAAGCGAAGTCGGAAAATGAAGCGCTCGCGGAACTGCGCGCGATCTCGAAGAAAAACAAAGTCGCGAAATCGTTTATCGGCGCAGGTTATTCGGATTGCATCACGCCGCCGGTGATACAGCGGAACATTCTCGAAAATCCCGGTTGGTACACGGCTTACACGCCCTACCAAGCCGAGCTCGCGCAAGGCAGGCTCGAAGCGTTGCTGAATTTTCAGACGATGATTGTTGATCTTAGCAAGCTCGACATCGCCAACGCGTCGATGCTCGATGAGGCCACCTCTGCCGCCGAAGCGATGACGCTTTGTCATGCCGCCGTTCCGGACCGGAAAACTTTTTTTGTCGCTGATGATTGCCACCCGGAGACGATCGAAGTTGTCCGAACTCGCGCGAAGCCGCTCGGAATCGAAGTGAAGATCGACAATCACGCGCGCTTCAAATTGGACGAGTCCGTCTTCGGCGCGCTGGTTCAATATCCTGCCACCGATGGCGCAATTTACGATTACGCGGAGTTCGTTAAACAAGCGCACGATGCCGGCGCACTCGTTGTCGTTGCCGCCGATATTCTCGCGCTCACATTGTTAAAACCGCCGGGCGAATTCGGCGCGGACGTCGCGGTCGGCAACACCCAACGATTTGGAGTCCCGCTCGGCTTCGGCGGACCGCACGCCGCATATTTTGCCACGCGCGATCAATACAAACGCCACATGCCGGGACGTCTTGTTGGCGTTTCACACGACGCCGAGGGTCGACCCGCGTATCGCCTCGCGCTGCAAACGCGCGAGCAACACATCCGCCGCGACAAAGCGACCAGCAACATTTGCACAGCGCAAGTTCTTCTCGCCGTCATCGCATCGATGTATGCGGTTTATCATGGCCCGCGCGGTTTGCGCGCAATCGCCGAGCGCGTTCATCGCTGCACAGGTCAACTGGCTGATAGCCTTCGCGCACTCGGATTGAAAATCACACACGAAAACTTTTTCGACACCATCCGCCTGGAAGTCGAATCGAGCGACACGTTGATTAAGCATGCCGAAAAAGCAGGCTGCAATCTTCGCCTTCTTGGAAGGCGCGCGGTCGGCGTTTCGCTCGACGAAACGACCACAAACCGCGACATCGAGCTGTTAATGTCGATCTTTCGCGGAACGCACGTGCGCGATTTGGCCGACGATGATCTCGGCCAGCCACCTGTTCGCATTCCGAAATTTGCGGTCCGCAATTCCGAATTCCTAAGCCATCCGATTTTCAACACCCACGACACCGAGACCGAGATGCTGCGGTATCTAAAAAAACTCGAGTCACGCGACTTGTCGCTCTGCCATTCGATGATTCCGCTCGGCTCGTGCACGATGAAACTCAACGCGACCGCGGAGATGTTTCCGATCTC
>WNGH01000414.1_pt2 | contig 36382 bp, 29 predicted proteins | sample 5400631 | NCBI WGS metagenome assembly WNGH01 (sample SAMN13153373, study PRJNA577476) | soil metagenome | isolation source: 115 cm soil or saprolite under Garry oak tree replicate 1 | place: USA:California | collected 2016-06-15 | reverse complement strand
ATCAGCAGGTCCGGCTCGTTGAGGATCGCCTGGGCCATGCCCAGGCGCTGCATCATCCCCTTGGAGTACTTGTGCACGCGCACGGAGCGCCACTCCTCCATGCGCACGCGCCGCAGCAGCGTCTCGACCCGCCGCGAGCGCTCGCCCCCCCTGAGACCGGACAGTCGGCCGAAGTGATGCAGGAGCTGCTCCCCCGTCAGGTGGGCGGGGTAGCGGTGGTTCTCGGGCAGGTACCCGATGCGCTCCTTCGCCACCACGTCGCCGGGGGGACGGCCGAGGACGGACGCACGACCCGAGGTCGGGAAGGCGATCGCCAGGAGCAGCTTGACGAGAGTGGTCTTGCCGGCTCCGTTCGGCCCCAGGAGACCGAACGTGCGGCCGCGCGGGACCGTGAGATCGAGCCCGCGCAGCGCCACGATCCCGGCGCGCGCGAACGGCGCGCGGTAGGTCTTGGCCAGGGACACGCAGGCGAGGGCGGGTGCGGCGGCGTCCGTCGGAGATCCTCCGCCTACATCCCCATGATGTGGTAGCCGTTGTCCACGAAGATCACCTCGCCGGTGATGCCGCGCGACAGGGGGGAGCAGAGGAACAGCGCCGCGTCCCCCACCTCGGCCGGCTCGGTGTTGCGCGGCAGCGGCGATCGCTCGCGCACGATCGACAGCATCTTGGTGAACCCCGGCACGCCGCGCGCCGCGAGAGTGCTGATCGGTCCGGAGGAAATGCCGTTGACGCGGATGTTCTTCTTGCCGAGGTCGTGCGCCAGGTAGCGGATGCTCGCCTCGAGGGCCGCCTTGGCCACGCCCATGACGTTGTACCCCGGCACGACCTTCTCGGATCCGAGGTAGGTCAGCGCGACGATGCTGCCCCCCCCTTCCATGAGGGAGGAGGCGCGCTGCGCCAGGGCCACGAGGGAGTAGGCGCTGATGTCGAGCGCCATCTTGAAACCCTCGCGCGAGGTGGCCAGGCACTCGCCGTCGAGGTCCTCCTTGCGGGCGAACGCGACGCAGTGCACCAGGACGTCGAGCCGGCCGAAATCCTGCTTCACCTTCGCGAACAGGCCGTCGATCTCGTCGTCCCGGGTGACGTCGCAGGGGTGGACGACCGACCCCTCGAGCGCCGCGGCGAGGGAGCGCACGTTCTCCTCCAGGCGGTCCCCCTGGTAGTTGAACGCCAGTCGCATCCCCTCGCGGTGCAGGGCCTCGGCGATACTCCAGGCGATGCTACGCTTATTGGCGACCCCGACGATCAGTCCTTTCTTTCCATCCAGGAGCATGCCGCGTCCCCTCCCCGACGAAATTCCTCAGACGACTCCGGTGACCCCCTCGCCGCCCGGGCGGGGGCCGATCGGGGCCGGCACCCGGGTCTCGATCGGGGCGGGCTGCAGCGACTGCGCCGCCTCCACGATCGCCCCCTCCAGGACGTCGAGCCCCTCCTCGAGCTGCTCCTCGGTGATCACCAGGGGCATCAGCGTCCGGATGACGTTGCCGTAGGTCCCCGCGCCGATGACGATGAGACCACGCTCGTAGCACAGCCGCACGATGCGGTTCACCAGCTCTTTCGCCGGCTCCTTCGTGGCGCGGTCCTTGACGAACTCGATCGCCCGCATCGCCCCGACGCCGCGCACGTTGCCGACGGACGGGCACTTCTTCCACAGCGCCTCGAACCGGTCGCGGACCTTCTCCCCGATCCGGGCCGCTCTCTCGGCGAGGGTCTGCTTCTCGATCATCTCGATCGCCGCCAGGGCCGCGGCGCAGGCCACGGGGTTGCCGCCGAAGGTGCCGCCGAGGCTCCCCTCCATCGGCGCGTCCATGATCTCGGCCCGGCCGGTGATGGAGGACAACGGCAGGCCCGCGGCGATCGATTTCGAGGCGATCAGGATGTCCGGCTCGATCCCCCAGTGCTCGCAGGCCCACATCTTCCCCGTGCGCCCGAACCCGGTCTGCACCTCGTCGGCGATCACCAGGATGTCGTACTTGCGACAGATGTTGACCAGGATCGGATAGTACTCCTGGGGCGGCATGATGAAGCCCCCCTCCCCCATGACCGGCTCGACGATGAGGGCCGCGACCGAGGCCGGATCGACGTAACGCTTGAAGAAGTCCTCCAGGAACGTGCCGCACTCGATGTTGCACCCCGGGTAGCGCTTCCCCCACGGGCAGCGGTAGCAGTAGGAGAAGGGCATCCTGTGGATCTCGGCGGCGTACGGCCCGAAGTGGTCCTTATAAGGATGGACCTTGCTGGTCAGGGACATGGCCAGGAGGGTGCGACCGTGGAAGGCGTCCTCGAAGCAGACGATCGCGGACCGGCGGGTGAAGTTGCGCGCCACCTTGACGGCGTTCTCGACCGCCTCGGCCCCGGAGTTGGCGAAGAAGGTCTTCTTCTGGAACGACCCGGGGGTGATGCGGTTCATGACCTCGGCCAGCCTGATGTACGGCTCGTTCATCGTGACATGGAAGCAGGAGTGGATGTATTTCTCGGCCTGCTGCTGGATCGCCCGGACGACGCTCTTCGGCGCGTGGCCGGTGTTGAGCACGCCGATGCCGCCGGCGAAGTCGAGGTAGCGGTTGCCGTCCACGTCCTCGAGCACGGCCCCTTCACCCCGGGCGATGAACAGGGGCGTGATGTTGTAGGGGCCGCGGGGCACCGCGGCCTGGCGGGCCCTCATCAGCTCCTGCGAGCGGGGACCCGGTATCGCGGTCTTCAGGACGATGTGCTTCGTCATTCCTGCGATTCCTTCTCGAGGTCGCTCCAGTGGCGCATTATACCCCTGCGTATCCGCGGGACAGGAAGGGTCAGCCGTTCAGGCCCGCGAGGGCCGCGTCCAGCGACTCGACCAGGCGGTCGAGGAGCTCTTCGGGGATGTTGAGCGGCGGCTCGACGCGGATGACCCGCGGCCGGTTCAGGGCATAGGCGACCAGGACGCGCTTCTCGTAGAGCACCTCGGTGACCGTGGCCCCGAGCGCCTCGTCGCGCATCTCGATGCCGATGAGCAGACCCTTCCCCCGGACTTCGTGGATCGCCCACGGATGCTTGCGTTGCAGCGATCGAAGCCGGTCCAGGAGGAGGGCGCCGAGGCGGGCGGAGCGCTCGCTCAGGCGGTCGCGCACGGTGATCTCGATCGCCTTGGCGGCCGCGGTGGCCGCGAGCGGGTTGTTCCCGAACGTCGACGAGTGCCACATCGGGTTGGCGTGGAACGACGCGAAGATCTCGTCCGTCGTCGTGAACGAGCCGCAGGGGACGACCCCGCCGGACAGCGCCTTCGCCAGGCAGAGGATGTCCGGCACGACGTTCCAATGGTTCACCCCGAACAAGGCGCCGGTGCGGCCGAGCCCGGTCTGCACCTCGTCCGCGATCAGGAGGACGCCGTTCCTGGTGCAGGTCTCGCGGACGCGCGGCCAGTAGTCGTCGGGGGGCACGATGACGCCCCCCTCCCCCTGCACCGGCTCGAGGATGACGGCGGCGGTGTCTTTCCGGATCGCCTTGTCGATGGCGGCGGCGTCCCCGTACGGCACGAACGACACGTCCTGCAGGAGCGGCTGGAACGGCTCGCGGAACACCGGGCGGCCGGTGACCGACAGGCTCCCCATCGACTTGCCGTGGAACGAGTTCTCGGTCGAGATGAATCCTCGTTTCTTCGTGTACAGGCGCGCGAGCTTGAGGGCCCCCTCCACCGCCTCGGTGCCGCTGTTGCAGAAGAAGGTCCGCTTCAGTCCGCCGGGGGCCACCTCGGCGAGCCGGCGCCCCGCCTCGGCCGTGATCGGGTTGACCAAGTACTGGCTGTGCAACGGCATCCGGTCGAGCTGGTCCTTGACGGCGCGCACCACTTCCGGGTGCCGGTGCCCCAGGGAGAAGATCCCGTAACCGCCGAGACAGTCGATGTACTCGTCGCCGTAGATGTTCCGGATCACCGAGCCCTCGCCGCTCCACTCGACCTGGGCGCGATCGCGGTCACGGTCGCGGGTCTTCGGGAAGCGGCGCAGGTAGGCGTTCCAGCTGTCGATCCCCTCCGCGGCGATCGCCTCCTGCTCGGCGCGGGTCAGGTCGCGTTCGATCGGCAGCTTCACGAAAGGCTCTTCAGTGTGTCGTCGAGATGCCCCAGGACCTCGTCGATCAGCTTCCTGGGGATCGACAGAGCCGGCTCGATCCGGATCGTCTTGGCGTTCAGGAGCGTGCCGGCCACCAGGACGCCGCGACGGAACAGCCCGGCCGCCACGGAGTAGCCGAACTCGGTGTTGTCGAACTCGACGCCGATCAGGAGCCCCTTGCCGCGCACGTCGACGAGGTGCTCGGGGTAGCGGGACTGGATGTCGCGCAGCCCCGCCAGGAAGTACTCCCCCGACACGGCGGCCTGCCCCGGCAGGTCCTCTTCCAGGGTCACATTGATCGCGGCGATCCCGGCGGCGCAGGCGAGCGGATTGCCGCCGAAGGTCGACGAGTGCAGGAACGGGTTGGCCTCGAGGACTTTCCAGATCTCCGGCGTCGAGATGAAGGCGGACAGCGGCATCACCCCGCCCCCGAGCGCCTTTCCCAGGCACATGATGTCCGGGATCACGTCCCAGTGCTCGACCCCGAACAGCTTGCCGGTGCGGCCCATGCCGGTCTGCACCTCGTCGGCGATCAGGAGGACGTCGTACTCGTCGCAGATCTCCCTCAGGCGCGGCCAGTAGTCGTCGGGGGGTACTATCGCCCCCGCCTCCCCCTGCACCGGCTCGGCCACCACGGCCGCGATGTCCAGCCCCACATCGCGCGCCTTCTTGAGCTGCCACTCGACCTCGTCGGCGTCGCCGAACTCCACGAAATACACGTCCTGCAGGAGAGGCTCGAAGGCCACCCGGTACTCCGCCTTGCCCATGAGCGACAGCGAGCCGTACGACTTGCCATGAAAACCACGGATCGTGGAGATGAATCCGGACTTCTCGGTGTAGAGGCGGGCCAGCTTCATCGCCCCTTCGACGGCGTCGGTGCCGTTGTTGATGAAGAAGCACTTCTGGAGATTGCCGGGGGCGATCTCCCCCAGGAGCTCCGCCAGCGCCCCGCGCAGGGGGTCGAGCAGCTCCTGGCTGGACAACGGCATCCGATCGAGCTGGCTGCGCACCGCCTCGACGATCTTCGGGTGACGGACGCCGGCGCTGTAGATGCCGAAGCCGCCCAGGCAGTCGATGTACTGCCGCCCCATGATGTCTTCGATGTAGGAGCCCTGGCCGGTCCACTCGATCGCGGCGTACTGCTCGGCCTCCGCCACCGATTTGCGGTACTCCAGGAAGCCGGAGTTGAAATAGGCGTTGAACGACTTGACCGTCTCCTTGACGACGGTCTTCTTCCGGGCCAGAGGCAGCTTGTTGGCGTTGGCGATGATGTTGAGCCAGCGCCGCGACTCCTTGATGACCTTTTCGGCCGTGAAGCGCCGCGCGCCGCGCCGCGCTCTCGCCTTGGCCGCCGCCTTCAGGCTCTTGCGGACGGCGGCGCGCTTCTCAGGAGCGCTCACCGGCACCGGGTCGGCGCTCCGCGGGGCCACCTTCATCGTCACCGTCGTCGGCGGATCCCCCTTGCGGGCGCCGTTGCCGGCCGGCTTGCCGGCGGACGCCAGGCGGACGTTCGACAGGAGCACCACGTCTCCGCCGCCGCTCCCCTTCGATCTCATGTCCCGCTTCATCGTGTTCTTCATATGAGGCCTCTTTCGTTCCCGAACCGCGATTCCAGAAAAGACAAGACTCCCCCCGGGCTCCATGAGCCAAGACAGCGACCTGTGTTGGACGGCCCTGAGGCCTTTGTCGGGGTGTCGCCGGCTTGGGCGAGGCTGACTAGGTGTCGGTCAGGAACGGCCGGGTCTTGCGGAGACTGCCGGCGGGTCCCCTCAGGAGGATCCGACGCCCCTGGATGACGGCGGATACCGGTCGGCCTGGCCGTCGATTCCGGACTGTGCGGGGGCTTCTGAGCATGTGAAAGACTCCTGAAGTTGGGGAGATTGTAATTGCCCGGGCCGATCCTCGTCAAGGCGGGGTCCGGCGCGGGGCTGGCGCATACGGGCTCCGGTCGCGACCTGGCCCCCTTCGCGGGATCGCTGAATCTAGCATAAAGCGCTGACACAAATAGATTTAGGTCGATGGCAATGGCCAGGGGCACCGGTTTGCTTTCCGGTCTCTCCTACATCATATTTACCCGGCTTCTGGAGCTTCAGGCCGCGCGCGGCCGGGATGCAGATGACGACCTCGCCTGAGCCTACCAGTCCCCTGGCGCGAGCCCTCAAACAGCTGGCGACCGCCACAAAGGTCCTGTCGTTCTACCCCGCGCAGCACCCGACTGTCGTGGCGGCTCTCGACAGGGCGGCCCTCCTGCTGAAAGAGGCGATGTCTGACACGGAAGCCCTGACGGTGGGCGTGAGCGAGACATCCTTCCTTCTGGACGGCGCGCCGCTGGCGGAGGGGGACCGGATCCTGGCCGGCTTCGCCAGCTATCTCAGCCGGAGGGATCTCGGCGCGCTCCTGTTCCGCTCACCGATCGAGGGGGAGTCGCTGAAGGGGTTCCTCGAGGTCATCGCCCTCGATCCGGGGACGCTGCGGGCCAGAGGCGGCCCCAGGAAGAGCCTGGAGGAGAGGCGGCTCGGCGGGATCGCCGTCATCGAGTTCGACGCCTCGGCGGCCCTCAAGTCGGCCCGCACCGACACCGGCGACGCCCCGGTGGAGGAGAAGCCGAAGCAGAGCCTGAGCTGGAGCGACCTTCTGGCGCGCTACCTGTCCGGAAGAGGACCGCTCCCCCCCGGCGGCCAGCATCTGATCCGCCGCGTCGCCGGCGACCCGGGCGCCGCCTGGGAGTTGATGACGTCGCTGCGCGAGATCCTGGTCTCGGCCGGCCCCGAGCGCGTCCTCCTCCTGACCGCGGCGCTCAAGAGCATCGCCGCCGAGGTCGCGGCCAGCGAGCCCGAGGCGATGGCCTCCCTGGCGCAGAACCTGGCCTCCGCCCTCATGGCGCTCGATCCCGCCTCCCGCAGGGACCTGCTCGGCGCCAACATCCCGATCCCGGGGACCGACGTCGACCTCGGCACGGCCATCAGGGCCCGGATCCCCGAGGACAGGCTGGGGGAGCTCATCGTCTCCCTGGTCCAGACGGAGGGGAACCTCAACGCCCGGCTGTCGAGCGTCATCCGCAAGGTCCTCATCGACCGGGGCGTGAGCGACCTGGAGAAGAGCGGGCTCCAGGAGGCGCTGGCCGCCGCCCGGAAGAACGAGCCGCCGCCGGCGGACGTCTGGGACTCGGTCGAGGATCTGCTCAAGGAGTCGCAGGACGACTGGATCTCGCGCGAGTACAAGGGGCTCCTGGAGATGATCGGGGAGCACGCGGCGCCCCTCGAGGAGGGGCTGAAGAACGAGCTGATGGCGATCCCCGACTTCATCGAGGCGCTCACACCCGAGGGGATCGGGCGCCGCGCCTGGCTCCTGTTCGGAGACCTGGTCGCCATCGACCAGGAGCCGGCCCGGCAGTGGGTGGCGCTCGATCAGATCGAGAAGCGCGCCGTCTCGCTCAACCCCGGCTGGTACGCGGACAGCGCCGGTGTCGTGGAATCGGTGCGCGGCCTCCTCGCCACGGACCCGCCGCCGCAGCCGCACATTCGCGAGGCGGCGCAGCGCGCCCTCGCGGCCACCGCCGAGGGGCTGGTGCGTTCGTACCGGCGAGACTTTCATCGACTCAAGCCGGAGCACCACGCAGCCCTCGGCAAGGCGCTCGAGGCGCTGGGGGAGCATTCCGTCCCGAGCCTCCTGAACGGTCTCGCCCAGGAGGAGGACTGGGAGGTGCGGCGTCCCTTCCTGGGGCTCCTGGCCGCGCGCGGCAAGGTGGCCGTGCCGTCCCTGGTGCGGCGGCTCAACGACCCGTCCTGGTACCTGGTCCGGAACATCCTGCTCGTCCTGGGGGAGATCGCCGACCCCGCGACGATCCCGACGATCGCCACGACGCTGAAGCATCCCGAGCCGCGCGTGCGCCGCGACGCGGTCGCCGCGCTCGGGAAGATCGGCGGCCCGCGCGCCTTCGCGCTTCTTAAAGACTGCCTCGCCGATCCCGAGGTCTACGAACTGGTGATGCGTTCCCTCGCCTCGATCGACCGGCGCCGGACGATTACGACCTTCCTTGAAATGACCGAGAAGGCCGACCTGTTCGGGCGGGGCCACGGACGGCTCAAGGAGGCGATCGCAACCCTCGGCCTCCTCGGCAGCAACGAGGCGGTGCCGCGGCTGCGCTCGATCCTGATGCGCGGCTTCTGGCTCCCCCCCTCCGCCGGGGACACCCTGCGGATCGCCGCCGCCCGCGCGCTCGAGAAGATCGGCACCGACACGGCGCTCGTCGCCCTCATGCAGGGGGTGCGCCTGTGGAGATGGCCGGTGCGCGCGGTCTGCTCCGAGATCGTCGGGCAGCGATCGGCCCCCGGCAGCCGCGCAGCGAGGACATGAGATGAGCCACTCGAGCCAGCCCGAGCAGGTGCCGCCGGCGGGACCGGAGGCGCAGGTCCAGGGACTGTCGGCGATGGCCGCGCGCGCGCTCGGCGCCGCCCTCGCGCAGCGCCGCATGTACCCGCCCGAGCACCCGATCGCCGCGCGCGCCCTGCAGTCGCTGATGCTGTACCTCGAGCGCATCCTCGCCCTGGTGCCCGAGTGGCGGCTGGCGCTGGTCGGGGGGAAGCTCCTGGCCTCGGGCCGGCAGGTCGAGGAGGGGGGCGAGGGTCTGGTCCCGTTCATCGACGGCCTGAAGACCCGCGGCATCGAGACGATCGTCTTCAAGCGCGGCGTCGGCGTCGAGGAGCTGCGCCGGTTCATCTCCCTCATGATCCTCGATCCGAAATGGTTCGCCGGGCGGGGGCTGCCGGACCTGATGTCGAAGGAAGGGATCGTGTCGATCGAGGCCGGGCGCCTCGTCATCGACGAACCGGCGGAGACCGAGCACAAGAAGGCGGTGCTGGACGAGACCGGTCCGGAGGTCCTGGAGGCGTACGACAACGGGCTCACCTTCATCGAGGAGGCGATGCGCTCGCTGCGGGAGGGACGCCGCATCAGTCTGGAGGAGGCCGAGTCGTTCGTGACCACGGTCGCCAGGCAGATGCAGCAGGATCGCTCCCCCTTCCTGATCCTGACCGCCCTGAAGTCGCACCACGCCTACACCTTCACGCACATCATCAACGTCTGCATCCTGACCGTGGCGCAGATCGAGGCGCTCGGCGGCGACGCGCGGGCGGTGCAGGAGTTCGGCCTCGCCTCGATGATGCACGACATCGGCAAGACGCTCCTGCCGGGCGAAATCCTGAGCAAGCCTGGAAAGCTGACGCCCGAAGAGTTCCTCCTGATGCAGAGGCATCCTCAGGACGGAGTTCACATCCTGCGCGAGACGCCGGGCGTGCCGGACCTGGCGCTCCTCGTCGCCCTCGAGCACCACATGCGCTACAACCATGGCGGTTACCCGCGCCCGCGCCACCCGCGGCCGCTCCATCCCTGCAGCCTGATGACCAACCTGGCGGACACCTACGACGCCATGCGCAGCCGCCGCTCGTACCAGGAAGAGTTCCCGCCCGAGAAGGTCGCGTCCATCATCAATGACCGCGCCGGCCTCGACTTCCACCCGCAGCTCGCCATGGCGTTCCTGCAGATCATGGGGGCTTACCCGCCCGGGACCCGCGTGCGCATGGACACCGGCGAGGAGGCGGTGGTCGTGCGCGTCAATCCGGCCAACCCCTACCGGCCGGTGGTGCGGATGCTGCGCGACAATACGGGCCAGATGCTGCAGCGTCTGGAGATCGTGGACCTGATGGAGAAGGAGCGGGTAGGCGGGCGTTTCGCGCGCAACGTCTTGTCGTCGATCAAGGCGCAGGCACCATCCCGTCCGCCGGCCGCGGCCCCCGCGGGCTCTCCGGGGGCCGGCGTCTGACGAGCGGCTAGTCGGACGACGGCGCGCGCTGGCGCTCGGGCCGCGGCGCCGCCGTGGCGATGCCGTGGCTGATGGCGTAGCGCGTCAGCCCGGCGACATTGTGGATCTCGAGCTTGTCCATGATGCGCGTGCGGTGGTTCTCGATCGTCTTCACCGACAGCACCAGGACCCTCGCGATCTCCTTGTTGGTGTGCCCCTCGGCGATGAGCTGCAGGATCTCGCGCTCGCGCGGCGTGAGGACATCCAGCATCCCGGTGCGCGTGCGCGGGTGCGGCCGCTTGAGGTAGCCGTCGACCACCTTGGTCGATATCGAGGGGTGCAGGTAGGTTCCGCCCCCCACGACGGCGTGGATCGCCTCGACCAGGTCGGAGGAGACCGATTCCTTGAGGAGGTAACCCCGCGCCCCCGCCTTCAGGAGCGAGTAGACGTACTCCTCGCTGCTGTGCATGGTGAGGGCGACCACCCGGATCGCCGGGCACTCCTTGACGATGCGCGTCGTGGCCTCGAGCCCGTTCATGCGCGGCATGCTCACGTCCATGACCACCACGTCCGGCTGCAGCGTCAGCCCCTTGCGGACCGCCTCACGCCCGTCGGCCGCCTCCCCGACCACCTCGATGTCCCTCTCCGCCTCGAGAATGGCCCGCAGGCCCTGGCGCACGATCGTGTGATCGTCCGCCACCAGCACGCGCGTCTTCCTGCCGCTCTGCATGTTGACGCGTCTCATGGAAACCCTCCCTCGTACGCCTGGACGCGTGCCGGATGGCTCGAACGGCCCCGCCCTGCGGCGGCCGCGTGGATCGGGATCTCGGCGACCAGACGCGTCCCCCGGCCCGGGCGCGACTGGATGCGCAGCGCCCCCCCGGCCCGCTCGATCCGCTCGCGCATGCCGATGAGACCCAGACCCTGATGGGACATCCCCGCCTGCCTCAGCCCGATGCCGTCGTCCGAGACGATCGCCCGCAGGGTCCCGTTGTGGCCGTTCAGGCCGATGCGGACCTGCCGGGCGCGCGCGTGGCGGGCGACGTTGGTGAGCGCCTCCTGGAAGAAGCGAAACAGGAGGGTGTTGACGTCCTTGTCGATCGGCGCGCCGTTGCTGTTCGCCTGCAGCTCGACGCCCACGCCGGTGCGCCTCGAGAACGTGTCGGAGTACCAGCGCAGGGCCGGCACGAGCCCCAGGTCGTCCAGGATGGACGGACGCAGGTCCATGGCGATGCGCCGCGTCTCGGCAATCGTGCGGAGCACGACGCTCTCCGTCTCCCGGATGGCGCGACCCACCTCGGGCGCCCCGCCCCGGGTCAGGTTGCGCAGGAGCCCCAGGTTGATCTTGGCCGCGGTCATCGACTGGGCCAGCTCGTCGTGCAGCTCGCGCGCGATGCGGCGCCGGTCATCTTCGATCCGGCGCTCGAGGCTCTCCGACACGGCCCGCAGGTCGGCCTGCTTGCGGCTCAGCGCCTCGATGACGCGCGCCTTCCTGACGGCGTGGCCGATCTGCTCGGCGATCGTGGCGTGGAGCCGGATGTCCTCCTCCTCGAAGGCCCGCGGCCGCGGGTCCTCCAGCCTCAGCGTCCCCAGGATCTTCCCCCTGCACCGGATCGGGAGCACCAGGACCGTGCGCGCTGCCGCCCAGTAGGCGCAGATGTCCGGCGCCTCGCGGAGATCGGGGACCACGACCGGCCGGCCGGAGCGCAGGGCGCGCGGGCTCAGCGTCGTGGCGCTCGGGCGGGCCGAGAACCGGTATCCGCGCGAGTATTGCCCCGGCGGTCCCGCCATGGCAGCGACCTCCATCTCCCCCGCCCGCTCGTCGTGCAGCGCCACCACGACCCCCAGGGCCTTCGTCACCCCCCGCACCACGCGGGCCAGGCGCGGCAGCAGGACCGGAAGGCTCTCCTCCGCGCTGATGGCGTGCCCCACCTGGCTGAGGAGGAGCAGCCCCGACTGGCGCCGCGCTTCGGCCTCGCGCGCCAGCGCCCCGCTCACGACTTCGGTGATGACGCCCGCCAGCGCGGTTGCGACCTCGAGCTCGGTCGCCCCCAGGTCGAACGGCTGCCCGCCCCGATCCGCCAGCAGGAAACCGAGCGGCCGCCCCGGACCGCGCAGCGGGGCGCCGAACAGGGAGGTCACGCCGAGCCACCGCACGTGGCAGATGCGCCGCTGCGACGCACCCGAGCCGCCGCCGACGTGCAGGACCGCCTGCCGGCGGCGCACCAGGCTCCGCCCGAACGGACAGTCGCGCAGCCGCTCCCCCGGCGGGTCGAGCGACGCCGCGCGCACGCGGCCGCAGGAAGCCAGCCTGCGCAGACGATGGCGGCGATCGAGAAGGATGATCTCGGCCCGCCGGAACCCCATGGTGCGTGCGAACTCGCGCAGCACGCGGGTGGCGATCTCGAAGGGCCTGCCCTGCGCGGAGCTCAGAAGCGAGATGCGGTAGAAGGAGCGCATCAGCCTCAGGTCATGATCGCGGCGCGCGGCCTGGAGCGGAGGCCTCCCCCGACGCATGCTTCCCTGAGAGTTTTCGCCTCGAGCCAGGGCTTGTTTCATCGGCAGACAGCCAAGTTGTTGTGGTGTGACCTGCGCTCGACTCATTCTGGTCACAGGAAGAGCCCGTGTCAACTGGATTCGCGGGCGATACGGGCGAACACCGCCCCGATGCGCCCCGCCGCACGGCCGTCCCAGAGCGGGATCGGACGGGGCCGCCGGGCTCGTGCGCGCAGGATCCTCCGCGCCGCCGTGACGATCGCCCGCGTGTCGCTCCCCACCAGCACGTTCGTGCCGCGGGTCGTCGTGATCGGCCGCTCGGTATTTTCACGGAGGGTGAGGCACGGCACGCCGAGGATCGAGGCTTCTTCCTGAATACCACCCGAATCGGTCAGGACCAGGCGCGCCCGCTTCTGGAGGTGCAGGAAGTCGAGATACCCCAGAGGCTCGATGAGCCGAAGACCCGCGGAGCCGCCGCCGTCCGCGCCGACACCCAGCTCCCGCATCATCTTGACGGTGCGCGGGTGCACCGGGAAGACGATCGGGATTTCCTGCGCCACCGTCTCGAGCGCCGTGAAGATGCGCCGGAGCGCCGCCTCGTCGTCCACGTTCGACGGCCGGTGCAGCGTCAGGAGGGCGAACGGCGCCGCGATCCCCAGCCGCCGCATCACGTCGGACGAGTCGGCCCGCGCCAGGAAGCGCCGCAGCGTGTCGATCATGACGTTGCCGACGCGGTGGATCCTGCGGCGCTCGATCCCCTCGTGGCGCAGATTGACGTCGGCGTCCGCGCTCGTGGTGAACAGCAGGTCCGAAAGGGCGTCGGTGACGATGCGGTTGACCTCCTCCGGCATCGACCGGTCGCGCGAGCGCAGCCCCGCCTCGACATGCGCCACGCGCACCGGCGGCGACATCTTCGCCGCCACCACCGAGCAGGCCAGGGTCGAGTTCACGTCCCCCACGACCACCACCCAGTCGGGGCGGTCGGCCACCAGGACCTTCTCGAAGGCCTCCATGATGCGCGCCGTCTGCACCGCGTGGCTCCCGGAGCCGACACCGAGATGGATGTCCGGCTTCGGGATTTCCAGCTCCTCGAAGAAAACGTCCGACATCGCCTCGTCGTAGTGCTGCCCCGTGTGCACCAGACGGGCCTCGAACAGCCCGGGACGCGCCCGGAACTCGCGCAGGAGCGGCGCGACTTTCATGAAGTTCGGGCGGGCGCCGGCGACGAGGAGAAGACGGAGAGGGGCGCGCTTCTTCATCCCCGTCCCAGGACGACGCGCAGCGCCTCGCACACCCTCTCGACCTGGGCTTCGGTCATCTCCGGGAAGAGCGGCAGGGACAGGACCTCGCGGGCCGCGCTTTCTGCGACCGGGAAGGACCCCTCGCGCAGGCCAAGCGAGGCGTAGCACGTTTGAAGATGCAAAGGGATCGGGTAGTGGATGCCGGTCTCGATCCCTTTCTCGAGAAGATCCGCGCGCACCCGGTCGCGGGCGTCGATGGGGACGCGCACCGTATAAAGATGATAGACGTGCGTCCCCCAGGGCTTCTCGACGGGAAGACGGAGCGCCGTCCCGGCGAGCCCCATCTCCTTGAGTCGCTCGGCGTAGAGCGCCGCCAGCGCCCGCCGCCGCGCGTTCCAGCCGGACAGCCGCTTCAGCTTGACCCGCAGGATTGCCGCCTGCAGCGCGTCCAGACGCCCGTTGTACCCCTCCTCGGCGTGGCTGTACTTCTCCGACTGGCCGTGATCCCTCAGACTGCGCGCGCGCGCCGCGATCTCCGCGCGGGCGGTCGTGAGCATGCCCCCTTCGCCGCAGCCACCCAGGTTCTTCGTCGGATAGAAAGAGAAGCAGCCCGCGTCCCCCAGCGACCCGGCGGAGCGTCCCGCCCCGGCGGCGCTTCCCCGGTACAGCGCCCCGTGCGCCTGGCAGGCGTCCTCGACGACCGCCAGACCGCGCGCCCGCGCCATCTCCAGGATCGGTCCCATGTCGGCCGTCTGACCGTACAGGTGGATCGGAACGATCGCCGCGGTGCGGTCGGTGATCGCCTTCCGCACGAGCCCCGGGTCGAGAGTCAGCGACTCGGGATCGACATCCACGAACACCGTCCGGGCGCCGGCCTGGGAGATCGCCTCCGTGGTGGCGATGAAGGTCAGGGGGGACGTGATGACTTCGTCGCGGGGGCCGCCGCCCGCGCCCGCGGCGATCAGCGCGAAGCGGAGGGCGTCCGTGCCGCTCGCCACCGCGACCGCGTGCGGCACATCGCAGAAGGCGGCGAACTCGCTCTCGAGCCGCTCGACCTCGGGGCCGCCGATGTAACGGCCGGAGGCGAGCACGCGCTCGACCGCCGCCAGGATCTCCTGCCTGAGATCGGTGAATGTCGCGCCCAGGTCGATGGTGGGGACACGACCGGCCGGCTTGCCTTCATCCTGGGCCTTGCGGGGAACGCTCATTGTCGCCTCCGTACCGCGAAGCGCAGATTGTGGGGCAGCCGAAGGTGCAAGTCAACGGCGCGGGCGGACTCGATTGTCAAAGACCCAGGGTTCTCGGGGCGGCGCCCGCTGCCGGGAATCCGTGCGGGGCCGACGGCTTGCAGAACCGGACCTCAGGCGGCGCCGGCTGCGGCGCGCGCGGGCAGAGCGACGGGCGGCCGGCGCGTCACGACCCTCTCGCCGAAATAACGCACCAGCGGCTCGCCCCCCGGCCTGACTCCTAGATCCCACCACAGAGCGTCAGGCGCCCGACCGAAGCAACGCACGTGGCCGGCATGCAACCCTTCCTGGTGATGCCCGATGCAGAGCGTGACCAGATTGTCTTCCTCATCGTTCCCCTGCTGCGACCGGAAGATTATGTGGTGCTCGTTGAGGCCGCTGCGCGAAGTGCAGCCGGGCGCCATGCAGCGCCAGCCGTCGCGCTCGAAGATGCGATAGCGCCGCTTCCATTGCGGGTCGTCCGGGCTGTCCCACGTGTCGCGCAGGGCCTGGACGAACAGAAGGAAGCACTCCCAGTCGTCGAGCGGCGAGCCGGCGGCGGCGCGACACGCGCGCAGAGCGCTGTCCCAGAGATCCGCGACATCGAGGGGGGCCCAGAAGGCGATCCTCCGACAGGCCTGACGACCGGCCGGCGCCGGGCGCGTCTTCTCGCCGCCGCGGGGACCGGGCGCCGACGTGTGCAGGGAGCCGCTGCCCGGCGCGCAGCCGGGACGATCGGGCGCCGACGTGTGCAGGGAGGCGGATACGGCGGGCGCGACCTCGACCTGGGTCGGTGAAGGATCGGCGGGCGGGAGCGGAGACGCGCCGATGTTTGCAGCTCCGGCCGCCTCGACCTCGCAGACGATGACGGCATCCTCCAGGCGGCGCACGGTCACCTGACGGGCGTAGCGGATCCAGCGACTCTGGGTGACCGGGGAGACGACGCGCAGCAGGAGGCGCGCCTGGCACCAGGAGACGAGCCCCCGCCGGTAGGCGTCGGCCACCAGGGGCAGCCCGCGCAGCCGCCGATCCAGCGACATCAGATACCGGGCCCGGCGGGGGGACATCGGAAGGCGATCGCCGATCCAGTCGTCGAGGGAGCCGAACCCCAGCTCGCGGTGCAGCCTCCAGGAGACGAACACCGCGAGGAGACGTCCTTGCCTCCAGGCGAGCGATTGCCGCAGCCGCACCAGCCGGCGCAGTCGCCCGTCGAGCCCCCACGCGTCGGTCTCATCGTCCCCGCCGACGTCCGGCGATTCGCACATGATCGCGTCGAGGTCGGCGGCCGCCCCGATCGAGGCGAGCGCCTCGCGCACCGCGTCGCACGCCTCGCTCCACGCCGCCATCCCCGAGGCGGCCGAGCCGGCGTCGCTCGCAGCATCGGACACCCGGGCGGGAGCGGACGCGGAGGGTCCCGGCGACGTGTCCGCCGGCGGACCACCGGCTTGCTGGAACATCGCGGTTCGCGCCTCGCCGGAGGGAACCTCGGGCACTCCGGAGAGGAACTCGGCCGCCAAATACTCGGCGCAGCGCCAGGCCGGCTCCTGCTGCCCGGCGACCCGCCGCACCAGATCCAGCGTCCAGTGCCAGACGCCGACGACCGACGCCGGCGCGGAGAAAGACACGAGACGGCCAGGCTCGTCCTGCTCAATGGCCTCCGACGCGGACGCGACCACCGCCCCGGCCGGTGGAGCCGGCCCGTCCGCAGGGGTCACCGTCCCGGCAGCCGCGTCGCCGCCGGCGCGCGCGGCACGGATCGCCTCCCGCAGGGCGGTGACGGTCAGACGACGGGCCCGCTCGAGCCAGGAGGCCTCCGTCGCGGCCGTGGCGACGCCCGCGACCGCTTCGACCTTCGAGAGCGACACCTCCCCCGCCTGGAGCGCCCGGTCGAGACCAGGGAGGGACTCGAGGACCTGCTCGAGACGCAGGATCGACTGACACCTTCGGAGACTTATCCCGAGCCGCTCGGTCAGGTAGTCGCCGAGCCGGACGTAGCCGAGCAGACGATAGAGCCGCCGCGAGCGCAGCCGCTGCAGTCCCGGCGCCAGACGACGATCGACGAGCGTGCCGGCACGACCGATGCGAAGGAGAGTGCGTTCCAGAAGATGCGCCGCGAGCAGACGGGACCCACCGGCCGGCGCAACACCGCCCCCCGGGGCGGAGTGAGCGGGCGTGGACACCGAGGTCGCGGTGGAAGGCCGCGGACTTGAGAGAGCACGGGACGTGAAAGTATCGACGCCTGGCCGGAGCACCGTGACCTCCTTTCAACGAGGCCAAGGGAGTCGACGCGGGTCAGTGTAAGTATGGATAAGTGAGTGTTCGGAGTCAACAACTTTTTGAAGAAAGTTCAGCCGCTCTGGCGAGTCGGTACGATGAGGGCGTCATTCAGGAGCTTGTTGGCGATCCGCCTGTGCTACTCTGCCCGCAATGCTCAAAGTGATCCTGCGACCTGACGGATCGGTGAGCGATGCTGTTGCTGATCCCGACATCGGCGCGGCGGTGAGGCCCGAGACAGAAACGACGCTTTTTCCCCTTGATGGTCTGCCAGGCTCCGTCGCGCTACGCGCCCAGGATCGAATAGCGGAGAGCGGCCCTGACTCGTGGACCGGCGGTTTCGCGTTCGCGGTCCGGGATCAGCGGCGCGGAACGCTCTGCGCCTATCGCGACCACTACGGCGCGCGTCCGCTCTACTACCATCACGTCCCTGGCTCCCTGCTTCTGGCCAGTGACCTGCCCGCGCTCCTTCGGCACCTGTCGGCACCGTCGCCTCCCGACGAGGTCGCGATCATGGAATACCTCGCCACCGGTGTGCTGTCCGAAAACAGGACGTTTCACCGAGGGGTATTGAGGGTCCCGGCCGGTTCGAGGCTCACAGTGGGGCAGGGCGGGGTGCGAATCGAGCGCTACTGGCGTCCGTGGGAGGGGCCCTGGGGCGGCAGCCTCGCCCCGGCGGATCTCTCCGAGGAGTTCCGCCGCCTGTTCACCGAGGCCGTCGCGGAAACGCTCTCCGCGCCGGGCCCGATCGGGGTGCTTCTCAGCGGCGGCCCCGACTCGTCCGCCGTCCTCGGCGTGGCCGCCCGACTGGCGCGCATGGGCGGAGCGCCGCCCGACAGCGTGCGCGTCGCCCTGACCATGGTCTTCGACAGGGTGCCCGGATGCGACGAACGGGACCTGGCGCGAGAGACGGCAAATCTGCACGGCGTCCCGTGGCGCGCCGTGTCCGTGGAGCCCCACTCTCCTCTTCATGAGTTCGATGCCTTTCTCGCGCGTTTCGGCGAGCCCCCCTGCACCGCGAACCTGGCGGCGGAGGCGATCCTCCTGCAGGCGGCGAAGCGCGAGGGGGTGAGCGCGCTGCTCGACGGACACGACGCCGATGCCCTGTTCACTCCGACGAGCGCCTACCTGACCGAACTGTTCCGCCGGCTGCGCTGGATACGCCTCGCCCGCGAGCTGGCCGCGCTGAAGCGCCATCACCGGCTGCGTCTCCTCCGCCTGGCCCGGGCGACCGTGGCGCCCGCCGCGCCGCTGCGCATCAGGCGGATGCGCCGGCACGCGCCGCAGTGGCTCAATCCGTCCGTCGTGCGCCGGACGAATCTCGAGGACCGTCTGGCGCCGTCCGCGCGGGCGAGCCGTTTCGAGGAAGGCGAGGCCGAGAAGGCCCTCGGCTCGCGCGTCGGTCTCGCCCTGGAGACGACTCGCTGCCTGGAGCGGATGCACGGCGTCGAAGGCCGCCACCCGTTCTTCAACCCCGCGCTCGTGCGCTTCCTGCTGTCGCTGCCGCTCGAGACGCGATACCGGGCCGGCGAGTCCAAGATCCTGATGCGGAGAGCACTCTCCGACCTGTTGACGCCCGCGACCCGGCGCCGCCTCGACAAGACCAATTACACCGGGTACTTCGACTGGTCGTTGCGCACACACCTCGGCTCCCACCTGGAAGACCTGGCGCAGCGCGGCTCGGTGTGGCTCGAGCCGTACGTCGATTTCGACAAGGCGCGCCCGATGATCCGGCGCCTTCTCGATGGCCGCGATTGCGACCGGCTGTCGGTGTGGAGACTCGTTGCGCTCGAGCGCTGGCTTATGTTACTGTCCGATAACTTTCATGGAGGGCATGACACATGAAACGCCCACCTCGCACTTCCTGCACGGTGGATTCACCGGCAGGCCATAACGCGACCCGGACGGGAGCGGCCGGTCGGAGCGTCAGGCGTCCATACGTGAAACCCCGTATAGAGGAAGCCGGATCGGTCTTCAGCCGCACCAAGGCCCTCGGCTCCGGCCCCAAGGATCTCATCAACGGATCCGCTCTTCTGTAGCCCCATCGCCGCCGCTCGAGAGGCTCCCAAGCCCCGCACCGGGTCACTGTTCGGGCTGAGAGTGGGCTTCACGCGGACCGCTACAAGGCCGGCCGGACGCGGCAGGGTGCAAGTCACCGCGCGCCGGGTCGCCTCGCTTCCTCCAACCCACGATTTCACTCCATTGCAGCAGTCGAGCCCCGGCCCCGGGATTTTCTGGAGGCGGCAGGGAGCGCTCCGGAGCATCCTGTGGGGCGGCGCGGCTCTTCTCGAGGTCGAAGGCGGAGACACTCTTCGCATCGACACTCTCCGGAACGCGGACGGACTGCCGGCCGAGATCCTGAACTTGGGGGTCGCGCTCCTGCTCTCCGGGCGCGGGCACCAAATCCTGCACGCGGGAGGGCTCGCACGTGACCGGGTCCTCGCCGTCATCCTGGGTCCGCCGGGCTCCGGAAAATCCAGCCTGGTCCTCGCCGGCGCCCGTCGGGGCATGCAGGTGGTCTCGGACGAGATCATCCCCTTCCGGATGCGCGGGACTTCTTTCGTCTGCCCCGGGAGCAACCCCGTCGTCCGGGTCGATCCGCGATGGGCGCCGGAGATGGTCCGCGAGGAGACCCGCCAGGAGTCACGCGGGCCTGCGACCGGCGCGAGGGACAAAGTGGCGGTCGACGTGCGCCATTGTGGTTGGCGCTGCGCGGAGGGCGCGTCGCGTCTCGCGCTGATCGTCCTCCTCGGCCCCCGGCTCGGCCGCGGCGCCCCTCGATACAGGCTGGAGCGACTCGCGCCCACCGAGGCGCTCATCGGCCTGCTGGACAACACCTTCAACCGGAGAGTGCTGACTGCGGCCGAATTACGGCGGCACCTGCGCTGCTTCGCCTCCGTCGCGAAAGAGCTTCCCGCCTACCGCCTGCGCGTGCGTTCGGGGATGACCAACGTCGACGCGGCGGCCCGCGGAGTGGATCAGCGGCTCGCCCGCCTGAGGACGACATGACCGGCGGCGCCCCGGTCGAGCGGCGCGCCGTCCACCTCGACCCAGGCGTGCGCGTCGACCGGCGTCCCGGCGCCTCTCACCCCGATGGCCAGGCGCGCCTCGTACCCGAGGCTGCGCAGGAGACCCACGCCGGCCAGCGACTCCTTGAGGCACGAAGAGCGGAACGGCGTCAGCTCGTAGGCGCGGCCTACGGCGGCGAGCGCGCTCTGCGCCGAGATCGATCGTGGCCTTCCCAGAGGCTGCCGCTCCAGCCGCTCGAGCAGCTCCCCGAACGGGCGGCGGCGACGTCCCCACTCGACGCGCGCGACCCACGCCAGGGCCCGGATGGTCAGCGCGGTCCGGGACGGCACCCTCATGTCTCCCGGATCGCCAGCCCGTGTCTCTCGAGATCGGCGAAGAGCTCCGCCAGGTCGGCTTCCAGGCGCCCGCGCTCAACCTCCATCTCCTCCAGGAGATCGTCCACGAGAGCGTCCATGCCGGGGCTCTTCTCGAGCAGTCGCCAGGCGCGGGCGGCGGTCGGATTGAGCCTGTAGTAGGCGCCTGTCTTCAGGTTGAGAGCCACCGCTTCGTCGTCGACGAACTCGAACGCCACATCGCGGCCGATGCGCCAGCGCCGCATATCAGCGGCCATCGTCTCTCCTGGCGGCGAGGCGCCCGCGCGAAAACGCCACCCGCGCGACCACACCCGCGACGCGCCGGGCCCGCGAGCCGACGTGCAGCCGTCCGTCGCGCGCAGCCGGCCGGATGACGTGCGCGGCGCAGCGCCGCACCGGCAACGCGAGTCCGTCGAACTGCAGCGGGAAGACCAGCCACGAGAAGTACCTTCCCCTGTCGGAGAACGGCACACGCAGACAGCGCTCCAGCCACGGAAGGAAAATCGCCTTGGGGTGCCGCTCCGGCGTGAAGCGCGAGCGGACGCCGAGCGCCCGGTGGGCCAGCATCAGGGCGAGATCCAGCCCGTCGACCGCGCGGGCCTCCGCCAGACGGCGCCTCACCTCGGGCACGTGCCCGTCGAAGCGATTCACGTACGCCGCGAAGTCGACGAGCGTCTTCAGCGTCACGGCGTGCCGCCACAGATGCAGGCAGAGCACGAGGCCGACGAGGTCGGGAGGGAGATCGGCCTCCTCCCGCTGCCCGCTCCAGAACATCGTGTGGTCCAGTGGCACGAGCCGCGGGAGCTCGACATACCAGTGGAGGTCGAGCGTGTAGCAGGCCGCTTCGTCCCGTGACTCGAGGAGGACCGCCTTCCCTTCGGGATCGGGAAAGTACCGGCCCGGGTCAAACGGTTCGAATCCCCAGCGCGCCGCGAGCCTGATCGCCTCGTCCCTCTGGTGCGGGCGCACCAGGAGATCGATGTCGGCGCTGGTCCGGGCCCCGAGGTCCCTGAACAGCAGCTGCGACCACGCGGCTCCCTTGAGCGCCTGGCAGGGAATCCCCGCCTGCCGGAACCGCGCGATCCAATCCGCAGTCTCGCCGCGGAGGAAGAGATTTCGCGCCAGGTTCCGCTCGTAGATCTCTCTCGCCGCCCACCCGGCGGCGTGCGGGAGCCCCTGCGTCGTCGATAACTGTCGCGCGACCAGCGGTGCTATCTCGTGGCGCCTCGACAGCGCAAGAAGATCGACAATCTCCCTCTCCCCGGGAATCGCGACCTCCCCGCAAGCCGGCGGACGCTCATCCTTGCCGAAGAGCGTCCGCAGCACCTCCAACAGCAGGTCATGACCGGTGCGCGGATGTGCGGTCGTATTGAGCACGATGTACGTTCCCAGATTGAGGGGAGAGTAGAGCCGAGGCGCGGGGGCGTCAATAGGGGTCGAGACCCTAGTCTTCGGATCGGGACGATGCGGCGGAAGTCCTGTGTCCGACACGCCCGACGGCGCGCCCGGAAATCCGCTAACGTCCGGAGCACTCCGCGCAGCGCACGGACGTGCCGCGTCCCTTCAGGCGGGCTCCGCAGTCGCAGACGCGGCCGACGACGCGGCCGGGATTCCCCACGACCAGCGCGTGGGGCGGCACGTTCCGGGTCACCACGGCGCCCGCGCCGATCATGGCGCAGGTGCCGACCGTGATGCCGCAGAGGAGCGTGGCGTTCGCGCCGACCGACGCGCCGCGCTTCAGGAGGGTCGATTGCACCGGGCCGCGATAGACCTTGCTGCGCGGCCGGAGATCGTTCGTCAGCACGGCGTTCGGGCCCAGGAAGACGTCGTCCTCCGCGACGACGCCGTTCCAGACCGCGACACCGTTCTTGACCGTCACGCGGTCGCCCAGCACGACGCCGCTCTCGACGAAGCAATGCTCACCGATGTTGCAGTCGGCCCCGACGCGGGCTCCGGACATCACGTGCGCCCAGGCCCAGACGCGCGTTCCGGGGCCGATCGCCTCGGTCTCCACCAGCGCCAGCGGATGCTTGTAGAACGCGCCGCCCAGCGTGGCCGATTTCCCGTTCCCGCCGCGCGGGCGCCCTCGATGGGCGCTCTTCCTTGGCCGCGCCATCGCGCTCACACCGGGACCCGCACCTGGCCGTTACGTAGCGACCGCTGCGCCGCGCTCAGGACGCGGGTCACCTTCAGCCCGACCTCGCCGCTGCTGCGGGGAGAGGCCCCGCGCGCGATGCACTCGAGGAAGTGCGAGCACTCGGCGCGCAGGGGCTCCGACTCCTTCAGCATGGGCGTGACGATGTCGCCGTAGCGGTAGGAATACTGAAACTCGCCGAACGAGTCGTAGTGCTTCGGCCCGTCCACTCCCCTGTCGTACAGACGCAGCTTCTCGTTGCTCGAGAGATCGTCGTAGACCAGCATCTGCCGATTGCCGACCAGCGTCATCTGACGGACCTTGCGCGGATCGAGCCACGACACCAGCAGATTGGCCATCAGCGCGGGACCAAACTCCAGCGTGACGATCGCGACGTCCTCGACCCCCTGCGTGACGTGCGCGCTGCCGATCGCCGAGACGTGGGTCGGCATCATCCCGAGCACGTAAAGCAGGATCGAGACGTCGTGCGGCGCGAGATCCCAGAGCACGTTGATGTCCTTCTGGAACAGCCCCAGATTCACGCGTTCGCTGCGGATGTAGAGGATTTCGCCGAGCGCCGACTCGGCCAGCATCTCGCGCATGCGGTTGACGGCCGCGGCGTACTCGAAGGTGTGGCCCGCCATGAGCACGAGGCCGCGCTTCCGCGCCAGAGCGATCAGCTCCTGCGCCTGCTCGACCTCGGTGACGAACGGCTTCTCGACCAGGACGTGCTTGCCGGCCTCGAGCGCCATCCGGGCGAAGGGATAGTGCGTGTGGACCGGTGTCGCGATCACCACGGCGTCCAGGTCCGGGTCCCGCAGGACGGCCTCGGCCTCGGTCTCGATCCGCAGCCAGGGATAGAGGTCGGAGACATGGCCCCGCCGCTCCTCCGATCGATCGGCCGCGGCCGCCATCTTCGCCCCCAGGCGGCCGAGCGTCGAGAAGACGCGGATATGGTTCGGACCCCAGTAGCCGCAGCCGACGACACCGACCCGGATGGGACCGGCCACAATACCTCCGATCAGTACGCCCTGCCGAACAGCAACGCCGGCAGCGTCTTCAGCAGGATCTTCATGTCCTGCTCGAGCGACCAGGTCTCGATGTACTGGATGTCCAGCCGGACCATCTCCTCGAACGACAGGGCGTTCCGGCCGCTGACCTGCCAGAGCCCGGTGATTCCCGGCAGTGTCTCGAGGCGGCGCTTGTGCCACTCGGTGTAGCGCTCGACCTCGTACGGGATCGCCGGTCGCGGGCCGACCAGGCTCATGTCACCGCGCAGCACGTTCCAGAGCTGCGGGAGCTCATCGAGGCTCGTGCGGCGAAGCAGGTCGCCGACGAACGTCACCCGCGGGTCATGGACGATCTTGTGCACACCGGCGGCGACGGCGGCGGACGAGCGGCCGGCGGCAGCCACAGGAGACGCGGCGATCTGGGGAGTCGGCTCCAGCGCAGCGGCACCGACGGATCGCGGGACCGCCCGCTCTCCCCCGCCGGTCCGTCCGTAGATCCAGTCGCTCGTGTAGTCCTTGTGGATGCCGGCGTCGCTGCCGACGCGCATCGAGCGGAACTTGAGGAAGACGAAGGGCCGGCCCTTCAGCCCGACGCGCGACTGCCGGAACAGGACCGGCCCGCGAGACGTCAGCTTGATGGCCGCGGCCGCCAGCAGGAAGATCGGCGACGCCGGCAGAAGAAGAAGCGACGCGAGCCCGAGATCGAAGGCCCGCTTGAGCGCCCAGTTGAAACCGACGATCGCCGGGCCGCGGAGACCGGCCAGCGGCAGGTCCCCGACCTGGTCGAACGTCAGCCGCTCGAGGAGCATGTCGTAGAGATCGGGCACGACCTTCCATTTCACCTTGATGCGCAGGCAAGCGCCGACGATCTCCATCACCCGCTCGCGTCGTGCCGAAGGGATCGCGATGATGATCTCGTCGACTCCGTTCTCGCGCACGAGGCGATCGAGGTCGCCGGTCGTGCCCAGGACGCGCCGGCCTTCCAGCGATGCGCCGATCTTCCCGAGGTCGTCGTCGAGGAATCCGACGAGCTCATAGTACGAGGGTCGCCCCAGGAGCACGCCGCCGAGGTGCTGCCCGACACGCCCGAAACCGACGATCAGGACACGCCGGCGCGCGGCCGGGTTGGCCTGGACGGCGGCCCGATAGCGGCGATAGAGGTTGCGCGTCAGGACGAGGGCCGCGACGACGAGCGGGTAGAAGATGAGGACGGTGGCGCGCGAGTACGAGTGGCCGCGATAGAAGAAGGTCAGCGCCAGCGCCGCCATCGTGCCGCCGGTCGCGCCGCGCGCGATGCGGAACGCCTCGGCGAAGCGCCCGAAGCGCCCCGAATAGAGCCTCTCGTAGCGGAACAGCAGGATGAACATGACCGCCAGCAGGGTCGCCGGGAAGAGGTAGGGTCCGATCTCGAAGTGGTGCCCGGGGAGCGGGTCGAGGATGGCGCCGCTGTGCCGCAGGATGGCCGCCCCGAGGAACGTGGAGAACACGATCCCGCCGTCCAGCAGGGCCTGCTGCGCCCGTTCGAGGAAGATGTCCTTCGAATACATCCGACGTACCTAGTGGGACTCGTCGCGGCCCATCACGCGCCGGACGGTCTCCAGGAGGAACGGCAGGGCGACCGGCTTGATGAGTACGGCGTCCGAATCGAGGCGGGCGCTCTCGATCCTCGGATCGTCCGCCGACAGCGACGACAGCACCACGACCCGGCAGGCGCGCGTCCGCGCGTCGGCCCGGAGCCTCTCGCGCAGGGCGCTCGCCCCGTCCGTGGCGAATTCCAGATCGGTCAGCAGCAGGTCGGGAAGGAAGGTGTCGATCCAGGCCAGCGCCTGCCGCGGGTCGCTCGCCGTCGCCACGTCGAAGCCCGGGGCGAACGAGTTCAACGCCTCGGCGGCGAAGGCACGGCTCGCGTCATCGGCATCGACCACGAGCGCCTTCGGTCTTTCGAGGGACCTGCTGCTCGCGGCGGCCTGAGGTCGAGAACGCCGCCGCTCTGGTGAGAAGGCCTCCACACCCACCTCCAGAGCGAACAAGGCGCATCATAGGTGCGCCCGATCGCCCTTGTCAATCGCCAGCGATCAGGCGGCCAGGCGGACCGCCGCGCCGAGGATCTCCGCCACGATCTGCCCGCGCAGATCCGGGTTGCGAAGTCTCGATCGAGCGGCGCTCTTGACCATCCGGATCGTCCCGAGGTCCTCGGCGCCGCGCACGAAGACGAGACGGTTCAACGCTTCGAGCGACTCGTCGACCGCCGCCTTGCGTCCCGCGAACAGACTGTAGGCTGGCACCCCCAGCACCGCCGCCTCACGGTTCATCGTCCCCCCCGCGCTGACGACGAGATCGGCGTGATGGACGAGGTTCGGGCCATCGATCTCACGATCAGGGACGACCAGCGATGGAAGCCCGAGCGCGAGCGCCCGATCCCGCTGGTCCCGGGTGCGCGGCAGCAGCACGACTCGCACGGCGGGATCCCGCCCGACCTGATCCAGCCAGAGATCGAAGAGCGGATTCTTGAAGCGGTGGTAGATCGCGAAATCGGCCGGAGGTCGCGCAACCGCCACGACGCACCGCCGCACCACGTCTTCCGCCAAGAGACCATCGAAAACGCCGGCCTCGGGCTCGAAATCCTCGAGATAGACCTGTTCCTTGAAGCCCGCGTACCGCCTCACTTTTCGGGACGACGCCCCGTAGCGGGCCACCGACCTGTCCGGCACGGCGCGCGGCAGGAGGATCCGGCTGGCCATCCGGAAGCTGATGTGGTTGGCCGGCGTATGCTCGTAGTCCATCAAAGTGACGAACGGGATGCCGAGGAAGCGCGCCGCGAGAGCCTGCGAGTAGGAGTTGTGGCTGACGGCGATGTCGGGCCGCGCCCTCCGCGCGAAGCGGCGCAGCGCCGCGGCCCTGGCCACGATCTCCCGAGCCTTCCCAAGGGCCGACCGTCCACCGTGCCGGCCGATGCTCTCGACCCGAAGCCCGTGCATCCGCGCGAGCCCGAGCGTCTGCGCGAAGTCGCGCGCCGTGCAGGTCACCTCGATCCCGCGCCGCTCGAATTCCCGCACCAAGGGTCCAAAAAAGAGAACATGGGGCGAATTCGCGAGATCGATCCAGATCTTCATCACAGTTACCCGGCACCACCAATAGGTCGCGCCCTAGTCGCAACAGGGGCGCGCATTCATAGCTCGATCCCTCGTCGCGCGAGCTCGGCGAGTGCCCGCACGCCCCACGCCTGCGACCAGCGCATGTATGGTATCCGCACCCTATGGGTGCGGCGGATCTGATAGTGAAAGAAGCCATCCTCGCCCAGCATATTCTCAACCATCCACCGACCGACGAGCAGCGCGTTTTCGCGATACCCCGGGACCAGATCGCTCAGTTCCAACAGGGTCACGACCCCTTGGGCAGCACTATGGATGTCATATGGATAGTGTCGCTGCGGAAAATAGTACGGCTCACCTCGTGGACCGAAGAGCCGCTCGACATAGAACCTCGATCCTCGGCGCACGGCTTTCTCCGTCGCCGGATCACCCGTTGCCTTCCTGAAGATTTCCAGTGCTTCAAGAACGAAGCCAGTATGGAATGAATCGACCCATCCTTGGGAGGCCGCCTCACCGTACGCCCACGAACCATCGGCGCGCTGCCGGGCTAAAGCATAGGAGACCAGCGGTCGCGCCGAATCTAGAAGATCGGCACGCCTCGCCTGCTGACCCGCGCGGACCAAGAGCCTTGCGCCAAGAAGACTTGCATTATAGACGGCGCTCCGATCGAGCGGCGAGTAGGAGAGGCAGGCTCCCGTCGCGTCGGTGGTCCGATGAGTCGCCTCACGAACGAACCGGCAAGCCTCGAGCGCGATCGCGAGGTGGCTCTCATCGCCAGTCACAGCGTGGGCATCGAGAAGTGCCCCGCCCGCGAATGACGTGACCACGACGGTCGGCGTACCGGCCGACAGGTAGAATTGCCGACCCTGCCAGGGGAAGTTGTATCCCCATCCAGCGCCAGGATACTCGAGGGTACGCGAGTCTGTAAGCTTGCTCGCGAGCGAGGAGATCTGTTCAATCGCCCACTCACCCGATCCGCAGCGTGCTATGGAGGACAGGAAGAGAGCCAAGCCTTTTGCGTTGACCCCGGGTCGGATTCCGAGGAGCGGTCGGAAGTTCACACTCGAGCGCTTTAGGAGCTGAGTGAACGCCAGCTTGAATAGTCGGTTCCGCCGCAACAGCGGAAGGCGCGCGATCGGCGACAGAAGCGCGTCGTACGGGTCATACCCTCGCCAGGCGCGACCTGAGCTAAAGCGAAAGAGCCTCTCCAGCGTCTCCACCCTCACCCCGACTTGGTCACAGAGTATATTGCATGGCAGAATATCCACCTTTCCTGGCCTAGCTGGAGACTTCTCATCGTATGTGCGGAATTGTTGCGATGGTCGGCACGCCCGATCCAGTGATCGTCCGCGGCATGACACGCATATTGGCTCATCGAGGACCAGACGGTGAAGGCGTCGTCTGCTCCGTCGAGGAGGGATTCGCGCTCGGGCATCGACGTCTGTCGATACTTGACCTGTCGCAGGCTGGATCTCAGCCCATGTCCGACCCGTCGGGTCGTTACTGGATTACCTACAATGGCGAGGTTTACAACTTCCGCGAGCTCCGCAAGGAGCTCGAGGCTCAGGGACGCCCCTTCCGCTCCAACACCGACACGGAGGTAGTGCTAGCATCCTACGAGAAGTGGGGATCTCGATGCCTCGATCGCTTGAATGGCATGTTCGCCTTTGCGATCTGGGATCGCCGCGATCGTCGATTGTTTGCCGCGCGAGACCGCCTCGGTATCAAGCCGCTCTATTGGGCGAGCGCATCCGAAACGCTACTGATAGCAAGCGAGGCGAAGGCAATCCTGGCAAGCGGACAAATCCCTGTTGAAGCCGACCCGCAGAGCACTCATAACCCATGGCATTTCTCGGTTTCTCCCCGGACAGGATTCAATCATGTCTTCAAGCTTCCTCCCGCACACCTTCTCCTCTGGGAGAAGGGTCAAGCCACCGTGACCCGTTGGTGGGACATCAATCCTTCGATGACCGACTCGGGGGGGCAAAACACGACCGATGAGCTTGATCGACTCATGCAGGACGCGGTTGCGATGCAAATGATCTCTGACCGGCCGATTGGCGCTCTCCTCTCAGGAGGACTAGATTCATCGACGATCGTAGCGATGATGCGGCGGCATCACCCAGGCCCGTTGCGTACTTTTTCGATCAGTTTTAGAGAATCCGATCGGCGACTTGAGGCCGTGCCGAACGACCAGCGATTCGCTCGGAGGGTCGCCTCCCGCTTCGGCTGCGTACACAATGAGATCGAGCTCGCACCGGACGTCGTGGCCCTGTTGCCAAAAATCGTCTGGCATCTCGATGAGCCTCTCTTCGACCCGGCTGCCATCAACACCTATCTCATCGCGGGGGCGGCGCGCACTCAGGGCATTCCGGTCCTCCTGAATGGAATGGGCGTGGACGAGGTCTTTGGGGGGTATCGAAAGCACCTGGCTTGCCTCCTCGCGGATAGGTATCAAGCGTTCGTCGGCGATGGTCCACAGCAGATGATCCGATGGTTTGTGGAACGGCTTCCCGTTGCTGGGAATCGTCAAGGCTTCAAGACTGTACGCTGGGCAAAGCGCTTTCTCGGCTTCGCGTCGCTCGGAAGGACGGAACGTTTCCTACTCTCCGACCTCTCAGTGTCCCGCCGCGACTATGACGATCTCTACGCGGACGCCACCCAATGCCCCTACACGACACTTGCGGAGGTGGAGGCTAGGCAACGAGCTCTTGACGTGAATGGCATCTCGTATTTGACCCGGATGTGTCTCTCTGACACGAAAGTCTACTTGCCTGACCATAACCTGACGTACTTGGACAAGGCGACCATGGCGATGGGGATCGAGGCACGGCCACCGATGCTCGATCATCGAATCGTCGAGCTGGCATTCCGCCTGTCGGACTCTTGTCGCATTCACGGGCATCGCCAGAAAGTCATCTTCAGACAGGTCGCGAGTCGTTGGGTCCCGCGATTCGTCGTTCGACGTCCAAAGGCATCCTTCGGAGCACCCCTCCGCGCATGGCTAAGGATGGACTTGAGGGAAATGGTTGGCGACCTCTTATCCGAACGAGCCTTGCGTGACCGGGGGCTCTACCGTGTCGAGGCCATACGCAGACGCGTCGAGGCGAATCAGGAGGGACGCGAGGATCACGCGCACTTCGTATGGAACCTCCTCTGCCGCGAACTTTGGCTCAATGCTTACATCGATCAAGGCGGGAGCGCCTTGCGCGATGCGCAAGCACGCGTTCGGCAGGCCCACGAAGGGTCATGGGATCACGATCCTTTCAGCGACCCCGCGAAGCAGCATTTGCACTTGGGACACCGAGGAACTGATCGCGGTCCCGAGCCACGCTCTGCGCCTTAGACGGCTCCGTTCGCTCTCCCTCGCAAGTCTCATATGGCTTAGATATCAGCACTCCCATATCGAACTTACAATCGCAGGTCCGAACACCACGCGTCAAGCATCACCATTGACAATTCCCTCAATGCGGGACCACAAAGGCAGCTACGTCAGCGCGTGAAAAGAGGTTCCTCACTTGGTCACATTCCGACCATCCCCATCCTTGAATCCCTCCCCCAGTGCCGCGCAACCTCGATGAGAGATGGCAGCTGCGTCGCCAGCGTCGCCACCCAGATCGCACCAGTTACCGCCCACGGCACCCCGAGGACCGCAGCAGCCAACAGCACGAGCATTCCGACTTGTCCTGCAACAATCGACGTAAGCCGGCCCTCCGCCCACCGGAGCGCCCGCACCGCAACCACCATGCGCACGCAAGAGAGAGATCCATCAACCGCAAAGCGCATGATCCCTGCGCCGACGACTCCGCAGATGCTCAGTGCCGTGAGCCCGACAATCGTACCCGCCACAAGGAACATCCCCGAGAACAGTGCATGACGCACGACATGTCGGGTGGCATTGAGATAGTGCCCCGACGGGGCGCTTGTCATGTTGAACTGGAGAGACACCGCAACCCAACACAAAGCCAAGACCAGTCCTCTTTGCGCCGGCACGTGAAGAAGCACGAGGATACTATCGGGGGCGATTACAATTGCGCCCGATACGAGAACGCCGATCACTTGCAGAATTAGAGTGGAACGCCACAGGAGTGAACGAAGACCATCGGCATTTCCCTCGCCGTGACGGTGGGACATTTCCGGGAACGCGACTGCTCCGTAGGCGGTCGAAATGTAACTGAGTGGAGATAGAGTTGCGAGTATTACGTTCAGGTATCCAAGCGTCGCAGTGTCGAGGAACAGGCTGGCTAGCACGACGAGCAGATTGTAAGAGCCCAAGCCATGCATCGCGTTTACGAAAGTAGCGATCGAGTAAACACCATACTGCCGCCAGTCTTGCACGAGTTCAATCAACCCTCCGTACGCGCGAAATTTCGACCGGTGATCCATAATCGCACAGAGAGCGAACACGAGCGGATGCGCGAGAAGACTCGCTGTCGCTAACGGCGATTCCCGACGAAGGCATGCTATTGAGAATATGATTCCGAAGGCCAGCGCACCCAGAGCCTCCGCACGGGCATAGTGTCGTTCCTCCCCGAATGCGAAGTACGCCCCCTTGAACACGAGATACAGACCAAAGAGTGGCACGTACACTGCCATGGCACCTGCACCCACTGGACGCCGCAACACAGCCAACACCACCGCAGCCAGCGTACCCATGATGCCTGTCGTAGCAACGACGCCTGAGAAGAGCCGCGCCGCGCGCGAGGCGTCACCCGCTCCAATAAATTCGGCGACGAATTTGGTTGCGAGGACACTGGGCACCGAGGCGAGGATCACAGCGACGACCGTAAGAGTCGAAATCATCGAACCAAGGGCGCCGACATACTCCGGCCCGAACTCTCGAACAGCTACGGCATTGAATGTGAATCGAATGAGACCGAACAGAGCGAGGGCAGCGGCTGCGATCGCTAATGAGACATGCAGCGGACGTCTCACTCAGCGAGTTACAACGAGGAGAGCGTACCCTCCAAGAATGCGCACCGTGAGATCTGGACTAATCTCGTAAGCAATCCGGCGCGGTAGGCGTGCCAACCTTTGATAGAGACTCTTGTCGGGCAGATCGAGCGAGCCGGCGGTATAGAACCAGTCCATAATCTTGTGGCCGGTCCACGCTAGCGTTCCTAGGGCCGTCTCCTGCGTGAAGTGGTGCAGATGACCCACCATAGCGCGCTCTTTGAGAATTGGCTTAACGCGCAGAAGCCACTGTACTGACAGGTCAAGCGGGATATGAAACATCTTATACTCGGCGCGTGAACGAAGGGCTTCGAGGAAACCTAGGTAATCCGGAACGTGTTCGAAGACGTCGAGGCACAACAACAGATCATACATCCGCGTTGGCGTCGTTAGGAAATCGACACAGTGAAACCGAAGCTGCTCATTTTGTCGTGTTTGGGCTTCGCGATATGCATCGGGCGAGATATCATAGCCTTCGAACGCAATCCCGGGAGCGAGCGCGTCCTGGACCTGTCGAAGGATTTCTCCGGCCCCACACCCCACCTCACACACCGACCTAGGAGCGAGTCCGTTCCGCTGAATCGCTTTCAGCACCTGGCCAGCCTTCCATGGCGAATCTTCTACACCAAACGAGGGGTTGAGCTTGGCGTACTCCCCATCCAGGTAAATGCTCCGGCTCATCTCGAGACCTCCACCCCGGTGTCCAATCCCATACACGATGTAATTATCCATGCTCGGCCAGTCCAGTCAACACTTCGATCCAGGTACCAATCATGAGATCGAGGCGCAACTCAACGCGCGTGGTCATCGTTGGACCTCGATTGGACGCCCGTGGTGGGATCGCCATGGTGAACGCCACCTACGCGGCCGCCGGCCTGTTTGAAATCGCGGATGATAAACCGGTGATTCGCTATTTTCCGTCGACGCGTGACGGTTCAGCGCTGAGCAAGCTTGCATACGGAGGATGGCGCCTAGCAATCTTCACCCTAACCCATCTTCCCCGACCTTCAGTAGTCCACCTCCACACTACCGGTCACACAAGCTTTTGGAGAAAGGCTGCCTATGCTTGGGTTGCGCGGGCAAAAGCTGCACGTGTCATACACCACATTCACGCTTTCGCCTTCTTTGACTTTTACGAGCGTGGGGGACGGTTGCGTAGAACCGCCGTGCGTGAGACGCTTAGACGCGCAGATGCCCTCATTGCCCTGACTGAAGGAATGGCCACGCGACTTCGAGCTATAGCACCTAGCCAACAAATAGAGGTTCTACCCAATCCCATTCAATTGGGAGCACTCCGCCTCAAGGCCCTTCCACTGCGCAACCCCCACCTCGTCCTCTTTCTGGGCTGGTTTATTCCAGAAAAGGGCATTTATGACCTTCTTGACGCGATCCCCCATGCAGTTCGACACGTTCCCAATCTTCGGCTGGCTCTCGGTGGCTTTCGCAATGAATCAGCCATTCAAGCACACGTTCGTGATCTTGGCATCGAGGATCGGGTGGAACTCCTCGGCTGGCTCGACCGCGACGGAGTACGGAGAGCACTCGGTGAATGCGCGGTTCTTGCACTGCCCTCTCAGACCGAGGGTTTCCCGCTCGTACTGGTCGAGGCAATGGCATGCGGAACGCCCATCGTTACCTGTCCCGTTGGAGGAATACCGGAAATCTTGCGCTCACCTCGGAACGCGCTTTTCGTCTCACCTGGAGACGTCACAGGTCTCAGCACAGCGCTTGTTGAAGTACTGACGAAACCCCATTTGCGCGAGGTGATGTCGGCAGCAGGGCCTGAGGACGCGAAGCGATTTGACGCTTCGCACGTGATCACACGACTTCGCGCAATCTACGAGCACCTTCTCGATTCATCACACAAGAAATAGAAGCGCTAAACACACGCCTGGGCCTTCACTCGGCCTCTTGTCGCCCGACCAGCGTTTCACACAGGACACGGATTCGTCCGTCCGTAGTCCTTTTCCGGCCATGCCGATTTGTCGTCCCACCAATCTCACACGACGGTGCTCAACGTACGATCCTTCGCATGAGTCTCGTGTCTCGGTTCGTTGCCTCACCCTGATCCCCCCATAACTCCGCGCAGTCCGCATCGACGACCTGTCTCTGCCCTCCCCTGTCGCGGATCCCAAGCAGCATTCCTGCTGGGATAAACACAAGCGCCGCTTGAAGCGAGCCCCCATAGATATGACTGGCAGTAGATTCAGACAACGACGCCCCAAGCAAAAACAACGTAACCAATGCAAGCATTCTCACGTGAGGTTCTTCGTCAACTGTCTTGCGAAGTCGCCAAGCCCTACTAATGAGCACTTGCAAGATTAGAATGTATCCTGCAAGGCAGATGATTCCACCTTCGCCGAGCACCATCGGCCAGAACGTATCCGTGACGTAGGCGGGGCTATTCTTCGACACCCCGTTTAGAAATGAAAGGCCATAGTCATAGTATGTGTTGCTGTAATACAACACTGAAGCGAAGCCACCGAATGACGCTAGACCCGATCCCAGCGGAAAGTGATCCCTTGCAATTAGAAAGCTCGTGTAATAAAGCGCAGATCGGGCAGTATCATAGGGATCCGCAAGACCATATTCCTCGAGGGTCAGCTGACCCATTGTGAGCAAATGAGGCCCAAGGAGCACTACCGAGACACAACACAGAATCACAGCGAGCGTCGTCGCACGCATCCTTGTCCGGCTTGACACGCTGACACACATGGATAACGCAACCACGAGTGCGAGCCCAGCTAATGACTTCCGACGCCAGGACAGCGTAACGAGTACCGCGGAGAACACTGCGCACATCAAATAGGTGGAATTGTGATAGACGAGATAGGCGGCGTACCCTATACAGAACGTTGCAACTGCAACCCAAGCGAGAGTGGCCGGATGCAGGAATAGTCCCTGCGCAACTCTAAAACCGAGCCGAATCTCTGATGTTCCAATGTCGCCAAGATATGCGTCCAGGAGACTGGGCTTGATCATGAAGGGGATGGCCGACCCTAGGACCAGCAGGAGAATCATGAAAAGAGGCGCTAAGATACCTTCTATCTTTTCAGCGTAAGGACTGAGCCAAATACCTACACCGAGAAGAAGAAAGGGCTTGGAGAATAGTACTAAGTCTACGATCGCTGCGATTGGAAATGGTCTCTCGATGATCGTTGAAATGAGAAGACTGCCGTAGCAGCACGCAAGCCCAACACCTAATCGTCCTCCGGTGAGAATGGCTCTTACGCGCTGAGACCTAATGATGCAGTAGGTACCCAGCGCCAAGAGCATCACCTCATCTGCACGCTTGACGTACAGAGCGGCATCCCCATCCCCTCCCGCGAGTATTTGCAAAGGATCCTGAAGGAGAAGGAAGAGTAGAACCGCGAGGACAGCATATCGTGGCGCCCAGAGGAGGAGTGCGAGGCTAGGGATCGCAAACACAGTAACGGCAGCTATTGTTGGGGAAGTCAAGAGAGTGGCAGCGGCGACTACCGCCGCACCGATGAGAACGAACCAGCCCCATGGGTCTGCTGCAATTCTGGATTCGACCCGAGAGCTCACGTCCGCATCCCCTCTCGCCTCATGAGCGTTGCGCGTGTGATGCTCAGGAATACTCGAAGGGGAATCGGGCTCCGTCCTCCTTCCCTCAGACTCTGTAGAATCGAGGTGAATTGTTCTACATGTCCCTTTCCCTTCCCCGGGAGACGCACGCAGCTAGTGGCGCTATAAAGCCTGCCATCGCGAAAATCCTGGAGATATGCCGATTTTCCACCTCCGTGAATCTCAAGATATTCCTTCCCAAACTGGGAGGCACCGCGCGCGGTGTAATGCAACGAACCCACGGAACCATCGGAAAACTCAAGCTCGACCGTGAAGTCCTCGACAGGGTTACGAGCTCCACCCGCGGACCGAATCTCAGCAAGTACGAGCTCAGAGTCACCGGCCAAAAAAGACATCAGATCGATGAAGTGACATCCTTCACCAATTAGACGTCCCCCACCGACCAATGGGTCATTAAGCCAGTGCGCTGTGGGAAGCGCCCCCGCGTTGACCCGGTATGTCATCATCAGCGGCGATGCATCGGCGAATGCAGCCCGCAGCGCTTGAGCGTCGGGTGAATACCTGCGGTTGAATCCCACCAGGAGCATGCCCGGTGCAACAGCAGCCGCCGCCTCGACCGCTGCGAGATCTGTTTCATTCAGAGCCAGCGGCTTTTCTACGAAAACGTGCTTCCCTGCCTGCAGCGCTCGCATTACGAGATCGGCGTGCGAATCGTGGCGGGTTGCGATGAAGACCAAGTGAACGTCAGGATCGGCGAACACGAGATCGGGATCGGTGCCGATCCGATCGAATCCGAATCGACGCTGAGCCTGGAGCGCCGTGACCCCCTGCGTCGTCACGACTGTCCGCAGGCGCACGTCCTTGTGTTTCTTCAGGATCGGCAGGAGCGTCGAGCTCGCGAACGATCCGGCACCGATGAAGCCGACGACGACCGATTGACCCTTTGCCAACGGCACGCTGGACGCGGCCGGCCGGCGGGACGATGTCGTGACGGACGGGGCGGGAGCTGCGGCGGACTCGCTCGTCGCGGACGGATACGACAGGACGATGCCGAGCGGGTGCGTATCGCCGTCGTCGGTCAGCAATCCGTAGGCGCGGGGCGCCTCCTCGACGCCGAAGCGGTGGGTCACGAGCGCCAG